>Ga0209292_1000786_pt1 | contig 40732 bp, 31 predicted proteins | sample GOMGulsemesocosm_2_FD_184634 | JGI IMG/M metagenome (GOLD analysis project Ga0209292, IMG submission 184634) | Methane-oxidizing microbial communities from mesocosms in the Gulf of Mexico - GOM9C Gulf of Mexico (SPAdes) (version 2) | ecosystem: Environmental > Aquatic > Marine > Cold seeps...
GAATAGTATGATGGTTTGCTTTACTTTAGTTATCGAAATGTCATGTTAAATCGTTAATCTATTTGAATGGACAGGCTCTAAATTGTTCATGCCCTTACCTCTATTGAGGCAAGGGATCATAGAATATATTCTTTAACGTAAGTCGTTATCGTTATAGCAAGTTTGACTTTAATCTCATATAAGGTTTTACCCTTTGAACCTCACGTAAGCACTCTACTTCAACTATGTTGATTTTTTCCTTATCTTGAAGAGAAACACTGCCTTTTTGATCACACTTTTCCCTAAATAAATTATACGCATCAACACCTTTGAGAAAAATATCAAAACCATTTACATACTGAATTTCAGCGCTGTGCTCAAAAGCTTTACATTTATCAAGTGGGTAAGTTTTTATATAATCATCATAGCTACTGTAACTAACTCTGCCACAGTGCATTTCCATGAGATCATAAATAATTTTTTTACCCCAATGTCTCTTAACAGACGAGGGGTAATTAAAAGATAATTCACTCGTTATTTCTGTTTGTTCAAACCAAGATGAAACCTCGGCATGATTATCTATATCAGAATGGCTGCTAAACTTTTCCAAAGCATTTGATAATAAATTGGAACCAGTCAGTTGGCTTAATTCATTAAAATAATCTTGCTGGTTGTAGACCCTACTTTTTATATTTTTGTTAAAAATATTTTTCCATACATCAAACACAGATTTATTTGGGTTTTTAGCCTTTATCGCCAAATGACTTGCCAGAGCCATTGTTGCACCACAGGTATAATAATTTCGATATAGCCAAAGTTCTGCTGCCTGTTCTAACGACTCATTATTCTTATTTAATAGGCAACTATTAGTGGAATCTTCGAATTTCTTCATCATCTGTGTTGCGTTTATGAGATTGAACTCTAGCATAGCAATATTGGCAAAAGTATCAGCTCCACCTTCATGCATCCATGAATGTTTCTGATCTTCGAAAGCAAACATTTGTCCATTCCAGAAGTGTGCAGCTTCATGAGCTAGAAAATGAAATAACATATTAAACTGTTCTTCATTTTCTTTTTTCCAGCGTTTACCGTTAATTGTCAGTTGAACTAACCCATCTAAAGTTCCACCACTATAATTCGAATAATCACCATCTATTTCACCATAATTGAAAAATACCACAGGCTTAAAATTGAGGGATTGACCGGTCTTTTTCTCATAATAGTCGAATAATTTAGGGAAATACTTTTGAGTATTCTTCCATGCCCATTTGGGTAAAATAGGATCTACAATTGCGATCATATTATCGGTTTCGATAGGTACAATGTTACCAAAGTAAACGTATGTACCTTCACCTTGTAAATCCCACTGAGCCTTTTCACTAAATACATTCCCCAAAAAGATAATATTTTGTTTGGGGCCATAGAAATGAAATTGAGTACCATGAAAAGATGCACCAATAGGACTAATAGACTTATCTTCGATGATATTGGCACCTAGTGCTATATGATTGGTATACAACAATACGCTGCCATCGCTGTACCGTAAGTTATGTGTATAGTCCTTTTGAATATGGTCATAATAAGAGGAAAACGTTAGTTCAAGAGAATTAAATTTACTGCCATCGATACTACGTATGAGTAAAACATTACCGGCTTTATCCCACTTAAATTTTGACTCATCTAATTTATAGAGTTTGCGTCGGTCAAAATTACTTTGCCGCTGAAAAGCGATATGATCGACAGCTACCGGCAACACATATTGCACTTTCCAACTATCTGATTGTTGCTGATGGTGTACATGAATATGTAAACGAAAATCAGTATCCGATGCTAAGGATTGATATGACAAAAAAAGTAGCATGTAGCTTAGAAGTTTTAATAATGGCATAGTTATACGCTCCATTAAGTTAATTCCTTGATAGCACGAACATTAATTAAAATTGGTATAATCTATAGTAAATACATTCGATTAAATTGGTAATCATTTACTGTAAAAATAATGTAATAATTTATGTTGAATCACGTCATTAAATTTTGATATTTCCTTTCATAATATTGTGAGTTACTTTCATCTTTGGCCGATATTTAATAGCGGCTTAGGCACACTGAACTTGCCTGAAAAACAGACCTTACTCACATCCTCAGATGTTGCTAGCATTGTAGCCTTCGTTTTTTATTATCTCGTCAAATAATTTCCTTGATTATTAGTAACGGTTGGGGAAAGTTAAAATAAAGAATGGGATTACAGTAAACTTTGATTAAGGTTACTGCCTATTCAGCAGGAACTATTCTTAATGTTAAGTCTATTTTATCGATGTATTTTTCATCGGCCAAAGCAAATTTCATAGCTAAGAAAAAAATAATACCCGCTGCGATTATTTAATTTTTCTTTTCAGAAAAATAAATTGAAACAAATATTAAATATTTTTTCGATTTCTTTACTTCGATTTGATGGCATCTATAATAAAGTTAATAGTAGTAATTTGGTTGTACAAATTACTTTGCAATTAATACGCTAAAACATTGAGGCCGATAAAGGCCCGCATTCTAATAAGTATTGGTTGTTGTTATCGGGATTTTAAAGCTTTCATAAGTTGCCTTGGTTTAATTCACTGGAGCTATTATGAAGTTATTTATTGCCATTTCCATGAAACTGCTGCTGCCTGTAACTATATTCATGTGTAGTTCTACTTGGGCTGACCAGTTAGGGGCGCAGCAAAGTCATGCAACCGAAACTTTGTCTGATTCCGCATACCCGCAAGCAAGTTTTTCCACACTTGTTGAAGAATACCAAACAAGCATTGAAGAAATTGAATCAGAAAAAGGTGTTTATGGGGAAGGGCTATCGCAGCAGTTGTTTTCTTTAGGAATGGCCTATCAGAAAAAAGGAGAACATGGCCAAGCGATTAAAACATTAACGCGTTCGTTACACCTACAGCGTATTAATAATGGACTTTATTCAACTTCGATACTTCCTATTCTTAACACACTTATCAATAGTTTGGCCAAAGAGGAGCAGTGGGATTCTGTGGATCGCAGCTATACTTACCTCAATTGGCTTTATGAACAAAACTATAATGAAGAAGATATTGAAACATTTGATATTAAGATGCAAATGGCTAATTGGTATCTAAAATCTTATACCTTAAAAAGGCTTAAAGAGCCAATTGTTGATTTGATCAATTGCTACTATGCTTTCGAGCAAGCATTTAATATTGTCAAAAAAGAATATGGCCCAGATGATTTACGGGTAATTGCACCACTGCATGATCTGATTTTGGTTAACTACCTGATTGCTGTAACGGATATTATTCCGCCATCGGTCAACATAGACCTCGATGGAGAGATAATTCAAACAGCTTCCAGAACAGGGAAGCAGTTAGCAGCTTTGAAATATAAAAGCTTTAATTTAGGGATTTCGTTATTCAAACATGAAATGAACATTTATTTAAAGCAGCCATTAATTAATTATCCGCTTGTAACTCGAATCAAGTTGAAGATGGCAGATTGGTATTTAATGTATGGAAAACGGGAAAGGGCGTTAGGTCTTTATCATGAGGCTTATAATTATTTAAAAGATAATTCAACGATGACAGCAGAGCTAAGAACATTATTTTCTTTACCTGTTGCGCTACCTAACTTTCCAAACATTTCAGTTAAAACCAATGTTTTACCTTCTGATTTTATTTCTGACTCAGATGTTAATTATGTACATGCATCAATTGATGTAACTCGTTATGGCAAGGTAAAAAATATCAATTTTGTTCGTGCTAATCCGACAGATAATGTTATGAGTTCAAGAGTATTAAAATTTTTAAAGAAAACTAAATTTAGGCCCAAAATTGTTGAAGGTAACGTAATCCCTGCGGAAGAAGTACATTTGCAGATTTTCCAATAATAAAAGGAATACAATGATGAAAGAATATATGTTCACTTTATTGTTAATTGTTTTATTAGCCAGCTTTGCTGGTTGTAAATCTACGCAGGAATCGAAACAAGAAGCACCACCGCCAATGTCACCGCCTTCAAGTGCAAGCCCTGCTTCTAGTCCTTCGAACCCAACAGCGTCTTCAAAAAGTAGCTCTAGGAATAAAAAAAGATCATCTAGCCAGCAAACTGCGAAGTCAAACAGCTCTCAAGAGTCAGAGCAACAGCAAACAGGTCAAACTTCATCGAGCGGTACTGAAACAAGTCAATCAAGTGAAGCTGGTGAAAGTAGCGAGAGCGAACAAGACAGTCAACAAGATGGTCAGCAAAGTAACGAGAGCGAACAAGGCAGTCAGCAAAGCAGCGATTCTTCAAGTGAAGCTGAAAGTGATGATGGTGATTCATCTACGAGTGACAGTAAAGATATTGATTTTTCAGAAGAAGAAGCAATGTCATCAAATCAGCAGTCATCAGAAAGTGAAGCGTCTGCACAAAGCGACTCAAATCAGCAGTCATCAGAAAGTGAAGCGTCTGCACAAAGCGACTCAAATCAGCAGTCATCAGAAAGTGAAGCGTCTGCACAAAGCGACTCAAATCAGCAGTCATCAGAAAGTGAAGCGTCTGCACAAAGCGACTCAAATCAGCAGTCATCAGGCAATGAAGCGTCTGCACAAAGCGACTCAAATCAGCAGTCATCAGGCAATGGTTCATCTTCACAAAGCGACTCCAATCAGCAGTCATCAGGCAATGAGTCATCTGCACAAAATGGCTCAAATCAGCAGTCACCAGGCAATGGTTCATCTTCACAAAGCGACTCCAATCAGCAATCATCAGGTAATGAGTCACCTAACTCTTCTTCGCAAAATTCAACATCAGTGCAAAATGGTAATAAATCGTCTAATGGTAATGAACGTACTATTAGTGAGTATGTTTCAGAGCTCGATCAACAGCTAAATGGGGCTTTGGGGGATTTTGACGGCATGATTTTATCTGAACTAGAGTATGTACAAAACCGCGGTAATGAAGCAGGAAGTGAAAAACAAGTTGCTGAAGCAAATGGTCCGTTATTTGATGACGTACTAAATGGTAATGCAGAGAGTGCGACAAGAAATAAAGGGGCCATGTCAGCAAACCCAAGTAATTCTGGTGAAGGTGGTATGCCAAATAGTAAATCGAAAAAGAAACAAGGGGACTTCAAACATAGCCAAGCAGTATTTTCCCCTCCCGCCGATATCCCCAGTGGTAATGATGACGACGTTGTCGCGCGCCAAATAAGAGAGGCGGCAATGAAAGAAGCAGATCCTAAGTTAAGAGAAAAACTATGGCAGGAATATCGTAAATATAAAAAGCAAGGTTAAGCATATGATGGACTTTAATAGCAATCAACATTCATTGGTTACCATATTTTTAATGGTATTCCTTATTACTAGTTGCAGTACCGTAGAAGTTAAAACAACTCAGGTAGTTGCTGTAAATCATACGATTGTAGATATGCCTGAAAATGAGTTGTTAGATGTAGGTATAACTATTTTTGCAAATGGTTTAGAAAATATTGATCAACTTGATGAAGATGAACTGGTTTTTCCAGAAATACGAGTGGCTGAAGCCAGCTTTTTTCCTTATTTGTTGATGGAGGCTATTCAGTCAAGTTCATCTTGGGGGGCTGTTCGCGTGATCCCATTAGGGCATGATTCAGTTGATGTCATTATTACTGGAGAAATTGTTAAATCAGATGGCGAGTTAATGGTATTAAAAATTGTTGTTACTGATGTCAGTGGCATGCGTTGGTTTGATAAAGAATATACTCAAAGAGCAAGTAAGTATTCCTATAATAAAAAAGCTCAGCGAAATAACGATCCTTTTCAAAATATCTATAACCGCATAGCTAATGATCTTAATGCTTATCGACAAAAGTTAACATCTGATCAAAAGGTAGCATTAAGGCAAGTCTCAGAAATAAAGTTTGCCAAGTCATTTGCACCACAACAGTTTTCTCAACACTTATCTAAAACATCGTCAGGCTATTTAACGGCTAACCGTTTACCTGCGGAAAATGACCCTATGATTGTACGCATTCGTCAAGTAAGAGAACGAGTTCATCTATTTATCGATACGTTGCAAGAATATTACGGTGGGTACGTAAAAGAAATGAAAGAACCTTATTCGCAGTGGCGTCAAGAAAGCTATAGCGAAGTCATGGCGATGAGAAGTATGAAATCTAAAGCCAGTAACCAAAAGTTGATCGGAGCAGTGGCTATTGTTGCGGGTATTTTAGGTGCTGGCAATGGCAATGGCTCTGTGAGGGCTGCATCAGCAATAGGAATGACTGCTGGGGCTTACTTGCTTAAAGCTGGTTATGATCGAGAAGCAGAGGCACAAATTCATATTGATGCATTACAAGAATTAGGTGATTCATTAGAAGCAAGCATTGAGTCACATATTATTGAGTTAGATGATCGCACGATAACGCTGACCGGAACTGTTGAAAATCAATATCAGCAATGGCGAGACATCTTAAAAGATATACATCAACTTGATGTTAGTTCATCAGATGTTCGAGATTAAGTCTTTAGATATGTAATGAAAAGCAAGTAGAGGTGAAGAGCGATGGTATCAGATGACCCGATGAATAAAGCTGAACAAACAATCTCATTAAACTTTGATAAGAAACACTCTTTTTTTCAGAAAGTGTTAATTAGTCTTCATTTACGAAACATAATTATCTCTGCTTTATTGCTGGTTTTGTTCGTTATTTTATATTTAGTCATTTTTTGGTTACCCAGTTCAGTAAAACCTACTTATGCGCCTATTGATGCAAAAGAGATTATGGCTCAAGACGCCAATAAACCCATTGAGGAATCGCCTTGGCGAGAAAGTCAGTTAGCTAAACACCGACGTGATGCGCAGGAGATCCTCTCTCTAGTGCTGGAAAAACAAAAAAATCTTGAAAATAAAAAAGTAACATTTTGGGCAAATGATACTTTTGAAACGGCATTGAAAACGGCAGAGTCGGGTGACTATTCGTATCGAAGTCAAGAATTTTCTAGTGCGATGGATAGTTATCAAAATACCCTTAAGCAATTGATTGATATTGAGAAAAATATTCCAGAACAATTCACTCTTTTTTTAGAAAAAGGAAAGTTAGCGTTAAAAGAGAACAATGCAAAATTGGCAAAAGAAAAATTACAAATTGCCATGTATATGCAACCAAACGACAGTCGAGCTAGCTCAGCCTTTGATCGGGCCTTAGTATTAGATCAAGTACTGGCATTAGTGAAAACAGCCTCTGTGTTTGTTGAAGATCGCCAATATGAGGCAGCAAAATCTAGCTTGGAAAAAGCTTACCAACTTGATAATCAGTCGGATCTTGTTAATGAGCAATTGCAGCAAGTTAAACAATTGATTGTTGATAGAGATTATTCCTTTGCTATGTCGAGTGGTTATAAGGAATTACAGCAAAATAACTATAATCAAGCGCTAGTGTTCTTTAATCAAGCGAAGAAAATAACCCCCACATCAGTCGCGGCTGTTCAAGCAATTAAGCAAAGCATAAACGAACGTCTGCAAGCAAAAATATCTATCAAATTTGAACAAGCGCAAAAGCATATTAAACAAGAAAACTGGTCTAAAGCACTAGATAAATACAATGAAATTTTATTTTTAGATACATCGTTGCTTCAAGCACAAGTTGGGGTATTAAAATCGACAGCACGATTAACATTGTCAAATCAGTTAAACAATTATATTGATAACCCTGAAAGGCTAAGCAATAAAAATGTTTATCAACAGGCGCTATTCACAAAGCGAGATGCGATGAAAATAGAACAGCCAGGGGAGAAATTATTACAACAAATTACATCAATCAATCAGCTTTTGATACAAGTAAGAATTCCCCTTTTAGTAACGATAAAATCAGATAATCAAACGATGGTTACCCTATATCGTAATGGCAAACTAGGAAGGTTTCTAGCAAAAGAACTTAGTTTAACACCAGGTGAATATACTTTAGTGGGATCACGAGATGGTTATAGAGATGTCCGACAAGCATTTATATTGCACGCCGATGAATCTCACCCAACGATTGTGATCCAATGCAGCGAGCGGGTGACTAGAGGATGAGTATTATAAATCAACAAATACAACAAACAAATATACCGGCTAAACAGCTCACAACTCAAAATAATGATTCTGTTCCTTTCGTTGCAGATAAGGCTAAAAAAATGCGTCAATATAAGTTGCTGATGTATTTAATTAGCAGTTTATTTATTATTGGCTTAATTTTGCTTGGTTATATTTTTACAGCTAAGTCTGTTGTTATTACAACGTCTCCTGCCAGTCAGCAAATAGAGGTCACTGGCGGGTTATATTTAAAATGGCAAGACCATTTGTTGATGTTACCTGGTCAGTATCAAGTGAAGGTTATTAAGCCTGACTATTCTCCCCTTGAGCAAGATTTTACTGTTGATGAGCAACAAAATCAGCGCATACGTTTTACCTTAACTCCATTACCGGGAAACCTAGCTTTAGAGATTACGCCTGATGTGGATATTCGTGTCACTATTAATAGCCAAGAGGTTCATTTAAATCAGCATACACTCAATAATATTGCTGCAGGTTCTCATCAATTAGCAGTTCATGCTGAAAACTACTTTTCGCACCAAAGTAAAATTATTATTGAGGGTAAGAATAAAACACAGCAATTGGCAATTAACCTTATCCCGGCATGGGGGAATGTCATGATTAACTCTGAGCCACTTGGAGTCGAAGTTTATAAAAATGATGTGTTATTAGGAACAACACCATTAAACGCACAATTGCTAGAGGGTGAGCATCCATTAAACTTTAAAAAGCAGGGCTATAAAGCAACACAAAGAGCCGTCTCTGTGCAAGCTGGACAAACAAAAACAATAAAATCAGTCAAGCTATTTAAGTTAATGGGTAGGTTAGTTATTTCGACTAAACCCAATGGTGTTAACATTTCTTACGGGGATAAATTTTTAGGTACAAGCCCACTTAATGTCGCAGTTAGCTCTGACAAAACGCTTGATTTGTTAATGTTTAAAGAAGGCTATCAGTCACAATCTCATTCGTTGAAAGTGCCATCAGGCCAAATAATGTCAAAATCTTATCAATTACTTGAAAACAATGGCGGTATTTCTTTTGATGTCACTCCAAGTGATGCTCTGCTCTATATTGATGGTCGCTTAATGGGTCGAGCTTCGCAAAAACTTTCTTTACCTATTAAACGACAAACAATCAGAGTAGAAAAAGAGGGATATGTCACTTACCAATCAAATATTTTACCCAACTCTGCAATGGAACAACGGTTATCAATTGCATTAAAAACTGAAGAACAGGCTCGTTGGGAAAATTTAAAATCGACAATTACCTCAACAGTGGGTAGTAAACTCAAGTTGTTTAAACCTAATGATACTTTTGTTATGGGTGCATCTAGAAGAGAGCAAGGTCGTAGAGCCAATGAGGTGAAAAGAAAAGTGAAAATATCTAAGGCTTTTTATCTTGGTTTCACTGAAATTACTAATAAAGAATTTCGTCAGTTTCAGCGTGAGCACTCATCCGGACACGTCAAAGGAAATAGCTTAAATGGCACACATCAACCTGCGGTTAAATTGTCTTGGCAGCAAGCTGCTTTATTCTGTAACTGGATGTCTGAACAAGAAAAGCTTTCTAAGGTCTACGAGGTCAAAGAAGGTAAAGTAGTTAATTTTGACCCGCTGGCTAACGGTTATCGATTACCAACGGAAACTGAGTGGGTCTGGGCAGCAAGATTTCATAATGGTGAAATGTTGAAATATTCTTGGGGCACATCACTGCCGCCAAAAGCGGGTTCAGGTAATTTCGCTGATATAGCTGGCGCGCCTATCCTAGGGACAGTGTTACCAACATATAATGATAACTTCATTGCTAGTGCTCCGGTTGGCTCCTTTAGTAGTAACGAAAAGGGGCTGTACGATTTATCAGGTAATGTCGCTGAATGGTTGCACGACTATTATCAAATTCAAACAGACTTATCTCTAAATACAAACAAGGATCCCATGGGCCCAGAGTCAGGTAATTACCATGTGATTCGAGGAGCAAGTTGGGGACATGGCACTCGTACTGAATTAAGACTATCGTTTAGAGATTATGGTAAGGACAAACGTAACGATGTAGGTTTTCGTATCGCTAGAAATGCACAATAAAATGGAAGGTAAAATTATGAATGAGAATAATATGTTATTAGTTGTTTTTTTACTGAGTTTTTTGTTAGTTATACCCGTAGTTTTTGCTGAGGTGCCTGCGCCACAAAATTCACCACAACCTCCGCTTAAGAAAAATCCTCCAACTGTGGTCGTTAAAAAAATTACAGTGGCCAGCGAAGAAATAAAAAATCTGAAAAATCAGATAAAAGCTGAGCCATTAAAACCAGAAGAGGCCGGAACGAAAAAAAATGACCGCTTCAATCCAACTGAGACGATATCAGAAGATCTATCCGTCTCATTCCCAACAGATATCTGATTTATTAGGAGCTAACCATGAAACGAACTGCAGGTTCAGAATTTATTTTTCAACTCTTTGCTTTGTTACTATCGGTAATTATTGTTCATGCTGCCTACGTTACGTTGATCAGACCCAATGCGGAAGTATTAATAAAACAACAAGAAGCTCAAGAGCTTGCAGGTAGTGAAGTTACTGGACAACGCTCTATTTATGTTGTGTTAAAAGATTATGAGCAAGAAACCTGTTTTATATTGATGTTTTGGGTATTAATGATCATGGGCTATAAAGCTAGGTTATCGTTACAAGAAAAACAAATGCTGGCTCATGCGATGTTGAATGTAAAAGAAGGAGCTAGTATTTTCCCTGAAGATGCCCAGCACTTGTGCCAACCACTGAAAAGCTTAGCTGAAGAAAAGCGCCAAATGCTAGCCCCAAGGACGTTATTAATTGCCTTGCAGCGATTTGCCGCAACTTCAAACATTGCCGCTGTTGCATCGGCGATCAAAGATATTTGCGAGTCTGAAGCTGACCGATTGGATAGTGAACTGGCAATGATACGCTATATTGCTTGGGCAATTCCATCTATTGGTTTTATTGGTACGGTAAGAGGGATAGGAGAAGCACTTGGTCAGGCTCACCAAGCAGTAGAAGGAAATATTATTGGTGTAACTAACAGTTTAGGTGTTGCATTTAACTCAACATTCATTGCTTTAGTTATCAGTATTTTCATCATGTTTTTCACACATCAATTGCAACTTCTTCAAGAACGGCTTGTACAAAATACCCAAGATTATTGTGATAACAATTTGCTGAATTTTCTTAAATCTGATCGTGATGAGGTTGAATGAATGTCACTTATTAATGTCCAAACCAATACATACAAATTAATTTCCAGGCAAACAAACGATCACGTTAAATACCACTCGGCGCAACTAATTAAAAGAGTATATTTTTATGGCAGCTAAACGGAAGTTTTCTACTTTTAGTTTATCCTTTCTCGACATTATGTCGTGTGGTTTTGGTGCGGTAATTTTAGTGTTTTTAATTATAAAACATGATGTTAATTCGCAAAATGAATTGCAACAAAGCGAATTGCAAGCCGAGGTGAATTTATTGGAGGAAGAAGTTGCTCAAGGCAAAGACCATTTAGTCAAAATTAAAAACTCTTTGGCAAAAGTAAGCGAAAACGTTGTTGAAACAAGCGGTCTGGCAAAAATGGTTAACGATGAGATTGACGCAATAAAAAATAAAATTGTCATGCTCGATGTTGAGGCTGATGAACAACAACGCATTAATATGGAAAACGAGTTGCAAAGTTTACTCGTTGAAAAAAAGAAGCTTGAGCAAGAAATAGCTAAAGGTAATAACGCTCGTCGGTTTGCTGGACAAGGAGATCGACAGTATCTAACAGGATTGAAGTTAAGTGGTTCAAGAACTCTAATTTTGCTTGATGTATCAGCAAGTATGCTTGATAACAAAATCGTCAATATTATTCGACGACGAAATATGTCAGATGATATCAAAAGACAATCAGCTAAATGGCAGCGTGCCGTACGAGCAGTGGAGTGGTTAGTTGCAAAGTTTCCATTAGAAAGCCAATTCCAACTTTATACTTTTAATAGTCGAACACAGGCATCAGTAACAGAAACGACAGGACAATGGTTATCAATATCAGACCAAAAACAGCTAAATAATAGTTTATCTGCATTACGAGGAGTCGTTCCTCAAGGAGGCACGAGTTTAGTCAATGCTTTTCAAAGTATTACTTCACTTAACCCTTTACCTGACAATATTATTTTGATCACTGATGGTTTACCAACCCAAGGAATTAAAAAAGGGAATAAAAGTACTATTTCCGGAAAAGATCGAGAAATGCTATTTAAAAGCTCACTTGAGCGCTTGCCTCAAGGCATACCTGTAAATGTCTTATTATGGCCAATGGAAGGAGATCCTATGGCGGCTTCTGCTTTTTGGAAGTTAGCGTTATTAACTGCAGGCTCATTTATGAGCCCATCAAAAGATTGGCCTTAGGGGGAGTTATGAGATCAAAAAATCGTGATTCGTCAGAGTTTTCAATGTCTTTTTTAGATGTTATTTGCTGTGGTTTTGGTGCAATCATCTTATTATTGATGATTACTAAAACGGTTAGTCCGGTTGTTTTAGAAAAATCCGCTAATGATTTAGACGCACAAATTAAAAGTTTGCAAAAAACGCTATTCGTTATTCGTGGCGATACTAAAATCTATAATCGTCAACTGTCCAGTAAAGTTGAACAAATTGATATTAACAAAGAGCGCTTAGCTATTTTACGTACTCGTTTGGCAACTATAAATGCGCAATTTGCACAACTATCTAAAGCGGCTGCCGATAGTCAGCAAGAGAAAGGGAAGTTAGCAATTGCACTGCAAGAGCTTACTGCTGAAATGGAACGCTTATTAGGACAAAACTACCAAAGTAAAAACAACCTCATTGGTGGTATTCCTGTTGATAGTGAATACCTAATTTTTATTATCGATACCTCAGGCAGTATGTATAACTACGGTTGGCAACGAATGTTGGATGAAATAATCGCTACCTTGAATATTTACCCGCAAGTGAAGGGAATACAAATAATGAACGATATGGGGAAATACATGTTTACCAATTATCGTCGTAAATGGATACCAGATACTAAGGCAAGAAGAGCAGCCATTATTAAACGATTACGCAATTGGAACCCTTTTAGTAATTCAAGTCCTGTAGAAGGGATTCAACAAGCGATCAGAACTTTTTTTAATCAAGATAAAAAAATTAGTTTGTATGTGATGGGGGATGAATTTTCTGGTCGTTCAATACAGCAAGTTGTTGAAACGGTTTCTCGAATTAACCAAATGAATGAAAATAATCAACGCTTGGTTCGTATTCATGCTGTTGGTTTTCCTGTGCAATTTATGCGACCAGAAGACTTACAAAAAACCGGCATTCGCTTTTCCACTTTGATGAGGGAATTAACTTATCGTAACGGTGGCACTTTTGTTGGACTTAATGATTTTCGACCTTAAGGGCAAGAGGTATTTAATGAGATCACATACAGAAATAATAGTTATTAAGCTAAAAGTATTATTGGTTACTTTATCGATGTCTTTGTTACTAAGCAGTTGTACAAGTACCGTAGATATCAGTGGTCATTTCCCAAGTCCGGTGATCGATCGGTTGCCTTATTCTATCGGTGTGATTTTTAATAAAGAATTTAGTGATTATCGCTATATTGAAAAAGGTGAAAAAAGGAAAAAGTGGGAAATTAGTGTTGGTGATGCACAAGTTGAAATGTTAAACGTTGTGCTTAAAGCTATGTTCTTAAATATGGAAATAAAGTCTAACTTCCAGAACACTTCTGGAAATACCCTTGATTTGTTTTTTCAGCCCAATTTAGAAAGCTTTCAATATAATGTTCCTTATGAAACTAAAGGAAACATGTTTGAGGTTTGGCTTAAGTACAATATGAAAGTATATGACTCACAAGGACAAATAATAGCTGATTGGGTGTTAACCGCATACGGTAAAACACCATCAGAATTTTTCCAATCAGAAGAAGCTGCGCTAAATGATGCAATGGTGATTGCTTTACGGGATTTAGGTGCTGGTTTATCGCTAAAGTTTACTCAAGTGCCTGAAATAAACAAATGGCTGAAAATGCAAGAAAAGTCCAGTGAATCATCAATAGAAATAGTAAAAAATAACTTTGTAAATCAAATTGTGCTCGGAATTTAAGAGCCTTACTTGCTAATTATTGAATAATAGGAGGGATTTTCAATGGAAAACAAAACGATGATATTTAATGCAGTATTCATAGCCATGCTATGTTTTCTTTCTGGTTGTACAAGTGTAACTGTAGACCAAGTGAAGCATCAGAAGAGCGAGTTGAGTCTGGGCGATTCAATTGTCGTTATTGGTCGACGAACCGGGAGTGATTATGAAACAGAAGCTGACCTTATATCCTGCATAGGTAGCGCTTTATCACAAACTAACACCGCATTGAATGTTATCCCTGAGAATGATTTTGTCGATAGACTTTATCCTTGGTTCGAAGCGCGAACTGCTCCTATCCATGTCAGAGATCTTAACAGATTATTATCATACGAGAAAATTTCAAAAATAATTGATGATTACCAAGTTCAATATATTGTTTGGGTCGATGGAAATACCGAACGAACTCGATCTTCTGGCAGTATTAGTTGTGGCTTGTCACCGACAGGAGGCGCTTGCTTTGGTTTTGGGACTTGGGACACTAAATCAGAGTATGAAGCGACTATATGGGATTATAAGTCTCGTCAATTAGTGGGGAAAGTAAGCAGTGTTGCTGATGGAACATCATATATGCCAGCCATTGTTATACCTATTCCTATTATTGCTCCAGTACAAAGACATGCTTGTAAAACGATGGCAAATCAACTGAACGAATTCTTTACTATTAATTAAGCTATGTTCATAGCGCTAAAGCAGGCGCTAAGTCATTTATTAAAAGTAGTATCGTCCAAACAGGAAAAGAGAGGGTTATCATGAAATACCTAGATATTTATAGTCGACTTGTCATTATTATTTTGATGTTGGTCGTTAGTTCATGTGCGATAAACCCTGCAACAGGAGTACCTGATTTAGTTTTCATGTCTGAAAGTGATGAAATTAAAAAAGGTAAAGAACTGCATGAAAAACTAATTAAATCTTTACCTATTTACCATGATGAAAAGCTCAATGCTTATATTAATAGAATTGGTCAAAAAGTGGTGAAAAATAGCCACCGCCCAGATATTAAATATCATTTTACTATCATAGATGCACCTGACATAAATGCTTTTGCTTTACCCGGAGGGTATATCTATATCAATCGAGGTTTGTTAACTTTTTTACATTCAGAAGCGCAATTAGCTGCAGTGCTCGCTCATGAAGTGGCTCATATTACTGCTAGGCATGTTGTTAAACAAGATACTGCGAGAACAAGTGCAAGTACCCTTACTTTTTTATCTGTTTTTACCACTGGTAGTGTCGCTTTGGGTGATGCTACTAGTTTATGGAGCACAGCTGCAGTAAAAGGTTATGGACGAGAAATGGAGTTACAAGCTGATGGCTTAGCAGCGGAATACCTATTCAACAGCGATTATGCTCCACAGGCTATGGTTGAAGCTATAGGCGTATTAAAGGATCAGGAAAAGTTTTCGCGTTATAGAGCTAAAGAAGAAGGCCATAGAGCCAAAAGTTACCATGGAGTATTCTCTACTCATCCTAGAAATGATATACGTTTAAAAGAAGTGGTTGCGAAAGCTGGCGAGTTTATTGATAAAAAAGAAGATAGCGATAACAAAAACACTTATCGTGAACATCTTGAAGGCATGATTTATGGCATAAATTATGAGGCGATGAATAAGCCTAAACCGATAGAAAAAGAGCGTTATATTCATCGTAAACTTGGATTTTCCTTATTATTCCCGGAAAAATGGCAGATTACTCACTCTCGTAAAGCTATCGTTGGACAGCCTAAAAATGAGACAGCAAAATTAAATTTAACTATAGCAATAAACAAAAACAGATTAAGCCCTGCTAATTATCTACGCAGCGTTACTAATGTCGGTTTATTATTACGTTCAGAAGATTTTTCTCAATACGGTATGGTTGGGCATACAGGTATTATTAAGGGAACTAACGGCAAAGAAGATCAACGAGTCGCTGCTATTTTTCAAGGAAGTAAAGCATATTTATTAGTTGGAGAGGTTCTTAAGCCTGAAAAAGGAATAGATTACGATGCCTTATTTTTGAAAAGTATTCAAAGCTTTAGGCCTGAGAGCACCCCAAAAATAGCTAAGAAGAATAGAACAATACACTATGTTAAAGCGAATAATAATACTCGAATGGATTTATTGGCTAAGCAGATAAATTTAGGTGTTTATTCAGAACAACTGCTTCGTCTTATTAATGGCCTATACCCTAGAGGCGAACCAAAGCCTGGGGATTGGATTAAAATAGTTAAATAAATAGTAGCTAAAAGCTGACTGACCTATTAGAAAAACATCTGAGTAGATAAAGTGATAGAGCAAACGGAATCGGTTGTTCTATCACTTTATTGTCTAATTATTTTATTAACAGTTACAAGGGATTACTGTATATCGATTATTTTGATAAGGCTGTTACTGGGTTAAGGGGTAGGTTTGTAGTTAGATAACTGTTTATAACAGGTAAATGAAAATATGAATGATAAAGCTAAACAAAACACCTGATGACTTTAAATGAATAATGATGCTCTGAATATCTTTTAGTTTCTCATGCTCGTGCCTATTAACATCTGCTTAGCACCTAGATAACTGTCAAAAACCTAATTCTATTCTTCCTCGCAAACGTCTATTGATATCGTGCTAGCGGAATATACTTCATTAAAGTGTTAGCTTATTTCATCTATTCAATTATTTCTTTTTCTGCTAATGGCTTAAATTTTACTATGAGCAATGGCAATAATGTTAAATTTGCGGCCAGAGCAACCAGCATAGAAAAGCCAGTTAATAAACCAAAATACATCGAAGGCATAAAATTGGATAATACAAGAATTGAAAAACCTAAAGTGATAGTTATAGATGTGTAATACATAGCTCTACCAATGCTCGCGTGTGAGTTTAGCATTGCTGTTTTGTAGTTTTGGCATTGCTTGAATTCTAATTTAAACCTATGCACATAGTGAATTGAGTTATCGACGGCAATGCCAATACATATTGCGGCGATGGTTATCGTCATTATGTCTAATGGTATTTTTAACCATCCCATCAGACCAAGTACCATACTTGCTGCGACTAAATTAGGAATTAGCGTAATTATTGATAATTTAAGATTTCTGTACAACAAAAGGAACATTAACAAGATACAGGAAAAAACGGTTCCTAAGGTATAAAATTGTGATTGAAATAAGCTATGTAACATATTGTTATATAAAACTAACATGCCAGAAAATCTAATCTGTTCAGGAGCTAGGTCGAATTTACTGACCAAGCCCTGTTTGATATTATTTAATAACTCGGTACGTTTAAGTGATTTATCACTCTCAAAAACTCGGATACTAAAACGAATTTGATTACCATCTGCTGATATATAGGGTGATATGATTATCGATTTTATTGAATCAGGCAATTGGCTATATAGCACTGATAAAATGAAGTTATCGTTTTTTGTTACAGGGTCTATTTGATTAATTAATGCCATTCCTGAAGCAATTGATAGTACTTTTCCTGTTTGCGGTATTTCTTCTAAATACTGATGATAATTGGCTACTTTTTCTAACATTATTGTATTAAACCAATAGCCAGAAGTTACCTGTAACGATTTTTCATCATTTCCTCCGAACATTTCTTGTTCATCTTCGTCAAGCTCAGCCAATAACTCAGCTTCATCTTCGTCAAGTTCAGCCATAAAATCAGCTTCATCTTCATCAAGTTCAGCTAAAAAAACATCATCTGAAACTTCTTTTTCATCAGACTCATCCAACTGCTCTTTTGGGGCATCTATAATGACATCTAAAGGCGTTGTCCCCCCTAGCTTTTGATCTATTAAAGACATGCCTTGATATATTTCAGTGTTTTGCTTGAAATAATCAATAAAGCGATTTTCAACACTTAAAAAAGAGGCACCGATTAAACTTAAAAGAATAATAACAATGTAGGTAATAAGTATCTTTTTGTTATAAGGCAGTAAACGTTCAGCCAAAAATAAGGCTATTCGTTTTGTTAAATTTTGTTGATTAACGGGCTTTCCTACCGGTAGTAACATCAGCATAGCTGGAAATAAGGTGAATACCATAAGAAAGGAGAGGGAAATACCAATAGTCATCATCCAGCCAAAATCAATTACTGGACGAATGCCACTTACCAGTAAAGAAACAAAAGCAACAATGGTCGTTATTGAGGTAAATAAACATGGAATAAATTTTTTCTTTAGCGTGGTGCTAACAAGTGTCAACTGTGTTGCTTGAGGATTCTGCCAGTGTAATTCTTGATAGCGAACAATCAAATGAATAGTAAGGGACAGTGTTAATATCAGCATTAAAGAGATAAAGTTAGAAGAAACAACGGTAACAGGCCAATTAAGTAAACCTAATAACCCTATCATCACAGCACCTGTTATCACGCAAGTCGTTAACGGCAACAACATCCATTGAATTCGTGAAAAAGCAACGATTAAGGTTATGATAATAAACAGTAAAACTACAAAGCCAAAATTGATTAAATCGTGACGAATAAAAGCGATGGAGTCAGCGGTGATCATCGGAACGCCACCTAAATGTAATTGACCGTGGTTATTAAACTTAGCCATTACCTGACGGACGCTTTCAATTATATCTTCTTGTCGATATTGATTTTTCTTTATATATCGGGCGAATTTTCTATTTTTACTTGCGAGTTCTTTGCGTAATTGAAATGAGCTAGGTTCTTTTTCTATCAATAATTTAGTTTCATCTATGGAAGATTTTAGTGCCTGATATTTTTCATCTTTTTGTAAATAGAGTAAGAATGCTGTGGTTTTACTATCAGAGCTAATTAATAAATTACGGTAAATTGGGCTAGATAATAATTCTTGTCGAGCAAGTGCGATTTCGGTTCTTGAACTAAGGAGCGTTGGGGTTTCTTGTTTTAGTTTCTCAGCTGATATTGCCGGGCTATTAATTAAAGGGACCGTTAAAATACTAATGATTGATTCAATTTCAGATATTTGATCAAGCTCTTGTGAAATTAAATTAAGCTGTTGCAAGGTACTGTTGGCGAATAAGTCATTATTAGGGCTAAAAGTCATAATCAGGAAGTCATCGGAGCCATATTTGCTTTTTACTTCCCGATAAAACTGTAAAGCACTATCATTTTGCAGCACCAAAGTATCACTTGAGGCATCTAATCTGAAATTTTTAATTTGAGAAATAAACAATAAACTGACAATTAGAATAACAACACATACTAATTTGGGACGTAAGAGAATTTGTTGTTCATATAATTTAGAAAAGTTTAAAGACATCGCAGTGCCATTTTTATATTCAGTTAATTTTAGTATGGTACAAAATAGATGATCTGGTTAATTTTAAATAAATGTATGTTTATTAAGTTGATATTTATTATGTATTTTATTGAAGTTTGTTTTTTTATTCTGTGCTGATCGCTAGAATAGTATGATCACAGTGGTTTATTTGTCTGTCAATTTACCCTTTAAAGGCACTAGGTAATGAGTTACTACCTTATTTCAAAGCTACATCTGAATAATGTTGAAAATCAGTTCTAATAACGAAAACCTTACTGTCTGCTGAATCTAAGTTAACTGCTTTGGCCATCTTGAAAGAATTGGGTAATAGTTCGGTATAATAGATTTATATCAATAGGTTTTGGAATATAATCATTCATACCGCTTTCTAAATAGTGCTCAATATCACCTTTCATTACGTTTGCGGTGAATGCAATTATCGGTTTGTTAAATTGCTTATTTCTTAGCTTAAGACTCGCAGTAATCCCATCCATTTCCGGCATTTGAATATCCATTAATACGATGTCAGGCTCAAACTCAAATGTTGCACCTACAGCTTCTTTCCCATTATTTACACAGCGTGATATTGCATTCGTCGGCTCTAACATGGCACAAATTATTCTCTGATTAATTCTATTGTCTTCTGCAATTAATATCCTTTTATTTGACCAGTCTGGGGCTAAGTTATTGTTGGTAACTTTTGTGTTTTTAGTTTCTGCTATAGGCGAAATAATCATTGTTGATTTTATCGTGAAAATGAATGTTGACCCTTCCCCTTTTTTACTCGTAACCGTTAAGCTACCTCCCATTAATTTTGCTAAGCGTTTGGCAATTGTTAGCCCTAAACCAGTCCCTCCAAATTTCCTTGTGATAGATGCATCTGCTTGGCTGAAGTTTTGAAAAAGGTTATTAATTTCTTTGGTACTCATGCCTATACCGGTATCAACAACCTTTGAAGAGAGGTATGAGACTCCATTGATGTTCTGCTGAGTAATATAGACATTAATGGTGCCATTATCAGTAAACTTAGTTGCATTGGTTACAAGGTTAAGTAGTACTTGATAAAAACGTGTAGGGTCACCTGTCCATAATGTATTTTTATTAGTTTCATTGATGATATTGAGCGATATGCCTTTCATCTCAATATCAAGTACTACGTTTGAATAAATAGAGTCTAGAATCGGCTGCAGCTCAAATTCAATATTTTCAATATCTAGTTTATTAGCTTCAATTTTTGAAAAATCTAAAATGTCATTTAAAATTCTTAATAAATTTTCGGCTGAAAAAATGGCCGTATCGATCAGAGAAAGCTGCTTTTCGTTAGGTTTTTGTAAACGTAATAACTGCATTACCCCTAATACACCATTCATCGGGGTTCTTATTTCATGAGACATATTAGCGAGAAATTGTGATTTTATTTCGCTAGCTTCTTCAGCTTTAATTTTTTCTGCTTCGTAAGCCTTTGTTCTTAATTGAACTTGTTTATCTAACTCGGTTAATGATTGTTGATACTGAGCAGACATAAAGGTGAGTACAATATATAAATTTGCCGCGACAAAAGTTGTGGTACCTAACATCAGAAACCATGCATTGACAGAAGTGTGGTACTCCTCAGCATTGACGGTATAGCTGAGATGACCCGTAATATAAGCCATGCCGATAGATGAAATAATGATAAAGCCAATAGCTATGCTGATTAATGCAGACTTACGATTAAAAAGTAAACTGCACAAAGCTGTGTACATAATCATCAATAATATCCCTGCACCAAATAAGCCAAACTGCAACATGCCGCCAATGGCTAATAATAGAAAACAGGCAGTTATGAAATAAGCTTTTATTTTGTAAAACACTTGTTTACGAAAAAAGAATATGAGCCATGCAATAAGGTACATACTTATTTGAACACCCATAATTGGCAGGAATCCAATATTAAAAACTCTAAGAAGAGAGCTAATTAAGGCGGGTGTAGAAAATACGATAAAAACTAATAACAATCGATTAGCCAGTTGACTATTAATTTCCATACTCGGTGTGTTTAGCATTTATTGATCGCCTTTATAAATGATTCTTCAATATGTGAACAATAGTTAACTTAATTGTATTTGCGTATTGTATTTTAAGCAAAAGTGATGTGATTTTAAGCAACCTAGATAATAATAGCGTCGAACAAGTAATCAAAATTATAGCCATATCCTGTCGTTTATTTTCGAATACTAAATTAAAGGAGGAGTTGAAATTACTCTGGTTTATGCGCTTTTAAATTTTATATCATGCCAGCTATAGAACTCATCGATTCAAATTAAATAAACATTAACTATCGAGCCTAAAGTGCTCGAAGTGCTTTTGCTGCTGGCTGAACAACCAGGAAGGAGAGTTCCTAAAGCTGATATAATTAATAAAGTTTGGGGCGATGTAGTTGTTGAGCCCAATGCTCTGCACAGGTGCATTAGACAATTAAGAAAAGCCTTTAGAATATTAGCGTCTAGTGAAAGGTTTGGGATGGCGCCGTTATATGGATTAATCCATAAACCTGAACTCTTTCAAGCTATTATTACTATTAGTTCATGGATAACGGATGACTCTGGTCTGTTAAGTGATTTTGAAACCTTTTTGAAGGAGAATAACAACAACTCAGCCTTTTTATGGCTGAGTTCCTGTGACGGGCTAAGAGAGGTTGAAAATTACAATAAGCTGTTAACTCTTTTAGAGCAACAGGCCCCGAAAACTCTGGATTGGAAGAGCACAGAATTCAAGAGAAATACTAATATGTCGCAATATCTAGTCAGCCTACCAAGCGCATTAGCAGCTCTCGGATAATAAATACGGCTATACTATCTCTTCTGAAAAAGCATTACGTAGTTTTACTTACACTATGCTCAGAGAAAAAAAGGTTAAAAAGGCGATAGAAATCTTCGAAATCAATTTAAAAGATCACCCCGACTCACCACATGTTTATAGAGCACTTGCGACAGCCTTAATAATTGACGACAACTTGGTTGCGGCATTGCCTCTACAAAAAACTGCTTATGAACTGGCGGTTAAGCAAAATAGTGAATACGAAAGTTTTTATAAGCAACTGCTTACTGAATTGGAAAACAAGGTGTGGGCCAATTGATCGTTAATTACTTCTAAGTAATTTAAGAAAGCGTTTGAAAAATTACAGCCAATCAATTTTTTGTTCTGTGATTGGCTGTAATTGGCACTGCAATATCGTGCTAATGCAACTGGCTAACGAGCCCCTTAATTATTGAAACTAACTTTCTCTAATAAGGTAATCGAAAGCTGACAAGGATGCTTTTGCACCTTCACCCATTGCAATGACAATTTGTTTATAAGGTACTGTCGAGACATCACCCGCAGCAAATATTCCTGGCTCCGTAGTCTGACATTTCTCATCAATTATGACTTCGCCAAGCTTAGTTCGCTCAACAATACCATTTAAAAAGTCACTGTTGGGTAATAGCCCTATTTGTACGAAAATACCTGACAAGCTGTGTTGTTTCATTGTACCCGTAGCTCTATCTTCGTAGGCAAGCGCAACCACCTTGCCATTTTCGGCAATCACTTCTTTGGTGGTAACATTTTTAATAATTGTGATTTTGTCATGTGCTTCGGCTTTTTCTACCAATACTTTATCGGCCTTTAATTGCGGCAAAAATTCAAAAACTGTAACGTGATTAACCATACCTGCTAAGTCTAACGCCGCTTCAATACCAGAGTTACCACCGCCAATAACTGCAATATCTTTACCCTTGAAAAACGGGCCATCACAATGTGGACAATAAGCCACACCTGAACCTATATTCTCTTTCTCTCCGGGGATACCAAGCTCACGCCATTTTGCCCCAGTAGCAATGATTACTGTTTTAGACTCAATTACTTCACCGCTTGAAAGGTGTAGCTTTTTATGAGATTTACTATCAGGATAACTTTTCTCTAATTTATCGACACGCAAAAACTCTTTTATCGTTATATCGTAATCATTTAGGTGAGCTTGCATATTACCAGTTAGCTCTGTGCCGGTGGTTTTTGGCACTGAAATTAAGTTTTCAATACCCACAGTATCTTTAACTTGTCCGCCAATTCGGTCGGCAACCATAGTGACATTTAATCCTTTGCGTGCGGCATATATTGCCGCTGCTACGCCGGAGGGGCCTGCGCCTATGACCGTAACGTCTTGCAACGGTAATTGTTCATGTTCATCACCACGAGTAATATAAGGAAAACGTTCGATAAGTTTATCAACTAATTGTGCCGTATCTATTTTTCCATTGGCAAATAATTTACCGTTTAAATAAACACTTGGTACACCTTGAATATTGCGTTCATCTATCAAGTCTTTAAATAAGCCACCATCAATCATTTCACTGCTGATATTTTCATTTAATAAAGCAAACTGATTTAACGATTGCACTACATCAGGACAGTTATGGCAGCTTAATGAAACAAACACCTCAAAGTGTAATTTCTCTGTTATTTTCTGCACCATGCTCATTAAGATACTATCAAGTTTTAGCTCAGTTCCTGATGACTGTAATATTGCTAAGATAAGTGAATTAAACTCATGACCACTTGGGATACCCGAAAAATAGATGCCATTATTTTTTCCTTCAACGTCTAAGTAAAAGCTAATTGGACTACGTAAATTATCATCACGTTCAATTAAGGTTAAATTTTCAGATACTGAACATAACTGTGTTAAAAATTCTTTCAATTCTGGACGTTTTTCATGCTCACCCGTCTGTAAAACGAGCGCTACCTTGTTAGTCATTTTTTGGGTGTACGTTTTTACTGCGTTTATAATGTCGTTGCTTAACATGGCGTTACCTTATTACGTGGATGACTGTTCTTAAAAGAACAAGTCATCTGAACCGGAGGGTAGGGCGGAAGTGCATTGCCAATTCGTATAGCAACTTCCGCCAATGTAGAGCGAAGGGCTTAGATTTTACCTACTAAGTCTAAACTTGGCGTTAAAGTTGTTTCGCCTTGTTCCCAAGCAGCTGGGCATACTTCACCGTCGTTTTCACGAACATATTGTGCCGCCTTTACATTACGCACCATGTCTTTAGCATTACGGCCAATACCACCTGCATGAATTTGAGCTACTTGAATAGTGCCATCAGGATCGACTAAGAAAGTACCACGGTGCGCCATGTGGTCTTCTTCAATCATTACATCAAAACCGCGCGTGATAGTACCCGTTTGGTCACCAATCATTGGGAATTTTATTTTACCAATCGAATCTGATGAGTCGTGCCATGCTTTATGTGAAAAATGGGTATCTGTTGATACCGAGTAAACTTCAACACCCAGTTTTTGTAATTCTTCATAATGATTTGCCATGTCTTCTAACTCTGTTGGGCAAACAAACGTGAAGTCAGCAGGGTAAAACAAAAATATTGACCATTTTCCTTTAGTACCCTCAGATGTTACTTCAACAAATTCGTTATTATGAAATGCTTGAGCGCTAAATTCTGGGATAGTTTTGCCAATTTGAGCCATGTGTAATTCCTCTTTAATTTTAAAATGAAATATTGTATTTCGTTGGATTTAAAAGCACCTTTGCTTTCGATATGGATATATTAAGGATTGGCTCATGATTAATAAATTTGATTAAATTGATTTTAACGTTCTAACAAATAGAATAATAAGTTGTCGAAATTGCAAAGAATAAGGTGACTGACTCAATGAATACTCTTAAAATAAACATCAGGTTCTATAAAAGCTATCGTTAAAAATATGGTTTCAATAAAACAACTTAACTATGCATTAGCAATTGAAAAAACGTTGCACTTTAAAAAAGCAGCAGAGGCCTGCAATGTATCTCAGTCGGCATTAAGTACTGCTATTAATGAGCTTGAAAAGCAATTAGGGCTGATCATTTTTGAGCGTAACAATAAACAAGTTTTAGTTACACAGAAAGGGCAATTGATACTTAATAAAGCCAAAAAAGTAAAGTTGGAATTAGACGAGTTACTTCAGATATCACAAAGCGATAACATAGCGTTTTCAAGTCCTATGACCATAGGTGTTATTCCAACCATTGGCCCATATCTTTTACCTAAAGTTTTACCCGAAGTAAGGCAGCAATATCCAAGTTTTAAATTAAAAATACTCGAAGAACAATCTCATATACTCGTGGATATGGTGAGAACAGGGGAGATAGACGCCGCAATACTCGCTTTACCTTATGCCATAGATGGCTTAATGAGTTTCAATTTTTGGCAAGAAGACTTCTATTTAATATGCCATAAAGATGAATGCCCAAAAACAATGCAAGAAATTAGCAGTGCTGAATTAGAAATCGAAAAACTTATGTTATTAAAAGATGGTCATTGCTTGAAAGAGCATGCATTAGCTGCTTGCCGACTGCAAAATTCGAAACAAGATTCAGATTTCGGATCGGCGAGTTTGCATACACTTATTCAAATGGTAGCAGGTAAACTCGGCACAACACTCGTACCACAAATGGCATTAGATCAATTAACTCATAACGAATCGGAACTCAGGGCTATTCATTTAAATGAACCAGGGCCACATCGAACAATTGCTTTAGTCATTAGGCCCAATTACGTAAGAACCAATGAATTAACCATACTCCAAAATATTTTTACAGCGCAGCTTACTAATCAGTGTGCGTAGGGGAAGCTTTTCCATAGTTTAGTTTAATAGAATTACATAGTAGATTTTATCAAATTTACTGAATGAACCTAATAAGTCACAATCATTTCATCTTAAATCAAACAGGTGAACAAGATGAAAAAATTTATTAAAAATATAAAAGCAGTTTTGAATTCGACTAATGGTAAATATGAAGTCGTAAAATGTAATTACCCAAATAATTATTACGGCGACCAATATTGCCAAATAAAGAAAATTAAATAAAATTTATAGGTCAGATTTTGGTAACAATACTTTGGAGTTCTTTTATTTCCACTTATCATTTTGACTATGTTACTCCCTTATAAATACAGAACTATATGCTAACAGGCATTATGCTTGAGGTTGCGCTTTGTATAACCTAATAAATAAATTAAATCATTGCATTGAAACGTTTGATGAAACAGTTGCGACTGTTACGCCAGATGGAAAATATTTAATTTTTAGTTGACGTACCGAAGGCGACGCATTAAATCTTTACTGGTGAGCACGGAAGTTATTGAGAACTTGAGACCAAAAGAGTAGGCATTAGCTTTGTTAGTTAGTAAATGCGCTAAAGAGGGCGAGCCAGCACAAATTGGTGAATATACAGGGCGCCCTTACTTCGCCAAATACTACGATTGTAATTTAGGTCTTCGAAAACGGGGTAGTCGGGCAAGTCTTGCTGATAGGTTTGCTTTAAATAAAAACTCACTAAAGCTTCAGCTAAATCATACATTTTTGGATATAATAAGCATATTCACTAAGTTAAACTACACTTGAACAAAGCTTAATGTACTTAATATATTAAAGCCTTCATCGTAGGGGGTAGGAAAGGAGGGGAGCAATTAACAGATCATATATCAAAAGGATATCTACACTAGGACCTTTCAAGCAACTCAACTTTACTTTAGTTTTTCTATGCGCGTTTATATGCATTATTAGTACGCAATGTCTTGCTTTAGTTGTACATCCCACTTGGCTGCAAACATCTCTTGATAAAGCCGATGAACTTAATGAAAAAAATCCTGTTCTAGCACTTGAATTCACGCAAAACTTATTCAACCAGTACAATAACGAATTAACGCCTTCGGCTAAAGCTGCATTATATTCAAGACTAGCTGCATATCAGTATTATTTAGCCGATTTAGAAAAGAGTCTTCAGTCAATCGAACAGTTCTATGCCTTATCTCCTGACTTAACCAGCCATGATGGCATATCATTATTGCTCACTCATGGCGCCGTATTAGATGAATTGGGCAAGCCAAAGAAAGCAATGAACTTGTTTCTACAAGCAGAAATAAATGCTAAAAAGACAGAAAATAAAAAACTACTGGCTGAGTCTTATGGTTTTATGGCTAGTGCGTATTCTAATAACCATAACGATAGCGAGGCCATTAAGTACTATCATAAAGCCTATTTACACCTAAATGAGCTAAGTGATGGATTAGCGCTAGCTTATTTAAAAATACAAATGTCTGAATCATATTCCTATATCTATGATAATGAAAAAGCGATTAGCTTGGCAAAAGAAGCCATTAAATACTTTAACCGACATGAACATTATTTTGATGAACTTTTTGCCCATAATACCCAAGCTAAAAACTACATGGCAATAAAAGAGTTCGATAGTGCTATCAATACTTATCAACGCATTATCGAGCTATCAAAAAAAGAAGGGCAACAGAGTTTGGTGGAAGTTGCTTACTTAGGGTTAGCTAAAGCTTATTATCAGACAAAACAAGTCGCTAAAGCTCGCCAATATTTTACTTTATACGAACAAATACGTGTTAACCCTGAAAGTCCTATCGCTCAAATTGATGATTTACTACTTAGTGCATTAATTGCCTTTTCTGAAAATAACCTTGCATTATCACAAGGTAATATAAAACAAGCAGAGAAACTTTTATCCACCTTAGATAAAAAGAAAGGATTATCTTGGCACAAGCAGCTATTAGAGCTAAAAGCTGATATTGCAGTATTTAACCAAGATTTCAAAAGCGCTTATCAACACCAAAAAAACTCTCATATGCTTTTTCGTAGCTACCAAAATTTAGAACGAGAAAAGTTACGATCAAAATATAAAGTCATGTTCGACACAGACCAAGCACTTCTTCAAAACCAAATATTAGAACGTGATAAGTTATTAGATAAAGCAGCTCTAAAAAATGCAGCACAAGAAAAAAAATTACAGGCATTATTTATCTCGGCAATTTCAGTAGTCTCTCTCGGCTTAATATTCTTTATTTATCGCCAACGGCGAACGAGTAAAATATTATACAAACTAGCTAACACCGATACTTTAACTGAATTAGCTAACCGTCGTTATACCTTTATTTATGCTGAAAGCATGTTAGCCCAAGCAAAAAAATATAAAAAAAACTTTGCCATCATAATTTTCGATATCGATCACTTTAAAAAGATTAATGATACCTACGGTCATGCCGGTGGTGATATTGCTTTAAAAATTATTGCAGAAATAGCTAATGAATATGTCAGAAATAATGACATTTTAGGCCGAATTGGCGGTGAAGAATTTTTAGTGATATTACCTAGTACTTCAGCAAAACAAGCTTATGAACTAGCTGAAAAAATGCGTTTAGCGATTGAGAAGAAGGATATTCACCTTGGGGATAATGTTGTCAATATATCAGCTAGTTTTGGTATTTCACAATTAGCGCAAGATCAGGCTAACTTTAACCAAATTTTTCAGCAAGCAGATCTTGCTTTATACCTGGCAAAAGATAGTGGTAGAAATTGTACATCGCTAGCAAAGTAGTCAATCAATAACATTATAATTGCCACTTCATCAACAACCTAACCTATCTTTTAGTTAGTGGGACAACTCGCACTAGTTTAGCTCTGTATATTGAATGTGCTAAAAATAAGTGAATAACGGTAGAAATAAACTTTAGCTGTCTGTATGCATATGGCAATTTTAGTTTTTGATAATCGCAATCACCGATCTTTGCCATAACAAATTAGCTAATTCATGAATAATACCTATAATTATCTGCACTTCTACCACAATAGATTTCAGAGAATATGGATAATCTCAAAAAAAGCAATATTCTGATTGTTGACGACGTTGCAAGCCAACGTAATATTCTTCAACACATTCTCTCCCCTTTAGATATCACTATTATGCAAGCATCGTCAGGTAAAGACGCGCTCAGTAAAGTGCTTGCTCATGATTTCGCGGTTATATTAATGGATATCGAAATGCCAGGCATGAAAGGATATGAGGTTGTTAATCTTATTCATAGTAATCAACGATTTAAGCATATTCCTATTGTAATGGTAACAAGTAATGATAATGACAGCGACGCGTTGCCTAAATCTTATGAAGCAGGAGCCGTTGATTTTGTGACCAAGCCTGTTGACGACATTATACTCACCAAAAAGGTTGCGCAATTTATTGCATTAGATGAACATCGCCGAATTGCTGAAGACTCTACTGCTCGGCTAAATATTTTACTAAATAGCGTGAGTGAAGGTATTTTAGGGATTGATCTAGATGGAAATATTACTTTTGCCAATCCAAAGGCTTTAGAGTTGCTTGCTATAGATACAGAAAACATCTCAGGAAAACTGCAAGATTTCTTAGTACTAGATAAGCAGGATTCAACAGAAATTCTTGATTGTAAAGACTCAAATTGCGAGTTGTTTGACTTACTTTCATCCGGTTTTCATGACGCAAGCCGTTTAGGTAGAACAAACTTAAAAGGTAGCGGAAACTGGCAATCATTTGCTGGCAAAACATTTTATTCTAATTACTCGTGTGACGTCACTAGAGAGCTCAATGGCGAAAGCAATGGTGAGATCAATGGAGCGGTTGTAACATTTAAAGACACCACGCAAGAGAAAGAGACAAAAGCTAAGTTACTACACTTAGCTAACTTTGATTATTTAACTAATATTTCAAACCGAGCATACTTTCATGACGCTTTAAATCAATCAATTAAGCGTGTAAAACGCTCGAACACAACACTCGCAGTGATGTTTCTCGATATAGATCACTTTAAATTTATTAATGATCAATATGGTCATGACATTGGCGACTTATTGCTGAAGGAAGTTAGTCAGAAATTGTCCAATATTTTAAGGGAAGGCGACCTTATATCACGAATGGGGGGGGATGAATTTGCCATTATTCTTCAAGACATACCTGCAAATATTAATGTACTAAACGTAGCACAAAAAATTCTAAGCTCCGTATCTGAACCTCTTGAACTTAATAGTGTGAAAATAGAGGTCACGACCAGTATTGGCATTGCTTTTTATGATCCTCATTCAATGAATATTGATGATCTTTTAAAAGCAGCTGATACTGCTATGTATGAGGCAAAAGCTGAAGGGCGTAATAATTTTCAATTTTTTGCCAAACAAATGCAGGATAAAGCAGAGCAAAGCCAGCGGGTTCAAATGCTGCTTTCCAAAGCTATTTTAAGCAATGAGTTAACGGTACTTTATCAGCCAAAAATTTCATTATTACAAAAGAAAATGGTCGGTTGTGAAGCTTTAATACGTTGGTTCCCTGAGAAGGGGGAAATGATTTCTCCAGATATTTTTATACCGATTGCTGAACAAACAGGGCAAATTATCGAACTTGGTGATTGGATTTTAAACAATGTTTGTCAGCAAATATCATACTGGCAAACACTTCCATATTTTAAAGAAATGGTTACTGCTATTAATGTTTCTGTTCGCCAATTAGGAACAAGCGAATTTAGAGAAAAACTCGTAAAAGCAATTAATACGCACGGTATAAAACCTGAATATATCGAAATAGAAGTGACTGAAACTGCTACATTTGATGATCATAACGTTTTTTTCTCTGAACTCGAGAAAATTCATGCTTTAGGTGTGAAAATTTCAATTGATGATTTTGGCACAGGCCACTCATCTCTTGATTATTTGAGAAAAATGCCTGTAGACGTTATAAAAATAGACCGTAGCTTTATCAAAGATATCGGTAAAGATGTACAAGATGAAGAGCTTATTCGTACTATTTTAGCCATTTCAAAAACCATGTCTATCCATGTCATAGCTGAAGGCGTCGAAACTGTAGAACAATTGATTTTTTTAGAGGAAAATCATGTTGATGATATACAGGGGTATTATTTTTCAGAACCGATTAGAGCCCAAGTGCTAAGTGACGTATTAAATAATAATGATAACCTTTATAAGGAGCAGTTTGAGCTCTTTGAAAACAACAAAGCGATGAATGTAAAGTTTACGCAGAGTGATGCTGTAACATCGTTAGTTCAAGCAAGTTAACTCTAAGTATTATCTACACTTTCCAAGCTGTAGTTAGCTGTTTCTTTCATCATTATTATTTAATTTTTTCATTATCTCTTTCTCGTACAAAGTTTTTAACACCTCCCTTGAGGAAGTAATAATCGTCAAACTCTTCTTTCTCTAAAAGGTATTGGATCCACCGAACTTGTTTCCCTACAGCGTCATAAATCATCAATTGCACGTTAGCATTTTTTGCTCTTCTTAAAATGGCATTAAACTTATCTATTGAAGAGATATAAGTGATATTTTCCAATATCTTGATATCTCGCTGAAAAGGCTCTCTGATATCAACGATCCAAACATTCATTCCAATCATTTTCATGAACTTTTTTGGGTGTAAGTTGCGATTGAGAAATTCCTCATCTGAAATTAATTCATCTTTTGAAGACATATTTCTACTAAGTAAAACGGACATCTTTGGATACTTTTTTGCCCATTCTAAAATGCCAGAGTCGTATACTTTTACATTTAATACATCATAAGCACGTGCTTTAATCGCTGCACGATATGATTTCTTGCAATCGAAGCCGTTACAATAAAAAACAATCGTTCTATTGTCATTTTCAGCTAATTTTTTTAATGATGGAATAAAGCCCATATTCGAGATTGGTATGTTAATAGCACCTTTAATATGCAAAATTTTATATTCAAAATTTGATCTCACATCTACAATTAAATTTTTATCGCCTTCATTTAAAAGCTCTGCAGAAGTAATAAATTCTAAATTGGTAAAAATATGCCGTAGAGGAAATTGTGCGTTGTTATTACCATATGAAAAACAGACTGGAAAATACATAACAGCCAGCAAAATAAACTTACCAAACCAACTTGATTTCATTCGTTTCATAATCTGACTAGTTCAACTAAATATTTTAAGTATAGACTGTAGCTAATTTTAAATGACAAAATAAAACTGGCAGTTGTCAAGTTCACCCTTTCTCATTCCCCCAAAAAAACTTAAACTGTCCAGCCATAAAATATTGCCATCGATTAAAATTAAACTAACGAACGTTTTAGGGGCAAAGTGACCATTGTTAACTCAAAAAGTGATGTGAGTTTTGTACCCTTAATTACCATGAACTTGTGGACGCTTTTAAAGGTAACTTATTGTAAGAAGCTGATATTTGTTTATTGCAAGGCTAATGCTTCTAAAAAGAAGGTAACTTTTTACTATCGTAGTTGATATTTAGTTTGGTAATGATAATGACATTATCATTGACATGAAATTAATATAAACAATAAATTAAATACTATCGAACTTTAATAAAAAAATTAAATAAAAAAGGTAAGTAAGTTCACCTTTTTTATTTAAGACTGTGTTAATTCTCTTTGGACTTATCCGAAAGTATAACCTGTTGGGGGTAAGCTAACCTATAAAGTATTATCTTTGATTTGCTTTACGACGATTTGCACCGAACAAACCAAATAATCCTAAACCTATAATGGCTAAAGATGATGGCTCAGGCACTGCAGTTGTTGCTACACGAACATTGTCGATACCTGCACCGCCAACATATCCACCTGTAGAGTCATGCAGAATTTGGAATGAAGAGATATTTGAACCAGCTGTAGCGACGATACCAAAAAATCCAGCGTTAGACTTATTGAAGCGTCCAACCAATAAACCATTAACTAAAACTTGATAATCATCAGTAGGATCCGAATTGAAAAAATCAAACCCTATCGCGGATGTTATCCCATTGAATGACAAGTCTGGTCCGTGACCACCGTCACTATTTCTCCAACCAAAATAATTTTGGTTGTCGTAAGGTGCACAAATTGATGTATTTTGACAAGCTGCGATAGTATTTGTTACTCCAACTAACTCTCCATGTGTTGTTGCATCAATGGTAAAGCCATTGAATGCTTGTGAAAAATTGGAAGTAACCATAGACGTTGCTGAAGAACTAAAGTCTTCAGTTGAAAACGTCACAACATCATTTTCCCAAAGGGTATCATTGTTATATACAATGATGCCCGCATTAGCAAAGGTTGAAAGTCCGGTAAGCATTGCTAACGTTAATAATTTTTTCATAGTAGTCCTTTAAATTTAGATTAGATTTTACAATTAATCCGGAGTAAGCAAGGTCTGAGCCAATGCTGGGGGTTTGTTTTTTTTATATGTAAAACAATGCTTTACTTTTTTGCTGTTGCCTTGGTGTTGCTATGTTGTTGAATTATGTAAAATATTTGGACATTTTTTGTTATCTCGATATTGTCAGGAAGGAAATTCAAACCTTTGAAAACTAATTTTATAAAGTGCTTAAATCGAGGATTTAATAACTCCATTAAGTAGATGATGGTTTAGCCTTATCAATACTATTTTGAAGGTGTAATTCATTAAGAAATATATCAAAAGTAACTCTTCCTAAGGCCACAATAAGTAAAGAAATATAACAAAAATTAATCAGTTGAACGTTAATTCCTGTGCCAATAGTGACTGGAAATAACGTTTCAAATTTACCCTTGATAAAGACTTCTCTAAGGCCCCCGTTGTCATACTTCAACTGCTCGATTGAACCGACTCTCCCATCTTTACTGTCCTGTAAAGCTCATTGCTGCCACTGGAACTCCATCTCAGAACACTAACAATGCCACAATCGAAATATTAGATATCAACTTGAATTAATATTTTTGATTAGATTTTGTGTAGGCTGCACTTCGCTCATTTCGGGTTTATGAGCGTAGTAAACAACGTTTCTCTATTTAATTTTCAGGAAATAAATATAGGTACGTCATCGGGAATAGTCCCCCATTCAGCTTTATTCTCGGTGTATACTTGGATCTGAGGTTTAAGATCCTCCAAATATTTTTTAACAGTGCCTAAAGATACTAATTTATGATCACTAAAGTGTTTACCGTTAATGCCATACACAACAGTGCCGCAGGATGAACAAAAACTTTTACTAGAACGATTATTGAATTCATAGTGTGATACAAGTTCTTTTCCAATAACCACCGTGAACTGTTTGCTAAGGACTGCAACCCATGTGCTGTAGTCGCCCCCTTGCATTTTTCTACAGTTTTGACAGTGGCATTGAACAACAGTTTTTATAGGTAAATCAAATGCCCATTCAACCTTTCCACAATGACATGCACCTTCAAATTTTTCCATTTTTTTGTTTTCTCTTTGCTAAAAACGCAATCATAAATAAGATACAATATATGATAAAGATCATATATTAGAGTCTGTATGCCTTACTCAAAGGAACACAAAGAGCAAACTAAACAAAAAATTCTACAAAGTGCATTCCAGCTATTCACTACTAAAGGCTTTGATTCAGTCACAGTGAACGAATTAATGATGAACTGTAGCCTTACGAGGGGAGCTTTCTATGCTCATTTTACAAGTAAGGCTGCCTTGTATACAGAGTCTTTGAAATATGCTGCCAGTGAAAGTAAGCTTGCTGAGCTTAAAATCCACAATATATCAGATGAAAACTGGTTAAGAGAGTTGCTTGACGGATATTTGAGTATTGAACATGTAAAAGGAACTAGACCATGTCCTTTAGCCTTTTTAGCTACCGATATAGTCACTCGAGATTCAGAGTCAAAATTAGCATATGCTAACGCCTACACAAGTATGAATGAATTGATAATGGCTTATGCTAAAACATATACCAATTGCAATACAGATGATATTTTAGCGTTAACAGCAATGATTATTGGTGCGGTAGCGATATCAAGAACGATTGAAGACGATGAAGTTGTTAATAAATTATTGGTCTCTTGTCGACAAGAAGCCGGTATTAAGTTGGGAGGGATATAATCTATATTTTGTAGATACGTCCCAGTAACATGGCACTAGCTGTCTTCCTACTGCTCGATTGGGCTGGTTCTCTCATTTGTAATACCCAGTAAGGTTCATTGGAGTACTAAAGGGGTACCTTCAAGTTTCAATACTTATTAATAGGATTTTTGATCCATTATAAAGTTTTGAGTGTGCGGCTCTCTTGTATATCCTCGATTAGAGATATAATTCCCTTATATCAATCATTTGCTCGAAACTCCATTGCTATAGTTGGTAATATCACTAAAGTGATTATTTATTTTATAATTTCACTAATACATATAACGACTTAATCAGGAACTTGAAGATCTATATGAATAAAATTATCTTATGCTTCTTATATATATCACTCATTTTTAATGCCTCAGCAGCGGATGGTTCTCCAGAAACACTATCTCCTTTTAAACTCAATTATGAAATAGAATATGAAGCGCAAAAAAACCGTTATTTTATTAATATTAATTTCAAAGGCAATGTTAAAGGTAAAATATTCTTACTACTGCCAAGAAGCTGGGGAGGCGCAACAACTGCACATTTTGGGGTTAAGCAATTAACATCATTAAGCGCTAACACAACAATAGAAACAACAGATAATGAATTAATATACGTATTAAAACACGCCCCAGAACAAGATATCCATTTACGATACCAATTGGTTAAATTAAAAAACAGCTCACTTAGTCCGATAGTTGTTGGCACTATGCTGCCTATTTTTGATAGAAAATTTATACATTGGTCAGGCATAACCTCCTTAATTTTGCCATTTAATAGCATGAGTGATAAAGACGAGAAGTTCAATATTGTTGTACGCGGTAAAGGTTTTCCTGAAAAGCAGCCATTGCGATCAAGTTTGCCAGCAAAAGGTGATTATTTTGAATTTAATGGTTTCGCGGAGGATTTCTTATCCTCACTCTTTGTCGCTGGAGATTATCGTTTTCATCAACAATCAACTCAGTATGGCAATATTAGCTTGGTCATTCGAGGCCAGTGGCCATTTCCAGATAACCTAATTTTCGACCGTCTTGTAACCACTTACAAGCAGCAACGAGAGTTTTGGCAACAAAGTTTTACTGATGATGACCTTTGGGTGTCATTAACCCCCCTTGAAAAACATCAAGATGAAAACGTAGTGGTTTCACGTGGCGCAGGGTTATATAAAAGTTTTCAAACTTTTTTAACACCTAACATGAAAGCAGATAGTATCAATTTTTTGTTTATGCATGAAGGCTTTCATCATTGGCTCCCTGGGCAATTTGGTGAACAAAAACAACATGGTCAAAAAATGTCGTGGTTTGGAGAAGGTTTTTCAAATTATTATACTTATAAGCTCCAACTTGAATCGGGTCAAATATCACAACAACAATTTGATAACTTTTTTATAGAAGCTAAAGTCGGTATTAAAACATCACCATTGTTAAAGTGGACTAATAATGAACTAGCCCAAAAATTTTTTACAGAACCGGGTAGTGTAGACTTAATCTACTGGCGTGGATTGGTGTAAGCTGAAGAGTGGGATAAAGAAATTCTGCAAGTAAACGATAATAAACAATCATTAAAAGATATGTTAATTTCACTCCTTAACCAGCAAGGTTTGCTAAAAGAAGATGCAAAATATTTAAGCCCTGAGTTACTAATTACTCATGCTGAAAAATTTGGCGTTAAAAACGCTAAAAAAATATTTGATACAATTATTAAGTAACCATACTTATCTATATAAGGGGGCTATGTATTCTTCGATTGCATTGATGTGGGAAGCAGACTATTTTTTGGTATGTACATATCTTGATTAGGTTGGCATTGTGATATTAGTTTAGGAAGCTGATTACTCGAATGGACTAACTCTCCATTTTTTACTCCCTGTTAGATTCATAGGAGTACTAAAGGGATACCTTCAAGTTTAAATACTTCATTATAGCCCTTTTGGAGTACTTCTGTTCCAAATAAACTTTTTGTTAATCACTCAATTGTTGCTTAAGTTCTGTGTATTAAGCAGGAAGTTTAAGAGTCGCTGTATCTAAGTTCTGCTTTGAGCTACCAGTGGAGCTCCATTTCAGAACGCCAACTGTTGTCCCTGCTATCGACACTTAATAACATTTCTTCAAATAGCTGTTATTTATAAGCTGTGCTGGAGAAAAATGTCTGTGACCAAACTAGGAAGTTTAGTGCCTATTTCTTTTTTTGAAAGGCTAAAGTCGGCCCCCAGCTTCTTTGCACAATATAATAATGTATGCGGAGAGTTTTCTTCTATATAGCTTCCTGAAATTGCGAGAATAGGGATATTTTTTTTAGACTTAACAAAATCTATAAACTCATAACCATCAACTTCAGGCATAACTATATCAGTAATGACAAAGTCTGGATTAATTCTTTGAAATTCTTGTTGTGCATGAACAGGATTATCGAATGAGATCACTTGGGTTTCAAAGATTGCACAATCATCTATAAGTCCTGTTACAAGAGTCAGTGTCATGGGGGAATCATCTACTACCATGATTGTAAACATATTACCTCCTTCTTAGATAGCGAGTATCATAGTTTTCATTTTTTTAATTTCCTTATTAATCGATAGAGAATTTTTGGCATATTAAACATTTGCAATATCCTCTCGGCCAGTTTATTCATTTTAAAAAGCTCAATAATTAAGATATCAACTTCCTATTAGTCATTTCTTCTTGAATAATAGAACAAAGTATAGACCATGATGATTTAATATGGGTTATCTGTTGTTTTGATGCTGGGTTGGACATAAGGTGCCGTTTTATATGGGATCTATGGCTTTGTGGGGTACTATAAGGGCCTTATAAAAATTAAACTTATCAAAAGGGTCCCATTTTTCGAAAGGAAAACTAGTAAATAAAGCAGTCATAACAACTCAAACCATCAGAACATTATTATGTTTATTTTTATGGGCTAACAATAGAAGTGTATAGATTACTCTATTTCCAATCTTAATTTCTAATCTCCAACTAATAATCTAAAGATCACTTTGTGCGTTTGATGACATAAGTCATATATTTTCTAATCGACTTTTTTTCATTTTACTGATATTTAAATTAAAACACCTCAATCAGTTAATTAAGTACGTTAAACTCATACAAATTGGGGAGTTATCATCGTTTTAGAGGAGGGTATTAATGAGAAGTATAAGTAATATCCTATGTTTGGTAACAAATAACTTGGACTGTTGTGTATAATGCTTTGAAATTATTTAATATTACTGCGAGTTAAGAAGGTTTTATGGGACGGAATTCCTAAACATTTCTATAATATGTTTGTAGTGGCATAGTTAATTTGGCCACCTAACTAGAGGTGTTATTATCACCTCATCAAACTTTAGGTGACATCATGACAAAAAGAACAAGACCCAATTTCACACCAGAATTCAGACTTGAATGTGCTCAGTTAGTCGTTGATAAAGGTTACTCAGTCATTGAAGCTTCTCAAGCAATGAATGTGGGTAAATCATCACTCGATAAATGGGTTCGTCAGTTAAAAGGTGAGCGTAATGGCATCACAAGTAAAGCCACACCATTAACACCAGACCAGCTTGAAATTCGTGAACTAAAAAAACGTATTGCACGCATTGAAGAAGAAAAGGAGATTCTAAAAAAGGCTACGGCTCTCTTGATGTCGGACTCGTTGAACAGTTCACGATAATCAAAGCCCTTAAAGGGAGTCATGCAGTTAAACGTTGCTGTGAGGTATTCGAAATACACCGCAGCAGCTATAAGTATTGGGCAAAACAAACTAGAAGTATTAAACCTGAAGAGGTTGAAGCACTTGCGATGGTAAAAAGCATTTACGCAGAAAGTAATAGCTCTGCTGGTGCTAGAACGATTGCAGGTATTGCTACCACAAGAGGCTTACCATTAAGCCGTTATGTAGCGACTCGTTTGATGAAAGAGCAAGGCTTAGTTAGCTGTCAGCTCGCTAGCCATAAATACAAGAAAGCAACGCAAGCGCATGTTGCGATACCTAATACGTTAGAGCGTCAATTTGCAGTAACTCAGCCCGATCAAGTTTGGTGTGGAGATATTACGTTTATTTGGACGGGAAATCGTTGGGCTTATCTTGCGCTTGTTATGGATTTATTTGCACGTAAACCTGTTGGTTGGGCAATGTCACATTCGCCTGATACTAAGTTAGCGGCGAAGGCATTAACAATGGCATTTGAATCGAGGGGGCGACCAAAAGGCGTAATGTTTCACTCGGATCAAGGAAGTACTTATACGAGTCGAAATTACCGTCAATTGTTATGGCGTTTCCAGATTGAACAAAGCATGAGTCGCCGTGGTAATTGCTGGGATAATAGCCCTATGGAAAGGTTCTTCAGGAGTTTAAAAACAGAATGGGTACCAACAACAGGTTATCGTTCGTTTACTGAAGCTGAAAATGCAGTTGTTAAATACATTATTGGATATTACAGCCAGGTTAGGCCCCACAGTTATAACGGTGGGCTAACACCCAATGAGTCAGAGAAAATATACTGGCTTGAATACAAATCCGTGGCCAAAATTAGTTGACCACTACACACTAACCTCTAGCCGTTCAATAAGGGTAGAAATAACTTCGCTTAACTCGCTTTTCAATCTTGTATCTCTGAGAGCCTCAATGCTTGTAGGTAAGTCACTAAATCCAGCCTTACCGCCTGTTTTGTCCCAAAAATCATAATGGCACATTAAAGTAAAAAGCTGCTGTGATTTTGTCTTATCGACTTCAACGCTATCTGGGGAAATTGAAAAATTGTTATCACAAAGCGTCTTAATAAAACGTAAATAAGAAATTGACGAGCAATTCATTAATCTATTATTGATTGCACGGTAATAAGCAGCGTAAAGCTCCTTATTAACCGGTTCGATTTCTTTCCCCTTACTTGCAGCAAGTAATACTGTCCATCCTCCAAACTGGCCAAATTTAACCTTATAGATATCTTCTAGTGTAATATTTGGGTAGATATGTAAAAAATTAGTCAACGTTAATGGCAAGTGCGTAGCGTGAGGGAAGTTTATAACTAAGCTAATTAACTTGTTTTTGTTAAGTGTTGCTTGGCTAATGTTCTTTAAGATCATTGCTTGAGTTTTTTCTTGTAACTCAATTCGACAACCTAAGGGTAGGTGAGGGAATCCTTGCTTAACCTCTTTCGCAATAGCCTGATTTGTTTTACCTACCAACGCTCTGAACTTATGTGAAAAGTCATATTCTGGGCGTGAATTTCCGACGAAGTCTAATACAGTGCAGCACTCTTTATCGTTTGTTAATCGTAGCCCTCGACCAAGTTGTTGAAGAAAGATAGTTAAGCTTTCAGTGGGTCGTAAAAAGAGTAAAGTGTCTAACTCTGGAATATCGACACCTTCATTAAATATATCGACAACAAACAATACATTAATTTGCTTTGATTTAAGCCGTTGCTGCTGAATTTCTCGGTCTTTACTGTTATCGCTAGTTAACACACCACAAGCAATATTGTGTAGCGTGAATTTCTGAGCCATAAACTTTGCGTGGTCTTTACTTACACAGAACGCCAATGCTCGCATTTGAGATATATCAGTAACAATTTCATCAAGGCTTTGTAAT
>Ga0209292_1000787_pt1 | contig 40702 bp, 24 predicted proteins | sample GOMGulsemesocosm_2_FD_184634 | JGI IMG/M metagenome (GOLD analysis project Ga0209292, IMG submission 184634) | Methane-oxidizing microbial communities from mesocosms in the Gulf of Mexico - GOM9C Gulf of Mexico (SPAdes) (version 2) | ecosystem: Environmental > Aquatic > Marine > Cold seeps...
CGATAGCGATACAGATAACGCAAATAGCATCTCTGAAAATGCGGCGACTGGCGACTACACAGGCCTCACTGTAACCGCTGACGATTTAGATTTAGACGGCGGCACAACTGGCGTCACTTACGCCTTCTCTAACGGCACCAACACCGATGGGCGTTTTGTTATCGATGCCAGCACAGGGCTCGTAACAACGGCTAGAGAGTTAGATTTTGAAAACGGCGATGACGGCGTACATAGTCTCGTTATTGTCGCCACCAATCTGGAAGGCGATACCGCCCAAAGTACCTTTAACGTTGAAGTCACCGACGATAACGACGCTCCAGATGCCATCGATGACTACGGTCAAGGCATAATTGCAGGTCTGAAGGGCTCATATTATGTTTATGAACAAGGTAGTGGGAATAATTTAGATAATATTGCTGATGTAGAAGCTGTTATTAATGGAAATGATCCTGCTGCTACATTCATCGCCCAACAACTGTCTTATAGCGTTGGAAACGGGAACCTAGGTGGTGATAATAACACCAATGATGGTCTCACTAATCTTGAAACGTTCCTCGGAAGCGATGCCGCTTCGTTAAGTGTTGATGACCCAGCACTGGCTAGTGACACTATACTTACTATGGACGGTTTAATTGAATTAGCCCCAGGAAGTTATAGATTCAAAGTTAACGCTGATGATGGTTATTCAATAAAAGTTGATGGTGTGATTGTTGCTATTGTTGACAAAATTCAGTCTCCAACCTCTGATATTCATGCAAGCTTTGAAATACAAAATAATGGTTTACATAGTATTGAGATTATCTATTGGGATCAGGGCGGTGATTACGTGTTTGAACCGACTATAAGTAAAGATAACGGTTCATTTTTGGCCTTAACTACTTACCAATTAACCAGTGGATTCAATACGCCTGAAGATCAACCGATAACCTTTGATCCTGCTATATTACTGGCCAATGATACAGATCCTGACGGCGATGTATTGTCCCTTGCTCCTCTAGCTGAAAATCCTGTTAGTAACCCTGTCAATGGTACTGTCGCAGTGGTTAATGGCCAGATAGTATTTACGCCAGCTGAAAATTACTTTGGCCCTGCGCAGTTTGATTACAAAGTGACTGATGGTAATGGCGGTTATGATACGGCTACCGTTTATTTAACAGTAACTCCTGTGGATGATGGTCCTGTTGGTCCAATCACAGATATTGATGGTGCTACAGATGAAGTATCAGAACTTGCTGGAATTGGTGACAGTACAGGCATTAAGGCTAAAGCTATTGATCCTGACGGTGAAGCTGTCACCTACTCTCTTGATAATGATGCCAATGGTCGATTTACTATCAATGAGACAACAGGTGAGATTACCGTTGCTAAAACTTATACAGGCGCCGATGTTGGAACCCACAACGTTATTGTTAAGGCTCTTTCAACTGATGGCTCATCGACAACTCAATCATTTGATATTGTTATCAATCCAAACCAAGTACCGCTGGTTACTGATGCTTCATTTAGTGAAGTAAATAATGAAAATATTATTGAATTTACATTAGCCGATTATGTCACTGATGTTGAAGATGATACAGACAATGGCAAAGTAACTAATGTTGTAATCGAGAGCTTGCCACACGCCTTAGCGGGAACCTTATATAAAGTTAATGGCGATGGTTCACTCACTGAACTATCAATTGGTGATTCACTGCCAGAGACAACGACAATTAGATACGTCGAAAACCAATCATCAGTTGTTGATTCAAGTTTCAGTGCTATCAGTGATTTCCAGCCTGCACATGGTTCAGATAGTGTCAGTTCATTTACAAGTGCAACAGGCATCGTTATTACCGGTGGCACATACACCAGTACGATGCCTCTTACTGGTCTACTAACGTCAGGTACTATTAATTATGATGCGGAATCTGATGAACAAGGTATGGGTGTTAATGGTGATGAAATAGAGCAATCTGCCGATGAATATATCTCTGTAGCCTTTAGCAATGAAGTCGTTACTAATGTAGATATTTCATTAAGTAGTTTATGGTCTCACTTTGATTCAGCGCCGGGCAAAAACGACGCTACTGTTAAGCTCATGTTATTTAAAGACGGACAACCCCTTCTACCTGTTACAGTACTTGAATACGCCGACCTATACACTGTGAGTAATGGTACCGGTCAAAGCACAATTAACATCACAAATAATAGTGGTTTTGATGAGGTTAGACTTTTCGTAGATTCAGACGCGAATTCTAATTTCTTGCTACAAACGGTGCAAGTAAACGAAACAACACTAAATGACAATTTCGAGTTTAGCGCTGTAGATTCAGATGGCAAGACTTCCGGTGATACTGCGACAGTGACATTTAACATGCAAGCAGAACAGTTGGATGCTATCGACGACACGATCTCGAATATTATCACCCTAGTTCCTGAAACGTTTGGTGCGTCTGAAATTATTGGCCTAGGCAAAGACGGAGAAGGACAAATCAGCGGTGCACCTGGGAGCGATGTCGAAAATCGTGTTATTGACCTTGGCGTTGAAAATGCTGGTAAAACAGTTACATTATCCTTTAACGCCATAATTAAAGGCGGTTGGGAAGATGGAAATACTGGTGGATACACTTCTGATAAATTCATAATAAGTTCGAATGGCAATTTACTGGAATCTCTGACCTATCAAAGTGATACGTTTAATGACGACAACTGGGTCTCTGAACAACAGTCTTATCAATATACAATTACGCTAGACAGTGAAGGGAAAGCAAATTTAGAGTTTAATGTGGCTAGTACGATGATCAATGAAGTCGTTGATATTTCCAACATTGAAGTGTCTATCGCTAATCACAAGTTATCTACCATCACCGTTGACGTATTGCAAAATGATGAGCTTCATGATGCTAACGTATCAATAAATTTACCATCAACTAGTGTACTCTTTGGTACGAAATTAATAGGTCAGTTAAGTGTTATCAATACAGACGGTAAAGATAAAATTCTTTTCACACCTACTGAAAAAATATTAACTCTAACGCCTCAAGAGTTAAGCCAGGTTAACTTTGACTATGAAATCACCGATGGTAATTCACTTGACAGAGCTACTGTTAATGCAAACTTAAGGGTTGCTGATATCAATCAAGCACAAACCCAAGGGTCATCATTAAATGATTCAATTGTTGTTAACCAAGGCGAATGGGCAGAACCTGAACAGGCTCGAGTGCAGTTTAGCTATGGTGGTACAGATGGTAAATATACACCACATTTTGGAACAGAAATGCAAGATGCTGGCAATGGCCGCACAGGACAAAGTTTTTCTTTGACATCTGACCAAGTTATTAATAGCGCCGCTGGTAACGATCATGTTGAATCAGCAAAAGGCAACGATATAATATTTGCAGGAGATTCGACCACTGTATTAGACAGTAATGTAAATGTTTCTATTGGAGCCCATGGCGTAATTAGTGATTCATTAGACAGTATTACGCAAGTTGATACAGGTCTATTACGAAGTGATCTTGTATCCAATCCACAGCTTGATATTGTCAATGCTGGTAGTGGCGATGATATTATTTATGGTGAAGCTGGCTCAGATATACTCTACGGCCATACTGGAAATGATTATATTGACGGCGGCGCCGATAATGACGGCTTACGTGGCGGTTTAGGCAACGATACACTACTAGGCGGTGCTGGTAATGATTGGCTAGTAGGTGATGACGGTAATGACACACTCATTGGCGGATTGGGCAACGATACAATCATTGCAGGTCTTGGCGATGATACGGTTGTTGGTGGTCAAGGTGACGATACAATGACATCAGGTCAAGGTAGCAATACCTTCTTGTGGTTAGCTAATGAACTGGGTACCGACACGATAAATAACTTCCAACTCAATGAAGATAAAATTGATCTTATTGATCTACTTGGGTTAGAAAGTGATCACAGTTTAGGTCAATATCTATCGTTCAATTTTGATGGTTCAGGCGCGAATGCGAGCACCACCATTTCGATAGACACAAATCTTGACGGGAATACTGATCAAAGTATTATTCTGTCAGGTGTTGATCTATCAAGCACAGACAATCAAACTATCTTGAACACGTTGTTTACAAACGTTGAAGATAGCGAATCATTGTTCTCTGCACCTGCAGTTAATGAGCCTCCACAATCACTAAATGTGTTCGATGATGACTTGAATAACTAGTGAGTGATTTTAGCTTAACTACTTACTGAGTAAGTTAAGCTTTATCAAACAAAAAGCACCGTTAATACGCTAGTATCAACGGTGCTTTTTTATTTGAAGAATATATGAGTAAAACTTAACAGCACACTCAAATGAAATAACGCGTTTATTTCATGCGCTCTAAGATCAGTGCAATGCCCTGCCCGCCACCAATGCACATAGTGACTAGTCCATATCGACCATCAATTCTGTCGAGCTCAGCGAGTAATTTCACTATCAAGATCGATCCTGTTGCACCAACAGGGTGGCCCATGGCAATGGCACCGCCATTCGGGTTTGTTTTATCATCACAAAAATCCAGTGATTCACTCAGGGCCATAGCCTGAGCAGCAAACGCTTCATTAGACTCAATGACATCCATGTCATCAATACTAAGACCAGCTTTCATTAAGGCCAACTTTACAGCGCGGATAGGTCCAAGTCCCATGATGTTGGGCTCTACGCCCGAAAAAGCATAACTCTTAAAACCTGCCCTAGGCTTTATTTGTCTATTACGCGCTTCTGTTTTACTAGTCAAGACCATGGCCGCAGCGCCATCATTTAACCCCGAGGCATTACCAGCCGTCACTATACCGCCATCTAAAAATGCAGGTTTAAGTGAAGCTAAATTATCCAAACTAGCATCACAACGGACATGTTCATCAACGTTAAAAAGTACCGATTGACGACCTCGTTTCACCGTTATCGGCACAATTTGATCCACGAATCGATGCTGTGCAATCGCCTGACTCGCTTTTTGCTGACTTAGCAACGAAAATTGGTCTAAATCACTGCGACTGTAATTATATTTTTTAGCGATATTCTCAGCCGTAATCCCCATATGGCCACTGCCAAAAGGGTCCGTTAAAATCCCCATAGTTAGATCAATAACGCTACTATCACCGCCTCTGAGGCCTTTACGTGCATTAGGCAGTATATATGCGCCTTGGCTCATACTTTCAGCGCCGCCCGCTAAAGCAATATTACTATCACCTAACATAATGAGCTGTGCAGCGCTGATAACAGATTGCACTGAGGACCCACAAAGTCGATTAACATTAAATGCAGCCGATGTCGGTAACATACCGCAATTTAAGGCTATATGACGCGATAAGTAGGCATCTTGGGGAGATGTAGTAATAATATGTCCAAATACACTATGATCAATATCCTTTGCCTCTATTTGACTTCTTTCTATAACCGCTTGTGACACGCTGCTGCCAAGTTGTGCAGGGGATAAAGACGACAAGCTGCCACCAAAAGAACCAATAGCACTACGTGCACCATCAATAATAACAACCTCACTAAGCTGCATGAATATTCCTTAATTATATAAATGAGTGTTTAACATGATTAATTTATACCATTAATAAACCGATATTCGCTATACTCTCTTTCAACTAAAATTATGTATTACTTTGCCAAGGATCGCTATGAGCATTCATTCACATGCTGGACAACCAGCCCGCGCACAAGACCGTATCAACATAGGTCGATTAGTTAGTGATTATTATACAAAAACACCCGATGTGAAAAACATTGAGCACCGAGTTAGTTTTGGCACATCAGGCCATCGCGGCAGCGCGTTTATTAATAGCTTTAACGAGCAGCACATCAGCGCTATTTGCCAAGCGATTAGCGAATACCGCGCCGCTCAAAAGTTCACTGGCCCGATGTATATTGGTAAAGATACCCATGCATTATCAGAACCAGCCTTCATCACCGCCATTTGTGTTTTAGTGGCTAACGGTGTGCCCGTTGTAATTCAACAAGACGAAGGATTTACGCCAACTCCGGTTATTTCACGACTGATCATCAATCACAATAAGTCACAATCGACGGTAAGTGATGGATTAATCATTACGCCATCCCATAACCCACCTCGCGACGGCGGCATAAAATATAATCCACCGCATGGCGGCCCAGCCGAAGGCGACATCACTAAATTTATTGAAAACCGTGCCAATGACATTATTGCAAACAACATGAAAGATGTTAAAAGCATGACTATTGATAACGCGATGGCATCTGCTTTACTAACACACGAAGATTTCATCAATGCCTACGTTAGCGACTTAGATAAAGTTGTCGACATGGAAGTAATAAAAACGGAAAAAATTCGCATTGGCGCCGATCCGTTAGGAGGCTCAGGACTAGATTACTGGCCAATTATCGCGCAAAAATACAATATCGATATTACTGTAGTGAATGATGTTGTTGATGGCAGCTTTTCCTTCATGCCATTGGATAAAGATGGAAAAATCCGCATGGATTGCTCATCACCTTATGCAATGAGTGGTTTGATTGCTATGAAAGATGATTTTGATATTGCCGTTGGCAATGACCCCGACTTTGATCGTCATGGCATAGTCACTCCCTCTGGTGGCCTAATGAATCCAAATCATTATCTTGCTGTGGCCATTCATTATTTAATGACCCATCGTGGTTGGAATGAAAAAATTAAAATTGGCAAAACCTTAGTTTCAAGTTCGCTAATTGATCGCGTAGCCACACTGATTAACCGCCCTCTGTCTGAAGTCCCAGTTGGATTTAAGTGGTTTGTGGATGGCCTACATGACTCAAGTTATGGCTTTGGCGGTGAAGAAAGTGCCGGCGCCTCGTTCTTATGTCGTGATGGGAGCTGTTGGACCACAGACAAAGATGGTTTTATCATGAATTTACTTGCCGCTGAAATTCTAGCGGTTACCGGCAAAGACCCTTACCAATATTATTTATCTCTTGTTGAAGAACTGGGTGAAGCACATTATGGCCGCGTTGAAGCCCCTGCAAGCCTAGAGCAAAAAAGTGTGTTAAGTTCATTAACACCTGCTGCCATTACAGCAACGACACTAGCCGGAGAAGAAATCACTCAAATCCTGACTAATGCCACTGGTAATGGCGCCGCTATTGGTGGCTTAAAAGTAGTGACCAACAACGGCTGGTTTGCAGCGCGTCCGTCGGGAACTGAAGACATTTACAAAATTTATGCAGAAAGCTTTATTGATCAATCGCATTTAGCCTTAATTATCAGTCAGGCACAATCCATCGTATCAGACGCTTTTATAGCGGCTGGACTTTAATATTTTTCATTAAAAGGATTTTTTATGAACATGTTTAAACGTTTAATCGTTCTTTGTATATTGTTGTCAAGCCACACTCTTGTTGCAGAGCAGCTGTGGTCCAACAATAGTTTAACCCTATTGCACGGTAACGATTATAAAGTTGGCGATAACAAAAAAACGGTATTCACGGGTGAACATGCCAGCGGGCACACTTGGGGAGACGTTTTTGCATTTGTCGACAGATTACGTCACCACAATGATAGCAAACATGAAACCTATGGTGAATTTGGCGCCAGTTACACACTCTTTAAACCACAGCATGATTTTATTAAAGAGACATACCTTGCTGGCCAGTGGGAGTTTGCATCCCAATCATCTAATCAAACTAACAATTACCTTGCTGGTGTGGGTATGAATTTAAACGTGCCTGGCACTAAGTTTTTTAAAGTAAATTTATATCGTCGCTTTAACGATCATGGCGAAGACAATATGCAAGTGACATTAGCATGGGCACGTCCTTTTGCATCAGGCTTGTTATACGATGGTTTTGTTGATGCAGTGAGTAGCACGTCAGCTAAAAAAGCGGGCTTTAATTTCACCTCACAATTAAAATACGACATTGGCCAACACTTGGATTATAAAACCAACAAACTATTCATCGGTATGGAATACGTTTACTGGAAAAATAAGTTCGGTATCGACGGTATTACCGAAAAAAATGCCAATTTGTTACTCAAATGGCACTTTTAATCACTCGTCAATAATCAAATTTCATCATCCTTAAATAGCCACTTAATAGTAGTGGTTACTTAAGTGATGATTTAATCACATAAAGTGAATAAAATTCTCTTGGTTCTATCCCCCTTCAGACTTCAAATAGCACGTAATATAAGCTAGTATAATGCCCCACATAATACGCAGTTATGACTAATGGCTATTTTTGTAAAGTTAACTACAAATATATTCGCCTTTAGTCGACAATGCGCATAATTTACCCGTATTTTTCTGTATTTGTGTTATTTTATTACGACCTTTTATAGATAAAATTTAAACTCATAAGATTCAATGCTCAAATGCATTCACCATGAGCATGCCGCGAACTCTTATGCCTAAAGCACCAAACTAGGGAAATATAATGTCCAACAAAAACACCATTTATTACACAATGACCGATGAAGCACCTGCGCTAGCAACTTGTTCGCTGCTTCCAATCTTTAGAACTTTCACTGCCGCTGCTGGTATTGACATGCAATTGAGCGATATTTCATTAAGCGCTCGTGTATTAGCCTGCTTTAATGATCGTTTAAAACCAGAACAACGTGTAGAAGATGGTTTAGCTTTTTTAGGTCAGTTGACCCAAGATGAAAACGCTAACATCATTAAATTACCAAATATCAGTGCGTCACTACCACAGCTAAAAGCTTGTATCAGTGAATTACAATCTCAAGGGTACGATTTACCTGAATTCCCTGAAGTACCAGCAAATGCTGAAGAAGAAGCGGTTAAAGCCACTTACTCAAAAGTATTAGGCAGTGCAGTAAACCCAGTACTTCGTGAAGGTAACTCTGATCGCCGTGCTCCACCAGCCGTTAAAGCATTCGTAAAAAAATTCCCACATTCAATGGGCCAGTGGAAAATGACTTCTCGTTCACATGCTGATTACATGCGTGAAGGTGATTTCTTCTCTTCAGAGCAATCTGTAACAGTAGACAATGCAACAAATGTTCGCATCGAATACGTTGCGCCTAACGGCGAAGTTTCTCTTAAGAAAGAGTTTGCTGTAGAAGCTGGCGAAATCGTAGATAGCATGTTCATGAGCAGCAAAGCGTTGCGCGCATTCTTTGAAAAATCACTACAAGATTGTCGTGATTCAGGTGTCATGTGGTCACTACATGTAAAAGCAACGATGATGAAAGTATCTCATCCAATCGTATTTGGTCATGCCGTATCTGTATTCTACAAAGAAGCCTTTGAAAAGCATGGTGAGACGTTTAAAAAGATTGGCGTAAACCCAAACAACGGTTTGGCCGATATTTACGACAAAATTCAAACATTGCCACGCACTCAACGTGAGCAAATTGAACGTGACATTCAAGCTTGTTACACCGCTCGTCCAGAAATGGCGATGGTTGACTCAGTTAAAGGTATTTCAAACCTTCATGTACCAAGTGACGTAATTGTTGATGCATCTATGCCAGCAATGATCCGTAATGCCGGTCAAATGTGGGGCCCTGATGGCAATGCAAAAGACACTAAAGCGGTTATGCCTGAGTCTACTTACGCACGTATCTACCAAGAAATGATCAACTTCTGTAAAACCAACGGTTCATTCGATCCAACAACTATGGGTACTGTACCTAACGTTGGTTTGATGGCTAAGAAAGCAGAAGAATACGGTTCACATGACAAAACATTTGAAATCGAAGCTGACGGCGTAATGCGCGTTGTAGATCAAGATGGCACCATCTTAATGCAACACAACGTTGAGCAAGGCGATATTTGGCGTGCTTGTCAAACCAAAGACGCACCTGTGCGTGATTGGGTTAAATTAGGTGTTAACCGTGCTCGTCAAAGTGATACTCCAGCTATCTTCTGGTTAGACCCAGAGCGTGCACATGACATGCAATTAATGGCTAAAGTAGACAAGTACCTACAAGAACACGATCTAACTGATATTGCTATCCACAAAATGGATTACAACGAAGCGATCCGTTTCTCAATGGAACGTCAAATGCGCGGCCTTGATACTATTTCAGTAACAGGTAACGTATTACGTGATTACCTAACGGATCTATTTCCAATTATGGAATTAGGTACGTCAGCGAAAATGCTTTCTATTGTACCAATGCTTACGGGCGGCGGTATGTATGAAACAGGTGCAGGCGGTAGCGCACCACGTCACGTACAACAAGTGACTGAAGAAAACCATTTACGTTGGGATTCATTAGGTGAATTCATGGCAATGGCTGTATCTCTTGAAGATATGGGCATTAAACAAAGTAACAACAAAGCCGCTATTTTATCTAAAACGTTAGATGAAGCAACGACTGTATTATTGCAAAATAACAAGTCACCTTCACGTCGTACTGGTGAGCTAGACAACCGTGGTAGCCATTTCTTCCTAGCAAAATACTGGGCTGATATTGTAGCTAGCCAAACTGAAGATACTGAGCTTGCAGCTAAGTTCTCTACACTTGCTAAAACATTAAAGGATCAAGAAGAAACGATCTTAAAAGAGTTAAGCGATGTGCAAGGTCAAGCGACAGAGCCAGGCGGTTACTACCACCCGACTCCAGCACAAGTAAAAGAAATTATGCGTCCTAGTGCTACATTAAATGCTGCACTAGCCGCTGCTAAAGCCTAACTTAACCAGTTAATTTAGTAGTAGAAAGATTAAAAACCTGTAGTTATTGACTACAGGTTTTTTTATGCCTGTTATTCCGATAAATTAATTTAGTTACAAATTAACCGCCCCTTACCCTTACCTTTTGAAAGCAACTCTGCCATCTTACTATTAAGAATGATTTTTAAAGTAGGGAATACCATGAAAAAAGTTATTATTGGACTAGTTATTATTGCTGTCGTCGGCGCTGCTGGCTTTTATGTTAAATCAAAAGGAAGCACCAAACAAAAGGGAAAATTGATTGAAATAAGCCAAGTAAAAAAAGCAAAAATTGTTCAAAAAGTTACAGCCACTGGAAAAATCCAACCAAAAACCAAGATAAATATCAGTGCTGATGTCAGCGCAAAAATAATTGCAATGCATGTAAATGAAGGCGATTGGGTTGATAAAGGTCAGCTATTAGTTGAGCTTGATAGTGAAAAATACGTAGCCAGTGTCGAATCAACAGAAGCTAGTGTTCGTTCAACCCAAGCCAACGCTAAGTTAGCGAAAGCTAATATGAAACAAGCCCAGCGGGTTTACAAACGTGCGAAAGAATTAGTCACCAAGAAACTGGCCCCTCAATCTGAGCTTGATGCTGCACAGTCTGCTTACCACGTATCACTGGCTCGTCATGAATCATCCATTGAACAAGTAGCTCAAATTCAAGGTACCTTAAAACGCGCCAAAGATGATTTATCTAAGACCATCATGTATGCCCCAATGTCTGGCACAATCAGTAAACTCAACAAAGAAATGGGCGAAATTGCCATTGGTTCTCAATTCCAAGAAGATGTCATCATGACTATCGCTAACTTGAACGAAATGGAAGCCTTGGTTAATGTTGATGAAAACGACATTATTGCTATACAACTCAACCAAGCCGCTGAAATTGAAGTAGATGCGCTCTTTGGTGAATCTATTGTCGGGGTCGTTTCTGAAATTGCCACCAGCGCTATTGCATCAACAAACGGCAGTGCCAATCAAAAAACCGAGTTTGAAGTAAAAATTGCTATTACGAGCAATGTCGATAAATTGCGTCCAGGCATGACCACCAGTGCCGACATCGTGACTCAAACACGTGACAGTGCCATCAGTATCCCGATTCAATCAGTAACCGTTCGTACTATCGCGCAGTTAACCGAAGGCAACGATCATAAAGAGAGTGAGTATACCGCAGGAAAAGATGGTTTTGCCGAAATAGTATTTGTAAAACAAGGTGACAAAGTTGTCGCCCGTCAAGTTAAAACAGGCATTCAAAGTAACGATCTTATTGAAATTTTAGAGGGGCTAGCGTTAAACGATAACATTGTTTCTGGTAGTTACCGCGCCATATCTCGTGACTTAAATAACGATGATGTCGTCAGAGTCGATACTAAGGATGATAAGAAAGGTAATAAAAATTCGGGAGCTAAATAATATGACTGCCGACACCATACTCGATATCAAAAACGTCACACGTACCTATTACATGGGCGACCAAGAAGTAAATGCCCTACGCGGTGTTTCGCTAACCATCAATAAAGGCGAATACGTCGCTATCATGGGGCCATCTGGTTCAGGGAAATCAACGCTAATGAATACCATTGGTTGTTTAGATATTCCCACTACCGGTGAATACTTATTAGAAAACGAATTGGTCAGTGATAAATCAGAAGATGAACTCGCAGACATTCGCAATCAAAAAATAGGGTTTGTTTTTCAAACTTTCAACCTCGTTCCTCGAATATCGGTATTTCAAAACATTGAACTACCTCTTATTTATAAAGGCGTTTCAAAAAAAGAACGCCGAATTATTGTCGACAAAACAATAGCCGCAGTAGGTTTGGACGATCGTGCAGGGCACAAATCCAATGAACTTTCAGGCGGTCAACGCCAACGTGTAGCCATTGCACGGGCTTTGGTTTGCTCTCCTTCGATTATTCTGGCCGACGAACCCACGGGTAATCTAGATAGTACAACTGGTGAAGAGATTATGGGGCTGCTTAATGCACTACACCAAAAAGGCAATACCATTGTATTGGTCACTCATGAAGATGAAGTCGCTGAACATGCAAGCCGTGTTGTTCGTTTGCGTGATGGATTAATTGAAAGTGACGTAATAACCAAAAATCAGGTCGTAGCATCTTAACGGTTACAGGAATTTAGAGATGAAACTCAGTCTAGATATAAGTGAATCATTTAAACTCGCCCTCGGGGCTATTGTTGCCAACAAAAGTCGCGGTGCATTAACGGCATTAGGTATTATTATTGGCATTGTTGCAGTCATCATAACGATGACCGCTGCTAATGGCTTGAAAAATACCTTTCGTGAAACCTTTGCCTCTATCGGCGCTGATGTTATTTATGTTTCCAAGCGCCCTTGGATAAACATGGGACCAGGGTTTGAGTTTCGTAACCGCCCTAATATTTCGGTTAGCCAAAGTAAACAGCTTCAACAACGCCTGTTAGGCTCGGGCGTTGTTAACCCTAGCATCAGTACAAATAAAAACGTGAAATACCAATCAAAAGAACTCGATGGCATTGGTATTATCGGGACGACAGAAAAACAAATAATTGTGTCAGATATGGTGCCTGGTGAAGGCCGATTTTTAATGCCCTTTGATATTGAATATAAAAAACCTGTCGCTGTTATTGGCTCTAAACTCGCTACTGATTTATTTGGTCAAAGTGGCGCTATCGGTAAGAAAATAAAAATATCCTATCACAACTTTATCGTTATCGGTGTGATGGAAGAACAGGGCAGTAGTTTCTTTGGTGGACCTAATTTTGATCGCCAAATATATATTCCGTTAAGCACCTTTGGTAAAACTTTAGGCCACAATGGCGGCAGAGCCAATGTAAGCATTGCTATCAAGGCACCGTCAACCGAAAGCATGGAAGACTTTGAATATGAAGTCATTGGTGAAATGCGCAAAATTCGTGGCTTAAAACCTGCTGAAAAAGATGATTTTTCCATTAATAAGCTCGATACCTTACTCTCTGCTTACAACAATATGATGGGTGCAGTCATGGCTGTTGGCCTAATGATCACCAGTATCTCGCTCTTTGTTGGCGGCGTCGGAGTGATGAATATCATGTTTGTGTCAGTGACTGAGCGCACTAAAGAAATTGGGATTCGCAAAGCCATTGGTGCCAAACGTCGCAGTATATTACTGCAATTTTTATTTGAATCATCCGTTATTTGTCTGTTTGGTGGCATAGCAGGTCTTGTCATCGCCGGTGCAATTACTGAGGTGATTAATGCCACCTTGATGCCAGCGAGTCTTTCTTTATCTATTATTTTTATCGCGTTAGGCGTATCAGTATTTGTTGGACTGGTGTCTGGCCTAGTACCTGCCTATCGCGGCGCAAAACTTGATCCTATTGAGGCGCTTCGTTATGAGTAAATTTCTGTTTACCGATACATTTATTATGTCACTGGGTGCCATTAGAGTGAACAAGTTACGCTCCTCACTAACACTAGTGGGAGTCATTCTTGGTGTTGCCTCAATTATTGGTGTGATGACTGCCATATCCGTCATTCAAAACACGATGGAAGAAGAAATGACAGTACTTGGCTCTCAAACATTCCAAGTACAAAAATGGCCTAATGGATTTAGTAGTGAAGCCCAGCGCCGCGAAGCCATGAAATGGCCACCGGTATCAGTAGAAGAAGCTCAGCTTATTCGAGAGAATGTAAAGTCCGTAGATTTAGTCGGTACCGAATTTTGGGATTATGGAAAATCGGTTACCTATAATGGCTATACGACAGAACCCTCAATCACCCTGTGCGGTGGTTCACCGGAATATGCTGAAAACAATACACATTTTATTGAATATGGTCGTAACCTATCACGCATGGACATGAAAACAGGCCGTAAGGTAACAGTACTAGGCGCAGCACTTGCCAACGAGTTATTTCCTTACACTGACCCCGTTGGCAAAATTGTTCGAGTTGATGGCCGAAAATATGAAGTGATTGGGGTATTTATTAAGAAAGATTCAGCCTTTGGTGGTCCCTACGAAACAATGGCACTCATTCCTGGTTCTTTATATACAAAAATTTATGGTAGTACAGACGCACGAGGCTTTGAACGATCTGCCAATGTCACTATTCATTCAAAAACCCCAGAATTATTGGAAGATGCTATTGAGGAAACTCGTCAAGTTCTGCGCCGCGCTCGCCATTTAAAACATAACGAAGCAGACAATTTTCATTACTTTACAAGTGCCAGTCAAATTGAGAATTTTAATCGCACGACACAAGGCGTCAAAGTTGGTGCTTTCATCATGGGCGCCGTTTCATTAGTTGTCGCTGGAATTGGCATAATGAATATCATGTTGGTGTCAGTTACTGAGCGCACCAAAGAAATAGGCATTCGTAAATCTCTGGGCGCAAAACGTCGTAATATCTTACTGCAATTTTTATTAGAAGCCGTTGTGTTATGTAACCTTGGAGGGATATTTGGCATTTTAATCGGCTTTGGCCTCGGTAATGCCATGACATTATTTACCAGTTTTGAAGCTAATATACCCTTTGAATGGGCATTATTAGGCATGGGGTTTTGCAGTGTCATTGGCATCACTTTTGGTATGGTACCAGCGATAAAAGCATCAAAACTTAATCCAATCGATGCGTTAAGCCACGAATAAAGGTCTAATGCCGCCTATAACGTAGTGTGCCCATTTCTTTACAGGGCACACATTAATTGCTTACATATAATTAAGACAAGTCCCCTTGTTATTATTCCATTGTCCCTTTAGAGTATTTAGCAAATAATAAAAGGGATCACTATGAATAATTTTAAAAAAGTATTTGCCTTGAGCGCACTAGCGCTAGCGATTACAGGCTGTAACGTTACAGGCTCAACATCAACGGCACCTGCGGTTGAAAAGACCACCAACGCTGTTAACTTAGATATCGAAAAATTCACCTTAGATAACGGCTTAGAAGTCGTACTTCATCAAGACAAGTCAGATCCCGTTGTCGCTGTTGCGATTCAATATCATGTAGGTTCAAACCGTGAGAAAACAGGTCGTACTGGTTTTGCTCATTTTTTCGAGCATATGTTATTTCAAAATTCAGAAAATGTAGGCGCTGGAAAATTCATTAAGAATATCGGCGCAATGGGCGGAAGTCTCAATGGTGGAACATGGACTGATGGCACTATTTATTACGAAATCGTTCCTAATGACGGTTTAGAAAAAGTATTATGGATGGAAGCCGACCGCATGGGTTACTTCATCAATACAGTAACCCAAGAAGGCTTAGAAAACGAAAAACAAGTTGTTAAAAATGAAAAACGTCAGAGTGTTGATAACCGTCCTTACGGTCACGAAAGTGGCGTAACACTAGCGGCTCTTTACCCTGAAGGTCATCCGTACAGCTGGTCTGTTATCGGATCATTAGAAGATTTACAAAATGCTACTTTAGGCGACGTTCGTGAATTTTATAACAAATGGTACGGCGCAAATAACGCAACGTTAGTACTTGCTGGTGATTTTGATAAGAAACAAGCCAAAGCCTGGGTCGAAAAATATTTCGGTGAATTTAAAGCGCGCGGCGATGTAACACCACTTAAGCCAATGCCTGTAACGCTTGCTCAAAGTAAATCACTTTATCATGAAGATAACTTTGCTAAAGTACCGCAATTGGCCATGACACTACCAACCGTGGATCAAAACAGTGAAGATCGTTTTGCGCTAGAAATGTTGGCTCAAATTTTAAGTGATGGTAAAGACTCTGTTTTATACCAAACGCTTGTTGAAGAAGACAAAGTAGCGCCGCGTGCATCTGCTTATACAAATCACGGTGAATTAGCCGGAACTTTTAAAATGATTGTTCGTGCCTTTGATGGCAAAAAGCTAGACGATGTCAAAGCAAGTATTGATAAAGCATTAACTAAGTTTGCACAAGTTGGTGCAACAGATAAGCAAATTTCACGTATTTTAACGGGTAAAGAAAACGAATTTTATCAAAGTATTAATAGTGTATTCTCAAAAGCGTCGGCACTAGCTACTTATAACGAGTTTTATGGTGATCCAACGCTTATCAGCACTGAAATAAAAAATTATCAAAATGTCACTAAAAGCGACATCATGCGCGTATTTAAACAATATGTACTTGGCAAAAACTTTATCGCTACTAGTTTCGTGCCTAAGGGCCAAACAGACCTAGTATTAACAGGTGCTGTAAAAGCGAACGTGACTGAAGAGAAAATTGTTCAGGGCGCAGAAACAGTAATGGCGGCCAACGATTCAGAAAAAGCCCTCACACCAGCGGCGCAAGAAGTATCATCATTTGATCGCTCAATTGAACCACAATACGGCCCAACACCAACGGTTGAGCTACCACAAGTGTGGGACAACAAGCTCTCTAATGGCGTGCAAGTATCTGGTATTGAACACACTGAATTACCTGTTGTGTCATTTTCAATTCGAGTTATGGGTGGTCATCAACTAGATTTAGCCGGAAAACACGGCGCTGCGAATCTTCTTACCGATATGTTAATGGAAGGTACTAAGAATAAAACTCCACAACAACTAGAAGATGCACTAGGTGAGCTGGGTGCTCAGCTTCGTTTTACAACGAGCGATGAATACATCACGTTAAGTGGTAGCACATTAAGTAAAAACTACTCGGCTGTTATGGCATTAGCACAAGAAGTATTATTGGAACCACGTTGGGATGAAACTCAGTGGGCCCGTGTAAAAAAAGAAACCTTAGCAGGTATCAAGCAATCGGCAGGTAACCCTAATGCGATTGCAGCTAATGTTTACAGTAAATTGTTATACCCTGACAGTAACTTAGGTACGCCTGTATCAGGCAGCCCTAGCGAAGTAGAAGCATTAACACTAAGTGACGTGAAAGCATTTTATCATGCTAACGTTAAAGCTAACGTAACGAGTGTGCAAGTGGCAGGTGATGTTACACAACAACAAGTAAGTGCAAGCCTAGGAAAACTAGCAACACTTGCTCAAGGGCACGTTATGCTGCCTAAAGCCAGTGTTCGTCCTATGTTAGATGAATCGAAACTGTACTTTGTTGACGTTCCAGGTGCTAAACAATCGTTCATTCGTATTGGTAGCCGCGCGATGACAGCAGATTCAGCTGACTATTACCCAAGTGTTGCTGTAAATCATAATTTAGGCGGTAGTTTTTCTGGTAAATTATTCCAGATTTTACGTCTAGAGAAAGGTTATACCTACGGTGCATATTCTGGATTCAGTCGTAGCAACCAAGGCGGCGCCTTCACTGCGCGTTCAAGTGTACGTTCAAACGTGACATTAGAGTCATTGCAAACCTTTAAGACTATCTTTAAAGATTACGCAAACAACTTTGATCAAGACGCATTGGACAGTGCGAAGTCAGTATTAGCTAAGCAAGATGCAAGAGCTTTTGAAACGCCAAATAGCCTAATGGGTGTATTGCAAAACATTAATACATACGCTCTACCAAGTGACTATGTGGCTAATCAGCAGCAAGCATTAGCAAACCTTACGCTTGATCAAGCAAAAGGCGCTATGAAAAATTATATGAATAGTGACAAGATGATTTACTTAGTCGTTGGTGATGCAAAAACACAATTACCACGCTTAAAAGAGTTAGGTATGGGTAAAGTAACCCTACTAGACAATGATGGTAATAAAGTAAAATAACCTTGTAATGTTAACAAAAAACGCCATTGAGGTTTCTCAATGGCGTTTTTTTTGGTCCCTATTTCAATGGAAGATTAAAAATAGTGCTAACAAAATCAAATAATGGATATTATCCTCTATTTAATTCCTTTGATAATTAATACTATTATGCCCCGAGTTAGCCAACTACAAGCCAAACAAACAAAGCAACGAATTTTAGATGCATCACTCGGTATTGTTTTAAATGAGGGTGTGAGTGCTCTAACGTTTACAAATATTGCTGATAAAGCGCAAGTTGGTCGTTCAAATATAAATAATCATTTTAGAAAAAAGAATGATCTGCTCATTGAGCTTCGTCCCCAGTTGGCTCAAGTTATTATTCAATCATTGGACTTTTGCTCCACCGAACATTTCTATAGTTCGTGGATTAATGCGATACAAACTAATCAGCAATTTTGCCGCGCAATTAATACGGCAGAGTCATTTTTTGATAATGAAAGTGGCATTGACGGACTAAAGAAATTATTTCCTGTCGATGAGCCTAATGTAGAAAATACAATTTATATGGCCATTGGATACGCACTCGTTAATCTACCTCGATACCTAACAACCCCCGCTTTGGAGAAATCATGAAAAATTCAGCACCAATAACGTCCCTCTTTATTATGTTGTCACTTATATTATTGTCAGGTTGTGGAGATAGCAGCACACCGGAGAATGTAGAAACAGTCAAAGATATTGTTAGGCCTGCAAAACTATTGAAAATTGGTCAGATTAAGCATAATAATTTACTCAATTATCCTGCAGTTATTGAAGTGAGCCAACAATCACAACTTGCTTTTCAGGTCAGTGGCAAGGTCGAAAAATTATTAGTGCGTGACTCTGATGATGTCACACAAGGTGATGTACTTGCTCAACTTGATAAACGAGATTATCAGTCAAAACTCAATGTGGCTAAAGCACAGTTTGATAACGCGAAAGCTGAATATGAACGCGCCAAGCAACTGATTAACACTAACGTTATTTCACGCAGTGAATTGGCCAAAAAGAAAACTGAATATGAAGTAACTAACTCACAAATGGTGAGCGCACAAAAAGCATTAGATGATACAACACTTCGCGCTCCCTTCACGGGCAACATAGCCAATGTACTGATTGAGCCACAAGAAACGGTGCAAGCTGGCACCAGTGTCATTACAATTTTATCGCTTGAAAAACTAGAAGCAAAAATTAATATTCCATCATCTATTATTTTACGTGCGCCTAAAAACCCTTCTCAAGAGCCTAGAGCATTTATCGTATTAGATGCAGAGCCAAGCCTTAAGATAGACGCTACGTTTAAAGAGCTTAACTTAGAGGCTGACTTAAACTCCCAAACTTATCAGGTAGTATTTGGTTTTGATGCAATCAATAGCCTCAATATATTACCCGGTATGAGTGCAACACTTTGGTTAGAGCCCCCAACTAGTGAAAAGCCATCAATCAGCATTGATATTCCTTTGACCGCTATTGGCACCTTGGGTGATGCGACATTTGTTTGGGTCGTTGATAAAAAGACAATGCAAGTGAGTAAACGTAATGTCGTGTTAAAACCGGGCATTGGTGAATCTTTAGAAGTCATCAGTGGTTTGCAGGTTGGTGAAACCATTGTTGCCGCTGGCATCTCAGCGCTAACTAATGGCAATACAGTTCGCCCATGGGTGAAAAAATAATGCCATTATCCTTACCTGTTTTTCCACTATTCATTCAAAGTGAGTATGAATTATGAATATTGCTGAATTTTCAATAAAAAATCAGATATTGAGTGTCATCGTGATACTCATGTCTTTAATCGGCGGTTGGTCTGCTTATCAAAATATGGCACGATTTGAAGATCCTGAATTTACCATTAGAACCGCGGTCATATTTACACAATATGCCGGTGGTAGTCCTGAACAAGTCGCTCGTGAAATTACAGAGCCGTTAGAGACCGCCTTGCAACAACTGCAAGAAGTAAAAGAAGTGCGCTCAAAATCATCTGCAGGCTTGTCAGAAATCAGTGTTGATGTGAAATATCAGTTTTCAAAAAACAAAGATGATTTACAGCTAATTTGGACCAAAATACGCAATAAAGTCAAAGATGCCCAACGATCTTTACCCAGCCAAGCATCAACACCGGTTGTAAATGATGACTTTGGTGATGTCTACGGACTTTATTACTTTGTTACCGGACCTGATTACTCTCCAGCAGAACTGCGTCAATACGCCAAGGCGCTGCAAAAAGAAATTTTGCAAATAAAAGGCGTCGGCAAAGTAGCGTTAGCTGGTGAACAACAAGAAGCAATTTTCGTTGAGATATCCCGTGACACAGCCGCTGTATTGGGCGTTTCTATTGCTAAAATTTACGATATTTTAGGGGCCCAAAATGATGTAATTGCTGCTGGCAATGTCGTTATTGGCGACCAACGCATTATCATCGATCCTTCGGGCGGTATTGACTCTATAGATTCGATCAAGAATTTATTAGTATCAACCAGTGGTGATGGAAAAATCACGTACCTCAAAGATATAGCGCATGTTTACCGAGGTTATACGACGCCTGTTTCAAAACTCATTCGCTACAATCAACATCCAGCTATCGCCATGGGCATTAGTAATATTTCAGGCGGCAATGTAGTCGTTACAGGAAAAGCTATTGACGCTAAGTTAACCGAGTCATTAAGTCGTCGCCCTATTGGCATGCAAGTTCACGAATACTACCATCAGGGTAAAATTGTTGAAGCGTCTGTCGATAATTTCGTCCTTAATGTTTTGGCCGCATTGGCTATCGTTATTATTACAATTTTTCTATTCATGGGCATACGCAGTGCCGTCGTTATTGGTTTTATTTTACTGCTGACTATTGGCGCCACACTCGCCACCATGAATATGATTAATATCCCCATGCATCGCATTTCATTAGGCGCATTAATCATCGCACTAGGTATGATGGTGGATAATGCGATTGTTGTGACTGAAGGCATACTTGTCGGCTTAAAAGCCGGAGCAAAGAAATTACAAATTGCCAAAGACATTGTAACGCAAACAAAATGGCCATTACTTGGCGGCACGTTAGTGGGTATTATTGCCTTTGCTCCCATTGGTCTCGCCCCGGGCGAAACCGCTGAATACACAGGCGATTTGTTTTGGGTCGTCATGATCTCGTTATTATTTAGTTGGGTATTTGCATTAACCATCACCCCCTTAGCCTGTTATTGGCTCATGGAAGATTCTAAAGATGGCGGAAGCGCTGCGACAGAAAGTAAGCTGACCCTTCGTTATAAAAGTTTGATGTACAAAATTCTTAACTTTCGTTGGAGCATCATTGCTACGGCTATCTTATTATTTGGCGTTTCAGTGTGGGGCGCCAAGTACATGACACAAGGGTTTTTCCCGCAATCGACCAGTCCACAAATGGTTATCGATTACTGGTTACCCCAAGGCACAAAAATTGAACGAACAGCTCAAGATATTCAAAAGATAGAGCAACATATTGCTAAGATGCCAGGAGTAAATGCCGTTCAAAGCCTCATTGGCGGTGGTGGTATTCGCTTTATGCTGACTTATGGACCTGAATCTAATAATGGCGCTTATGGACAACTATTAGTCCGTGTTGATGATTACCATATGATCAATGACATGCTCCCTAAAGTTCAAAGTTATATCAGCGACAACTTCCCAGAAGCACAAGCCAAGGCATGGCGTTTTGTTTTAGGGCCCGGTGGCGGATCTAAAATTGAAGCTGTATTTAATGGTAATGATCCCAAGGTATTACGTCAGTTAGCAACGCAAGCCAAAGATATTATGGCAAGCGATCCTGCTAGCTTGTCTGTCAAAGACGATTGGCGTCAGCCCGTTAGTGTTATTGAGCCTATTTACTCTGAATCGAAGGGGCGTCGTGCAGGTATTTCTCGCCAAGATTTAGCGAGTGCATTATCAGACTACTATTCAGGTAAAAACGTGGGTATGTTTCGTGAGAATGAAGATTTAATTCCGATTATTTCACGAATACCCAACTCACAAAATGCCACCATTGATAGTATTAAAGATGTACTGGTTAACAGCTCTGTGACTGGCCAGTCAGTGCCAATCGCTCAAGTGACTAATGGATTTAGAACGATTTGGCGTGACGGATTAATTCGCCGCAAGGATCGTATTTTTACAATTACGGCCCAATGTGATCCTATCCAAAGCGTAGCGGCTTCTGTATTACAAGCCCGACTTCAAGGAAAAATTGATGCCATTGTATTACCAGATGGATATACCTTAACCTGGAAAGGGGAAGCCGGAAATTCGGCTGAATCATCTAATGATTTGATGTCAACTATCCCTATGGGGCTGTTAGCAATGGTCTTAGTGGTCGTCATTTTATTTGGCAAAATTCGCCAACCATTAGTGATTTGGTTAGTTGTGCCGTTAGCCTTTATTGGGGTTGTTTTCGGTCTAGTGGTCACCGGCATCCCGCTTGAATTTATGGGTATATTAGGCGTGCTTTCACTTTCAGGTTTACTGATTAAAAATGCCATTGTGTTAGTCGATCAAATGGACTTTGAAATTGACAGCGGAAAAGCTCGATTAGATGCCATTGTTGATTCAGCCACTAGCCGCGTTCGTCCCGTCATGATGGGAACACTTACGACAGTATTGGGTGTCATTCCATTATTCTTTGATGCGTTCTTTCAATCAATGGCAGTGGTATTGGTCTTTGGATTAACCTTTGCAACGTTATTAACACTCATCTTAATCCCTGTGCTATACGCCATATTCATGAGAGTTACACGAAAGGAATCGACAAGATAGCTGTAGTCTGTGATCTACAAAAAACGGTTTAGTTACTGCTAACTAAACCGTTTTTTATGACTAATACTTTTAATTTTAATTATTCAAAACTTTCCACATATTGGCTATCAGAATTCATTAGCACAATAGCATTACGACCATTAGCTTTAGCTTGATATAAACAATGATCGGCAAGTTCTAAAATATCTTGTTCAGTGATATTAAAACTATCGACATGGGCCACTCCAATGCTCACCGTCAAACCAGCCAAAGATGATATTTGCATCTCCACTCTATTTTTTATACGACTGGCCATATCCATAGCCTGTTTTGCCGTGGTGCTGGACATCAAAATAATAAACTCATCGCCACCAAAACGAATACAAAAATCTGTATCTCGTGACTCTAATTGTAATAACTGAGCAATCGCAACAATGGCTTTATCCCCTACCGAATGTCCCTTGGTATCATTTAATTGCTTAAAGTTATCAATATCTAACATCATTAACGAGAATTCGCCGCCATAACGTTTACTACGTTTTAGCTCATGAGATAACTCTCTGTCCAATACTCGGCGGTTATACAGATTAGATAAATCATCTGTTTGGCTAAGCGCTTGCAGTTGACGATTTTTATCCACAATTTTTTGTTGCAAGTCCTGACTAACCTTCAGAGATTTTCGTAATTCAAGCAATGCAACAGTCTGCCTCGCTAAGGCTTTTAATGCTCTGATTTGAAAGCCATTGAGTGAATTAGGTTTGGTATCAACCACGCACAACGTGCCCAACGCAAATCCTTCACTGTTAATCAATGGCACACCAGCATAAAAACGTACAAAAGGCGGATTTGCCACCATACCAATATTACAGAATATAGGATCTAGGTGTGTGTCTTCGACAAGTAATATTTCATCATTGAGAATCGTATGAGAGCAAATTGCAAAGTCTCGAGGCACAGAATCTTTGTCTAATCCAAACTTTGCTTTGTGCCATTTTCGAGTTTCATCGACAATAGCAACGGTAGAAATGGGGGTGTGACAGATTTGAGCAGATAACATCGCGATGTCATCATATTCCTGCTCAGGCAGTGTATCCAATATATGATAAGAGCTTATCTCTTGAAGGCGAGAGAGTTCATTATCAGGTAATAGCAAGTCCCTTTGCGAATTATTATTAATCATAATAACGACCCACAAATAGTTGTTTAGTATTAGACTATAGCATATTTCAACCCTATATCACTTTCTATTAGTGTGTACTAATGCTCAAATATAGAGACGAATTCAACATGACTCAACTGATAATGAAGATGGCTGACGCTTTAAGAAGCGTTTGCCGATTGACATAACACTTGTATTTATTTTCAACAACTATTCCAGATATGACACATTAAAAACCTAGATATGTATGAGGTTGAATAAAAAACTAAGAGGCGGGCCATAAAAAAAGGCGGCTATTATTAACTAATAGCCGCCTTTTAAGAGAATAGATTACATTGAAACTTTTCCGCGAACATTATTGGTATTTACACGACCACTGCCCGCTTCAGTAATATTTAAGCTGCCAGCATCGTTTACAGTAATATTGCCACTGCCGTCTGAAATAGTAACCTTGCCACTCACACGATTGACATCAATGTTACCGCTGCCATCATCAACACGAACGTTACCAGTCACATCACCAATATTAACATTGCCGCTACCGTCACTCACTCGTACATTACCACTAATGTTAAACGCGTCAACATTACCACTACCATCATTGACTTCTAATGAACCACTCAACTTGGTCAAATCGATACTGCCACTGCCATCATTAATTTTTACAGACTTGCTGACGTTTTTAACTTCAATATCACCACTGCCATCATTAATATCAAGAGCTCCGCCAACACGGCTAATGTGCATGCTGCCACTGCCATCATTAACAGAAACATCACCAGCAACGTTATCAATCATTATGCTGCCGCTGCCATCGCTCACTTCTAAATTCATTGAAGTAGGTACTCGAATAACAAGATTTAAATAAGCATGGCTGTTTTTAAACATTCCGCCGTCAGTTTTCGCAATAAGTACCGCGCTATTACCATGCTTTTCTAACGTGAACTCGTAATCTTTACCATTTTCACTGCCAATAACCGCATCTACTGTAATTTCAGAAATACTGTCATCACCTTGAATTTTTAAACTGCCACGACCCGCTGTCACATCAAAGGTTTTAAGTTGGTTGGCACCGCTTAGTGTTAATTGTTGTTTCGTTTCATTTAGATCACTACTGTCATGTTCATGCGCGCCTACTGAAATAACGCAACCACTTAAAAATAATGCACTGACTGTTGCTGCTACTAATGATAATTTTTTCATGTTTAATTTTCCGTTTATTTTATGATTTTTGTTTAACGATTTAACTCATATAGCAAAATTTGAACCAACTATATTTACATATTAAATACAATCACTTACGACATTAATTTAGGTTTAATCTTTAACTGTCTAGTAAATATAACGCATATATTGTCAAGTTAACCATTATCTTTAGTGAGATCCACTACTCGTTTGTAACTGACTGTTACGGCAAAATTAAGAACAACAAATATCAAACAAGCTACTAATACAAGTAATAGGCTAATGGGTGCAAACAACGTAGGAGCCTGCATCATCGTTGTCATGAGGGAGTCTTGGTAATAAAAAAACCACTCGTTATTCTCGGGGAATATCACCCGATGCAACCAATAAAATACAGCCTGAAACCCAATCAGTGCACTTATCACGGTCAATGTCCCAACTAACACAGCCAACTGTACTACTTGCTTTCTTTTGCTAGGCAATTGGTATTTTCGAAAGAACATATACAACAGCAGTGATAACAGACCTATTACAACGCCTATAGTCACCTTAAATAAACCACTGAGTAAGTGCGCCACATCTTGCAAATGTAAAACTTCGGCTGGTCTTAACAATTGAATTTTATTGCCTTGATAAGGGTATTGAATATCACTCAACCCAACTCCATCATGATTAATAGCGGTAACGATTTGTGAAAAATATTGGACATGCTGCTCCATTGTCGTTTCTTCAAATCCGATCTTATATCTATTTTGAGGGGCAAATTCGGTAATGGTTGAACCAATATCAAGCCATTGATAAAACGTAGGATAGAGAAAGTCTGCGCGGCTTAATAAGCACCAAGTAATAAAAAGAGCGCTAACTAACATGCCAAAACTATAAAGCAAATGAGTTAGCGCTAAGAGAGAGAGTTTGAGGTTCATTGGTGATGCCAAATGTAAGTTAGGGCATCATCATAAACTAATTTAGCTATAATTTTTCGTTATTAATGTTTAGTTATTACAGTGCCTGCTAATACATTTTTATAAGCACCGGCTTCAATAGTCACCTTGCCATTAACAATCACAGTGTTTACGCCACTTGATAAAACATTCCACTTAGAAAATGTCGCATTATCTTTTAATGCATTAGCATCAAACACAATGATATCGGCGTAATTTCCTACTTTTAATAGGCCTCGTTTAGGAATTTTAAGCGCAGTAGCCGTTGCAAAACTGCTTTGTTTAATAAATTGCGCTAATGAAAGTAGCGATTGATCTTGTACATATTGACGGTACTTCTTAGGAAAGCTGGCATACTTTCGTGGATGACCGTTGGTGCCATCAGATGATGTAACCACCCAAGGCTGAACCATGAAGCGCTCAATGTCATCATTGGACATATTAAATGACGCCACTCTAATAGGCGCTTGCTGTACAAGCTCTTTCACTAAATCGACGGCTGTCATTTTACGATCTTTCGCCACTTGAGCTAGCGTTTTTCCGACCAAAGTTTGATCATCAGCTACCGTAAATAATAAAGCGTCTGGGCCGCCTCTACGCCTAATATTTTCATTAATTTCAAGATCAATGCGTTGCTTAAGAACGTTGTCATTTAGTCGTTGATGAAATTTTTCAGTAGAATCAGCCATCAACCATTCAGGTACAACAGCACTGTGTAAATGCGTACCAGATGCTTGCCAAGGATATTGATCCGCAGAGATACTTACCCCAGCATCGATAGCTTTATTTACCTTGCTGATTACGTCTTTGCTTTGGCCCCATACATCAACGCCTAACGCTTTGATATGTGCTAAATGCAAATGAATATCCGCTGCTTTAACTATTTGTATAGCCTCATCAACGGCCTCTAGAAAGCCAATATTAAAAGTACTTTCATCGCGTAAATGGGTATCGTAAATTCCATCATATTGCGCGGCAACTTTAGCTAATGCAATGACTTCATCGGTCGATGCATAAATACCTGGCACATAATAAAGCCCCGTAGATAAACCAATAGCACCATCGACCATAGCTTGCTTAGTGAGTGCCATCATTTGAGACAATTCTTGCGCCGTAGCGTGTCGATCGCTACGCCCCATCACTTGATTCCTAATACCGCCATGGCCCACCAGTAACGCCGTATTGGTGCCAATACCCTGCTTAGTTAATTGATTTTTTACAGCTCTTACATCAACTATGCCCGCACCATCATTTCCATTAACAACGGTTGTCACGCCTTGCGTTAAATAGTTTAAATTTGATGATGTAACAGGCTCTATTAACTCGCCTAAACTATGTGTATGGGGATCAATAAAACCTGGGCTCACTACAAAATCAGCTGCATCAATCACTTGTTTAGCATTATATTCAACGTCGCCTTTAGGAGTAATAGCACAAATAATGTCACCACAAATAGCAATGTCCATCGCTTTTGACGCATCACCATTACCGCTAAATACATTATTGCCTGATATAACAATATCAACTGCTAAATCCGATTTAGTCATCGCATTGGGCGTGATCTCATCGCTACATGATACTAGCAGCGGTGTAATAAAAAGGCTGACCAACAAAGTGGAGTATTTCATTATTTTCTCTTCGATTTAAATTGATTCGATGATGTGCTCATTAACGTGTCCATTAACGTGCGACTTGCCTGTTTTGCAATATCATCAATAACAGCTCTATCGGTGTTATCACCCATCTCATAGGTAATGGCATGGACTTTAAAGGTGTCTGCAATATATTGCTTAAAAACGCCTTTATCTGGATTGTTACCCGGCTGTTGTCTAACAACAAAAGGCGCGGCACTTTTTTCTAACGCATCTAGCCAGTTTTCAACAAAATGAGGCGGATTCAACCCATAACTACTAGGCATAGTATAAAAAATGTCTTTGCCTGTTGAGTGAAAATCTAATGCAAAAACAATGTTATCTCCTGCATGCGTTATCTCATTGAGCTTGTCGCGCACTAATCGTGTTTCAACTTGCTTAAATTCTTTCCAGTCACGATTTAAATCGATGCCATTGGCGTTGTGACGCCAGTTTCCCATTGCAACACCGTCTGGGTTCAAGTTAGGGATAACGAGTACATTGAATCGCTCTCGAAATGCTTGATCAGCTATTAAGTTTTCAACGAAGGGAAATAACGCTAGCGCACCTGTCACTTCTGGTGGATGCATACGGCCAAGCACAACAACCCATTCTTTATTACCTGGGTGTGTGAACTCAATTTGAGCTATCTTACGATCCTGTGTTGATTGCCCTAACACTGAATAGTTACTGTATCTTTTTGACGATAATGAATCCATCCACGTCAAGTAATCTTCGTTCGTTATAATTTCTTGTCCAGCCACAAAAACTGGCTTTGGCGACACTTGTAATTTAAATTTAAGTTTCCCTTTATGCACACTATGAGCAATACCCTGCCAGTGCTTACGGTCTTTACTTATTTTTGGACTATAACGGTGATCACCACCGCTATATTTAATTAATACAGAGAGCTCTTTATTAACCAATGATGAGGCTTTAAAGGCATACCACGGGCTATTGTTTATCGGTTTATTTTCAGGGGTGATTTTAATGACCACTTGCCCATCAGTTATTACACAACCATTAACTCGCGCATTATCAAAATCGTAATCGATGACGATACCTTCATTTTGACATGATTTTGTTGACGTTAGCGCTATATCACTCGGCGATAGCTGCTTAACAGGTGCATTGGTAACGCAGCCTACAAGCAATAACGGAGCTAACATAAGGACAGATAATGTTTTCATTATAATATTCTCTTTGATTCAGTATCATTTACAGTGAACGACTAACTACTTGTTCTAGCTATGCATCCTTCCCACAACAAGTAAAAATCATTTGTGCAAATGAAATAAATATGGCTCGAACACTATCTGTTCGAGCCATATTTTTATTACACGATAAAACTAATATATAAAAGTTAATGCCTAAAACTTTTTGTTTATATTAACGTACATATAACGCGCCATACTTGAATAAACACTGGCGTTATAACCAAAGCTATTATCTGTAATAGGTGGCTTTTCATCCGTTAAGTTTCTAATACCAAAAGTAACTTTAGCGTTAGACAGTACATCTTTAGGCAATCTATAATTTACATAGGCATCAAATTTAGACCAGCTTTCACCTTTATATTTTAGATCTTCCTCACCCACGGTATAATCTAATCCCGTATCAGTAACAGCGCCAATATAGCGATATTTCAACCCAGCACCCCAAGCCGCTTTTCTCCAACCAACCGATGATGTAACACGCCATTCAGGACGACCATCTTGCTCAATTAGACTACCAGTGCCACTAACATTAACGGGTTTGCCTTTATAAAGTAAGGCATCAACCACGGCTTGATCACTTGAGTTTTGAGCGGCGATAACTAAGGCACTAATTTCATCAGCTTTTTGTTCAAACTTACTCAATTTCGCGGCATTAATTTTAAATTTAAACTTACCAAAATCGGTGGCTAAGTCATAACGAATACTAAAATCGATACCAGAAGCTGAACGGTCTTGTAAATTACGATAATTGTTAGTAATTGCAACGACTTCATTATCATCACCACCACGTACAATATTCGGGTTACCGGCACTACTTGGATCTTGATGACGTAGTAATGCATCATAAGCAAGTTGTGTTTGAGAATTAATAAGACCAACGGTATCTGTTTGTTCTAGATCCCACCAATCTAATGTTAACGTAATATTTTCACTTGGCTGTACAACAATGCCGTAACTAACACTGGTACTTTCTTCGGGTTTAAGGTCTGCACTGCCGTTACGCACTTCAAGTACGCCATAGCGAGTTTGAGTCAAAATATCATTACGTGTATTTACACGTGATACATCTTTGGCAACAACTTGTGGTAGACCAGGCGCTTTAAAACCTTCAGCATAAGACGCTCGAATTTGAACTTTATCGTTCACTTCCCACGCTAAGGCTACTTTTGGTTTAAGCACATCACCAACGTCTGAGAAGCGTTCATAACGCGCTGCAATTTGCAGATCTAAACGTTTCGCGACCGGAGAATCGACTAATAACGGAATAGCAAACTCACCATAGGCTGAAAATACATTACGGCTACCTGATGCATCAGGCGTTGGACTTGACCCCAATACTTGACTAGCGTACTTATCTAATTCCTTAGCGCCGCCAACAACATCTAAAAACGGTACTGATGTATTTAGTAATCCAGAACGCACGTCAGAAAAACCTTCGTAACGGAATTCAACACCAACGGCAAAACCAACGTCACCGGCAGGCAACTCAAATAAATCACCGCGAGACGCTTTAAAATCAAATAAGGCTAATTCAGTTTCACTATCACGAACCACATCAACCATAAACGAATCGATTACAGATTGCTTATTGCCCGTAGGGTCGCCAACGTTAGTGTTCAAAGGGTCTGCACCATTAAAGACATCGTAAGCTGTCGCTTCATCTTTACTGTTGATAGCCTCTTGAAAACGCTGTGTATGAATACGATTTGTTTTATCAGCCGTCGTCGCTTTCGAATATAAAACGGCGCTATCCCAATCCCAATCGTTAGTGTATCCACGCAAACCTGTTAAAACACGATAGCTCTTGTCAGTCACTTCTATTTTACGTGGCCCAGTATCTACCGGACGATATTTACGTAATTTAACGGTTTCGCCAAAGGGGTTATAAAACGAATCAGCGGCAATAGAGAAACGCTGTGATGTTAGATTAGAGGCTTGTTCACGCTGACGATCAGCGGTGGCATAATAATAAAGCGCTTCGGCATAAAGCTCCATATCGTTGTTAAGTTCATGGGTTATTAGACCATAGAAATTAGCGCGTTCAACACCAGAACTTAATGAACGAAGGCTGTTACGATCAAACCCATCACTCGATGGTTGAGAACCTCTATCGACACACACATCTTTAACATCAAGCGTCGTCGTTGGGTTACCACGAGAATCGGAATTTTCACAGCCAGAATTAGTGTCTGGTTGTAAATGGAAAGTACCAATACCACTCGTACTAAATTCGCCCCAAGGCGTTGACGAGTTTAAGTTATGTAAGTCAGAGTTAAATTTTTGCGTGCCATCATCTTCTACTGATGTGATACGAACTTCATCAGGAAAACGGGTATTACCTTGCAAATTAGAACTCGCCGCATAGGGCTTTTCACTAGCCATAATGATTGAGCGTTTATAATAACCACCTGATAATGAAATATGCGTTTTTTCATCATTTAAGAAAAAACCAGATGACCCATTAATATTAAGCGCATCACGGTTAGTGCCTTGTTCATCACCGTATTGAACATTAATTTCTGAACCTTCATGATCATCTTTTAAAAAGTAATTCACCACACCAGCGACAGCGTCTGAGCCATAAATAGCAGCAGCACCATCACGCAACACGTCAACACTTTTTAAACCACGTACCGGCAGCGTATTCGCATTTGAAGTCGTTACAGGCACAAAGTTTTCAGCCTGTGTTCCAGGATGAAGTACCATTCGACGACCGTTTAGTAACACCAGTGTATTTCCCGTTCCTAACCCGCGAAGGTTATACGAAGAAACATCACCACGAGCATCATTAACACCGCCAGCGGCACGAGAACTATTAAAAGATACATCGCCTTGCTGTGGTAGGTCAGCCAACAATTCAGCGCCGCTTAGTGCACCGCTGTTTTCAATATCCTCACTTGAAATGACAGTCATTGGTAACGCGCCATTATCATGATTCACTTTAATATGAGAGCCCGTAACACTAATACGTTCTACTGACTTCTCTTTTTGAGCTTTTGCTTTTTGGGCTTTAGTCACATCATCTGCGGCGAGTGCAACTTGCGATGAAAGCGCAGCTGCCACACATAAAGAAAGTTGTTTTAAGCGTAAATTCTTCGTTCTACTATTGTTCATATCTTTAGTAGTCATACCTACCTCTATTATTATATTTGATATAAATTTCTGTTATTCGAATTGCTCGCACTAGATCATACTAGTGACAGGCTCATAAAGTAAAAATCACATTTTTTTAACAATGACTCTGTGGCTATAGTAAGCACATGGTTGGACCCATTTCACAATAACCCGTTTATCACAAGGGTATAACCTTGGGTTATACAACAATGAAACGACTGTTAATTACTCCACGGTAAAATCATGATAGTTTTATAAAAACAATAAAAACAGGGTGTCACCATGTCGACAATTTTTTTAAATCTAAACAAGAATATAATGAGTTTATTTCTTTTGCTATTTTGTTTATTAATGGCTGTATATGTCAACTTTAATACGCAACCTACTTATAAAGAACAGCAACTTACCTTCGAAATATCCACTAACAGCTTAGATCAACAAATCTATCGTTACAAAGGTAAAGACACCCTTGTTGATACACCAATCCCTTATCAGCAATCACCTTTAGCTCAATCAGCTTTAGACAATCAGACGTCTCCCCCCAAACTAAAACAACAATGGGTTATCTTTCCCAACGGCGATATTAAGTTACTAAAAACCGCAATGCATTTTGGTTTTTTCTCCTTGATGCCAGCGTTCATTGCAGTTGCTTTGTGTTTATTATTACGAGAACCACTCATCGCATTACTTGCAGGTGTGGTTAGTGGCGCTTTTATTTTAGGAAAATACGATATTCTTAATGATGTTTTAGTGCCATCACTCGCCTCTAATGGCACCGCCGCCATTCTATTACTCTACTTGTGGCTACTCGGCGGCTTGATGGGGTTGTGGGCAAAAACAGGGGCGGCCGCTGCGTTTGCGCAAATGATGACGCGTCATTTTGTTAAAGGGCCCCGCTCTGCCAAATTTATTGCATGGTTTACCGGCGTTATCTTCTTTCAAGGCGGCACTATGAGCACCGTCATAGTAGGTACTACCGTTAAACCCTTAGCCGATAAAGCCAATATTAGTCATGAAGAAATGGCCTATATTGTCGATTCAACCGCATCACCCATTGCTTGTATATTAGCGTTCAACGCTTGGCCGGCTTATGTTCAGGCATTAATTTATGTACCAGGTGTCGCATTTTTAGCGACAGAGAGCGATAGAATTGATTTCTTCTTCTCTAGCATCATGTTCAGCTTTTATGCTGTTTTGGCGGTGTTGGGCACTTTATTACTCAGCTTTAATGTCATGAAGTTCTCTGGGAAACCACTGCGAGACGCGCACCAACGCGCCGCTACAACGGGCCAATTAGACGCGCCCGATGCCAAACCAATGAGTGCCAAAGAATTATCTGAATCGACTGTTCCACCGGGTTACACCGCTAGTGCATTCGACTTCATCATTCCACTCATTGTGTTGATTGTGACCTCAATTTCGACCTTTGTGGTGTTAGGTTCTCCAAAAGTTAATTGGGCCTTTGGTTTAGCTTTGCTCACTTGTGCATTTATGGCTCTAGCGAAAGGCTTAAAGTTAGGTGAACTAGTCGACGGTATTAACCAAGGATTAAAAGGGGTAGTCCTAGCTAGTGTTATACTCATGTTGGCTGTAACGATAGGCGCTATCAGTAAAGAAATTGGCGCCGGATTATATATGGTCGATTTATTAGCTGGCGGTATTCCGTTTTGGATATTACCGGTATTATTACAAATAATTACCATGGTTATCGCCTTTTCAACAGGCAGCAGCTGGGGCACTTATGCCATTACATTCCCATTAGCTATGCCTTTAGCTTGGGCACTAACCCAGTCATTTGAACTGGCAAATCCTGAAATATATATGATGATTTGTTTTGCGGCCGTGCTCAATGGTAGTGTATATGGAGACCAGTGTTCGCCTATTTCAGATACAACAATTTTAAGCTCAATGACTACAGGTTGTGATTTAACAGACCATGTTAAAACGCAATTAATTCCAGCCACATTAGCCGCTGGTGTCGCCGCTATATTGTGGACATTAAGCGCTTACTTTTTAGCAAATTAAGGAACCTTTATGCGCTTACGTCATATTGAGATTTTTCACGCAATTTACGTGACAGGCTCCATTACCAACGCGGCAAATTTTTTACATGTATCGCAACCATCGGTCAGTAAAGTCTTAGCACATGCAGAACTACAACTAGGTTTTGCGTTATTTCAGCGGATTAAAGGTCGGTTAATTCCGACCGCCGAAGCTCAAATGCTATTTAGCGAAGTCGATAAGGTCTATAAACAGATCCGTTCGGTGCGAAATTCAGCGATTAATTTAAAGAAGATTAAAACCGGTAACATCAATATCGGCCTCACTCCAGCACTGGGATTCGAACTGATCCCCATTGCTGTTGCGCAATATAAAAGAGACAACCCTCAAGTTAATATCAATTTACAAACCATGCATAACGATGAAGTTCACCAAGCACTGCTTGAACATAAAATTGATTTTGCGCTGATGTTTTCTCCGCCGCCTTTATCTGGTGTCACCCAAAATATTGTTTGTGAATCTGAACTTGTGATGATGTACCCCAAATCATTTTACCCACAATTACCCACCAGCATTACACTCGATGAAATAGCCGGGCATCAAGTCATTGGCATATGGGATAGCGGACCATTGGGGGATCTGATTTGGAACCGTTTATCAGAAGGTGACATCGAAGTTAATGCAGATATTAAGGTGCAAACATACTTCATCGCTGCCAGACTCGCGGCTCAAAATATGGGGGTATGTATCATTGATGAATTCACCGCACGTGGAAATCTCAATAACGATGTCGCTATAGCTTCTATTTCACCTGCTTTAAAATTTAATTTAAAATCACTTCACCTTGAAAATAAATCACTATCCCATGTCGCAAACGATTTTCTTTCACTAATCAACGGATTAGCTAACAAAATAAATTAGCTTTATTAGCCATAACCTCTGGTTATGGCTGCCGTAAAAAGGGGTATTTTCATTACCATCCAATAGGCTTTAGCTTAATAGTTATACCACTTGTATTGCCACACATAAGAATATCGAACAACGTGGCAATAGGGCTGAATAACATAACTAAGCTAGGATATTTCAATGAAAATACAAGCACCATATTTATTATTTCTCGGTGATGCCAGCGACGAACTTTCAATTAAAATGGCTAAAGGCGTTGCAGACTGGCGACCAGAGCTTTGCATCGGTGAATACACATTGGAAGGCTGCCTGGTCACTACAGGGCAACCAAGCATGAACATTGCGGCGGCTAAAGCCGCTGGCGCAAAAACCTTTGTACTAAGTTTTGCCAACTCAGGTGGCACCATAGACCCTTCTTGGGTGCCTTACATTATTGAAGCCTTAGAAAATGACATGCATGTTGTAAGTGGTCTGCATCAAAAACTCACTGATATTCCCCAAGTGAAAGCACTTGCCGAGCAACGTGGACTTGATTTAATTGATATTCGCCATCCCACACAAACCTTTAAAACGGGCAATGGCCAAAAGCGCACGGGGAAACGTTTAATTACCGTGGGGACAGATTGCTCTGTAGGCAAAATGTACAGCTCGTTGTGCCTTGAAAAAGGCATGAAAGCGCGTGGCGTTAACGTTGATTTTAGAGCCAGTGGCCAGTGCGGGATCCTAATTGCAGGCGACGGTGTTGCCATTGATTGTGTGGTGGCCGATTTCATTGCTGGCGCTAGCGAATTAATATCACCAGACAATGCTGACGATCATTGGGACATTATTGAAGGTCAGGGCTCACTATCTCACCCTGCCTTTGCGGGTGTCAGTCTGGGATTGCTCCATGGCGCTCAGCCAGACGCGATTGTTATTTGTCATGCTCTCAATAGAACCTCAATGCGCGGCATAAAAAACAAACCTTTGCCAACCATTGAGCAAACTATTGCACTTAATTTAGCCGCCGCGCAGGTGACTAATCCCAATGCAAAAATAGCTGGTGTAACGGTTAATACATCCAGTGTCGATGAGCAACAAGCCATTGATATATGTCGTCAAATAGCGCAACAAGTCGGTTACCCTTGTGTTGATCCTGTTCGTCATGGTGTTGAGCCTATTTTGGAGAATATATTATGAGTCAATTGCGCTGTCGAGTAATCAATCAACAATGGCCACTGGCTAAAGAGTTCAGAATATCACGCGGCGCCAAAACGCAAGCAGACGTTATTGTCGTTGTATTAAGTGACGGCATGCATCAAGGATGGGCAGAATCTGTGCCATACGCCAGATACGGTGAGACCATTGAATCTGTCACCAAGCAAATTAAAGACGTGAGATCCCAATTAACCACAGAGACAACCAATGAAGAATTACTGACGATGCTGCCTGCTGGCGCCGCTCGTAATGCCCTTGATTGTGCCCTGTGGGATCTCATTACTAAACGTCAACAACAGTCGATTTTAAGACTCACTAAACAAACGCCTGAAAAAGCATTAATAACAGCGCAAACACTGAGCATAGACACTATAGAAGCTATGGCTCAGGAGGCTGGTTTAATCAACAAAAGTCCATTAATCAAAGTAAAACTCGATGACCGACTGGTGATTGAACGCATGACGGCAATTCATTTGGCGGCGCCCCAGTCAAAGTTTATTATCGATGCCAATGAAGCTTGGAGTTTTGAGCAATTACAACAATGGTTGCCACAACTTAAATCACTTAATGTCGCACTCATTGAGCAGCCTCTTCCTGCTGGCAATGACGATGAATTATTAGGGTTTAAACCATCGATTCCTTTGTGCGCTGATGAGTCTTGCCATACGAGTCATGGTTTAGACCTGCTCAAAGGCAAATATCAAGCCATTAACATTAAGCTTGATAAAACCGGTGGCTTAACAGATGCACTCAAATTACTCGAAAAAGCCACAGAAGCTGGGTTCATTATTATGACGGGTTGTATGGTCGGCACATCCCTCGCTATGGCACCAGCGTTTATTATTGCTCAACATGCCCAATTTGTGGATCTAGATGGCCCAATTCTATTAGCCAAAGACCGTAAATTCCCCTTCACGTTTAACAACGGCAATATGAAACACTCACCTTGTCAGTTGTGGGGCGGTACCAATAATTACCTCAATAAAGAGCTTAATTATCTGACTCAGTTTATGTAATCTTTGCAGCAAAAAATCAGCTTATTGCAACGATCAATTCTAGCGGTAGTGAATCTAATGATGTGCTCATTAGATTCATTTTTTTAATTGAATATTGCGTACGCACACCAGTTACTTTTCTTTGCTTCGCCAAAGAAAAGTAACCAAAAGAAAGGCGCCCCGAAAGTTTATCGCTAATCTTAAATGATAAATTGTCTTTCAATATCGTATTAAATCCGCATCCCTGCGGTAAATACTAAAAAATCATCCCTGATTTTTTCATTGGCCAATTTATAATTTAAGGCGATAAAAGACGGGAACAGCCGCGCTTCAGAGATATAATTATCCTTAAATCATAAGTATTAGCTATGAATAAACAACCTTTTTTGTCTGCTGTTTAGATTAAAGCGTCGTATTCACGTTACTTAAAACTTAATGTCACTCCATCTTGCTTAGTCAATGGGCGATTAAACTCAATGAATGACGATTGATTAACTAATTCATCATTTAAAGGTTTCACTTTAAGCTCATTAAAAGCACTGTTCCACTGAATAAACGAAAGATCATCCACATAAACAGCATGGGTTGATTGGCCAGAATTTTCAAACTCCACTAAAATACGAATGCTACGATAACCAACGCGCGGCGTATTAAACTCGGTGTTTAGGGCAACCCAATCTTGCTTTCCTGACAATTTATATTCACCAATAAGATGTTTTGTGCCATGAGTTAGTGCCTCATTTAACTTGTCACGCTTTTTACGTCCCTGCCAATACACACGAACGTTAGTCGCTGACTTCGCATGCAAATTAAAACTAACAGTAGCAGGGTTGCCACCACGGTATACGCGTCTAAAGTTAGTCATGCCCAAGGTATCACTGCCCTGAGGCATTAACACGGATTTCATCGATTTCTCACCGCTCATCGATTGCTCTGATGATAACGAAAAGTTATTTTGATCGATGTTCCAGCCTCGTTCGTTACTAGAAAATAAATCAAAGCTTTCAAAAGCAGAGCCATTGACTAAGTTGGTCCCTAATCGATACGCCAACGACTTACTGTCATTTTGGCTAGCTAGGCTATTAAGCTGTTTATTCCATAGCGAGGTAGGCAATGGGAATATCGATTGTGACGGCTTAGTACTTACTAATTTAACTATCGATTGTTCTTGTTCAACTTGCTGTGCTTGGTTAGCCACAATAACCCCGTGGCCACCTGATATACCAATATTAACACCACGTTTTTTAGACAGTGTTGATAAGCGCTTTAAGACATTACTACGCTGTAGTCCCGTCGCTGGGGTTGGCTTATAGCCTTTAAGATAAATAGGTACTATTTCGGCCCGATGAAACTTCTCGCCATCCATCCAGACATTTAAAACAAATGAATGAGGCGTGGCGTAAAAGTATTGGTCAAAAATAAAGTTGCCCATTGAATAGGCAATCAATTTACCTTTATAGAGTTCAAAACCTTGAGTTACATGCGGATGATGCGCGATAACCAAATCAGCGCCAACATCAATGGCCGCTTTAAGACGCTGCTCAGTCATTATGGTCGGTTCACTCGCATACTCTTGACTGCCGTGATATTGCACAATGCTAGCGCGCTTTAATGCAGACTCTCTTTTTACTGTATCAGTAATATTTTTAAGCGAACCAAAAGCGGCGCCGCCTTTATTCAAACCCGCGGTCTGATTTGGCGAAACCCTACCTTCCCAGCCCACAAAACCTAGCATTGAAAATGGCGTGTCATTAAGTGTAATTCGGTGGGCTTTAAGCGCCTGTTGTTGATTAAGACCTGCACCAGAAAATGTAATAGGACTATCCTTTAGAGCATCAATGGTTGAAATGAGCCCTTCGTCTAAGTAATCATAAGTATGATTATTACCAAGGGTTACATAATCTATGCCCGCCCAGGCTAATGCATTAAGGGTTTGTGACGGGGAAAAAAAGGTCACTGATTTAGGCGCACGCTCTTTAGGTTGGTCTTCACCTATTTGCGTTTCTAAATTTACGGCAGAATAATCAGCCAAAGACATATATGGTTTTATATGACGAACTACCCCTTTTGTATCTTCACGTTCATTGCCTTTATTAATTAAAACGCTGTTATTAAATTTGGGCGTGAAATAACGTCTGTCCATCATCACGTCACCGCCGAATGACAACATAGTGCGACCTTTGACTTTTTCAACCAAAGTTATTGCATTGAGAGTGAGCTTTTCTTGATTTAAACTCGTTAGTTCATAATGACTAAATGTTTGCACACCTGCATAAAAGCCATTTTTAGATAAACTTAATTGATAAACATCGTTGGGGGCTAACGATAAAGTAAAATATCCTTGTTCATTCGTTGTAAAGACCTTCCCTTTAACAGAGACAGACACACCAGCAAGTCCCTTATTAGACTCATCTACAATCTTGCCTTGCAGTGGCAATGTTGGAGATGCAGCATATAAAAAATTACAGCTTAGCATTGATAATAAAACGACAAACAGCCTCATACTTTCTACCCTTCAGTTAATAAGTTTTTAATTAGAAATTATAAACGCTATCACTTATCACTAAGCACAACCAATATAAAACTAGCACCTCCCCATAACCTAACGCTATACCTAACAGAGAAGCTCAATAGAGCAGCTTATTACGAGTCAAATGGAAACAATAGTTTTACTTTAACCCTATTAATCAACGAATATATTTAAGTTAAAGTAGCTCCATCGTTCGAAACCAGAACACAATAATTATGGAGTCAACAATGAAAATAGTCGCCTTAGCCGCCAGCAATAGCTCTCAGTCAATTAACAAAAAATTAGCCACTTATACGGCCAATTTAGCGGATAACGCCACTGTTGAAGTGCTCGATATAAACGATTTTGAAATGCCTATTTTCAGTGAAGACAGAGAAAAAGTCATTGGCCACCACGAATTGGCCATTGCCTTCTTTAATAAATTAAAGGACAGCGACGCCATTGTTATTTCTTTTGCTGAACATAATGGTTCATATAGCGCCGCTTATAAGAATTTATTTGACTGGACCACACGCTACAACCGCGAAGTATTTCAGAACAAACCAATGATTTTACTCTCGACTTCACCGGGTCCTGGCGGCGCAGGCAATGTATTAAAAGCCGCTACAGACAGTGCACCGTTTTTTGCTGGCAACGTGGTTGCAAGCATTTCAGTACCGAGTTTTTATGATAACTATAATGCTGATGCCGCAGAAATAACTAACGCTGACATTAAAGCGTCACTTCAAAGTGCAGTTAATAAATTGTAATTAGAAAAACGT
>Ga0209292_1000788_pt1 | contig 40698 bp, 29 predicted proteins | sample GOMGulsemesocosm_2_FD_184634 | JGI IMG/M metagenome (GOLD analysis project Ga0209292, IMG submission 184634) | Methane-oxidizing microbial communities from mesocosms in the Gulf of Mexico - GOM9C Gulf of Mexico (SPAdes) (version 2) | ecosystem: Environmental > Aquatic > Marine > Cold seeps...
AAGCTGGTATTAACTCCGTTCCAAACGTGTTAATACCAGCTTTTTTTTTACAATTCAAATTGCACAAATCGCAAACAAAAAAAACTCCCTGATCACTACGGCTCAAAAAACAAAGAAAAACAACTTCACAAACCATAAAAAAACACATGATTTGACAATTAAATAGTATGTATCAAATCATCTAGAAAGCAGCATAATGTAAAATTCACGCATTTTCTCATAAAGAAAATACTCCAAACACATTATAAAAGGGTAATTATCACTCATTTAACTAAGTTTTTTTACTTTTCTTCAAAAATTTCTGTACACTACTCAAACGTTATAGTACTCGCTTTCTTAAATAAACGGTGCGATTTACCAAGTAAATGACATAATTAACTTGTGTTAAATCTTATTTTAATTTACATTTGCATGGTCAAAATTAAATAACAATTAACTATGACACAGGTTCTTAGAAAGGAACTAATGATTATAAATCACCTGTTTTTTAAATCAATGCATGTGTGATTTAAGCTTCCGTTAAAAATTAATTTTTCCTGACCCAAGGGTCGTTTTTTAACACAGCTATTAAAATTATATATATGACAATAAAACACTTCCTCACAATTACATCAATTACCTTAGGCTTTATATCTTTTACTTCTTGCTCTAAAGACTCTTCCACAGACGACATCTACTTTAACGACGACCAGTCCAACAACTCAGAAAATAATAACGGTGGAAACTCAACGTATAACTACACCAAATTAGAAACAGAAACTATAGATGTAATTAACAACTACAGAGTATCTATAGGATTAAACAAGTTGTCTACAATTGACTTGATATCATCTCAAGCCGAAGTACAAACAGATTACATGATTAAAGAAGAAAAAATAAGTCACGATAATTTTATCGAAAGATCAGATTACTTACTAGAGAAACTACCAGCGAAACACATTTCAGAAAATGTAGCATCGGGATTCTCATCTGCACAATCAGTAGTTGACGCATGGTTAAATAGCCGTACTCACAAAGCTATTATCGAAGACTCCAGATACACACACACCGGAATATCTATAAAAAAAGACAACAATGGAAAGAATTATTTTGTGCAATTATTTGCTGAAAAATAATCAAAACCCTATTAAATTATACACACCCCTTGTAAGATTCATTACAACTAATTAAGTCAGCAAGCTCCATATTTTGGAGCTTGCTTTTTTTTGGACTAGCTCTATTTTAAAAAATAGATTTTTAACTTAAAAAACCGAGTATTTCACACAGCAAGGTCTCCATATAATCTTTTAAAACCAATTTATCTTACCTTTAACTCTAGAGGACGCAATTTTCTTAACTAACAATACAATCGACGATTGTGGTTTATCCACATACTTATACCATGTCCATTTTTCTGTATTTTTAGAACATCAAAATTGACTTGAGACCCTGTCAGTCCGAAACTCATACGAATTATAGCATCACAAACGACCATAAATCATGCTATTTTATTTCTCAAAGTGTAAACAATCACCCAAACAAAAGTCCCTACAAACACATGCCTCCATAATTAAAACTATAGATCTATTCAAAACTGTTTAAGATACGGCTATCTCTAATACCTACTAATTCACATGAAATTGGCAAAAAAAATGACACAACTAACTATCGTAAAACAAAATATACAACGTTGAAATAAATAAACAGCCTACACTTTACATTATTTCATTAGAGATAACTTAGTCAAACAATCGATTGTTTTTTGACACCCATAAGATCATAAATAGTTTTTAAAAAAAAAGATTCTTCCACACGATAACCCAAATAAAACCAACAGAACAATACTTTTAAAAAAACCTTTTTGTTCCTCATAACGGATATTATCCTAGATTATAATCCAAAAATAAAAATCAGGCCTTTAGAATCGTAAATTAACAAATGTTCATTTTCTGAAACAAACGACACGATAAATCATATAAACGGCATGTTTTTACGCAAAAACAGCGTCTTCATTTAAATAATATTCTTACATTTGAGATGTAGAAAATAATTAAATGGTCCCGCAACACCAAATTACTTTTTTCCAAAAACAGTACTTCTTTCAAAATAAACTTTAGATAGAAATACCGTCAAAAAAATTAACAACAGTTGTTCTGAAGGGTTCCATTACAAATATAATTAACAACATAAATTTAAACCCCTTTTATATAAGTATAAATAATCAACCCTACCCTATTTCCAGTAAGATGGCTATCAACCATGGCTGAGACAACTTAAAATACTTTGTAAAAGTAAAAACTTTGAGTCAGCCATGATTGATTAAATAATTGAAAACCCCTAATACCCCAATAATATGAAGACTTTTACCCCAAAACTTCTACTTTTAGTATTTTTTATTTCTATTTTATTCTCTTGTTCAAAAGACGCCGACGGTATTTATTTTGAAGAAGAGGAAAAAATAGAACTTACTAACTCAGCTACGTATACAGGTTTAGAAGCATCTATTTTAGATTTATTAAACGAGCACAGAACCTCCTTAGGGCTAAATCCTTTATCTCCTTTAGATATCATTTCGACCGAATCATCTAATCACACAGATTATATGATAGAAAATGAGAAAATAAGTCACAATAATTTTAATGAGCGTGCAGCATTTTTAATGGAAAACGCAAATGCCATTTCTGTAGGGGAAAATGTAGCTTACGGATACAGCACCGCAAAAGGGGTTGTAACAGGTTGGTTAAATAGCGAAGCACATCGTCTTACCATAGAAAATCCAAATTACACCAATGTTGGTATATCAATAAAAACAAATAGCAACAGGAGAAACTATTTTACAAACATGTTTATAAAACGATAGTGAATTAACAATTTAGAAGCTCAACCTAGTAGCACAAAATCTATTGTCCCCACAACAGTTATATAACTATAGTCCCCACAACAGTTATATTATATCAAAGACTATTATGTATCACTTACACCTAATAGTCCAGAATATTAGTAATCTCAACAATAACAGTCGTAGTCATGTTAATTTAGTCCCCACAACGGTTATAATATCATACTACGACTGTTATTTTTTTCACTTAACAAATGAAAAAAACTTTTAGGAAAGGTATCTAATCAAACATCACCTTCCAGAACAAATTATAAAACTAGACGACCCCACGGTATTAGCAATCTCAACAATAACAGTCGCAGTCGCTTATTTATAGTCCCCACAACGGTTATAATATCATACTACGACTGTTATTTTTTTCACTTAACACACATTCCAAATGAATATACTCCGTACACAAAAGCTAGACAAGCAAAACGCTAAACAAGTACAACATATAAATTCTTTAACACCCCATTTTACTTGGAAAAATCATAAAAAAGAATCTATCGCTGCTACAGCTGACATCGTAATCCCTTTATATTACCAAATGACCGTTTAGTAACGGTATTCCCTAGACCAAAATCACAAGGTGTATCAGTTGTATATTTCTTTTATCCGAGGTAAAAAAAACAGCAAAAATGTCCTAATGATAAGCATTATGCAACAATGCCCATTGCTTAAACAGCCATGATTTTGGTTTTATTTTAGCAACATTATTATATTTTCCTAAAATCGCCTCACCTACTCACCTTGTTATATTGCTTATCTTATATTTTATATTATGTTTGTAATATAAATTATACTTACTATGACTAAATATGATGTAGCCGTAATTGGCTCTGGACCTGGAGGCTATGTTGCCGCAATTAGATGCGCACAACTCGGATTAAAAACCGCCATAATTGAGAAATATAATACCTTAGGAGGAACCTGTTTAAATGTAGGCTGCATCCCGTCTAAGGCACTGTTAGACTCTTCTCACCATTATCATGATGCCGTAAAGAACTTTGATAAACACGGAATTAATATTGATACAATTAGTGTTGATTTCACAAAGATGATAGACCGTAAAAACGAGGTAGTCAAACAAACTAGTAGTGGAATTAACTACTTAATGGACAAAAACAACATCGATTTATTTACAGGTACAGGCTCTTTTAAAGACGCTACACATATTACTATTACCAAAGCAGATGGAACTGCTGAGGAAATAGAAGCAAGTAAAACGATTATAGCTACAGGCTCTAAACCTTCTTCATTACCTTTTATAAAAATAGACAAAGAAAAAATAATCACGTCCACTGAGGCATTGAGCTTAAAAGAAATCCCTAAACACCTCATTGTAATTGGAGGAGGCGTTATTGGCCTCGAATTAGGATCGGTATACAAACGTTTAGGTGCACAGGTTTCTGTTATTGAATACATGCCAACTATTATTCCAGGAATGGACTTAATGCTAGCGAAAGAATTACAAAAATCACTCAAAAAGCAAGGTGTTAAATTTTTTACGGGTCACAAAGTAACATCTGTAGAAAACAATAATGGAGAGGTTACCGTAACTGCTGAAGACAAAAAAGGAAGACCAGTTTCTTTTAATGGAGACTATTGTTTGGTATCCGTAGGAAGACATGCTTATACCGCAGGATTGGCATTAGAAAAGGTAGGTATTAAAACAAACGACAGCGGTCAAATAGAAACTAATGACCATTTGCAAACATCACTTTCAAATGTTTTCGCCATTGGAGATGTTGTAAAAGGCGCTATGCTCGCTCATAAAGCCGAGGAAGAAGGAACCATGGTTGCGGAATTTATTGCAGGCCAAAAACCACATATAAATTACAATTTAATCCCAGGTGTTATCTATACATGGCCAGAAGTAGCCTGCGTGGGAAAAACGGAAGAACAATTAAAAGCTGCTGGCATAAAATATAAAGCTGGAAGTTTTCAAATGCGCGCCTTAGGACGTGCCCGTGCAAGTATGGACATAGAAGGACAAGTTAAAGTACTTGCTGATGCTTCTACAGACGAAATATTAGGCGTTCATATGATTGGAGCAAGAGCTGCAGACATGATTGCCGAAGCTGTGGTTGCTATGGAATACAGAGCATCTGCAGAAGATGTTTCTCGCATGTCGCATGCCCACCCTACATTTACCGAAGCCATTAAAGAAGCTTGTTTGGCAGCTACTGACAACAGGTCCATTCACAGTTAAAATCAAATTATTATGGAATATAATTTAGGAATAGGTTCTCGTATTTCACATCCTTCATATGGAAAAGGTGTTGTTATTAACATAAAAACATCTGGTCTGAGCGTAACATTTATAGAGCACGGTCTTAAGGAAATACCACTAAATAACGATATAGAAGTTATTGAAGAAATATTACCAGATGAAGACACCGTGAGTTTTTACGATATAGAAACAACACTAACTCGCATCCTTAAAAAATGGAGCGACGTCTCTGAAATTGTACCTTTAGGTGATAAATGGACGGGAGGTTCTATGGTTTTAAACCCAGGAGATACAAGTTTACAGTCCAAAGAAATTCCTATAAAAACATTTTTTCATAAAATAATTATGCTTCGTGATCGCATTCGTGTGATGGAACAAAAAATAAACGCCAGTAAAACACTTTCTGATGAAGAAAAGATCGATTTAGAACAGTATATAAGTAGAATGTATGGTAGCCTAACCACATTTAATGTCCTATTTAAAAATCCATCTCATAAATTTACTGGAAGTGGAAAAAGTACAGAATAATTATTTTATATCTCTTGATTAATTTTTACTAAAGAAGTCCTTTCAAATTGATTGGACTTCTTTATTTTTGTAGCCCATGAAAAGAGTGTCAAAAAAAGTAAGCCTTCAAAACCTAGAAGAATTTAAATACCAACTTTTAAGTTGGGCACAACAGTTCGATCAAGTTTTATGGCTAGACAGCAATAATTACGACATGAAAAACTCTCAGTTCGAAGCAATTCTAGCTGTGGACGCTTCCTCTGAGTTATCAATTCAAAGTAGTGGTGCTTTTGAAGCTCTAAAAAAATACCAACAAACGGAGAACGACTATATTTTTGGTTACCTTAGTTATGATTTAAAAAATGACACCGAAACTTTAAGTTCTCAAAATTTCGATGGTCTCGAATTTCCAAATCTTTACTTTTTTAGACCAAAACGTTTATTTTTTCTAACTAAAGACAGTGTTACTTTAAACTACCTTCCTTCAGAAAAAGAAAAAATAGCGAAAGACGTAGAAAATATACTAGCTGTTTCTAGCAAACAAAATACGGATTCAATTCAAGAAAAATCTCCCTTAAATATTCAAGCGAGAATATCTAAAGAATCTTACTTTCATAAACTCCAAAAAGTACTGAATCACATTCATAGAGGAGATATTTATGAAGCTAATTTTTGTCAAGAGTTTTATGCAAAAAACGCCCTAATAAACCCACTAGAAGTCTACAATGACCTCAACCAAATATCGGCCTCACCATTTGCTAGCTACTTTAAATCTAATAAACACTACATCTTATCTGCATCACCAGAGCGCTATATTCAAAAAATAGATGATAAGGTGATTTCACAACCTATAAAAGGAACTGCAAAAAGATCTTTAAATACCGAAGAAGACCTTCTATTAAAAACGAATTTAGCCAAGGACCCCAAAGAGATTGCCGAAAACGTAATGATTGTAGATTTGGTTAGAAATGATTTATCTAGAATAGCTACTAAAGGGAGCGTCCAAGTACAAGAGCTTTGCAAAGTGTATAGTTTTAAACAAGTACATCAACTAATATCCACCGTTACTTGTACCATCAACAAATCTACACATCCTATAGATATTATTCAGCAAACTTTCCCGATGGGAAGTATGACGGGAGCCCCTAAAATATCTGCTATGAAGATTATGGAAAAACTAGAAGAAACCAAAAGAGGCGTGTACTCTGGAGCCGTTGGCTATATGAGCCCTACGGGTGATTTTGACTTTAACGTAGTTATTAGAAGTATTTTATACAACGCACAAAAAAAATACGTTTCCTACTCTGTAGGAGGTGCCATCACTGCCAAGTCTATTCCAGAAAAAGAGTATGAAGAATGCATACTAAAAGCCATGGCCATGAAAAAAGTTTTAGTTAAATAAATTTGCTATATTTAAGATATAAATCATGTTAGACAAACTACGTACACATATCAAACAAAACCTAGATTTTTTAAACAAAAAAAAATTGTTACTCGCTGTATCTGGAGGTATAGACAGCATGATTTTAGTAGATACATTTTATAAACTAGGCTTAGATATAGGAATTGCTCATTGCAATTTTAAATTGCGGAATAAATCCAGTGATAAAGATGAGCAATTTGTACTTGAAAATGCAGAAAAATTAAATATCCCTGTTTTTAATATCTCCTTTGACACAAAGAGCTACGCTAGTAAACACCAACTATCCATACAGATGGCTGCCAGAGAATTACGTTACGAATGGTTTCGTAAAATATCCTCAGAAAACCACTACGATTACCTACTAACTGCACATCATAAAGACGATGTTATTGAAACATTTTTAATCAATTTTAGCAGAGGAACGGGATTAGATGGATTGACCGGAATCCCAGAAAAAAACAACGAAATTATCCGTCCGCTACTTCCTTTTTCTAGGAGTGATATTAATGTCTATGCAGCTAAAAACAAGCTAAAATGGAGAGAAGACAAAAGCAATACAGATACGAAATACCTAAGAAATAAAATTAGACATCAAGTAATCCCCGTTTTTAAAGAACTAAACCCTAGTTTCTCAAACTCTTTTAGCCAAACCATTTGCAATTTAAACGAAAGTAAAGCTTTTATTTCGCAGCAAATAGAACAGCTAAAAAAAACAATTATTACATCTAAAGACGATTCGCTATCCATAGACATAGCAGCTCTTAAAATACATGGTTCCGAAAAATTTATCCTCCGGGAAATATTAAAAGAATATCAATTTACACAATGGGATGATGTCCTTAATTTACTTTCTGCTCAAAGCGGAAAATTTGTCACAAGTGCCACTCACAGGTTATTAAAAAACAGAGACGAATTAATTCTATCTAAAATCACCAAAGAGCATAGTAAAAGTTTTCAAATAACTGAGGACACCAAAAAAATAAAAAAACCGCTACACTTAAAATTCAAAAAAATAAAGGAGGAAAAGTTACAGAAACTTCAAAATAATCCGAAATCTTCCTTGGACAAAATTCACATAGATTTAGACCGTATCAACTTTCCTTTAGGCATAAGAAAATGGCAACAGGGAGATGTCTTCCATCCGTTTGGAATGCAAGGAAAAAAGAAATTGTCTAAGTTTTTTAAAGATGAAAAAATGTCTGTTTTAGAAAAAGAAAACACTTGGGTACTCTGCACAAAAGACCAGATTATTTGGGTTATTGGAAAGCGAATGGATGACCGTTTTAAGATAAAAAAAACCACTACAAACGGACTCAAAATCACCTTAAAAACTAAAAACAAAGACTCCGAAGCTATTAAAATTACAGAAAAATAATTACATTATTTGAATTATTAACTACATAATTTTATATTTCAACCTCAAAAACAACTTTTAAACTAAATAATGTTTAATAATTAAAAACAAACACGTTTATTAATTCTGCTTTTGTAACTTCACTTTTTAAATCAAAATTTGCATGAGCACAAGACCAAAAATAACTCGATTTAACGAAAACGTTTTAGCGAAATACCAAATTTACAACAGTATTTTCATGACGTTACCATTTGATGCAATCACAAAAACAGGTGTTTTATTACCCTTGTTTCACGATATTTGCGAAGATGGATTTAAGCATGGAAAAAACCCAACAAGCATTGTTGATGAGTTTTTCAGCACCTATCAAGAAAAACTAAATGACGATGATAAAACGAATCTTTTATTTCGTTTTATTCAATATATAGAAAGACAAGTCGTTCTTTTTGATGCCATAGAAGATGCTGCTTTTCCTATTGTAAACAACATGGACGGAGTAGGAACTCTTAGACATAGTAAAGAAACTGCTCAGAAAGAGAATAAAATGAATGCTTTAAAAAAGCATTTAGACGAGTTTAAGGTACGTATTGTCCTCACAGCGCACCCAACGCAATTTTATCCTGGTACCGTACTTGGAATTATAACCGACCTACAAGAAGCCATTGAAAATAGCGATTTATTAACTATTAATAAATTATTGGCACAACTTGGAAAAACACCTTTCTTTAAAAAGGAAAAACCGACTCCTTATGACGAAGCAGTTAGCTTAATATGGTATTTAGAGAATGTGTTTTACGAATCTGTAGGAAATATATTTAACTATATCCAATCTAATATCTTTAAAGAAGAAGAAATCAACAATCAGATAATAGATCTAGGTTTTTGGCCTGGTGGAGACAGAGATGGAAACCCATTTGTTACCACTCAAATAACGTTGGATGTGGCAAACCGCTTAAAGCAGTCTATTTTAAAAAACTATTATAAAGACATCCGCTCTTTAAAACGTAGGTTAACTTTTGATGGTGTAGAGGAACGAATTTCTGCCATTGAAGCATTTTTATACGAAAGTAGCCTCAACCCAAATAACACACAACTTTTAAGTAGTGTAGATTTACGTAAGGAGTTATTAGAAATTAAAAAAGTTTTAGTAGATAAACACCAATCGTTATTTGTTCCAGAATTAACAGAATTAATAAATAAAGTCCAACTTTTTGGATACCACTTTGCTACTTTAGATATTAGACAAGATAGCCGTGTACACCATGATTTGTTCACAAAAATGGTAGATTCACTATTAAAAAATAACACCGGTATTTTCCCTGATAACTACCATGACTTTTCTGAAACTGACCAAATAAAACACTTATCCTCTGTCAAAGGAAAATTAAACCCTGACGATTTTAATGATGAGATGTTGACCAAAACTTTGGCCTCTATTTATGCCATGAAAGAAATTCAAGAAAACAATGGAGAAAAAGGAGCCAACCGTTATATTATCAGTAATAATCAAACGGCTCTAAATGTAATGCAAACTTTTGCCATGATAAACCTTTGTGGTTTTAGTGATGACAGATCGGTAGATATTATCCCATTATTTGAGACCATTGACGACCTAAAACACGCTGCAGAAGTAATGAAAGTTTTGTATGAAACTGAAGCATATAGAACCCATGTAAAAGCACGAGGAGACAAGCAAACCATAATGCTTGGTTTTTCTGACGGAACAAAAGACGGTGGGTATTTGATGGCAAACTGGAGTATTTTCACCGCCAAAGAAACCTTAACCGCTATTTCTAGACAATATGGAATTGACGTTGTCTTTTTTGATGGACGTGGTGGACCACCAGCACGTGGAGGAGGAAAAACGCATCAATTCTATGCTTCGCTAGGACCGACTATCGAAGACAAGGAAATTCAAATGACAGTACAAGGGCAAACCATTAGTTCTAATTTTGGAACCTTGGATTCTTCTCAGTATAATATAGAACAACTGTTGAGCGCAGGAATTGCCAATCAATTATTTAGTGGCACCTCCAACATCATGACCAAAAAGGATAAAACCATGATGAACAACTTAGCAAACACAAGTTATGAGACCTATGTTGATTTTAAAAATCACCCTATGTTTTTACCTTACTTGGAACGTATGAGTACTTTAAAGTATTATGCAAAAACAAACATTGGGAGTAGACCTTCCAAAAGAGCTTCGAAAACTGCTGGTTTAGATTTTGGTGACTTACGCGCCATACCATTTGTAGGTTCATGGAGTCAATTAAAACAAAATGTTCCTGGATTTTTTGGTGTAGGAACAGCGCTTAAGAAATTTGAAGATGCAGGAGAATTTGATAGTGTAATTCAGTTCTATCAGCAATCAGAATTCTTTAAAGCCTTGATAGGAAACTGTATGATGTCCTTGACAAAGTCCTTTTTTGAATTGACAGAATACATGTCAAGAGATGAAGAATTTGGTGCCTTTTGGACCATCCTACACACAGAATTCTTAACCACGAAGCGTTTGATATTAAAACTGACTGGTTATACCGAATTAATGCAAAATAACAAACCAGGGAAGGCAAGTATAAATATTAGAGAATCTATCGTATTACCATTACTAACCATCCAGCAATTTGCCTTAAAAAAGATACAAGAGCTTCAAAAAGAAAATCCTGTAGACAAAGAACAATTGGCAGTGTATGAAAAAATAGTCACACGCTCCTTGTTTGGAAATATTAATGCTAGTAGGAATTCTGCATAAAACATAGACTAAAAAAGGCAGCAAAAACGCTGTCTTTTTTTATTTATTTTCTAAAAGAATGACTTATTAATGGATATCTAATACTAATCCTATTTCCAAAAGATTCCTAAGGCTACGAGTTTATCAACTCAATCTTCCCAATAACTTTATTTAATTCGTTTTTTAAATCTTCACTACACACAGGACTTTCTAAGAGACTCTGATAATCTTTACATGCATCATTGAAGTACTCCATTTTAAAATGAAAATCGCCTTTTAGTAAAAGATAATCTGCTTTTTTAATTTCATCAATAATAGAATTATTCTCTATACTCATAGCAATAGCCTTATTAATTTCCTGAAGTCCTAAATCATAATTACATGTTCTATTAAGAAATAGTGCCTTTAAATAATATACTCTTTCCCAATCAATCAAACTCTCTTCTAGGCAATCTGTATTGCAGAAATGCTCAAAAGACGTAATCAATTGCTGAGCCTTTTTAACATCTCCATCTGTTATTTCTATTTCAATAACGTTTAATAAATCCTGTATAAAGTCTTTTTCGATTTGTAATCTTTTTTCTATCATCTTTAAAATTTAAGATTGTCTACAAAATTAAAACACCAAATCACAACTTTCTCAAATCACCCATTTACTTGATAAAGCAAGGGATATTTACCATGAAGGTCTACGGATCCTTTATGAAGGAACTTTTTTAAAGACCAGAAATGAGATGAAAAAAGTAAGTTTTAGTGTAGAAAATGCGGATTTGAGAATTTAGATGTGAGTATTTAGATTTTGGTATTGAGGGAGCGGTGCACCGTTGTGAATAGTTGACACAGGAATTAGGAGGCAAAACTTTAGGGTTTGTGTGTCAAATAGTCCTATGTCCTATGTAAAATGTTGCTCCTTGAGATGTAAGATTTCTCCTCGTGCCTCGTTCGAAAAGACACTCGAGCTGTGACACTTGGGCTGTTGACTAGTGACTGGTGGTTCTCGATACAATGTAACATCTACTCTTTTAACCATAACTGTGCGCTCTCATTTCTAATATCTAAACAAAATCTGTCCTGATTCCTGAGTCAAATAGTCCTTTGTCCTATTCAAAACATTGCGTTCTCTTTCTAACATCTAATTTCTCATATCTAAACTACAAAAACCGAAAACGCAACAATGCCTCAAAAGTACCAGTTCCTGTAAAGTCAGTAGATTGCTCTGTGGATTTTTCATATGCCACTCCAAACTGCATTTGGTCGATAACTTTGGTCATGGCGAAAATAGAAACGGATTCTTTCAAACGAACATTAACCCCTGCATTCACTTTTTTATTAAAATCAAAAGCGGCTGACAGGTCATATGCGTTCTCTACGCCATCTATATAGCGCATCATAATGGAAGGCATAAAAATGATATTATCTGTTAATTGCAAGCTATACCCCCCGCCTACATACATGTGTAATTTGTCCGTAGCAGCAATAGGCACATTTCCTTCTTTCTCATAGCGTTCTCCACTCAAGAAGTTTGGCGTTGACAATGTGAAATAGAATTTTTCATTTTTCAAATACAATCCTGCTCCCATGGTAGGATTAAAGAAACTTTGATTCTCTGCAAATAACGGATCGTTTTGAACATTGGCTCTTGCCAAATCTATGTTTATAAAAGAGCCCCCTCCTTTTAATCCGAAATACAATAAGTAGTCCTCATTTAATTTGATATGGTAAGATAAATCCAACGTAATATCGGTTTCTTTTAACACAAAAACTTCGTCGTTCACTATGGATAGTCCTATTCCTAATTTATTTTTTAAAGGGGCGGTATAGCTCAAAAATTGCGTTTTAGGTGCATCCTCTACGCCTACCCATTGCATACGAAACCCTGTACTTAATTCGCTGAAATTAGAGCTACCTGCATACGCCGGATTTACCATATTCATATTGTATTTGTATAAGGTATAGTAAGGGTCTTGTTGGGCTTGGGTATAACTACCTATGATTAACAGTAGTACTGTACTTATGATGGTTATATTTTTCATTTTTATTGTTTTTTTGGTGGTTGGTGGTTGGTGACACTCGCTTCTCGATACAATTTAACGGTATTCCCAAAAGGGAATTCCGTTAAACCAATCGAACTGATGTTTCTTTTAATTTTTATATACATTTAAATATCCTCTCGCTTAACCGCAATAGTGCGCTCTCATTTCTAATATCTCATCTCTAAAATCTAAACAAAACACGTCTTGATTCCTGAGTCAAGTAGTCCTATGTCCTATTCAAAACAGTGCTCATCGCATAGCTATTTAATAATTTACATATACCCAACCTGACTTTGGTTTGAGTCCATTTTTATTAAATTCGATGATATAATAATACGCTCCCGACATCATTTTTTTGTTTGATCCTGTATTAGAATAACCGTCCCAAGTATTTTTATAGCCTACTTTTTCGTACACTTTTGTTCCGCTACGGTTAAAGACTTGTACTTTACATTTTGGATAGGTTTCGATTCCATCTATGGTCCAAGTATCATTGATACCATCATCATTTGGTGAAAAACCGTGACTTTCTACGGATTCTCCAATAATTACCGTTTGGGTTTGTGTACTGGTATTTCCATGCCCATCGTCAAAAATCCAAGTGGTGGTAAAGGTTCCAATTTCGTCGTAATGTACAGGGTCGGTTGTGGTGGCGGTTAGGGTTCCAACACAATTATCTGTAGCTGTTGGTGGTGTTAAAAACACATCAAATTCACCTGTGATATCCTCCAAATAATCATCTGGTTCTGGCGCTGACACATCTTCTATAATAACCGTTTGAACTTGCGTGCTGCTGTTTCCGTTACCATCATCAAATGTCCATGTAATTTCTGTAGTGGTTCCGTTTCCTGTTATTGGGAAGGTAACATTGTGTACTCCTGTGATTGTGCCTGTACAGTTATCTGTAGCTGTTGGCGCTTCTAATTCTGCGACTTCACATTCAGCATAGATGGTTTGTAGCTCAGCGGTATCTACTATCGGTTTTTGTGTGTCGGTAATAATGACGTTTTGTGTTTGCGAAGCTATATTTCCATTGCCATCGTCATAAGACCATGTTATTACCGTTGTTCCTTGTGTAGTAATTGGTAGTACTGCATTACTGGTAATACTTACCTCAGCTACACAATTATCACTTGCAAAAGGTGTTTCTAAACTTGTGACTTCACATTCAGCGGTAATATCCGCTAAGACTTCTTGCTCAGGAATTGGCTTGGTAACATCGTCTATAACTACGTTTTGAGTTTGTGTAGCTATGTTTCCATTACCATCGTCATAAGACCAAGTTACGATCGTTATTCCTTGTTTGGTGATTGGTAGCTGTGCATCATTTGTAATGGTGATTTCTGATGCGCAATTATCACTAGCAATCGGAGTTTCTAAACTTGTGACCTCACATTCCGCCGTGATATCCCATAACACTTCTATCTCAGGAATTGGCTTGGTAACATCGTCTATAATTATATTTTGCGTTTGCGAGCTTGTGTTTCCATTGCCATCGCTATAAGTCCAAGTTACAATTGTAGTTCCTTGTTGGGTAATTGGCAGTGTTGCATCGTTTGTTACAGTAACCATAGCAACACAATTATCATTTGCAAATGGAGTATCCAAATCCGTTATTTCACATTCGGCTGTAATATCAGCCAAGATTTCTAACTCAGCTATTGGCGCTGTGACATCCTCTATAACTACGTTTTGTTTTTGCATACTCGTGTTTCCATTTCCATCGTCAAAAGTCCAATTAATAATATAGGATCCTTGTATATTATAAGTTAATGGATCAGTAGTAGTTCCTGTAATTTCACCAGCACAAGCATCTATCGCAAATAGAGGAGTAACTGTTACTGAACATTCTTCTGTAATATCTAACAACATTGGCAACATTGGTGCAGTCACATCATTTACCGTAATTGTAAATTCTTTTTCAAAACTCAAATCATTTTGATCTTTTACTGTAATTAAAACACTTATTATTGGATCTTGACTACAATTCAACTCCGATTTTAGCTGTAGTTTATCTCCAACTATTTTAAAATATGGATTCTCTACTATTGCATAAGTGAACGCTTGGTTTGCATCTTCGTCTTCTACTGTTATAATTGCAACATCTTTTCCTAGCACCACATTATCGTTTACTATAGTTGATGATAAATAGAGGTTCTTTGGCGCTTCATTAACATCACTAATATTTATTGTTAATTTTTGAGTGTAAGCCAAAGCATCTTGATCGGTAACTGTAATTTCTACTTCATAAGATGAGGTATCAATCTCGAAATCGAATACTCGTTTAGATATTATTTTATCGCCTGCTATTTCGAAATTTTCGTTTTCCAATATCGCGTAAGTGAAGCTTTGGTTTGCATCTTGGTCGGTAGCCGTTAATTTACCTATTTCTGTTGCTATTACTTTATTCTCATTAATATTTGAGTTCGAAAGCATAATTTCCGTAGGAACTTCGTTTATATCGATAACATTAATAGTATTAAATTGTGTATATGAAAAGCCCAAATCACTAGATAATATAAGTTTTAGTTCAATACTATTTTTTAGTTCGAAGTTTAAATGTCCTTTAACTATTAATTTATCATCAATAATTTCAAAAAACTCATTTTCAGCTATCGAATATGTTAAAATCATACCTTCGTCTTCAATACAGGTTAAAATAGCCAATTCTACACCAATTTCTGAATTTTCATTAATAGTAGTATTTGATATTAATATAGGTCTAGGCATATCTTTAATATACCCTAATGGAATACCTATTGTTTCGGTATATGTTAAATTGCCCTTGTCCGTAACAGTAATAATAATATCATGCATGTTTTGTAGCTCATCATTCATATCTGTTTTCAGGAACAATTTGCCATTTATTATTTCATAAAAATCATTTTCAAATATTGAGAAATTAAAAGATTCATCAGCATCTTCGTCCATAGCCCAAAGGGTTCCTATTTCTGTTCCTGCAGAAAAACTATCATTTAAAACTATATTACTAAAATCTATTCTTTGTGGTGCTTCGTTTATATCGTTTACTGAAATTATAAATATCTTAGAGAAATTTAATTCTCCTTGATCGGTAACTGTTATTTCTATATTTATATTTTGGGTTTGTTCAAAATTTATTTGGCTTTTAACCACTAATTTGTCATCGAGTATTTTAAAAAACTCATTTTCGACTATAGAATATGTGACGGTTTGGTTTGCGTCTTCATCGATAGCCGAAAGTGTTCCTACTACCGTTCCTATTGTTGTATTTTCAATTACTTTATTATTAGATAATTCTAGCAGACTAGGCGCTTCGTTTATGTCTTCTATTGTTATAGAGATGTTCTTAGTAAAGCTTAAACCACCTTTGTCTGTTACTATTATTTGGGTTTCTATATTTTCATTTTCTTCAAAATTTAATTTTTCTTTAATAATTATATTGTCGTTATCAATTTCTAAAAACTCATTTTCTATTATTGAATAAGTGAAATTTTCACGATAATCTTCATCTGTAGTAGACAATTTACCTAGAACGGTGCCTATGTTTGTATTTTCAGTAATTGTAGTATTCGATAATTGTATATCGGTAGGGGCTTCGTTAATATCTTGAAATATCATCCCAAAAACCTTCACAAACACTAGACCATCTTGATCTTTTACTTGTATAGCTATTCCTTGTCCTCCTACGATTTCTCTATATGATTCTCTATCTAATGGTATTTCAACAAATATTTGATTATCTATAATTTCGAATTCGGGCTGTATTGTAGTGAAGGTGAAAGTCTGATTTGCATCAGGATCTTCAGCACTTAATATGCCAATTAGCGTTCCTTTTGGTGCATTCTCAACCCAAATATTATTTGACAATGTAATTTCCGTAGGTACTTCGTTAACATCACTAATGTTGATTGTTAATTGTTGAGTATATGTTAAACCTCCCTGATCGGTAACTGTAATCTCTACATCATAAGATGAAGCACCACTCTCGAAACCGAATACTCTTTTAGATACCACTTTATTGTTTACTATCTCGAAGTTCTCATTTTCAACTATAGCGTAAGTGAACGTTTGGTTAGCATCAACATCGCTGGCTGTTAGTGTGCCAATTTCTGTCCCTATAGCTTTGTTTTCTTCTATGGCTTTGTTTGACAATGCTATGGCTGTAGGTGAATCGTTTACAGGTGTTAGATTAATATTGAAGGAATAATCCGTGAAATATCCTTTATCGTTTGTAGTAATATAATTGTTATACGTAGTGTTTGCCCTAATACTAACTGTATTACCTCCATTTTTATTTTCAAGGGTATTAACTATTAGTGTATTGTTTTCTATTGTTGCCGATATACCTTCTCCATCAACTTCTACCGAATACCCTAATTGGAAATCGAAATTAAGTGGACGCGTAAAAATGGTGTTTAAATCTATATTTATAATATCACCCTGATCTTCTAAGAATTCTTTATCCTCAATTTCTGTTTCTAGGTAGGGAGTGAGGTAAGGCAATATACTGTATGGTTGGAAAGGAATACCTTCTGGAACAGCGCAGCCTTTACCATCTGGGTTTAGAGATGCATTGTAAGGCCCAGCAATATCACCAAACCAATTGTTTGCGGCAGAAAAATTAGTACCAGGTTCTCCGTTTATAAAATTAGTGCAATTTATTATATCGTTGTCGTTAAACTTAGTATCGCTAATAGTCGTACTCTCAAAGGCAATTGCATTTATACAGTTTTCGAATGACCAATGCGATATTTCATTATCGCCCACTTCGGGAAAGGTGTAGCCAGTAGTAGCATATAATACTTTACAGTAGGGCATGCCATTGCCATTCCATAATGGTATCTGCAGTGTATTCCAATCGCCAGCTTGTGGTTTAGTTAAATCTCCATCACCATTGGTATCTCCACCATGCTCATCATCTTTGTAAGAAGTGAAAACTGTTGGTTTAGAGCTTTTAAACCTTGAGATAATTAAATTAATTGATGTTTCCGAAGTTAATTTGGCTCCTTCTTTAAACTTTATTATTACCCCTCCATCGTCTATATATAATCTTGCATATCCCAAGAGGTTAAAATCTTCTTCTATTACGTAGATGCTGCCTGCTTTAAAATAATGTGATAGGTTAGTATCTCCTTTAAAATAGTAAACTTGGTTTGTTTTGTAGGGAACCTGTTCGGTTATATAACTATTTTTTTTCGTCCCATCACTAAATACAGCCTCTACCCAGTAGATGTATGATACACAGTTGATAAGATTGTCTTCAGAATAAGTATTGTCAGATATTAAATATGAATTCAATTTTTGAAAATCTCTATATACATTATAACCAATCGCTCCTTCGTAATGCTCCCAATTAATAGTTACTGTTTTGTCTCCAGAAGTCCCCCAACACCCAAAAGGGGTGGCATTTATGTAAAAAGGTGCAAATAATAGTAATGTGATAATGAAATGAGCATAAAATTTCATGAAATAGGTTTTATTATAGTTTTAATTAGTGCTTGAATCAAATAGTTATTGATTCATGCACATTTTTTAATTAATAGTCTTCAGTTGGTTCATTCTTCCTACCTTCTGAACTATCATCCCCAGAACTTACTCCAAGGGCATTCAAAGGACTAAATTTATAGAGCCAAGCTTTAGCAAGTTGTTTAGATGTAATTGGTTTTAAAAAGAAATTAATTGGCACTCCGCACTCACCTGCAATCGCTTTCTGAGTATAATCATCAAATGCTGTCATCAAAGAATTTGTATCTATTACTTTGTTGTTTGCATTATCAATTTGTCCCAAATCTGAAACAACTCCCGAGACATAACTATTATTCAATTGCATAAAGCCTTCTCCTGTACGAGCTTTCTCGGCATCTGTTGAAATAGAATTAACCTCAGAGTCTGTTGCGCCTTGGATAGCTGCTAATTGACTCATTACTTCTGTTGCATTTGGTTTAAGTGAGGAAACAGTAGTCTTTATTTCATTTGACTTTATAGAAGGTATTAATCCCATAGTAACTACACTAGCATGGGCTTGTATGTTTGAAGTACTTATTAAACTTTTTATTGAATCAGCAAAAGAGCCATCAACACCAAATTTACCACTTTTAGATGCTAGGAAACATCCCATTTCAAAAGATGCATCAACGTTGAAGGAAGCTGAAGAGGATGATTGGGAACTAGAGGAGTTTTCTGTTTGTAAAATATGTACCATGCCAACGAAACTTGATCCGTTAGTTGCTCCAGACAGAATATACATACTTGCAGTATCCGAATCCTTTCCTTGGAGGGCATTACTCATGGATTGTTGATCATCAGAATTTATAGCCCGATCTGGAACGTAAACGTTCCATGCTCTAATAGCTTTTTCAGGATCGAGTACGAATGGAGCAAACATTTTAGCTTGTTTGTGAGTACAGTTAGCTGTTATTACTAGTGTTCCTTGAACGTTATGACTAGATGTTTGAGATAGAGCTGTTTTTTTTACGGAATCACCCATTTTTGCTCCATAGCTTGGGCCAAATATAGAGGTCACTTGTCCTGAAATATAAGATGCAATTGCATTGGAGTGTGATTCGTTACCATCCTTTTCTTCCTCATTTCTGAAGTATTGAGCATCCATTGTCATAGAGTCATTGGATAGGTCTATTAATTTAATAGCTGATTTGTTATAATCAATTGGACTTTCAACACTTTCAGATATTTTTATTTGACCAGAATTTTCTTTCGCTTTTTGAATGTTTTCTTGTACCGACACAGATACTTGTGCATATTGGACAGCTGCTTGAGACATTGCTGTCTTTTGCTTATCCACTTGCTCAGAAAGTTTAGCTAATTCTTCCTCACCAACACCCATATTAATCATTTGCTGCATAGTCATGTCAAGACTTCGTTTTGATAGAATAAGAGAATTGAGTATTTCTTGTGCTTCATCTAAAGGTTCTTGAGCTGTGGCAACAGCTTTCAAAGCAGTAATTTTTTTAGGGTCGACTATGTTTCCAAGTACGAAGCTCGGATCAAATGGGATGGTTGTTGGCATAATAAGGATGTTTAAATTATTTGTTTATTTATTTTTAATATAAATTTTGAATTCTTAAACTGTAATAATGTAATTACTTCATTATTGTATCTTTTTTATAAGAGAATTATAATAATGTTATGTTTGATTTGCATTGGGCAACAATTAAAATTAGTCCGTAGGCAAAACAAAAAAATCATTTTCCCTGCATTAAATAGTTATTGGTATTCTTCATCAGAAAGAATTGTTTTGCATTCTTTCATCGTAGATTGAATATGATTTATATGGACTAAGTGTTTCATAATGGTACTTATTTAAGTTTGAAAAATTAAAACAGAACCACTGGGGACAGTTCACTTTATAAAATTAATTCAAAACCCAACTATCTTTTATAAATCACCCATTTACTTGATGAAGTAGGGGGATTTGACCATGAAGGCATATGAATCCTTTATAAAGCAACTTTTTTAAAAGGTAAAAAGGAATAAGAAACAGCTTGTTTTGGAGTGAAAAAGGCAGATTTTGGAAGGGAGGTATGAGAGATTAGATATGAGAATTGAGATGTCTATTTCCAATACAAAATATTGCTCATCTAATTTCTCCCCTTCAAATCTGGGACATAAATAATAACTTCCGTCCCACAAACACCTCCATTTTCTAGGACATCTTTTATCGTAAACCGAATATTCGTTTTGTACAAGGAATTATACAATGCTATTTGTTTTCTATTTAAATCAATTCCCTTACCACTCTTCTTAGACATGTTTTTTGCATGCTCTTTTCCTTTCTTTCTACCAATGCCATTGTCTGTTATTTTAATCAGGTGGCTTTCTTCAAATTTTAGTACAGAAATCACAAGTTCTCCTTTTGTTTTGACACCTGTAAATGCATGTTTTACGGCGTTTTGTGAGAAATTCTGAATCAGTAATCTAGGAATCATGATGGTTTCTATTCTTATGTTTTCAGCAACAATCATTTTAAAATCAAACGTGGTGTTGAACCTACTTTTCATCAAGCTTAAAAATGCTTCTGTAAACTTAAATTCTTGCTGTAGGCTCCAATCATTCGCATCGGCAAAAAACAGTCCCGCCCGCAACATATTGGAAAAACTGGTCATTAAATCGTACGCTTCCATGCGTTCTCCCTTCAAAATTTTTGCAGACACCGTGTTTAATGCATTAAATGTAAAGTGTGGGTCCAACTGGGAATTCACTAATTTTAATTGCAAACTGGAAATTTGCTGTTGGAGTTTGTTCTTTTGTAAATTTCTATACTCCCTCCAATGCCTTAAGGCAAACACGAGTAACAAACCAAAAATGTATACCAAGATAAACATCCCAAAGCGAAAAGGGTAATAGGTATTAATACGCAGTAAATAGGTCTGTAACATCTTTCGATTCGTCACTTTTATAATGGTTCCTTGTTCACTTGTTTTTGTTTGAAAATAGACATTCCAAGGACGTACATACAAGGTGTTATCAAAATTAAGTTGGTATTTAAAATCTTCTAAAATTAAACTCGTTTTTTTATTATGTTGGTGGTTTATTGTAAAAAAAGAGGAGTCATACCCTGCAATGTTCACAGCTACCAAGGTCGCATTATTTACTTTGGAAGTCAGACTATTTTGCAACAGTTTCATTTTTTGAGGATCATACTCGTAGGTTTTATACAAGTTATTTTCGATACAGTTTACCAAGTAGCGTTTTTCCCTATCTATTGTTACTTCTACAGCTTTCCATATCACCGACAAAGGTTTAAAAGGAGACTTTCGAAGTACCTTTCCGGTAGCGGTCATTTTTATAACTGTACTTTGTTCCTTTTTATTAATCGTGTTTTTTATATAATAATGGTATTCATCATTATATACAATAGGGCCATCTATGGAGGCCCCTACCCCTTCAAACTCCATAGGTTCCATTAGCAATTTTAGTTGATCGTCAAACACAAAAAGTCTGGCTACATCATCTGCATACGGATATTCAAAATTTTCAGGACAATTATCAGAGGCTAATGTAGTACTATAAAGCAGTAACACGCCCTCCTTTTTAACGGAAGTTACATAGTGCTGACTACCAGTATTCACAGAAGACAAAAAAGTATCTTTGACATAATTATATGCCATTAATTTCCTTGGATATAGCGCAAATCCGCCATTTATTAGAAAATACATCTCGGCGACCCCATCCTTATCCGCATCGTGATTTACGATAGGTCGCAATACAAAATCTCTCGCCTTTGCTCCTTTCCCTATCGTTGTAATAAACCGACCTGACAAAATAACTTCTGAGGTCATAAAATCTACTCCATTTAAAAATATAGAGTCGTTTTTTTGTGTAAACAAGAACAGCTCTTTCACTCCATCCTTATTGATATCATTAAAAATAGGCGTATTTAAATTTTCTTGCGTAGGAATATTGCCATAAAAATTAAATTGATGAACTAAAGATGTTTCATTTTTTTTATACAAACAAGCCGCAAATTTATTTCGGTAGTTCGTAATATCAAACTTTTCCTTAGCACCATCATTATCTATATCCTCAAAAAAAGTTAATAATTTTGACTGTTCTCTATTTTCTTCATGAACTAACTCTATGGTGTATTTACTAAATATAGCAGGTATAAATAAGAGAAAAATTATAGTCGGAATAAATGCTAGTATCCAAATTGATTTCCTCTTATACAAAAAATCATAGGCTAAATTAAGAAGTCTCTTAGACATGCGAAAACAACAAATTAAATTGCTTAATAAACAACTGTGTTACGGGCAATTCTATTTCACTAGCACCGAATTTCAAACTGCATTTTTTTGTCTTCTTGTTCACCGAAGTGATATAATCAGTATTTACAACCACGGATCTGTTTAATTTAACAAACAATTCAGTACACAGTTTTTGTTTAAAAACACCAATATTTGAAGTTGCTACCAACTTAGTCCCATCGTTTAAATAGATGAATGTGTAACTCCCTTCTGCCTCACAATACACAATGTTATTAGGGTCAATTACAACCGTATTTGAATTAGAGTTAATAATTATTTTCTGAGGAACAACTAACTGTTTAGATGAAAAGTAACTCCTTAAATCCTTAACTGTATTACTTAAGCCTGTTCTATCTATAGGCTTTAATAAATAGCTAAACACATTCAACTTAATAGCTTCCATGGAATAATTATCAAAAGCGGTAACAATTACCACTACCACATTAGGATTGCACTTTCTTATTTTTGTTAACAAGTCAATTCCTGACAAGACAGGCATCTTTAGATCTAAAAACATCAGATCCACGGTCTTGTTCATCAATACAGGAAAAACATCAATAGGGTCTGCTATTTTATCTACAATTTGAATTTCTGGATAGTCTTGTAATAAAATTTCTAATGAGTCTAGTGCTTCTAATTCGTCGTCTACGAGAATCGCTTTTATTGGGGGCATCTAACAATCGTTTTATACCTCAAATATACTAAGTATCAGTATAAAAAACATAAATAATCGTTCCAAATTTACTTGTAAGAATGTCCTTTTTAAATTTTACTTAAAATACATTTAGAAAAGAAAGCTTATCTTTGATTTTGAACTCAACAAACACCTATGCGCCATTTAAAAAAAACACTCTTTTTTTTGTTTGGGCTTATTATAATCCTTGCACTCGCTGGATTTTTTTATGCCAATTATCAAAAACCCATTTATAAAGGAAATTTAGACCTACAAAACATCAGTAGTCCCACTACTGTTTATTTTGACGATTATGGAATCCCTCATATTTACGCAGAGAATCAGCTAGACGCCAATGTCAGCTTAGGTTATATCCATGCACAAGATAGGCTTTGGCAAATGGAATTAATGCGCAGAATAGCACCTGGACGACTTTCGGAAGTTTTTGGTGAAGTGATGTTAAAAAACGATAAATTTTTCAAAAGCTTAGGGATCGAGGAAGCGAGTAAAGAAGCGGTTAAGAATAGTGATAAAAATGGAGCGCCTTACAAATTAGCCATGGCTTATTTAGATGGCATTAATCAATATATTTCAGCAGGAAAAACCCCTATAGAATTTAGTATACTGGGAGTTCAGAAAAAACCTTTTGTCTTAGAAGACGTGTACAATATTTTTGGATATATGGCTTTTAGTTTTGCAATGGCGCATCAGACGGACCCGGTACTTACAGAGATCAAAAACAAACTAGGGAGCAATTATTTAAACGACCTGAGTATAGATGTATCCTCTTCTACCGAACTTATACATACTTATTCAGACGACCTAACAAACATGGCCTCTGAAGTAGCTCAAATTATGAAAAACTCACCTATCCCTCCCTTTATAGGAAGTAATAGTTGGGTCCTTGCTCCCGAAAAGACGAGTACAGAAAATGTAATTTTTGCCAATGATCCTCATATCGCCTATTCCCAGCCATCTGTTTGGTACGAGGCTCATATTCATACACCCGATTACGAAATGTACGGCTATTATTTAGCCGGAACGCCATTCCCTTTATTGGGACACAACAGGTCGTACGCCTACGGAATAACAATGTTTGAGAACGATGATATTGATTTTTACGAAGAAGAAAATCATCCTACAAATAAGGAGTTGTACAAATATAAAGAAGGCTATAAAAAGTATAAAACTCTTAGTAAAACTATCAATATAAAAGGGGAATCACCATTAGAATACACTGTTAAAACAAGTGATCACGGTCCTATTATGAATGATGTAATAGATGGAATAACTTCCGAAAAGCCAATTGCTATGTGGTGGGTATTCACAAAATTTCCATTAAAAACAATGGAAGCCATGTACAAAATATCACATGCAACTACTATGGAAGATGTTCAAGAAGGAGCGGCATTAATTCATGCTCCAGGCTTAAACATAATGTATGGCGATGCTAAAAACAATGTAGCATGGTGGGCTACTGGTAAGTTATACAAACAAGCAGCACATGTAAACAGAAAATTTATTTTAAATGGAAGTACGGGAGAAGACGACCCTTTAGAATATTTAGATTTTGAACAAAACCCAATGGCTAAAAATCCTGCATGGAATTACGTATATTCTGCCAATAACCAACCAGACAGTATCGCAGGCATGTTATATCCTGGATATTACCTCCCAGAGGATCGCGCTAAAAGAATTGTACAATTAATAGACAAAAAAGATAATTGGAATAATAAGAGTACGCAACAGATGATTATAGATGTTACATCGCCCGTTGCTGTTGAGCTTATTAAAGAATTTGGGAGTATTTTAAAATATAGTACCTTTACAAAAAAGGAACAACAAGCCATCGATATATTACAAATCTGGGATGGATCAAATACTATTAGCTCAATTGCACCAACTATTTACAACAAATGGGTATATTTGTACCTTAAAAACACCTTGTCTGATGAATTAGGCGAGAAAACGTTCAAACAAATCCTAAATACGTATGTTATTAAACGTAGCATTGCTAAATTAATACATAACGATTCCTCTATTTGGTGGGATGACATAAGTACGAAGGATAGAAAAGAAACGAGACAAGATATTCTCTCTAAATCCCTTAAAGAAACCGTTGCTTTTTTAGAAAAACAATTAGGGAATGATCTAAAGAATTGGAATTGGAGCCAGGTCCATACTTTAGAACACAAGCATGTCTTGGGAGAAGTATCCCTTTTAAAAAAATATTTTAATGTAGGTCCTTTCCCTATTGATGGCGCTAGAGAAGTAATTAATAACCGAGGGTATGATTATGACGAAAAGGGGATATACACTGTAAAATCAGGCCCTTCTACTAGGCGCGTTATTGATTTCTCTGACATAGAAAACAGTGTCAGTATTAACCCTACAGGACAATCCGGTAATGTATTTAGCAAGCATTATAAAGATCAGTTCGAAATGTACAACAAAGGAGACTTTCGGAAAATGAAATTAAACAAAGAAGAAATTATAAACAACTCAACAAAACTAATATTTACACCAACAGATGAATAAAAGAATAACGATAAAAGAGATTGCAAAAGTATTAGGTGTTTCCGTATCTACGGTTTCTAAAGCGCTGCATGACAGTTACGAAATAAGTACGGAAACTAAAAAAAGAGTACAAGAGTATGCAAAGGCTCATCACTATAAGCCTAATAGCCTTGCACTAAGTTTACAAAACAAACGTACCAAAACCATCGGGGTGTTGGTTCCTAATATCTTAAACACTTTTTTTGCTAGAGTATTGAATGGCATCGAAAAAGAAGCCACAAAACACGGATATAAACTTATCACCTGTTTTACCAATGAATCCTATCAAAAAGAAGTTGACACGATAGAAATGTTAGCCAACGGAACCATTGATGGATTTTTAGCTTGCTTGTCTCAAGAAACTTTGAAAATGGAAAAATTTGACCATTTTCAAGAATTAGCAGATCAAGACATTCCTTTAGTTCTTTATGATCGTGTAAGTAGTGAAATTAACTGTGACAAAGTGGTTATAGACAATGTAAAAAGCGCCTATAAAGCCACTAAGTACTTAATGAACCTCAACTGTAAGCACATTGCTTTTATTTCTACCATCCACGGTTTAAATGTTGGGAAATTCAGAGCAAAAGGATATAAAAAAGTGCTAAAAAAATACGACCATAATTATACTAAAAAAAATATGGTGAAATTGGAAACCAAGGAAAACCTTCGTAAAAGCATAGAGAAACTACTCCAAAACGATAAAATTGATGGAATTTTTACGGTAGATGAAACTTCCGCTGCTACCGCAATTCAAGTCTTAAACAAAATGGGAAAAAGAGTCCCTGAAGACGTATCTTTAATTGGATTTACAAATGGTATTTTATCAAGACACATTTCTCCTCCAATAACAACAGTAAATCAATTTGGGAATAAAATTGGAGAAAACGCAACGAGAATGCTGATTGAACGTTTAGAAAACAAAAAGGAAGTGGAGCCTTATAAAGTGAATCTAATTCGTACTGAAATAATTGAAAGAAAATCTACAAGACGCTATGTAGACAAGGCATAAAACTATCACTTTCTAAAAAGGTGTACTATAAAAAAGGATAAAACTACGAGTAGTTTTATCCTTTTTTTTGAATTTTTATATACTATCTGATTTCCAAAAACAGCAGAAAATAACAGAAAATTTTATGGTTACAAACTACTATTAACACCATCGTCAGTATCCATTATTTTGTCAGCGACTGTTGGTCTTCCAAACTTTTTGTTATCGTCGCTTTAACAGTTCCTGTATGTGCTGTTGTCTTATTTTCTATCAACATTAGCTTACATTCTTCCTCAGAAGAAATACGATGGTCTATGCCTTTTTTAACCGTATACATGTTTCCTGCATGCATCGTAAAAGGTTCTTTTCCTTTTTCTTCAAAAAGTAAACTTCCTTCCAATACATAAAACAGCTCATCTTCATGCTCATGATTATGCCATGGAATATCCTCGCCTTTTACTTTCACTATTTTTACAAAAACATCATTTACTTCTCCTATTATTTTAGGAGAAAAATAAGTTGTAATCGCTTCAAATTTTTTGATTATATCTATCATCTTAAAACTGTATGCTCCAAACACCTCTCAAATCACCAATTTTATAACCTGTCGCTAGATCATTTGGATATACTGTTTTTATAAGTGAATCTGTTGCTTTAGAAATCTGTTTACCAACATCACCATGACAAGACAAACATTTTTTATTGATAATAATTGGCGCATAAAAATGAGGTTTCCCAGATGATTGATTTAACAATATTGGAGATAACTTCTCCTCTTTTTTTAGCATTTCCTCGTAATTACTAATAACTCTTAAGGCCTCTGCATTCGGTTTATTAGCTTCGTTCCTATAAAGTTTAGACACTCTTTTTAACTCAACATCTTCTTGCAAGGCAATTATAGCTGTTAATGGTAATGCCTGAATATTACAAAAAGGTACGGCCTGATTTGGCCCTCCTTGTTTCATTTGCTCCATCAAATTAGAACTGAGTAAATCAAAGGAGTTTTGCACAATATGCATTCCCTTTTCCATATACATTTCTTGTTCCTCCTTTGTTAATTTTTTATCAGAACTACAAGCACTTATAAACGCAATAACAAAAACAATCAGTATTTTTTTCATCGTTATTTTTTTAAAGGTAAACCTGCTTTTTTCCAGCTTCTAATACCATTTTTAAGGTCATAGACTTGCGTGTACCCATTTTTTAATAATTTTCTTGACATAGATCCCGTTCTATTTCCACTTCGACAATAAATAAAAATCGGTTTATTTTTATCAAATTTAGCAAATTGATCCATCCAATCTTTATCGAAAAAATTAATATTTATAGCATTCTCAATATGACCATATTTAAACTCCTGAGGTGTTCTAATATCAATTAAAGTACTGTTTTTTAATTTCTTTTTAAAAGTAAGCGCATCTACTAAATTTACTTTTATCACTTCCCCTTTTTCTGTAATTATTTGTTGAGGTTTATTCTGTCCACAACTTGATATTGCCATGCTAAAAAATGCAAGACAACACATAAAAACGTGTTTTTTCATTCTATCTTATTTAAATCTTATTAATGAATATGTTTTTTCTTTTGCTTACAACAAATCTGTTGGGCACACAAAATCAGACAAGGCAACACCCGTTTTTCGAATATCCTGATATCCACCTCTAATATCTGTCACGTTTTTAATACCATTTGCTTTAAAAATAGAGGCAGCAATTAAAGACCTGTATCCACTTTTACAATGCAAATAATAGTCTTTATTTGAATTTATTATTCCACTATTTCCGTTGATAATATCCAATGGAAAATTAGTTGCACCAATTAAATGTTCCGATAAAAATTCTGTTTCTTTTCTAACATCTAACACTACCTCTAATTCTTCTTCTATGAATTTTTTTGAAAATTCAGAAGCAGACAACGAATTCACTTTATCTACATGATAGCCTGCAGCTAACCATTCTTTAATTCCTCCCTTTAAAAATCCAGCAGTATTGTCATATCCAACTCTTGAAAAACGAGTCACAACTTCCTGCTCTCTTCCATCATCGGCAATAAATATAATTTTCTGACCTATATTTTTAATCAATGCTCCTACCCAAGGAGCAAAACTGCCATCTATACCAATAAACCAAGCTCCAGGTACTGTCCCTTCCTTGGTATAAGCATCTTTAGAACGAGTATCTATAACTAATACTTCGGGTTGTTCGCTCATGGTGAAAAAATCTTCTGGAACTAAAGGAGTCGTTCCTTTTATAACAATTTCATCAATACTTAAATTAATTCCTTTGTTCATTTTCACATTGTTTGGAAAATACTGTGGAGGCGATTTTAATCCCGTAAGCACTTCTTTTACAAATTCATCTCGTGTCATATCAGCACGTAATGCATAATTTGTTTTTTTCTGTTTTCCTAGTGTATCAAAGGTTTCGCTACTCATATTTTTACCACAAGCCGAACCCGCACCATGATTTGGATAAATGATGATATCATCTGGCAATACCATTATTTTATCACGTAGAGAATCAAATAAATGACTTGCTAAATCTTCTTGTGACACTGCGGAACTCACGGCAAGATCCGGGCGTCCTACATCACCTATAAATAAACAATCTCCAGTAAACACATAAGGTTTATTTCCACTTTCATCTATTAACACAAGCGATATGGACTCCATCGTATGCCCAGGAGTGTGTAATAATTTCAAGTTAATATTTCCTAAATTAAACAATTCTCCATCCGTAGCTCTATGAATTTCATAGTTAGGATCTGCGGTAGGTCCGAACACGATAGTAGCACCGGTTTTCTTAGCCAAATCAACTTGACCAGACACAAAATCAGCATGAAAATGTGTTAAAAAAATATATTTAATAGTAGCTCCATCAGCCCTTGCCATTTCTATATAAGGATCCGTTTCTCTTAATGGATCAATGATAGCAACTTCTCCATTTGACTCTATATAATACGCCATTTCTGCTAGGCATCCTGTAAATAATTGTTCTACTCTCATGTCTATGTCTTGTTTTGTCTAAATATATCGAAAAATCGAAGGATTTAGTATGACAGATTGTATTCGTAGCATTAGATAATTAAATCCATGTCTATATCGAATATTCTCTAGTTATTGTTAATCGTTATTAAAGTAAATTAAAAACTAAGGTTTCCAACTTAATTTACTCTTGAAATTTTGGTTTACAAATTTAGTGTTTTTCTGACTAATTTTGTATTCTTGAGCTTACGAAGAGTATTTGAGGCAAGGAAAATACACAATAAAACACATAAAACGCATGATATTAATCATTTATCTGCGTAATATACTTTCCGAACTTCCCTTTATTTCCACTTTGCTCATTGTTATTTTGGTAAGCATTCATTGCTTGTTGAATGCCCATATAGCAATTTTCAAATTCTATTCCGTTAAATACTCCCCCTTTAGACATGGCATCTCTTACCGGGCCTTTTAACGCCGTGAACACTATTTTAATTCCTTTCTGTGTGTATTTTTTATGCACTTCTTTCAGCATTTTAATGGCGCTACTATCCAAGTTATTGATACTTTCACCATGAAGAATTATCAACTTTAAATCGCTCCCTTTTTCAGCAACTAGACTTGTTAGTTTTTCTTTAAAATAGCTAATATTGGCAAAATAAATCTGAGCATCAAATCTAAAAATTAAGACATCTTTACAGGGAACTAATGCATCAAAACGTTCTATATTTCTATAAAAATGAGTTCCAGGTACCCTTGCTAACACAGCAACATGTGGTTTTGTTGATCTATAAATGACCATAACTAGAGATAAAGTAACTCCAAATGCGATCCCTTTTTCAATTCCCAAAAACAGGGTAGCACAAAAAGTCGCGATAAGTAGCCAAAAATCTACTCGGTTACTTTTATATAAAAACACGGCTTCTTTTACATCGATCAAGCCATACACTGCCACTAAAATTATGGATGCCAAAATGGTTTTTGGAAGGTTGTAAAACAAAGGCGTTAGAAATAATAACGTACATAAAATTAACAAAGCGCTAAACAAAGAGGCCATGGGTGTTTTGGCTCCTGCTTCGGTATTAACTGCAGTTCTAGCAATCCCCCCTGATACAGGATAGGACTGAAATAAGGATCCTACAATATTTGAAATCCCTAAGGCTTTGAGTTCCTGATTCGCATTTACAACATGATCACCTTGTTGACTTTCTAAAGATTTTGCTACCGCGATACTCTGCATATATCCTACTAAAGCGATGGTTACCGCCATAGGGAATAATTTATTCAAGATTTCATAATCAAACTTAAACAAGGAAAAACGAGGGATAGATGATGGGATATCTCTTGTAATTTCCACCGAATTTCCTAAATCAAAAAAGCTAACAACAACAATTCCAAAAAGCATTGCAATCAATAAAAAAGGAATGGATTTGTTGATTTTTTTTAATACAATTATGAGTACAATAGCAAACAATCCTATGCTTATAGAGAGCACATTTATTTCGTTTATTTTCTCAAATAGATCACTGACAATTACCGTTACATTACTGCTTCTAGCCACATTTACCCCAAACAAATGCTTGAGTTGTGTTAGGCCAATAATAGCCGCCGCAGCGGATGTAAATCCACTTATAACCGGATATGATAAAAAATTCACTAAAAACCCAAGCCTAAATAAGCCAAGTAGTAATTGTAAACACCCCACCATAAAAGAAAGCAATAAAGCATAATTTATATAGGTCGCCATATCCACAGTCCCAAAAGAAGACAATGCCGTGGCTGTTAATAAGGATACCATAGCAACAGGTCCTACAGACAACTGCATAGATGTTCCCAGTAGAACGTAGATTAACACAGGAACCAATGCTGCGTACAGGCCATAAACAGGAGGTAATCCCGCCACTGACGCATAAGCCATCGCTTGCGGAATTAGCATCACTCCAATAGTAAAACCTGCTATTACATCTTTCCTTAAAGAAGATTTTTTATACGTAGGTAACCATTCTAAAATTGGAAAAAACGCCCTTATATTCATAGTTGATGTTTTTAATTATCCTGTCACATGGGAGGACCTTTAAAATAATTCGCCTTGCTTACCTAATTTCTTTCTCCCCAAATGATCATAAGCTAACTTGGTTACTTCCCTACCACGAGGAGTACGCATAATAAATCCTTGTTGAATTAAAAAAGGTTCATATACTTCCTCTATCGTTTCAGAATTTTCCCCTACAGCTGTCGCCAAAGTACTGATTCCTACAGGACCTCCTGCAAATTTATCTATAATTGTGGTTAAAATTTTGTTATCCATTTCATCCAAACCATGTGCATCTACATTTAAGGCATTCAAACCATATTTAGCAATCTGAATATCTATACTTCCATTTCCTTTTATCTGAGCAAAATCACGTACTCTACGTAAGAGTGCATTGGCAATACGCGGTGTTCCACGGCTACGTCCTGCAATTTCAATAGCAGCTTCAAAAGCAATAGGCACTTTTAAAATTTGCGCGCTACGCTGAACAATAGTTGACAGTAATTCTGTACTGTAGTATTGTAAGCGGCTACTAATTCCAAAACGAGCACGCATAGGAGCCGTTAATAATCCTGAACGTGTGGTAGCACCTATCAAGGTAAATGGTTCCAAATCTATCTGAACCGTTCTTGCGTTAGGTCCCGTTTCTATCATAATGTCGATCCTGAAATCCTCCATCGCCGAATATAAATATTCTTCAATCACAGGACTTAATCGATGAATCTCATCAATAAACAACACATCTCTAGTTCCTAAGTTTGTTAACAATCCTGCTAAATCACCTGGTTTGTCCAATACAGGTCCTGAAGTGATTTTTATGTCCACATCCAGCTCATTGGCCAAAATATTAGCCAACGTAGTTTTACCTAATCCAGGAGGGCCATGAAACAAGGTATGATCCAATGCTTCACCTCGCTGATTTGCTGCTTCTACAAAGATTTTTAAATTTTCCATAATCCCTTCTTGACCTGTAAAATCATCAAAACTCAAGGGTCTCAACGCTTTTTCCACATCAATATCAGTATTAGAAAAATGTTCTTTATCGGGATTTAGGTTTTCATTCATAGTTGGACAAAGATAGGAAATACTACGGAGTTATAAATTCAAAATAAAGGGATAAAAAAACTGCTCCAAAAGTGGAGCAGTTTATCTATTCTATAAATTTTCAGGCTATGAAGGTTCTTCTCCTTCTTTTAAAGGAACGTTTTGCGGCACAAAATCTTCCTCCCATCCTGGCTTACTGTAATCATAAGACCAACGGTGTACTTCTGGGATTTCTCCTGGCCAGTTACCGTGAATATGTTCTACCGGAGTTGTCCATTCAAGTGTATTGGATTTCCATGGATTCTGAGTGGCTTTTTTCCCTCTATAAATACTCATAAAGAAGTTGGCTAAAAATATAATTTGAGCGGCACCTCCAAGAATCGCAAATAAGGTAATTACTATGTTAATATCCTGTACATCGTCAAACAACGGAAATGCCGTGTTGTTATAATACCTACGTGGTAATCCTGCCAATCCGACAAAATGCATCGGAAAAAACACGCCATAGGCTGCTACAGCAGTAATCCAGAAATGCCAGTAGCCTAATGTTTTGTTCATCATACGACCATACATTTTTGGAAACCAGTGATACACTCCTGCAAACATCCCATAAATAGCAGAAACTCCCATCACCAAGTGGAAATGTGCTACTACAAAATAGGTGTCATGTACGTTAATATCTAAGGCTGAATCACCCAGAACCAATCCTGTTAATCCTCCCGTGATAAAGGTAGACACCAATCCAATAGAGAACAACATGGCTGGATTCATTTGGAGATTCCCCTTCCAAAGCGTTGTTAAATAGTTAAATGATTTTACGGCCGATGGAATTGCAATTAGTAATGTTGTAAAGGTAAATACGGATCCCAAGAAAGGATTCATTCCCGAAACAAACATATGATGCCCCCAAACGATTGTAGATAAAAATGCGATCGCAATAATAGATGCTACCATGGCGCGGTATCCAAAGATTGGTTTTCTAGAATTCGTAGAAATCACCTCTGAAGTAATTCCTAGCGCTGGCAACAATACAATATACACCTCTGGATGCCCAAGGAACCAGAATAAATGCTCAAATAACACAGGAGAGCCACCTTGGTAATGTAATACTTCCCCATTGATAAAAATATCTGATAAAAAGAAGGACGTTCCAAAACTACGGTCAAAAATCAACAATAACGCTGCTGATAACAATACTGGAAATGAAACCACACCAATAATAGCGGTTACAAAAAACGCCCAAATAGTTAGCGGTAAACGTACCATTTTCATTCCTACCGTACGCAGGTTTAAAACGGTTACTATATAATTAAGTGATCCTAATAAAGAAGAGGCTATAAAAATAGCCATTGAAACTAACCATAAGGTCATTCCCATTCCTGATCCAGGCATTGCCTGAGGCAACGCACTTAAAGGTGGATAAATTGTCCATCCAGCGGCCGCTGGTCCTGCCTCTACAAATAGAGAAACCAACATTAATAAACTAGATAAGAAGAATAACCAGTAAGAGACCATATTCAAAAACCCTGAGGCCATATCTCTCGCTCCAATTTGCAATGGAATTAATAAATTACTAAACGTACCACTCAGTCCTGCTGTAAGTACAAAGAATACCATGATGGTCCCATGTATCGTTACTAAGGCGAGGTACATATCTGGAGTCATTACTCCGTCTTGTTGATGAGGGCCTAAAAAGGCTTCGATTAAGGTAAATGAATGGTCTGGCCAAGCAATTTGTAACCGAAACATCATGGACATTAAAACCCCTACGACTCCCATAAAAATACCTGTTACCAAGTATTGTTTTGAAATCATTTTATGATCGGTACTAAAAATATATTTTGTTACAAAAGTTTCTTTATGATGATGCGCTGACATAGCTCTGATTTGTTAGTTGTTAGTTACTTGTAGTTAGTTATTGGGTTTGGTAGCTAGTTAAGCACCTGAGCAATTGTTTTTTGAGATTTCAACCAAGTGTTAAAATCTGCTTCCTCCTGTACAACAATCTTCATTTGCATATTGTAATGAGATGAACCACAAATTTTATTACATAATAACAAGTAATCGAATTCGTAAGCGTCTTCGCCTTTCTCTTTTCTAATTTTATTTATGCCGGCCACTTTAGCTACGGTAGCTTCATTAGCTCTCATTTCCTCCGTGGTAAACTTAGGTGTAAAAGAAAACTGCGTAATCATCCCGGGCACACAATTCATCTGTGCTCTAAAGTGAGGCATGTAGGCGGAATGCAATACATCTTGAGACCTAAATTTAAAAATGACTTTTCGCCCTTTGGGCAAATATAATTCTCGGGTAGGAACATCATCTTGTGCATTTTTATCTGTCATGTCCACTCCCATCGTGTTCATACCTTTTATATTCCGCACATTCCCTCTTCCTAAAGTTTGATCTGCTCCTGCGTAGCGCGCTTCCCATTGAAACTGTTTTGCATACACTTCAACTATTAGTGGTCGTTCAGCATCCGAAACATCCATAAAGTTATTCCAAGCCCATAAACCATAGATAATTAATACCGATAATACGATTGTAGGTACCGACGTCCACAACAATTCTAGTTTGTGAGAATCAGCATAGAACAATGCTTTTGTTCCTTTTTTACCTCTGTATTTAAATGAAAAGTAAAATAATAAAAATTGTGTAATGGCTTGTACAAACAAAATTAGTAACATGGTTATTACGTATAAATTATCGTAATGTTCCCCTTCTACAGAAGCAGATTCGGGAAGCAATACCACATTGTACGCAACAAGGCAATAGATCATCAATACATAGAAAAATACTCCAAACGCAGCGAATAAGTATCCCTGAGTGTTGTTATCCCTTTCCGTGGCGATGACGCCTTTGAGGTTAAAAATGTTTGTAATTTGCCATATGGCAATAGCGCAAACTATTGCAATAAAAGTGTAAATTAATGCAGTCATTATAAGTTGTTAGTTAGTAATAGTGTCCCAAATATAAAAAAAATCCTGAATAAAACTAATTCAGGATTTTTATTTATAATATATTATGTATCAAATGTTAGTAGTGAAAGCCTTCACTTTCTTTGATATAAGGGTTATTTTTGACAATTAATGGCGCTTTAGATAAAGCATTAAACACCACATAAATAAAGATTCCCGCGATTAACAACACCGATCCAATTTCTGGAATTCCAATAAACCATTGTTTTCCTACAGTGGCTGGCATTACCATCACAAAAATATCGATATAATGACCAATAAGGATAACGATCCCCGTAACCATTACAAACCAGTTCACACGTTTAAAATCGCTATTCATTAACACAAATAAAGGGAACACAAAGTTCAACCCAACCATTCCTAGGAACGGTAAGCGATAGTCCTCAAATCTTGTGATAAAGTAAGTCACTTCTTCAGGAATATTTGCGTACCAAATTAACATGAATTGCGAAAACCATAAGTACGTCCAGAATACAGAGAATCCAAACATGTATTTCGCTAAATCATGTAAGTGGCTATTATTTACAATTTCTAAGTAGCCTTGTCCTTTTAAGTACATTGTGATCAATGCCATTACTGTAATTGCAGATACGATAGCACTTGAAAAAATATACCATCCAAATAAGGTGGAGAACCAGTGCGGATCTAGAGACATAATCCAGTCCCAAGACATCATAGATTCCGTAACTAAGAAAAATACTAAGAATGCCGCAGAACGCTTTAACAATTTACGGTAATTTCCAGTATCTACTTTATCCTGTGCTATGGTTAATTTACGAGAATGCCATTGGAAGAATGACCATCCTGCGATATAAATTGCTGCTCTAATTAAAAAGAACGGAACGTTTAAATACCCCTCTTTGTTTTGTAATAATTTATCAGCTGCCACTACGTCTGCATCCATCCATACAAATAAATGGTTCATATGCAAACCAGACAATATAAAGAATACAAATAATAAAATCCCTCCAATTGGTAAGTATGCAGCAATCGCTTCCATTACTCTAAATAATACGATAGACCATCCTGCTTGCGTTGCATGTTGTATTGCATAAAAAGCGAGGGCAGTTAATGAAATTACTAAGAAAAAGAAAATAGCTACGTACAATGCAGACCAAGGTCTGTTTTGTAATTGATGAAATACATGAACTGCATGTGCATCGTCAGCATGTGCATCCGTTGCATGAGCATCTACAACATGTGTATCCGCTGCATGAGTATCATGGCTATCATGTGCCATCATTTCTTTTGCCTCTTCTAGCGTGCTAGGAGCGCTCAAAAAGCCATATCCAACACCCAATACCCCGATTATCATAAGGGCAAACGAAAATGTTTTTAATTTACTTGAAAATGTATACATATCTTTTAAATTCTATCTTCGTTTATTATTTAATTAAATCGTTTCTCAACTGTTCCACATACATGGTCACTTGCCAACGTTCCGTTTCGGTCAACTGAGATGCATGAGACCCCATCATGTTTCTACCGTGCATAATAACATGGTAAATAGTTCCAGCATTAATATCACGGTCTTTATAATTAGGAATACCTAAGAATTTTTCACGTTTTACCAATACACCGTCTCCTGCTCCAGTTTTACCATGACAAGAGGTACAGTAAATAGTGTACATCGCTTCTCCATTTTTAAGGTTAGCTTCCGTAGCTTCTATTGGAGAAGTTAATTCAGCTTTTGCCAACTCATACCCTTCTGTAGTATTTTCGTACTCATAAGGAAATGCATGACCACGAGCAATGGTACCTTCCACAGGTAACTGAGAAGTCATTCCATTTTTAAAAGTGGAATTTTCACTAAAAGTTTCGTACCCAACAGATTTGTACATATCTGGCATGTACTGATAATTAGGCTTCGATTTATCTGTCCAGCAAGAGGTTATCAAAACTGACAACATCAATAAGGCTATATATTTAATTGCGTTTTTCATTTCTCTTAAAGCTTTTCGGTTACTTTTAATTCGATGGCCCCTGTTTTAGTTAAGAAAGCAGACATTTCGTCTTCGTCCCCTTCTAAAGCAATTTCCATTACAAACATATCATCGGTCGTACGTGGATCAGGATTTTCGGCTTCTTTAAATGGCCATAATCTACTTCTCATATAAAAAGTAATTACCATTAAGTGGGCTGCAAAAAATACGGTCAACTCAAACATAATTGGCACAAACGCCGGCATGTTTTCGATATATGACATATTAGGTTTCCCTCCGATATCTTGAGGCCAATCCTCAATCATCATATAGTTCATCATCCAGACTGAAAAAGCAAAACCAATACAACCATAAATAAATGCGGCGATGGCGATACGAGTTCCTTTCAATCCCATTGCTTTGTCTAAACCATGCACTGGAAATGGCGTATATACTTCTTCGATATGATGATTGGCTGCACGAACTTCTTTTACAGCATCCATTAGGATATCATCATCATTATACATTGCTTGTATTACTTTCTTACTCATGATTTCCGTCTCTTAATTTTTTATAATGCTCTCCTGATGATTTCAAAATCGATTTTACCTCTGCTTGTGCAATCACTGGGAATGTACGCGCATATAATAGGAAAAGTACAAAGAAGAATCCTATAGTTCCAACATAAATACCAATATCTACAAATGTAGGTGAGAACATTGTCCAAGATGATGGTAAATAATCTCTGTGTAATGAAGTTACAATAATCACAAAACGCTCAAACCACATTCCAACATTCACCACTAATGCGATAAAGAAGGAGAACATAATACTTGTTCTTAATCGTTTAAACCACATAAACTGTGGAGATAACACATTACAAGACATCATAAATAAATAGGCCCACCAGTAAGGTCCGGTTGCTCTGTTTAAAAATGCATATTGTTCGTATTCAACTCCTGAATACCAAGCGATAAATAATTCTGTGATATACGCACAACCTACGATAGAACCAGTAACCATGATTACAATGTTCATTAATTCGATATGTTGTTTGGTGATATACGCCTCTAAGCTTACCACTTTACGCATAATAATCAACAATGTGTTTACCATGGCAAATCCAGAGAATACCGCTCCTGCCACAAAATATGGAGGGAAGATAGTGGTATGCCAACCCGGAATAACTGAAGTAGCAAAATCAAAAGATACAATCGTGTGTACAGAAAGTACAAGAGGTGTAGCTAAACCAGCCAATACCAATGATACTTCTTCAAAACGTTGCCAGTCTTTTGCACGTCCTGTCCATCCGAAACTTAACAAACTGTAAATTTTCTTTTGGAAAGGTTTTACGGCACGGTCACGTAGCATGGCAAAATCAGGTAATAAACCCGTCCACCAGAAAACTAATGATACCGATAAATACGTTGAAATTGCGAATACATCCCACAATAACGGTGAATTAAAATTGGTCCATAAAGATCCAAATTGATTAGGAAGTGGTAACACAAAATGTGCATTCCACATACGTCCCATGTGTATTACAGGGAACAAACCTGCTTGAACAACGGCAAAAATAGTCATGGCTTCCGCAGAACGGTTAATCCCCATACGCCATTTTTGACGGAACAATAATAGTACTGCTGAAATTAGGGTTCCTGCATGCCCGATACCTACCCACCAAACAAAGTTGGTAATATCCCAGGCCCAGCCGACAGTTTTATTCAATCCCCAAACTCCAATTCCGGTTCCTACAGTATAAAATATTGACCCTAATCCCCAAAGGAATGCTGCTAAGGCAATAAGAAATGTAGCCCACCATAATTTATTTGCTTTTCCTTCGACTGGCTTAGCTACATCCAACGTAATGTCGTGGTAGCTTTTTTCGCCAATAATCAAAGGCTCTCTAATAGGTGCTTCGTAATGAGACATAATTTTTATTTAATTACAATCTGTTTATAATTTATGCTTTATTCGTAACTTTTACTTGATAAACAACGTTTGGTTGTGTACCTACGTGCTCTAATAAGTGATAAGATCGCTTGTCGTCTTTTAACGCAGTCACCTTATCTTCCTTATTATTGATATCACCAAAGATCATTGCTCCAGAGCTACATGCATTTGAACATGCTGTTTGGAATTCATCTTTGCGAACCTCACGTCCTTCTTTCTTGGCTTGTAAAATAGTTGCTTGTGTCATTTGAATACACATAGAACATTTTTCCATAACCCCTCTAGAACGAACCACCACGTCTGGATTCAACACCATCTTACCATAGTCATCATTCATATTGAAATCAAACTCTTTGTTTTCTGGATATTGGAACCAGTTAAAACGACGTACTTTATAAGGACAGTTATTGGCACAATAACGTGTACCAACACATCGGTTATAAGCCATTTGATTCTGACCTTGACGACCGTGAGAAGTTGCAGCCACTGGACATACAGTTTCACATGGTGCATGGTTACAATGCTGACACATTACTGGTTGGAATACTACCTCTGGATTGTCAGAAGGATCTTCCAATTTAGCAAACCCTTGGACAGAACCTGTTTCACCTAAAAGGCCATCAATGTTATCTTTGAATTCGTTATCTTCAACAAAAGTTTCTTCAGAAGAGTAATAACG
>Ga0209292_1000790_pt1 | contig 40675 bp, 29 predicted proteins | sample GOMGulsemesocosm_2_FD_184634 | JGI IMG/M metagenome (GOLD analysis project Ga0209292, IMG submission 184634) | Methane-oxidizing microbial communities from mesocosms in the Gulf of Mexico - GOM9C Gulf of Mexico (SPAdes) (version 2) | ecosystem: Environmental > Aquatic > Marine > Cold seeps...
CATAGCTCACATTTTTTAATTTAAATTATTTTCCAGAACTATCACCCATTACACTTTGACACTAGTAAGTATCAAACTTTAGTTATGAACACTCTTTGTTAACACCTATCAAGCCATAAACGAATTGTTTTATCACAAGCAATAACGATATGAATCGTAAATCCAACAGCAAAAATATGTAACCAATCATTCAGGCCAATTGGTGCTGTATGAAATAGTTGGTTCATTATTGGCAAATAAGTAAATGCCAATTGTGCCATTATCATAAAAAATATACCGCCCCAGACCCACATATTACTAAATAAACCCAGACTAAACATAGATAGCCGCAATGATCGACAATTCAGTAAATAGAAAGATTCACCTACGGCAAAAACATTGATGGCTATTGTTCGAGCCTGTTCTTCACTTGCTCCATGATGTAGCGCCCATTCAAACAAGCCAAAAGCACCTGCAAGCAGCATAATGCCCACTAAAAAAATACGAAAAATCAGTTCCCCTTTTAGGATAGGCAGTGATGGGACCCTTGGTGGTTTGGACATTAAACCAGGTTCTCGAGGTTCAAAAGCAAGAGTCAAGCCAAGAAATACAGCAGCCGTCATATTAATCCACAATGCCTGAACAGGAAGTACGGGTAATGTTTCACCCGTTAAGACAGCAACCATAATAACTAGACCCTCACCAAAATTGGTTGCCAAGATAAAACTGAGAAATTTGATCAGATTGTCTAATACCCCCCGCCCTTCTTCTACAGCTGCTTCAATAGTGGCAAAATTATCATTTGTCAGCACCATATCAGCGGCTTCTTTAGCCACTTCAGTACCCGTAACTCCCATAGCTACCCCGATATCCGCTTTACGTAACGCAGGTGCATCATTAACACCATCACCCGTCATGGCGACAATATCACCTTGAGCTTGTAATGCTTCGACTAAACGTAATTTTTGCTCTGGAGTCACTCTGGCAAAAACTGATGTTGTACTTGCTAACTGAATCAATTCAGAATCAAGTATGTTTTCTAAATCTCTACCATTAAGTACTTTGGCTGACTTATCCGTTAAGCCTAGTTGTTTAGCAATTGCCCAAGCAGTTGCGGGGTGATCCCCTGTAATCATTTTGACTTTTATCCCTGCTGTCTGACAAGCCGATATCGCTTGCATTGCCTCTTCCCGAGGAGGGTCAATCATTCCCTGTAAGCCAATAAATTCTAACCCACTTACGACAGTATTGTGATCAATACACTGCGTATTTATTGGAACAATCAATCTAGCAAAAGCTAAAACACGTAATCCTTGATTAGCAATTAATTCAACTTGGTGATGAATCTGTTGATGATTTAATGGCAAAAGCTCATCATTTTCCGCTAATAATGAATTGCAGCGTTGTAAAATACTTTCTACTGAACCTTTTAGATAAACTATGCATTTTTCAGGGCTTTTACATTCGTGTAAGGTAGCCATATATTGATGCTGAGATTCAAAGGGAATCGTATCCTGTCTAGGATTTTCCTCTAGTAATAACTTGTTATCCAGTCCTGCTTTACAGGCTGAAACAAGTAAAGCTCCCTCGGTGGGGTCGCCTTCAATTAACCAACCTTGTTCAGTGTGTTTTAATACAGCGTCATTACACAATAAGCCTGCTTGTAATAGCTCTAACAGCACAGACTGGTTTTTTATATCACATACCTGATTAGCTAGTTGAATATGACCACTAGGCTCATAACCTATACCACTCACGTCAAACTGTTCATGATTTGCCCAAAGCTTCTGTACTGTCATTTGGTTACAGGTAAGTGTGCCTGTTTTATCTGAACAGATAATGGTCGTACTGCCTAAAGTTTCCACCGCAGGAAGATGGCGAATTATAGCATGTCGTTTAGCCATTCTAGACACACCAATGGCTAAGGTAATAGTCATTACAGTGGGAAGCCCTTCAGGTATCATCGCTACCGATAAAGCTACTGACGCTAGAAACAAAGTTTCCCAACTATCACCATGCCAGAGTCCAAATAAAAAAGTAATGGCTGCCAACCCAAGAATAACAAATAATAGAATATGACTAAATTTCTCTATTTTTCGGGTTAGAGGCGTGGCTAGAACCTCTGCGCTAGTAATCAATTGAGAAATACAGCCAATCTCAGTATCATCCCCCGTTGCAATAACAACACCTATCCCCGTTCCATAAGTAACTAACGTAGAGGAATAAAGCATATTGGTACGATCAGCCAGTAAAGTATCATGCTCCAGAACAGAGACAAGCTTACTAACAGGAATGGATTCTCCTGTTAATGCAGACTCATCAATCTGTAATTCTCGTCCATTTAAGAGGCGCATATCAGCAGGGACTTTGTCACCTGATTGTAAGAGCACGATATCCCCAGGGACTAAATTTTTAGCATCTATTCGTTGTTTCTCTCCTGAGCGCAGAACAGTAGATTCAGTTACCAGCGCGTGAGTCAGTGCTTCTAAAGCATTTAACGCTTTATTTTCCTGAATAAATCCGATGATAGCATTGAGTAAAACTACGCCAAAAATAACACCACCAGCGACCCAGTCATCCAGATATAATTTAACGCCAATAGCCACTAACAATATATAAACCAAAGCTTGATGAAATTGGAGTAAAAAACGTAATAAAGGTCCCTTACCCTTTTTTATTGTCAGTGTATTAGAGCCAAAGTTCTGCCTACGGTCTTCACTATCAAATTGATCCAGTCCAATATCAGTATCAACATCTAACAGATCAACCACCTCCACTTCAGGAAGGTGATGCCAGTGTCTATTCAAAAGTATTGTCATAACAACTACCTTATCTAATGATATGCTGCTAGTAATTACAAGACAGAATGTCTGCAAAAAATGGTGACTTATAAATGCACACTCTGTTTATCTAAGCTACTTTAATTATAGACCTGTTTAGAGTTAGGCCTTGTTTATTATTCCTTATTTTTAAGGAATAATGTTACAAACTGGTGCTTATACGGCGACTGAACTTCCTTGTGTGCTCCACTTTTTATATGGTTCCAACCACAAAACAGCTTTGTTTTACCACCTGATCTATAAATTTCGAGTTTTTACACAGTCTGGACCCATAAGAGACATAGGATAAATTATTTATGTCACGGAGTAACATCAAAATAACTAGCTTGTCTGATTGATTATTTGATTATAAAAATCTGGAATAGCAGCCATATTTTCCACTTCAGAATTTAATTTGTACCTGACCCCAGTTATTCTAACCAGTAACTTTAAACCCCAAGTCATGGCAACTAGAGTGTCTAGTTATGCGAAATACTTACCACCCCAACTTATACTGTTTTCACTAACTTCTTCATATTTCGCCATCTCCTTGAAATAAGAGCGTCCACTTCCCATATCAATTTCTTCACAAAAGACTATTTCCTCGTATGGCTCACCTTTATTAGCGAAATGACAATAAATATGAGGAAAATAATAGTATTCATCTCCTTCAAAATTGACTCCCTCGATAAATTCATAGGGGATCTTACCAATCATATACACTTTTATATCGCCTTTTTCTCCATCCTTGTAGTTAGTAAAACGCCATCCATCTGGTCCTTCAGATAATGTACCAAACCTTAAGCTGACCATTATTCCTTTATGGTATGTATCAACAAGTCCTGCACGAAACCATGCTGATATTCCCTTATCTTTTTCGACTATGTCAGGATATGAATCCATGCGGTTTACATGCCGGATAATCACATCTTTGCGAAGCTTCTCTGCCTTACATTTATATATTTCTTCTTGAAATTGCTTCCGAAGCTCTTCTCTATGCTTAACTAGTTCACCTGGGGTAAGATTTTTTCCCTCTCTTTTAATTAGATGAACTTCGTACCTGCGAAATATTTCCATGGCAACAAAAACTAACCCACCCAAAAAAAGCCAAGGCTCATAGTTTCCTGCTGGATCATTAGCCCATTTGTAACCGAAATATGCACAAAGAATTAGTACCAATATTTCAATAATAGCAACCGTAATTTTTACCAAGGCTACTTCTCCTTATTACACATAACAGTTTATTAGACAGAATGCCATAGTATCTGAAATAGACAGAAGTCTATCTATATACTTTTATATTACATTATATTTGTTCTTTTAAAAAAGGTAATTCTAACACCATTATGATTACACTTGGCGAGATGACTTTTTGATCTATCTTTTAGAGAATTAAGAGCCCTCAAATGCAACTCAAGGTAAATGACCAGAACTATTTAATACCTGCAATATAGATCAATGAACATTACAGATTTGGTTTAATAAAATTGAAACAATGGATAGGCCAGATCAAATTGAGCCTTACTTTGATGTGACAACTTAGTGCAAGACTCTCAGAAGATAATCAACGATCTCAATAGTGATGGAAATTTAACACTGGTTCAACTCTTGATTACACTTACACCTATATTGAAGACAGCAGAGATATTACAGAGTTTAACTATGATGGTGAGACTTTACTGCTACTGATTTTATAATACTACTCAAAGAAGGCTACCGCGCTACGCTTATTTCCCCCATAGAAATCAACAATATAATGGCGCGCCCGAGATGATTCGAACATCCGACATTCGCCTTCGGAGGGCGACACTCTATCCAGCTGAGCTACGGGCGCTTATTATGTAGAGGTGCAATTATACGGGAAAAAATATCACTCAGGCTATTTTTTGGCTTTCAGTTTAGCTAATATCTGCTTTTGTTTTTTTAATCGTTCAGCTTTTTCTTCTAACTGCTTTCCTAAGCGTTGTTGCTTGTTCTTGTATCGCAGTTTGGCATGGTCGGCCATTGCTTGATCCCAAGAAGGTGATTCAATATCTTGCATGATAATACAATCAACTGGACAGGGAGCTATACATAACTCACAGCCTGTACATTCATCTGCAATAACCGTATGCATCTGTTTATTTGCACCAAGTATGGCATCTACTGGGCATGGAGGTAGGCATTTGGTACAACCGATACAGTCTTCTTCAATAATAAAGGCTACTTTTCTTGGCTGTTCTATTCCAAACTTGGGATTTAGTGGTTTTTCTTCTACCCCTAATAACGATGCTAGCTTTTTAATGCCTGCTTCACCACCTGGAGGGCATTGATTTATTTCTGCCTGATTTTCACTAATTGCCTGCGCATAGGGTTTGCAACCTGAGTAGCCACATTTTGTACATTGTGTTTGTGGTAACAGAGCATCAATTTTTTCTACTAGGGACTGAGTCATCTGTACTCAATTTCCTGCTAACATTGCTTCAATGTCATTTTCTACAGTATCAATACCTTTTAAGCCATATTTTTCAGCGAGTAATTCTAAAATTTCTGGGGTAAAAAATGGGGGTAAGGTTGGCCCAACTCGCATATTTTTATAACCTAATGCAAATAAAGATAGCATCATTAAAATCGTTTTTTGTTCGTACCAGGCTATATTAAAGGAGACTGGTAATGCAGTTAATTCTGTCATTCCTAAAGATTGCTGAAGTTGTTGCAAGAAATTAATAATAACGCTGAAATCATTACTTTGCCCTGCATCTAATAGTCTAGGAATCCCGTCAATTTCACCAAAATCATGTTTTAGAAGGCGATATTTAACATCACCCGCAGTAATAATCAGTGTGTTTTCTGGCAATGCTTCTGCTAGTTCAGTGTAATATTTACGCTCTTTATGACGACCATCAGTGCCTGCTAGCACAATAATACGTTTTATTTTATCCGCTTTAATCGCTTCTGCAATATTAGTCACTTGCCCAGTTAAAGCATTAAGACCATAACCTGTTACATAAGAGCCTTCTGTTAAAGCCGTCGGTATTTCACTTTTTTGAGCAAGTTCTATAATTTGACTAAAGTCTTTTCGTTGCTCTGGTTTACGATCAGCTATATGGGTTACATCTGGCCAAGCCACCATGCCTGTACTAAATAACTTTTCTTGATAAGTTTTCTTAGGCATTTGAATACTATTAGTCGTCACTAGAATTGGCCCATTAAACTTAGGAAATTCCGTTTTTTGAGCTTGCCACGCGCCACCGTAATTAGCGACTAAATTGAAATACTTTTTAAATGCAGGATAAGCATGAGCCGAAAGCGCTTCACCATGGGTATAAACATCAACCCCTGTCCCTGCTGTTTGTTCTAATAAGTCTTCAATATCTTGTAAATCATGACCTGATACTAAAATACCAGGGTTTTCTAAAGTATCAAGATGTACTGTTGTTGGTACTGGAGCTCCAAACTTTTTACTGTTGGCTTTTTCTAAAAGTGTCATAGCTGCTAAACCAAGTTCGCCACTGTGTGTAACTAAGGCTAAAACTTCATCAAGTGTATTAGTTTTATTTAAAACAAAACTCAATGCTTGATACATAAAATGATATTGTTCAGCTGATTCAATATTCATTTCTAAATTATGTACTGCTAAAGAACCTAAACCTTTTACTGCATATAATAAGGTTTCTTGTAATGCATGGATATCAGGGTCTAGCGACTCATTGTCTTTTTCTACCCCTACCTCAGCACCTTTATCGGTATAAGCTTGCTCATCAATAGCTTCATATTGCCAGGTAGCTTCTTCGGCTAATGTTTGATTAAACTCTTGCTGGTTTTTTTGTTGGTAAGCTGTTAAAAATTGCTGGCGAATTGAGTTTCTTCTTCTAACTGCTTCATCAATTAAACTAACAAATTCTGTTGCTGAGAAATTAACGTTGGTTACCATCGAGAATAGCGCTTTAGCCATAAATCGATTGGTTTTATCACTGACTAAGTTAAATTCTTCTGCCTGATGACAATAGAATGCTAGCCCTTTTAAGCTGAACATCAGCATATCTTGCAGACTGGATACATTCTCTTTTTTACCGCAAATCCCTGTCTTATCGCAGACTAGGTTTTTCTTGGCTTCTTGGCAGTGATAACAAAACATTTTTTATCTCTATAATGATTCTTAGGGTTAAAAGAGAATGTTGTAAAAAGATTTTTTTAATTTCTCCTCACCCAACCCTCCCCATCAAGGGAGGGCTAAAAACAAAGAGCCTTTGGCTCTAAGCCCTCTCATGCTGGAGAGGGTTGGGTGAGGAGAATTTTAATCCTTCTCTTTTCTCATTATTCTTTGTTTTTTATGCTATTTTACTCGCATACCAGCTTGCGCGCCTTCGTCAGGATTTAACACCCATAATTCTTTTCCACCAGGCCCTGCAGCTAAAACCATACCTTCTGACATGCCAAAACGCATTTTTCTTGCTTTTAAGTTAGCAACAACAACCGTTAATTTACCTTCTAGGTCTTCTGGTGCATAAGCTGATTTAATCCCGGCAAATACATTACGGGTTTCATCACCTATATCAACAGTCAGTTGTAATAATTTATCAGCACCTTCTACATGTTCGGCTTTAATAATTTTTGCGATACGTAAATCAATTTTAGCAAAGTCATCAAATTCAATAGTATCTGCAATCGGCTCATGCTTTTTAGCAGGCGCTTCAGGTTCTTTTACTAAGTTATCTTTTGATGCTTCAACAATCGCTTCAATTTTATCTGCTTCAACACGTGTCATTAACGGTTTGAATTTTTTAATTTCGTGGTCTAGTAATGGTTTTGCTTCCGTTGGCCAAGCTTGTGATTCGATATTTAAGAAATCTTCTGTATTTTCTGCCAATACTGGAATAACAGGTTTTAAGTAAGCGACTAATAATCGAAATAAGTTAATACCCATTGAACAAATTTCATGCAGTTCGGTATCTTTACCTTCTTCTTTAGCCACTAACCACGGTTTTTTCTCATCAATATATTGATTAGCTTTATCCGCTAAGGCCATAATTTCACGCATGGCTTTACCAAATTCACGATTTTCGTAAAATTCAGCAATAACACCATTAGCATCAATAAACTGTTGAAATAATTCTGGCTCTGCACAGCTTGGCGATAATTTTCCATCAAACCGTTTTTTGATAAAGCCACTGCTTCGGCTAGCAATATTAACCACTTTACCGACTAAATCTGAATTAACCCTTTGCGTAAAATCATCAAAATTCAAATCAAGATCATCAATACCACTGGTTAATTTAGCAGCAAAGTAATAACGTAAATATTCTGGGTTTAAATGCTCTAAATAAGTACGGGCTTTAATAAATGTGCCGCGTGATTTAGACATTTTTTCGCCATTCACGGTTAGAAAACCGTGTGAGAAAACTGCACTAGGTGTTCTAAAGTCAGCACCATGTAACATGGCAGGCCAGAATAAAGCATGGAAATAAATAATATCTTTACCAATAAAGTGATAAAGCTCTACATCGCTGTCTTTACCCCAATACTCATCAAAATCTAAACCTTGTTTATCACATAGGTTTTTAAAGCTGGCCATGTAGCCAATCGGTGCATCTAGCCAAACGTAAAAATATTTACCAGGTGCATCTGGAATTTCAAAACCAAAATAAGGTGCATCACGAGAAATATCCCATTGATGTAGGCCATTGTCTAACCATTCAGCCATTTTGTTACGTACTTCTGGTTGTAGATGGCCTTCTGCTGTCGTCCAAGTTCGTAACATTTCAGCAAAATCAGCTAAATCAAAAAAGTAATGTTCAGAATCTTTTTCGATAGGTTTTTCACCTGAGACAACTGATACTGCATTTTTTAATTCGACAGGGGAATAGGTTGCGCCACAGGCTTCACAGTTATCGCCGTATTGGTCTTTCGCGCCACATTTAGGGCATTCACCTTTAATGAATCGATCAGGTAAAAACATGTTTTTTACTGGATCGTATGCCTGAGTAATAGTACGTTTGCTGATATGCCCGCCATCACGTAAACGGGTATAAATTAAGGCTGAAAATTCTTTGTTTTCGTCAGAATGGGTGGTGTGATAATTATCAAAAGCAACACCAAACTCATCAAAATCTGCACGATGTTCTTTTTCTACATCAGCAATTAACTGTTCTGGAGTAATACCTTCCTTATCTGCACGTAACATAATAGGCGTGCCATGCGTATCATCCGCACAAATGTATAAACATTGATTACCACGTTGTTTTTGAAAACGAGTCCAGATATCAGTCTGAATATATTCAACCAGATGACCTAAATGAATAGGGCCATTGGCATAAGGTAATGCACTAGTAACAAGGATTTTTCTTTCAGACATGGGTAAATGGTAATCACAACAAAAACGAACTGACCATTATGCCATAAAAAAGCATCATTTTCATGAGCTTGGGGGGAGTAACTGTAGATTTATAAAATAGCCTGTTAATTTAAGAAGTAAGATAAATATCTCACTTCTTAAAAAACAATAATTTTACTTAGAATTCATAAAATCTTGCACGAAGTGTATGGTAATGCTTTACACCTGCTTCTAGATGTTTTTCAGCTTTTTCCATCTCACCTTTACGTACTGCAAATCTTGCTTTCTTCATTTGTGAAGAAGCTTTCATTTTATTTGGCCCCAGACGAGTCACTTCAATTTCTTTTGCTATTTGTTTGGTTTCTTTAATAAATCCTAAAACTACATCTTTATCCTCACCGGCTTTAATAGCAGCAAGCGCCTCTTCTGCATGCTTTACCGTTGTCTCAATGGCATAAGTGACTTCTTCCATTGTTGGGTTTTCAATTTTACCTGCCGCACTGGATGATGTTGCTGTTAATCCTAAAGTAATTGCTAATAAAAAAGATAATAATATTTTCTTTGTAAAAACCATTGGGGAATTGACCTCTTTGTAGTTAAAGACAGATATTTATTATATCCCCGAAAGATATAAAATACCCCTTTCACTTGATATTTTATAAATAGATACTATATCCTTACTTAATTACTAGGTTATTATTTTTAATCGGAGTCTTAAATGACACAATTTACCAAAGCAGCCGTTGAAGAGTTGCTTAAAACACTTATTGATCCCAATGTTGAAACAGATTTAATCACTGCTAAATCTGTTAAAAATATTATGATTGAAGATAACAATGTCAGCGTGACTATTGAGCTAGGCTATCCCGCTAAAAGTTATCTAGACACTTTACAGGCTATGGTAAAAGAAAAGCTGCAAGGGCTTGCTGGTGTTGGCAGTGTTATGGTCAGTGTAAGCTCTAATATCATTTCTCATTCTGTACAACAAAGCTTGCAACCTATCCCGAATGTAAAAAATATAATTGCTGTAGCTTCTGGCAAAGGTGGCGTAGGTAAATCAACGACTTCTGTTAATTTAGCACTGGCTTTAGCTGCAGAAGGTGCAACGGTTGGTATTTTAGATGCTGACATATACGGCCCAAGTATTCCAACAATGTTGGGTTTATCTGGTTACCCTGCCAGTGATGATGGCAAAAGAATGAATCCTAAAGTTTCATTTGGTGTTCAAACTATTTCTATTGGTTATTTGATTGAAGAAGATCAACCCATGATTTGGCGTGGTCCAATGGTAACTAATGCCCTACAACAATTATTAAAGGATACAAACTGGGATAATATTGATTATTTAATCGTTGATTTACCACCCGGTACTGGTGATATTCAATTAACGCTTTCTCAGCAAATCCCTGTGACAGGTGCTGTTATCGTTACTACTCCACAAGATATTGCTTTGATTGATGCTCAACGTGGCTTAGGTATGTTTGAAAAAGTAAACGTACCTGTACTGGGTATCATTGAAAATATGAGCATGCATATTTGTAGTAATTGTGGTCATGAAGAAGCTATTTTTGGTGAAGGTGGCGGTGAAGCTATGGCTAAGAAAAATAACATTGAGTTATTAGGTTCGCTACCTTTAGATATTAAAATTCGTGAATTTGCTGATTCAGGTCGACCTACTGTTGTTGCTGATCCTGATGGTCGTCCTACTGAGATTTATAAATCTATTGCTCGTAAAATGGCCGGTAAACTGGCCTTAAAAGGCAAAGATTACAGTAGTAAATTTCCTAATATTGTTATTAAAAATACATAAATCTTATGACGTAGCCTTGATGTAGCAGGGCGGAATCAAGGGATCTTACTATTAAAACCTTGATTCCACTTTATTTCATCAAGGCTACTTTTTCATATCGCCTATAGGTGCTGCATAGGCATCTGACACTAAGGTATTTACATTACTACCTGTTAACGCTTTTAAAAACTCTACTAACTCTGTTATTTCATTTTCTGTTAAATCTAACGGTTTAATTAATGGATCAAGCATCTCGTTGCTTACCCCGCCTTGATTATAAAAGCGAACAACATCTTCTAAAGTTGATAGTGAACCATTATGCATATATGGTGCGGTTAAACTTATGTTGCGTAAAGAAGGGGTTTTATATTTCCAGCGATCCTTTGGATTTTGAGTGATTTCATACAGCCCTAAATCATTGGGTTTAGTTTCAGAAATTGATTCTAATTGTTGGCTATCTACCTCTATAAAGACATCTGGTGCAATTTGTATTTTCTGATCTTTAGTTTGTTTTCCCATAGAGTCTTTATAGCCAACCCCTGTATTATGCAATTGATCATCACTGAATAAGGCATAGTTCTTATCAATGGTATGACATGCATTACAGCCTGCTTTTCCCGTAAATAATTTAAAACCTTTTTTTACATCTTCCTTAACTGCCTTTGATTTTTTTCCAAAATACCATTGATCAAAAAGGGAGTTAGCTGAATTTAAACTACGCTCATAACTGGCAATAGCTTTGCCTATAGTGAGCATATTGGCTGGTTTAGAAAAAACTTGTTCAAATAGGCCTTTATAATCCTTTAAAGATTTTATTTTATCTACCACATAGCCAATCGATGGATTACCCATTTCATTATGCGCTAACAAGGGTGCCCAAACCTGTTGCTCCAAGGTATTCTCACGACCATCATGAAATAATAGTTTGGCATAAGCGATATTAAAAATAGTTGGGCTATTACGTCGAACTGTCCTTCCTTCAATACCTACTGCTGTTGCCATTTCATTACTGCTAAACCCCTGTTCGGGTATATGGCACATGGCACAAGAAAAAGTATTATTAAGTGACAATCTGCGGTCATAAAACAGCTTTCTTCCTAAAGCTATTTTTAGTGTATTGTTTTGATTATCTTCTGGTTCAGCTGCAAGAGGTAACCCTAGTTGAGGCTTCCAGCTTATACTGTATAAATCAGCTTCTACACCTTGTCTTTCAGTTAATGAACTTACTTGAGTTTGCTGATTATTTTGTGTGTATTTTTTTGGTTCCTTCGGCCTTACCTTTTCATTAAGCAAGGTTTTCACATCATTTATCAGAGTATCTGCATGTAAAAAAGAGACACTATAAATATTTCGTATTTGTTTGTTTCTATCAATTAAATACACTCGCAAAATATGAGAGAAAGTACCGGTAAATTGTCCCTGCTTATCATAAACTTTTTGTATGTTTTGTTGATATTGATCCAGTATCGGTTGTAGTTTCTGCTCTGAGGCGGTGGTAAGGAACTGCCAATCGACTAAATCATTTTTAAACCCTTTAGCATAATGACGCATGGCTTTAGGCGTATCATGCAGGGGATTAAAACTTAGTGTGAGTAAGCGTATTTTTTTTGCAATCTCAGGGTTTTGTTGCAGCCGTCTATTTATTTTATGAAACACCCCCGTTGCTAATGGACAACCATTTACATCACTGCAAGTCGAATAAATAAAACTCAACAGCACAACTTTATCAGCCATTAAATCATGTAAATTTTGGCTTTGGTTTGCTGTACTCAGCACCATTCCATCTGCAGCCGAATCAATAACAGGCAAAGTGTAGCTGCCGGCTTGGGGTGCTTTAAATGTTAAAGGACTATAACCTGGCGCTAATACGGGGGAATCAGCCCATATAATTTGGCTATAAATTAACCCTGTTATTAAAAAGCTTAGTATTTTTTTCATAGCGATAATTGACTACTATTAATCCACAACTCATGAAAGCTCTTGGGGCGCTGGCTTTAGCCTGCTTTTCGACAATGCAGGCTAAAGAGACGGTGAAAGTATATCGCTTTTGACCTCCCCCTTTGGAAAAGGGGGAATGAGGGGGATTTTACAAAACAATAAGCAGTTGATATTAAACGCATTATTTTTATAATAAAATCTCCCCCAACCCCTCTTTTCCAAAGAGGGGGGCTAAAAGCCAATACTTTCATAGTCTCTAAAGCACTGCGCCCCAGTTATTACTTAAATGCTAACTGATTTTTCGACTCACTAATTTGCTTTGATGCATAAAGCGAATAAGCACCAAACCTCATTTGATGAGCACGTCCTAATTTTTGCTTAATAAAATCAATAGAAAACTGCTCTGTTAATCTTTGTCCATCCCACGTAAACAACTTTAAGTATTGCTCATTATCTTTACCTTTTTTATCCCAATTGGCCAGTAAAGAAGAGCTGTAATACAATCTTTTTCCATCCCAGCTAGAAGAAACCATATTGACTTGAGATCCAATTTTTTGCTCAAAAACTTGCTTTGGATTAAAGGGATCAGAAATATCAAAAGCGCGTGTTTTTCCATCCATAAAAGTATTAACCCACAACATATTGTCATCACTTTGGATAGATATATCGACAGGTAAAGGAATTTTACTGGGATCACCAATATCAGCAACGGCTTTAGATTGCCACTGCCCTTTATCATCTTCATAAATCAACCAGATTTTGGAAGTCAAAGCCGTGGTCGTAAAACAGTAATTATGATTTGCCCCCCAAGCACAGCGTATTTCTAATGGCGCACCAGGTACATCAAATATCTTTTTAGGCTGACGTGTATGTAAATCCCACTGTACAACCGTATTACCAAAATGTTTCATAGCTTCTGCGTCACCCAGCATTTTACCAAAATCCATCATGTAATTTGACCAGCCAGTAAAGGATGAGGTGAACATGGCATTGCGTCTTGGAAGTACTCTAACATCATAACCATAGCCGTCTGCAACCTTTCCAGTTTTAACAGCACCTTGCAAATCACTATCAGTCGGTGTCCAGTGGGTTGCGATATATTCACCCTTATTACTGTATTCCACTAAGCCTGTACGCCCACCATGATCTTTATTATTAGATAAGCCTGTAATCATCATACGGCCAGGTAGGGCATAAGTTGTATGAGGGCCAACAACGCCACCACTTTTACTAACAAAGTCTGTAATTGTTTTTGTCAGTGTTGGTTTTGCAGGATCTGTATGTACATCAAAGATAAAAATTTTATTAGTATCTAATCCACCAGCCCATAGATATTTTCTATCATCTGTAAAACCAGAGTGATGTGCCTCATTACGACCGCCCACCGAAAGACTATTAATTACTTTTCCATAAGTAGCTGATTTTGGATTAACACTGACTGTAACCAATTTATCTTGTTCATCCCCTATGCCCTCAATCCCTAGAGTCCAAACATACACAAAATCTTCTTGGCCTGTTATTTTTGCCATATAAGGCGATTGGCAGGTTTCATCTGCTTGTGTGGGTGCTGTGATAAATAGCGTAGTAATGCTAAAAATACAGGCTTTTAAAAAACTATTATTCATTTACCTTCCCCTCTTAATTATTTTTATTCGATGTAGTTAACTAACTTTATTCCCCCGTGGTTGGATCAATAATTGTTTTAATTTCTGCAATTGAATTAGCCGGAAACTCACCTTTTTCCGCATGTGTTCGAATAGCTTCTTCATTAGGTGCAATATAAGTACAGTAGACCTTATCTGCTGTTACAAAGCTTTCTAGCCATTGAATCTGAGGCCCCATTTCTTTTAAAACACAGCAAGATTTTTGTGAAATTTGTTGTAATTGCTCTGCAGTTAAGTCACCTGCACCTGGAATTTCTCTTTCAATAATGTATTTAGGCATGATTTTCTCCTTTAATAGATGACCAGTCGTCTTTTAAAATGGTCGTAAAAATATCATCCTTTGTTGGGATGGAATAAACTCTATGTTTACTAAATAATAGTAGGAGGGGCCTTTGGCCGCGAATGCTCTTGATCTTGATTCGGTCGCGGCCAAAGGCCCCTCCTACCTATTTAAGCTTTAAAATAATCATCCAATAAAGTATCCCAACAAACCTGTAACGGTTCGACTGATTTCTCTATTTTCATTTGCAAAAGTGCACCTTGCCAGCTACTAAAAAGTAAATCGGTCATACTTTTTGCTGAACGATCTTTTCGTACGAAACCTTCATCCTGCGCACTTAATAAAGCTGACTCTTGCAATAAATTATAACGTTCAATAGTTGCCAATAAAGATTGTCTGCACTCTTCACTGGTATCCCCAACTTCACCCATCATATTACCCAGTAAACAGCCACCTTTATAACCTGACTTTTCAACTTCAGTAATTAACTCAGCATAATAGTTTTTTAATGCACTTAAACCATCTGTGTCTGGTGTTTGAAGATGTTGTGTTAATAAATCAATAAAGGGTTCTATATAATGAGTAATGGCTTCTGCTGCAAACTTTTCTTTACTACCAAAATAATTATAAAAAGAGCCTTTAGGGATTTGTACAACATCTAAAATCTCTTTTAAACCAGTTCCGTGATATCCCTGATCCATCAGCATTTTTACGCCTTGGTCCAGTAACTTTTCCCGTTTAATTTGTTTGTTAGTTTGAATTTGCATGACCTAACTATATGACCAGTCGTCTTACTTTGCAAGCTTTTAATCATATTTACTTAAAAATCATGTAGATGTTCATATTCGCTATGTCGTCAGTATGATATGGTACGCTTAATTTTTAACTATTTTGTACTAATCAAACCCAGCTATAAGCATTAAAGTTGGATAAGTTCAATTTAGCCTATAAGTCATTAACAGATAAGCGCGTCTGAAAGAGCCTTAAGAGAATAAATAACATGAGACTTTGTGATAGAGATATCCTGCAAGCATTTAAAAATGGATATATAACTGTTGATCCACAACCACCAGAAGACTCTATTAGTGGTGTAAGTGTTGATCTTAGACTTGGTAGCAAGTTTCGAACATTCAATTCTCATACAACACCCTTTATTGACTTAAGTGGCAGCCGGGCAGATGTTGACAAAGCCATTGAAAAAGTAATGAGTGAAGAAATTGTTGTTAATGATGAAAATGAATTTTTTCTACACCCTGGTGAACTTGCTTTAGGTGTTACTCTTGAATCAGTAACATTACCTGACGATATTGTTGGTTGGCTGGATGGACGATCAAGCTTAGCAAGACTTGGCCTTATGGTTCACGTTACTGCTCACCGTATTGATCCAGGCTGGAGTGGAAATATTGTTCTAGAGTTTTTTAACTCTGGGAAACTACCTCTAGCACTTAGGCCTGGTATGCAGATTGGTGCGATCAGTTTTGAGAAAATGTCTGGTCCTGCTGATAGACCTTATCAAAAACGTGAAAATGCTAAATACAAAAACCAGAATGGCCCTATAGCTAGTCGTATTAGTAAGGATAATTAAGCTCTAAAACTACAGCTTTTAACTGAATGTAGAGCGGACTTTAGTCCGCAATAATTTATAAATACTATCTTTAAATGGCGGACTACAGTCCGCTCTACAAAATTTCTTTGTTTATAACTTCTGAGTTTTTAAAGTCTGTAATTTACCATCAGCACTTTCAGTCCATACAACCAAAAACTCCGAACCGCTGGCAACTATCTTAGGATGTGTTGCTCTATACCCAACAAGAGAAATTTTCTTACTCTTCGACCAGCTTAACCCTTTATCTTTAGACTCTGCACTAAATATTGCTAAGCCATCAGCTGTCATCATATCCCAGACAGCAATCACTCGGTTATTATCTGATGCTAAGTCACTATGCAACGCACTTTCATTTCCTAATTGAACGGGTACAGACCAAGTTTTACCATTATCTGCTGATCGATGATAAAAAACACCTAAATGCTCAGGGTGTCCTGTTCCTACCATGGTATGTATTAATTGACTCTTTGATTGAAAAGCAATACCTCCACCTATATGAGGGCAGCCTTTAAAATCCCATTTAAAATCCCCTACATGATTCAATTTTGTCCATTGTTGCTGTTTATCAAGTACACCAATCGACATATCACTCGGTTCTTGGTCTCGATACAATACGAATAACTCACCATTATCTGAATATTTTGCGGTATTCCAACAACAAGCACAGGTGTGATCATCTAGTGTTTTATTCTTTGTCCAAGTTACCCCACCATCTTTAGATTGCGCATGGCGTAAACCTTTTTTTGCTTTTTTAGTTGTAGCAGAATCTACCCGTCGATCTAGCCACACGGCACTAATAACATCTGCATTGCCATCCATATCAAAAAAGTTATGCGCAATATCTATGTCGGCAGGTATGCTACTTACTTGCCATGTTTTACCATTATCCGATGACCGTGCAGCACTCATTGGCCCCGCATTATGTCGACCAGCACCTTCTTTTCTACTGGCCCAGATAGCGACAATATTGTTACCTTGCACAGCTAGTTGCGCATCACTTCCCCGATTAAAATTTGCTTCCAAGTGATCTTGATCAATTACTTTTACAGCATCTGACCAACTCATCCCCGCATCAGTAGATTGTTGATACCATAATGACTTTTTACCTTGCTGATGTTTACCTAATAAAAGATGAACCGTATTATTAGCTTCAATAATATCCAGACTAATCACGCCATCAGGTAATGATCTGCGTTTATGTTTGTGCTTTATTTTAGCTACCGTGCTGTTATCAAGTTTTGTTGTTGATATTTCTTTATCTATTGGCTGATTAGCACACCCTGCTATCAAGAAACTTAAAAATATAAACTGAATTTGCTTCTTCATAGAGCCCCCCTCTTATTTAAACAAATATTTTATTCAGGAACATACACAAAAGAACCATCTTTCATACGATAAGCAACGCCCGCTTTGCTGCCTTCACCCTGACCTATTGCATCTGATGCTTTATAACGTTCTATTTTCTCACCTTTTTTAATCACCATTTCCATATTAGCTTTGCCAGGATTAGTAACAATGGTTACATCTTCCTGACTAAACGGATTTAATGGGTTTTTAACAATAATTATTAATAAAGTAGCGATTAAGACCAAAAACACATCAATTAGATTAATAACTGATAGCATTGGGTTAAGTTCTTCATCTTCTTCCAGAATTTTTAAGCCCATTAGCCTTCCCCTAATTGTTTTTCTATTTCAACTAACTCTTCAGCAAACCAACGTTTTTTTATTGAAGCGACCCAAAATGTCAAGGAAGCGGCTGCAAGACTAATAGTTACAGCGGTAAAGGCAACCGCCATATGCTCACCCATTGCATAAGTGTTATTTTCCTGCAAGGCAACCAAAGCCGGCCCCATTGGAATCAAGGTTGCAATTAAACCTAACATTGGGGTAATTCGAGTGACTATGCGTACGTTTTCTAATTGTCTTAAAGCATACACTTCGATTTCATTCAGTGTTACTTGCTTTTGCATTTTGAAATAACTAAGAATGGGATAGCCTGGCTGAGCTTGTTCTGGTTGCGCATGTTGAGACCTTAGCCAAGATAATGCGGCCATACGTCCGACCTCAATAACCGCATAGACAAAGGATAGATAAATACCTATTAATACAGGTTGTAAAAGAATTTGTGATATTTGATATGCTAAATTTTCCATATTTTTTTAATTTATTACCAATTATTAAATAGAGGAAGTGAGGCTTTAGAGGCTGTAAAAGTATTCTGCTTTTGGCCTCTCCCGTTGGAAAAGGGGGATTGAGAGAGATTTTACAAAACAATACCTCATTGAAATTACAATGAAATGTTTTTGTAATAAAATCTCCCCCAGCCCCTCTTTTCCAAAGAGGGGAGCTAAAACCCAATACTTTCACAGCCTCTTTAGCCTCGCTTGATTAATACCAGCTTAAAGCCTCACTTCCAACGTTTTATATTATGCTTACACCGTAACCATATTCTTTTTCTGTCTAACAAACTCAAACAAAAAGCCAAAGACCACAAACATAAATAAAGCCAGACTTAACCAGTAAATACTCATATCATCCTCTTCCTGCTTTTGCTGTTCAGGCTGTTTTTCCAACTTAACACCTTCCACTTGCACCGTTTCTGCAGCAGCTGCTTTAGCCTGCTGTTGTTTAGTTGGGTTTTCCTGACGTTCTTTTAATTCTTGCAAGGCTGAAATATCAATTCCAAACCCTACGGCTTTAGTTTCTAGAAACTCCTTAAATTTCTCATTCGGTGTGTACACGTCATTTTCTTTAATAATTTCTAGATATTTTTCTACCAGGGCTTTAACCGTTTCATCAGAAGCTTCCCAGTAATCTTTACGAACAGCTTCCAACATACGTTCTGAGATTTGAGCGATTGCTGCGGGCTGAACTTCTTTAAACCATTCATCCACGCCCAGCTCTAGCTTATCTTCCACATATATTTCAAACATTTCCTGCCACTGATCTGCTCGAACAGCTTCTGGTGACATAACATTCCAGCCCCAAAAATTATTCACTACATCTAAGATTTCTAGCGCGCCAGAATAACCTTCATCCATCATTTCCTTAACCCAGTTTGGATGGTAATAACGGGTGCGTAATTCCTTAGCGATAAATTCAGCTGCAGTTTCATTTTTAAAGTTTTTGGTGTCACGTAGATTGGCAATATATAACTCTGGTGTTTTACCATCTAAATACCTGACCGCCTGACCAATCCCCCCTAAATATTCAAACGGGTGATCGATAGACAAAATACCATGCAGATTTGAACTTCTAGATAAAACAGCGGCTTTAGTACCCTTTAGATTTTCTGAGAACAAATCAAAATTTTTCAATTTCACATTACGAGTTCCAGCTTCTGTTCCAAATAAATGTCCCATTCGTGATAAATAAGTCTTAACCATTGATTCATCGGTATCCCAAGTATCACTGGCTAAAGTAGCATCGGGTAAATTGGTTCCATACACACCACTTTCATTAGCAAAAAACCGAACTCTCGAATATTTACTGGCTTCCTCTTCCGTTAATCCTTTGGCTAACATGCCCTGTTTTAACTGTTCAGTATGTTCATAAATAAAGTTTTGTGGCTCTTTTAATTTTGCAACCTTAACAATGGCTTTAGATAAACGATCCATTACACCTGGTAAGTTATCTCGATATAAACCTGTAGCAGATAACACCACATCAATACGCGGTCTTTTCAATTCATCTAATGGAACAATTTCTACATCAACCACCTGATCACGCTCATTCCACACTGGTTTTACACCAATAACGCGGAGAATCTCTGCTTCAAGCACACCAAAATGTTTCAGTGTTTCTGTAGACCACATGGAAAAGGCTAATTTATCAGGATAAATCCCATGTTTAGCTTTATAACTTTCAATTAAATCATCAGCCAAATCCTTACCTGCTTCCCAAGCTGCTTTAGTCGGGATTTTAGTTGGATCAAAACCATAGATATTTTTTCCTGTGGGAACAGCTTCAGGATTACGAATAGGGTCATTACCTGTACCTGTTGGGATATGTTTTGCGGCTAAGCCGTCTAATAAATGTTCAATTTCCTTTTGGCCCAGGAAATTATCATAATGGCCTTGTGCCAGTTTCAAATGAGCATGAACGGCAGCTGGAAATGATTGCAAAGGTTTTTTATTAACCAGAAAATCTTTTAAATAATTAAAGGATTTGGTTTTATAAATTTGCTGATATTCTTGAGCCAATACATGAGAAGGTTCTACACCGTCAGCTGCCTGAATATAATCCATATCCAGCATTTGAAACACAGTCAGTAACAGATGATCTGATTCAGCCAAACTACCAAAATGATGTAAGCCCATTGGCTGTGCTGTAGCCGCCAACTCTAATAAATAATCATGCAATTTTTTATTAAAAGCCGCAAAGTCTTGCCAGATTTGTTCTTCTGTCAGACTCATATCTTTATGAAAATCTAAAGCAACAACTTGTGCCACCATCGCTTTCTTGGTTTCTTCTTTGACTCGACCGTCTTCTAGCTCACCAATCTGATGCATTTTATCGTGAATATCGACCAAATCACCATATAAACCAGCAGGTGCAAAAGGAGGGGTGTTATGAGAAATAACAACCGCTTGCCCGCGTCGTTTAGCAATTAAAGCTTCACCTGTATTAGCGACACTGTAGGGATAAACCACTGGCACACTACCAATGGTAGAGTAAGAATCATCATAAGCCCATAAGCCCCGTTCCTTACCTGCTAACCACTCTTGTGTACCATGCGTACCTACATGCACAATAGCATTGGCTTTAAATCCATCGACTATATAATGATAAACCGCACGATAAGCATGATGTAGAGAGACTTTTTTATCGTGAGAAATATCTTTTTCTCTATCACGTCTTGAGCCTCTGTTTGGCTGAGGCATCACAATAATATTTCCCAACTTTAATCTTGGGACGATAAAGTACCAACGTCCATCATCTTTAATCGTTAAATAATTATCTTCAGGATTACCCCAATCTTCCTGTAACCAGTCTTGAACTGATTTAGGGAATGTTGCTAACCAGGTTTTATAATCATCAACCGAAATTTTTTCTGCTAGGTCTTCTTTTAATAAGTCACGTAAGGCCTGTTCATTATCTACCCTGTAATAAGGCTTTATTAGTTTCTTAACCTGTTTAATTAAAGTATCAGGGTCGGTATAAGGTACTTTATAACCGTCCTTTTTCATTGCTACAAAAATATCTGCCAAACTTTCTGGGATATTTAAAAATGAAGCACTAAAATTCTCCTCACCTTCTGGAGAGTTCCAGGTAACAAAAGCGACTTTCTTGTCTTTATTCTCCATTTTTCTTAACTTGGCATAATTTAATGCCCGCCCCAACATTAAATCCATTTGTTCAGGTACAGCGACATATATTTCATCTACCTTACGTTTTACTGCCACAATATTAGGCGTAATGCGTCCTGCTATTTCAGGTAAAGCAATAAATGTTGGAGAAAATACAAATGACATACCCTGATCATCTTTTAAGTAATCATCATAATCACCTGAGCGATAAAGCATAGCTTGCATCACTGGAATACCTAATTTGATCATCCATTTTTTCTGCACATCAACCGAGGTGTACATCCCAGCAAAATTGATCATTACATCAATAAATAACTCTTTTTCTTCGACCTGTTCGGTATGACTGTGTTTATGCCCAGCTTCATGGTCGTGCTCTGCATGATGCAAAAGTGCATCATTTTTTTCAGCATCATTGGGATCATAAAAAGCCACGGGTAGGGCACCAGCTTTTTCGATACGACGTATCAAGTCATCCAGATGTTCTGTCATATCATCAGCAATTCTTTGTTGATGAAAGCCTACCCCTATAACAGGGATATCTTTGGCAGGCTTTTTCCAGTCCAGATATTCTTCTAAACTTGCAAAGACCATTTGTGGATAATCAGGATGATAAATACCATTTTCTGGAAAAACAATCGGAGGTAAAGCTTCTTTATCAGAAGTCTTAAAAATGGCCTGATTTAGATAATCAAACAGGCGATTAAAGTTTTCTTGGCCGCCATTATTGTAATAGTCAAAAACTGTTTGAGATTGTTGAGGTGACATGCCTTTGCTTAATGGACGTTGTTTGTACCATAAGCCAGGGAATACCTTGCCGCGATGTTGCATAATCGCGCCACGGTACTGATTAACCATTTGCACAAACTGCCCCATATAGACATAGTCAAACATCACCATGTCATATTTTTGCATTTCCTTAACCACACTTTCTTTATCCTGGCCCATAATAAACATTGGCTTCAGGTTAATCTGGTGTTTTCTAGCCAGATTTTGTAATAGTCTTGCCTTTGCTGGCTCGGAAGGCGCATTTGCCATCCACAGTATAGAAGGGAGTTTATTATCTGCTGCTAGCGCTTGTCCGTTTCCGTATAAGCATGTGAGCAATAAAAAAAGACAACTACGGCTGATAGTCCGCAATAGATTCATAATGGTTCTTCCTTAAAATTAAGCACCGGGTATGATGCGGGGATAGGGTAATAAATAGGCAAACGCTTAATAATCCGTTGCTCTAAAGCCCTCTCTTGTTGGAGAGATTGGGTGATGAGGGATAAAACATTTCTTTTTTTAAACAGTCCTTTCTAACTGCCATTTATTTTGTTTCGGTCGCGGCCAATAGGCCCCTCCTACCGATAAACTAAAGCTAATAATTTTCACCCATAACTTGGGGCTCTATAAATGCTAGGATTTCTAGTTGTTCATCGTTAACGATAAAAACTTCATCTTCTGCAACATAATTATCTTCAACATATACCGCCATATATTCCGATATGGTTAAATATTGATCATTCACTAAATTTTCATTCAGTTGAAAACTATTTGATAAACCTAACACAGCTACTACAACGGTTGCGGCAACAAGTAAAATAGGTGCTATCATTTTCTGTTTGATTACATGGCAGTGAGATATAACTCTCATGGCTATTTGTTCAATTCCTTTTTGTTGTGCAGGCAAGTTAGCTAAAACTCTATCTGCACACAACTGATCTAATGTCTTATCCTTTAAAGCTTCCATTTTTTGATTATAATCTGCGATAAAGCCATCTACTTCTATAGCTTGTTGCTGAATATTACTCAGACTTTTTGAGTCTAATAACCAGTGCAACACATCTTGCCTTTCCTTTTCTGGCCATGCCATTGCTTGTCCTCCATAACTCTGAATAATTTCTTTTGCCCTATTAACTGATATCATTAATAACACCTCTTTCAAGCTTTTGTTGTTCTATAGCTAAATGGTATAGTTTCTTTAATTTTCGACGACCTCTTGCTAATAAAGACTCTAATGCATCCACACTGGTCCCCATAACTACTGCCGCCTCACTATTGCTAAAGCCTTTAATGGAACAAAGGGCAATTGCGGTTCGTTGTCTCTCTGGTAAAGCTGCAAGCGCATTTTTTTGCATATTTAGCTTTGCATCAACATCCATCAGTGTTTCTATAAAAGCTGTTTCATCAATAATATTTTCATCATAGTCAGCTAGATACTCAGGACTTTTCTTCCGCAATTGGTCAATACTTTGGTTATAAGCAACACGATATAACCAAGCCTTAACAGAGATACCTTTTTCTTCCCAAACAGGGGATTTACTCCATAATCGAGTAAATGTTTCTTGAGCTATATCTTCTGCATCACTACGCTGTGGAAAATATCGCATAGCAAAATTAATAACTGCAGGTAAGTGTCGCGTCATCAGTAAAGAGAAGGACTTTTTATCTCCTTTAGCTATTAATGCTAATAGTTGCTCATCAGTTAATTCATTCTGCTGTTTATTCATCGTCCTTGAGTATTAATGATTAAAATGACATTCACTATTCTTTTACATTGTTGATAATTGAAAGCTGTTTTTACTTCCCTCTTTAGCAAAGAGGGCTTAGGGGGGATTTGAGTTTTAAAAATCCCCCTCAATCCCCCTTTTTCAAAGGGGGAGGCTAAGACGTGTATAAAACACTGCTATTATTTTTTATTTTTACGCATATTACTCATTGCCTGTATTTCATCCTGCGTAATCACTTGGTCATTATTAGTATCAAGTTTTTTAAACATTCTTTCTGCAGATGCTTTATTTTCTTCAGCACTTATAACGCCATCACCATTTACATCAATTTTAGGGAAGTAATGGCTAGACTTTTTAAAACGTGATTTACCTGATTTGTCTGCTGAACGTTCTTCTTCTGTTAAAAAGCCATCAGCATTTTTATCTAATTTAGTGAATTTTTTCTCAGCCCATCTATTCTTTGCATCTAAATATTCTTGTTTACTAATACGACCATCATTATTAGCATCCATTTTTGATTTTTTATTCTTAGCTAGTTTTTTATGGCTTGCTTTGGTGTTCTTTTTAAATTCTTCCTTGCTTACAACACCATTATTATCTGCATCCATTTTTTTGAAGCGTTGCTCCATTGCAGTATCAAACTCTGCTTTAGTAACTTGTTTATCCCCATTAACATCAAACTTATTAATAAATTTACTTAAATGAGCGCTTTGGCTTTTTTGTTTAGAGTATGCAAAAGAGCTACTGCTAAAAACAGCAGATGATAAAAGGATGACTGTACAAACTGTGAATTGCTTTTTCATTTTAATTACCTTAAATGGAATACTTTGACTAGTTTATTGATTTTAAAATCTATCGTTTATATAACGCTGTTAATTAAAAAAGCTGTCTCTTAAATTAGAAAATCTATTAAAAAATAACATGGCTATATACAAACCACAGGTTGATAATTGAAAGCATCCGTTTAATCCCCCTCTTTAGCAAAGAGGGGTTAGGGGAGATTTGAACTTTAAAATAGGATGTTTTAACTCAATAGCTTACCCTTTTTATAAAATCCCCCTCAATCCCCCTTTTTCAAAGGGGAGGCTAAAACCAGAATTTGTCATTTTTTCTAAATTAACCGGTGGTAAGTTCATAGTCATGAAAAATAATGATTAACCATACAATTTAGCTAGCCTTTAATTTAAAGCCACTGTACTTTGCATAAACCCAGTCACCAAAAATAAACACCACTAATGAAGCGCCTAACAAAGGCATAAATAGAGAGAACCCGATAGTCGTACCGATAAGCCAGCGAGGTTGCTTATAATCTCTGGGATATTTAGGAGCACCAAGCTTTCCTTTTGGTCGTCTTTGTAGCCATAAAACAATACCAGATATAGCCATAAATATAAGCACTAGCGTTGTTACTAAAACCAGGACTAAATTCCATACTCCAAAATATTCACCACGATGTAATTTAATTCCATAACTAACCGACTTCGCTAATAAAGGTACTTTATCCCAATCACTACTCGCCAAGACTTCTCCAGTATATTGGTTAAAATGCATAGATGGTCTTTCTGCTGGGTCATCAGAATTACGCTGGATAGCATAGGTATCTCTTAAATCTTTAGGGATTTTGACATTCAACTCACCTTGGTAGCCTCGTTTTTTTGCCTCAGAAATAACTTGATCAATAGATATTTGTTCAGCCCCCATAAAATATCGTGATTTTAATTCTCTGGAATGAAATCCCGCTGGTGCTGACATTTTTAAATCACGTTGAATACTTTTGAAAGCATCCCCCCAGACATCTGTCCATGGCAAACCACTTATAATCAAAAATATAATAAAGAAGGAGAAATAAAAAGCAGGAACTGCATGTAAGTCACGCCAAAACAAACGTTTATTGGTATTTAAGCGAGGTATTAAAGTACCCATTACCCCTGTTTTACCTCTAGGCCACCACATAATTAAACCAGTGGTCATTAACATCATCACCCAGCAAGAGGTTAGTTCAACAAACTTAGTACCCACTTTTCCCGTCAATAAATTACCGTGCAGGTCTTTCATAAAGCCCATTAAGCGATCACTGCTTTTCATGGTACCTAAAATTTCACCTGTGTAAGGATTCAGAAAAACACTAGTTCTTTCTTCATTCATCACCATAAGCACTTTTTCTGGACCATCACCCGCCCATTCCATGCTCATTTCCATATGTTTCATTTTCTTTGCTTTAAAAATTATTTCAACGCTACGCTCTTTTTCTGCAAAGCGTTTAAACTGACTGGCTCTCAACCCTGGCACAGCTAACTTTGCTTTAGCCATAAGTGTGGAGGCGGGTAATACTGACTCTGCCGGATTTACAAATAACAAATCCTGATACATAAATTCTTCATATTCATCTTCAAACAAATAAATACATCCACTTATGCTAATAACAATAATTAAGGGAATAAAGAGTAATCCACAAAAAAAATGCCAGCGGATAATTAATTGATATAACTTACGGCTCGATGCACGTTTTGCGATAGTTTCGTTTGAAGAGGCAGTTTCTGACATGACAATTACCTTTTAAATGATAAGGATTTGTTTCTCTATAAACAATAAAGGGCTACCTTAGCGGTAACCCCTTGTTGATTCCATTCAAATTAAGAAATGGTTTAGAAGTTATATGCAAGACCGCCATATAGTTGTAAGCCATCTACTGTTCTAATACCACGCTGCATTACATCATCACCATCATCGTAACTAACACGATCTTCTTTTACATCGCCAATATTTAGAGCATGGAACCAAAGCTCATAAGGCCCTTTATCATAAGTTAGCCTTAAATTAATTCTTTCGTCACGTTGGAAACGACCCTTCGGATCTAAAGAGGAATTATCATCTGTAGTATAAGAAGTCTGTGAATCTACACCAAGCTCAATAGCTAAACCTTCCATAGGCATAACCGCAATACGGGCATTAATATGATGTTCAGGTGATGAGTTCAATTCTTCTCCACTCAAGTCAACACCATCTTTATCAACATATTCTTTGTAAATATTACTAGCATAAGTATGCGTAATACCAAGCCTAATAAAATCATAAGGCTGGTACTCTAAAACCGTCTCAACCCCCTGAATATTCACTTTACCTGCATTTTCGTATATACCTCTGGATTTAGGCTTCTCATCCACTACAATAAAATTTTCGATATCCTGATAATAATAAGAAGTATCATAAGTTAAATCTCTACCAAATAGAGGCAACACTCCACGTAAGCCAATTTCAAAATGCTCCGCTTCTTCTGGTTTTAAATTTGCATTAGCCTCCGCTGCCCCTCCTGTCCATAACTCACCCGATGTAGGAGGCCTAAAACCTTCACCATAAGCGGCCCAAATCCGATGTGTTTCTAAGAAGTCATAACTAATACCAACTTTTGGTAACGTCACCGAAAATGAAGTGTTATTTTTTGTTGTAACACCTGCTTCTTGGTCTACAGTAGGAGGGCCAAACCTCTGTGTAGTTGATTGTTCAAGAGAGGTGTTTCTATGGCTTAAGTCAATACTTTCATGACGAAAACCAGCAGTAATTTGTAAATTTTCTATAGGTGAAAATTGAATCTGAGCAAACCCAGCATAAATATCAGTGGTTGCATAATCAAATGAAGCCCCTGTTACTACAGTATCAACAGCAAATCCTTTGTCGATCTCCCTTGATGACCGATAATTGGAATCATCATTAATTCCATGAAATAAATCTGTACCAATAATAATATTTGCATCCCAAAAATCAAAGTCATGTTTATAACTTGCTTTCCCATTAATATCTATTGTTTGGTCTTGTATTTCCCCACTAAATCTTGAAATACCTTCTGAATCCAGGTATTTAAAATTAAAATTAGCCTCCAAATGGTCTCTATCAGTAAAATCCCGTTTATATATTGCACCTGCTAGAAAAGTTTCATCATTAGAAAAGTATCCTTCATCCAAACCTATCCCTTTATCATCTTCTTTAAAATCCTCTTCAAGTAAATCTCCTGGATCAGCTTGATGATCATTTAAATAAGAGGCTCGCACCACCAAGGACGACACCTCATCAGGGTGAAAGATCAATTTACCACTAGCCTGTTGCCTTTCTTCACCCGTTTCGAATATTTTCCCTGGAGCCGATAATGAATCCTCAGATATCTTTCCCTGATCTCTATAGTGACTTAAATTCCAGCTACTAAAATCAAGCATATAACCCACACCCTCAAGCTCTCCCTGAGTGCTTACGCCACCACGATAACGATCATAATTCCCTACCTCAGCCCATAATCGTGTTTTTTGCTCAGGTAACTGAGTTGAGCCTTTACTAACCACATTAACTACACCGCCTAATGCATTATTAGGGTATAAAGCAGAAACGGGGCCTTTAAAAATTTCTATACGTTCAATATCTTGGGAATTGACAGAATCAGCAAAAGCTTGTGTTGAACCTGAGTATGGGCTACCTAAAGCAGCACCATCAACTAAAGGAATAGTATACGATTTACTTCCAACGGGTATCCGTAGATTACGCGACATACTTTCCCCTGGAATCCTATCTAGCAATTCATCAGGCTCCACATACTTTAAGCGTTTGATTTCTTCCTGATTAACAACAGTGGAAGCAACAGGTAATAACTTAATATCAACGCCACCTAACTTTGCCTCATTTACTTTTGCAGTAACAGACATACTTTCTAATGTTAAAACAGAACCTATATCAGTTGATGAATCTGTACTTGCCGGTTCTTCTGCAAAGACAGTACTTGAAAAAGGGAGGGTTAATAGGGGTACAAATTTAATTAATTTTTTTTTCATTCCTTGTCCATGCTCAGCTTCTACTTATGTCATTATTTACTGAGGTATTTGCAAGACATGTGCCAAAGAAAAATTAGGAGCACTTAATGATGGTTATGAATATAACAACTTTTTGTATCAAAAATACAACAACAAACTATTGAGTTACTAAGCTAAAAACGTTGATAACACTAGGTTTTTTATTGTAATAAGAAACCAAATCATTAAGATTACCCTTTATTAAAAAGTATTTTTTACATCATTTATTTTTATAATTATTCTAAGTTTTTGCTTACAAAAAATACTAAAAAAACCTAAAACTAGGGCATTTGCCTTATTCAATAGAGTCAAATGCCATATTTAATATACTGGTATTACCCCGTTATAGTGCCAACACCTAAAATGATTAATAAACATGCACTTGCACGTTCTAAGGTAGATCGCCAGACTTGCATTATTTCTCTAATTCGCTGACCAAAATAAGCCATCCCTATGCCAAATACTAAGGCAGGAACTAAGACAGCCCCTACCCCAAAACTAAGACCTAATAAAAACCCCGAATAAGCACTGGCTGTTGCTGCGGCTGTTAACATAATAGTGGCAAGTGGCGCACAAGGTGTTGCAGCCATACCGACTCCCATAAAAAATAAACCTCCAGGTAAAAAAGGATTATCTTGCAGTTTATTTCTATTACCATGCGATCCACAGCTAAACTTATTACGATAAGATCGCCAGAAGATAAGTAGACCAACAGCAACCGTTGCTCCCCCTAGAACCCATGCAACCATAGGTGTATGAATCATTTTTTCTATAGACGCGCCAGCATAACCTGACAAAGCACCTAATGCTGTGTAACTACTCATTCGCCCCATTGAAAAAGGCAGAATAATCTTCCAGGAATCTTTTACCCCTCCTTCTTTAGATAAAAAGACAGGGCCTAAATAGGGTAAACAGGTTATGGTGCATGGCCCAATACCAAATACTAAGCCGATAATAAATACAGTAGGTAAATTGAGCAGGTAGTCTTCCATTAGCAACTGCTACAACTATCGGTTCCACACGTACTTCCTTCAGTTTTAGAAAACTTAGGATCAAGTGTTGATTTGTATTGTTCCGCTAACTCCAAACTTTGATTCTCTGTTTCTGAGGATAACTGTTCCTGCTCTTCTTTTTCATATTGATAAGATTCCTGACCAATAATTGCTGCACCAAAGGCAGTTGTTACTTGTGGAAACTCAGGAATAACCAGTCGCTTACCCAATTCATCTTCTAATGAAGCCACCAAGCCTTTATTAAGAGCAGGACCGCCATCAAAATAAAGTAACTCTTGTATTCCAACACGCTTAACTAATCGAATGGTTCGTTTAGCGATTGAAAAATGAATCCCTTTAACAATTTCTTCCCGTCCATGGCCTTTACCTAACAATCCTATAATCTCAGATTCTGCAAATACTGCACAAGTCGCATTAACTGCGGCAGGTGTTCCTTCGGCGTTATAATGGAATTCACCCAAATCGGTGGTTTCAATTTCTAGGTTACGTGCAGCCATATCTAAAAAACGTCCTGTACCTGCTGCACAGCGGTCATTCATAGCAAAATTAGAGACATTACCATCCTCATCAAGACTAATCGCTTTTGAATCCTGACCACCTATATTGATAATAGTTCTAATGGTTCCAAATGGCTTTCCAACCTGTTTAGCACCTATAGCATTAGCGGTAATTTCACTAATAGTTTCATCAGCATCTTCAAATAATTTCCGCCCGTAGCCTGTAGTAGTTAAATAAGTAATATCTTTCCTTTTTAAGCCAATTTCAGCAAGCAACGACAAAAAAGCTTCTTGAGCATTTTTGTATACTAAAGCTCCTGTTTTAGCTACTTTACTGCCTAGAATCTGTCTATCCGCATCAATAACTGCAACTTTTACCGCGGTTGACCCAATATCAATACCTGCAAAATATTCCATTACTTTCTCCTACTTCTTGCTTTTAATGATTCAACAAAGGCCTCTATTCTTGTTGATAACTGACCGCCCTGACTGGGACTGTAATCTGTTTCTATGTACAACATAGGAATCCCTTCTTTTTCCATCGCTTTAGCCACGCTACGCTGTTCCATTTCATAAACACCACAGCCGGCAAAAGCCTGATAAATCACACCATCAGCATTTGATGAACGTACCAGCTCTATTAAGCGACGAATTCTATCGTCATTCATCGTAAAAATAGGGCAGGTGCAAGATTTTAAATAGCGATCAGCCACTGCATCTACCATGTCATACATAAACCACTCATCCACTGAAACCATATCGTTTAATAGTCGATTAGATGAACAGGTTTCATCAGCCACAATCACTGCATCTGATTGCTCTATCATTAAAGGCACTTTTAAATTGGGAAACACAGGGGGGGAACCTGTAAATACAATACGTGGAGAGCGTTTACCCGCCGTGTTGTATTTATCTTCAACTCGCTTATCAATTTCATCAGCCAGTTTTTCTGTTGCTTCTGTCCAGCGTTCTAGATCATCAAAAAAGAAAGCATTGGTCACTACGAACATATCTTTACCTAAAAAGGGTAAAGGCGTTAATTTACGTGCTTCGTTTAATCGATGATAAGCATTCTGGGCACGACCAATTTTACGAATAGTTTCCTTTAATCCTTTTCGAGTGACTTTTTTACCCGTAATTTTGCCGACCTCTTTAGTAAACAATCTTACCGAGCGTCGCCAATACTCTCGACCAATTTCAGATTCTTTAACAGGCGGCAATTCCATATCGTAAATTTTATAGCCCATCTCTCGCATTATGCCTGCTGATTTCTTTTTCTGATCGCAAGTAGTGGGGTTTACAATGGTTTTAATACCATCACTATAGGGATTAGTTTTACTTTTCAGCATACCTAAGGAGGCTTTAACTAAAGAACAGGATTTAGCTGGCATAAACTCTCCCCCTGCTTCTTCATCTGTATAAAAGCCATTACACATCCTCACAGGAATTCCACCTGCTGCATGAATAATTTCATCAGGTACTTGAACACACATAGTCCCAATCATTTCTTTATCAGGATGAGGCTTTATACCATTGCAATATACATCTCTGAATAAGTCATAAAAATACTGCATTGCCTTGGGATTGTCAGAGAAGTCTTTTTCAATAACATCTAAAACCTGCATGGCCTCCATTCCTTGATGGCGAATATGCTTTTGCTGACTATCTTCAATTTCTCTCTGTTCTGTTTCAATCGTCATTTTTTTCAGTACCCATCCGTTTATTAAAGCCACCACGGGTTGCTTCAAATATTGTTTTACCTAAAACATCAACTTTTAATGCACCTTCTTCAGGGCATGCTGCCACGCACTTTAAGCATAAAATACAATCGTCTTTCAATATATCAACACTAACCACATCATCGGCAATCGGTTTAATCTGCATATCACAAACTCGATAACAATCACCACACACGGTACATTTTGAGCCGTCTTTTTTAAGCTTAAGAATAGAAAGCTTGGAAAAAATAAAATGAAAAGCGCTCATCGGGCAAAAAAAGCAGAAGAAGCGTTTTTTTATAAAAGAACCAACAATAAACAAGCCAGTGATAAACATGCCTAATGCCGTCAGTGCCATTTTGGTATTGCTGGAAAAGTCTATCGTCCACTGAGAAAAATCACCATTGAAAGCAGGAATAATCATTCTTGCTGGGCATATTTTACAAAAAGGAACACCCCAATCATGTGAGATAAACTGTCCGCCTATGGCGAGAGGAATAAAAATTAAAGCCAGTAACAAAAAGTATTTAATATATTTAAGCTTATTAAAATGATCATCACTGTAATTACTGTAAGGAATACCCATGCGTTTACGGATTCCTGTTATCCAATCCTGAATTGTGCCTAAAGGGCAAACATATCCACACCATGCTTTATTTAATACAACAAACCATAAAATAAACAAACCAAAACCACCTAAAACAACAATTCCTGCTGGGCTAAACAATCGTGTCCAAGGTTGTGCTAGTTGGTGTTGTAACGGTAATAAATAACATACACCAGCATTTCCCTGACTGTTATAACCACAGGAGAATGTGGGTAGACTATTACCCAGATCAATTGCTAAATGACCGCCGTAAACTAGAAAAACAAAAGCGAACAATTGGAACCAGAAACGAAAAGGGCGTAAATCAATTCTGTCTATGCGGGACTTAATGCTCATCAAATTCCTCCTCCTTAAAAGGTTTTACACGACGTCGCCTATAGCTGTAGCCACCAACGCCCATTACCAACATACCTGCACTAACAAACCATAAAGCTTGTTCTGATGATTCACTGGCAAATTTTTGGGGATAATAACGACCCGTTGTTGAAACTGTGTATTCAGTCTGATTGTAAGCAAGTCCCTCTAAAGAGCCTGCTTCATTAGTCTGATATTCTGCACTGACTAAGTAACTGTCCCTAACACGTACACGGCCACCATGTCCTCGCTCAACTTTCTTTCCTTCCTTTTCAGCTTTTTTTGCATCAAAAAAGTTATCTTGAATAATTTGAAAGCTTGCAATACCTTGCTCATCACTTTCAGTAGAATTAATCCAGCCTTGTTTGGTTTCAAGCTTTACAGTTATGCCTGATATAGGTTTACCATAATGCGAAATTAAGAATTTAAGCTGTGTTCCTGATCGAATACGAGTGTGAAAATCTTCCTCTGGGACTCTTAACCGCACAATATCCAAGGGTGCATCACTCCACTTTTGAGGTTTAACTAACCCTCTATCGTACTTATGTCCATTTCGACAATTATGCTTTAATGTTTCTGCCTTGGCACTCATAACAACAAGTGTATTGTTATTGACTAAGCGCTCTACAAAATAGGAATTGTAAAAACCCTCATCAGGCATAGAAAAGCGAATAGATTGTTGCTTAGTTTCTGAATCTATTTGCGGTATATGTATATTTTCTTGTACATCCACCACAACATAATCGCCAGCTGCCGAGCTTACATAATTTGATTTAGCTAAACTTTCACCTTGCCGCAGCCATAGTTGCTTAACATCAACACCATCCTCAACATGAACATAACCTCCATGCCGCATGTGCATTTTTTTTACCATTGCCCTATCAGGTGACTGGTCTGTAAACCATAGCTTTGGCATGCTAGCAAAGAGTTTGCTAGAAAAGAATAAACACAGAAATATTAACGTTAAATATGACTTCATTTTTGCGCTCCAACGAATTAATTATTCCCAAAGAAAAATATCCAATAAGTTAAAGAAGCATAATTTGAGCCACAAGCTCCTTTAATAGAAAATGCTTAGCTGATATACAGGTACAGCTATAATTAACTAGATAAAGAAAAAATAGGTCGCCATTAAATAAGTCATATCCCTTATAGTATTGTGGGATATGACCTACAAAAAACATCTAAAAAACTGACATTAAAATCTATAAAAATTAATACCGACTGTTTTTTATAAATATTACGTTGTAGTGTTGAATCAATCTATTTTCCTAGAACTACCTTTTGATAACGGCTTACAACTTGCTTAATTACCTAAGTCCTATTAAAAAATAAAACGTTACCTTTTACCCTCCATATTCTTACTATTAATTTTGGATCAAGATAAATGAATGCTCTTATCAGCTGGTTTACTCGCAATAGTATTGCAGCCAATTTACTTATGCTCGCAATCTTATTGTGGGGAATTGCATCATTGGGGAAAATCATTGTTGAGGCTCACCCTGCTTCACAAATGGACAGTATTACTGTCAGCGTAGCTTATAGAGGAGCAACACCAGCCGAAGTTGAAGAAAGTATTGTTATTCGTATCGAAGAAATAACCCAAGACCTTGAAGGTATAAAAAGTATAAGCTCCGAAGCTATAGAAAGCAGTGGCACTGTTACCTTTGAAGTACTGGAAAATTACGACCCTCGAAAACTATTAGAAGATATAAAAGCACGAGTTGATACTATCATCACCTTTCCTATTGATAGTGAAAGACCTGTTATTGCGCTGGCCCAAAGACGGTGGGAAGTAATTAGCGTTATTATTGCTGCCGATATACCTGAAAGTGAATTACGCAAAGTCGGCGAATGGGTTCGTGATGATATTGCAGCTCTCCCTGGCGTATCTTTAGTGCAATTAACCTCTGTCAGACCTTATGAAGTGGCTATTGAAGTTTCAGAAAAAAACTTACGCCGCTATGGTTTAACTCTGGATGATGTCACTCAAGCTATTAATCGGTCTTCGCTCAATTCACCCGCCGGTGTCATTAAATCTTCTGGTGGTGAAATTCTTTTACGTACCAAGGGCCAAGCTTATGTAAAAGCTGATTTCGAACGCATTGTTTTAGTTCCTCGTGATGATGGCAGTCACTTAAGATTGGGAGATATTGCTACTGTTATTGATGGTTTTGAAGAAGAACCACTATCGACCACCTTTAATCATAAACGTAGTATAAAAATTGAAGTATTCCGTGTCGGCGATCAAAGTGTTATAGAAATAGCGAAGACTGTTAAAGAATATATTAATGATAAACAAAGCAGTTTGCCTCCAGGTGTAGAGTTAACCTATTGGAGAGACCATGCTAAATCAATCAAAATAAGATTATCTACTCTGCTGAATAGCGCAGTACAAAGTATGATTCTTATTTTTATTGTACTGACTTTATTTCTACGCCTGTCTATCGCTTTATGGGTATCTGTTGGTATTCCTGTTGCCATTATTGGCTCTTTTGCAATTATGCCTATTATGGGTGTGAGTATTAACTACACCAGTGTTGGCGCCTTTATTATGGTTTTAGGTTTAGTTGTTGATGACGCTATTGTTACTGGTGAAAGTATTTATTCCAGATTACGTAACAAACTTGATCCAGATTCTACAACTGCTGCAATTAGAGGTACTCAAGATGTAGCCGTGCCCGTCACATTTGGAATGCTGACAACTATTATGGCTTTTTCTGGATTAATGATGAATACAGGTGGAGCATTAAGTCGTATTTTTAATGTTGTTCCTATTATTGTTATCTCCGTACTGATTTTTTCCTTTATTGAATCAAAGTTTATTCTGCCTGCTCATCTAAAGTATTTAACTATTGATGACAATGATGATCATATACTCAGCCGCTGGCAACGTTGGTTTGCAGATGGTTTAGAACGTGCTATTACTCGTTTTTATACACCTTTATTAACCCAAACCATAAAACGCAGGTATTTATCACTTTCCTTATTTCTCTCTATTGCAATTATTCTTATTAGCCTAATTGCCAGTGGCCAAGTAGGATTCACTTTCTTTCCCAGAACACAAAGTGATACAGCACGAGGCTCATTAACAATGCCAGTCGGTACACCTTTTGAAACCACTGAAAAGCATGTGCTGAAAATGGCTAAAGCTGCTGAACAGTTACAAAATAAATATATAGACCCCGATACTGAAAAAAGTATTATCACCGCTATTTTTAGTTCTGTGGGTGGTACAGGTGGTGCAAATAAACCTCAATCACATCTTGGTCGAGTGATGTTTCAGATTGTACCGCCTGAAATTCGAACCTTAGATATTAGCTCACAACAATTAGCTAAAGAATGGCGACAACTTATCGGCTCCATTCCCGGCGCAGAAAAAGTCAGTTTTATTGGTCATATCCGTCATGGAGGTATGCCCTTAGATATAGAACTTAAAGGACAAGACTTTGCTTTATTAACTGAACTATCTGAACAAATTCAAAGTTATCTAAATGGTTACCCAGGTGTCTTTGATATTTCAGACAACCATGAAGAAGGCAAAGAGGAATTACAATTAAGCATTAAACCCGAAGCTGAATTATTAGGCATTACTTTGGATGATTTAGCTCACCAAGTACAACAAGCTTTTCTTGGCCAACAAGCTCAACGTATTCAACGTGGGCGCGATGATATTCGCATTGTTGTTCGCTATCCTGCGGCAGAGCGTAAATCTTTAGCTAACTTAAAGAAAATGTATATCCGCTCACCCACTGGAATTGAAGTTCCCTTTGCTGATGTTGCACAGATAAAAGTTGAACGTAGCGCAGCTGCCATTCATCGAACTGATCGTTTTCGTACACTTAATGTAACCGCTGATATCAATAAAAAAACAGTTCAATTAGAAGTGTTAAAACGGGATTTGAAAGCCTGGTTAAAACAAACGCTTAGCGCCCATCCAGAAGTACAGTACAGCTTAATTGGCGAAGCAAAAGACCAAGCAGAATCTTTTGCCAGTGCAATTTCAGGGGCATTATTAGCTTTAGTGGGAATATATGCCATGCTTGCTATTCCTTTTCGCTCATATAGCCAGCCGTTAATTATTATGTCGGCTATTCCATTCGGCTTACTTGGTGCAGTATTAGGCCATATGATATTAGGTATAAACCTCACCATTAATAGCATTCTGGGAATGGTTGCACTGATTGGTATCGTTGTGAATGATAGCTTGGTTCTGGTCGACTTTATTAATCGTCGTAAACAGGCTGGGGATAGTATTGTTAAAGCGGTAACCCATTCCGGTTCAGCTCGGTTTCGTCCTATTATGTTAACCTCATTAACAACCTTTGCTGGTTTAATTCCGCTAATGTTTGAGAAAAATGTACAGGCCCAGTTTTTAATTCCTATGGCTGTTTCACTTGGCTTTGGAATTCTATTTGCGACCTTTATCACCTTGTTACTGGTGCCAATTAATTATATGATTTTAGAAGATTTATTTAGCTTTAGCCGTAAATTCCGTGCAGAGAAAAAAGGATGAATAAAAAAATGGTATTTAAGCAAAAATACAAACTAACCCCAACCATTCTGTCCATTATTCTTACCTTACCAGCGTGTAGTTATTTTAAAGCAACTGACTCTGCTCCTGAAACAGTAAAGATCCCTGAACAATGGTCATCAGCAAGTACTAAAAAACAACAGTTTGTTGGCCCCTGGTTAAATGAGTTTTCAGCTCCTCACCTCAATACTTTAGTTGCAGAAGCCTTTCAACAAAACCCAAGTATCCAAAGTCTAGTTGCTAGCCTTACCATAGCAGAAGAACAAACATGGCTATCCTGGTCTGCATTTTGGCCAAAAATTAATACAGGAATAGGAGCCTCCAGAAACCAACGGAGTAATGCCTCTGGTTTTTCTGTTTCTTCAAGTCGTGTAAATAATGTAGGCTTTTCGCTAGATTTTATGTGGGAAATAGATCTTTGGTATAAATTGGGAAATGAACTCAATGCTACTGAACATGAAAGAATAGCTTCCGTTTCAGATTTACAGGCTGCACAACTTTCCTTAGCCGCAAATATTACAAAAACCTGGTTTGATGCCATTGTTGCAGGCCAGCAAGTTAAACTGGCCGAAAAAACAATTGTCAGCTTTAAAAATGCACTAAATATTATTGAACGCGGCTATGACAGAGGTATTTATCAAGCTCTTGATGTGCGTTTATCCCGAGGCAATCTATTAAATGCCCAAGGCCGTAAAGAAGGCTTTTTAAGAATTCAAGATGAGTCAACGCGCCTGCTTGAATCCTTACTAGGGCGTTACCCATCAGCAAGCCTTGAAATACCTGATGAACTGCCTGTTGTTTCTAAGACTTTACCAAATAATATTCCCTCCAGTTTATTAAATAGAAGGCCTGATATTATTGCTGCGGAACAACGTTTTTTTGCATCTGATCAACGTATGATCAAGACCCGAAAAAATATGCTGCCTACTATTCAAATTAGTGGAAGTGGTGGTACCAGTACACAAAAATTAAAAGAGGTTTTTAATCCTGAATATTTAATTTGGAGTATTGCTGGCAACCTAACTCAACCTATATTTCATGGCGCACAATTACATACCGAACGACTACAAGCAGAAGCTCGAACTAAACAAGCGGCGGCTGACTATGCTCAAGTTGCTCTACAAGCCTTTCAAGAAGTAGAAACGACAATGGCTGCTGAAAAATGGCTAAGCAAACAACAACACTTTTTAACAGCTGAAGCAAAAGAATCACTGGAAGCCGAACGACTGGCAGAAGAAGATTATATCGCGGGACTGACTGATATTATTACTTTATTAGAAGCACAACGACGTGCATTTACTTCTGAAAATAACTTACTTGATCTTCGTAAACAGCGCTTGCAAAATCGCGTAAACCTATATTTGGCCCTTGGCGGCCCAGTACTTACCACACCATCAAAATGAAAATAATCCGACAAATACTCCCTCTATTGATTATTGCGCTAGGTCTACTGATTGCTTTTATTATTTATAGTAATAAACCAGCTGCCAAACGTCGCCCCTCTCATCCAAAATCCTTAACGGTAGAGACAATCAAACTACAAGCACAGGATTTTCCTGTATTAATTCATACTCAGGGAATTGTTGAGCCACGTACAACCACAACAATTATTCCCCGTGTATCAGGGGAAATTATAAAAGTTTCAAACCAGTTTCGACCCGGTGGCTTTTTTGAACCTGGTGATATCTTAATGACTATTGACCCTACTGATTATTCATTAGATATTAAATCAGCCCAAGCCACTTTAGCGGAAGCTATGTTTAATTTTGCTGAAGAACAGGCTCAAGCAAATCAAGCATCAGAGAACTGGAAAAGATTAGATCGTGCAGGTACACCATCGGATTTAGTCTTACACAAGCCACAATTAGCGCGCGCACAAGCGGTTGCCGATTCTGCAAGGGCACAACTACAAAAAGCCAAGCTTAATCTTCAACGCACTAAAATTAAAGCACCTTATGCTGGTCGTATTTTGGAACAGTTTGTTGATAGAGGCCAATATGTTTCCCCTGGTAACCCATTAGCTAAAGTCTTTGCTATTGACTATGTTGAAATTCGCTTACCTATTACAGAAAAACAACGCGGTATGATTGAATTGCCTCGCCCTTTTCGGGGTGAAGCAAATAAACCTTATAAAGGGCCTGAAGCCGTTATTTTTGCCTCTGTTGGGGGAAAAGAGTATCGCTGGAATGGTCGTGTTGTACGTACCGAAGGTAGTGTAGATAGAGCCACTCGCCAAGTCTTTGTCATCGTTCAAGTTGATAATCCATACCAACGCCATAGTGATGATAGACCACCGCTAGAAATTGGCCAATTTGTAAAAGCAGATATTAAAGGAACCGTATTAGAAAGTGTCTATGCCTTACCAAGAACTGCTGTACAGGGCAATGATACGATTATGGTTGTTGATAAAGAAAGCCGCCTACAACGTAAAAAGATCAAAGTATTATGGGAGACACAAAATCAACTGTTGGTAAAAGAAAGCTTAACGGAAGGGGAACAATTGTGTGTGACTTACATCCCTTTTGCAGCTAATAATGCCAAGGTTAAACTAGCCTCTGAGATAAATAAAAATAAACAAGGGCATTCACACAAAGCAAAACGCCCTCACCCAACGAGTAAATAGCAGATATGAATGCATTAATCGTTTGGTTTGCGCGCAATCGCGTTGCAGCAAACCTGCTAATGGGAGTCATTGTTCTCAGTGGGCTAACCGTTATGTTAACAATGGTGCCTGTTGAGTCTTCACCTCAATATGAGCGTAGTCGTCTGTTTGTAAAGTTTAACTACCCTGGCGGCACACCGGAGGATATTGAAAAATCAGTCACTACCCGTATCGAAGAAGCTATTTATGATCTGCCAGGAATTACAGAACTACGCAGCACTTCTAGTGAAGGTGGCGGCTCGGTTACTATGGAATCAGCTGATGGTT
>Ga0209292_1000792_pt1 | contig 40599 bp, 31 predicted proteins | sample GOMGulsemesocosm_2_FD_184634 | JGI IMG/M metagenome (GOLD analysis project Ga0209292, IMG submission 184634) | Methane-oxidizing microbial communities from mesocosms in the Gulf of Mexico - GOM9C Gulf of Mexico (SPAdes) (version 2) | ecosystem: Environmental > Aquatic > Marine > Cold seeps...
ATCAGCATTCTGAAATTGGTTATAATTACCGAATGAGTGGTGTGTTGGCAGGGATTGGAAGAGGGCAAATGGAGGTGGTGGATACCCATGTGAGTTTAAGAAGAGCAAATAATTCATTCTATCAAGAACTATTTAAAGGTGTAAAAGGTGTTACTGTTTATAAAGAACCATCACAAGATTATTTCTCAAATCATTGGTTGTCATGTATTCTAATTGAAGAGCGTAATGCTGGCATTAGTAGAGAAAGTCTTCGATTGCAGCTTCTAGAAGATAATATAGAGTCACGTCCTTTATGGAAGCCCATGCATTTACAACCTGTTTTTCAAGGTTGTGCATATTATGGAGGAACTGTGGCGGAAGACTTATTTGAAAAAGGCTTGTGTTTGCCATCGGGCTCTAATTTAACGGATACTGATCGAGAACGAATTGCGGCGTCTATTCAGAAAGTACTGAAGAAATAAGTAAGCATCTGCACTCTTAATTGTTTTGTGATAACGAGGAGAGCAGTGATATGTTAATCTGTTGTGTCATGAGATTTCTCGTCACTCATACTTCGTTCTGTCGAAATGACGTTGTAGGCTTTTGGGAACTTTGAAGTTTTCCTACTTTGTTAGTGAGATTTCTCGTCGCGCATACTTCGCCCTGTCGAAATGACGTTGTTGGCGTTACTTCTAGCAACTTTAGATCTTTACTACTTTATTAGTGATGTTTCTAGTCTGTCATACTTGGTCTTATCGAAACGACAAATGCAAAAGTTTCTAATATTTGACATTCGTTTTCAATAATCATGATCTTTTCATTTAGTAATATATCTTTTTAGCAAGTATCCTGTCGAAGAAATAAAGAGCGAAAACACGGAATTGCAAAGTGAAACTTTAAGCATGCAGTGTTGAGAGGGAATAATCCACAGGGATTTCCTATGACAGGTTTTGATTTTTGTTACTTTTCATCAAGGAAAAGTTTGGGAAGTCAATAGATTTTAGCAGTTATATTATAAGATTTCTCGTCACTCATATTTCGCTCTTTCGAAATGACGAATGAACTGTCACATCGAGTGGATTTGTGCAATGTAATGCAACAAATTTGTATCGAGATGTTGGCTATTGTCTATTGGGACTTTGCTGCCTTGTTAGTGAGATTTCTCATCGCTCATGCTTCGCTCTGTCGAAATGACTTTGTTTTATGGAGTTTTGGAACTTTGCTCCATATTATTAAGATTTCTCGTCACTCATACTTCGGTATGTCGAAATGACGTTTTGTCGCTTTTGAGCACGTTCAATCACCAAATGTATTTGTTTTAAAACTGGTAACGGTTACTGTATAAAAAACTTTAGGGTCACAGATTTTATAGAACCTTGTAGGCTATCTATAAAAATTGTAATTTCGCTTGAAATAGTTGACTATGCTTCGAAATTTCTTTTTAAAAACATTGAATAAATACGCCTCTAGATGGATTGTACTCTGTATGGATCTGTTTTTGGTTGCTGTTTCTTTTATTTTTGCATATTTCATTCGTTTTAATGCGAGTTTTGACTTTGATACGCAGTATTTGACAAGTCAGTTAATCTTGATAGGCAGTCTTTCTATTATTAGTTTTTTACTCGTTGGGTCCTATAAAGGTATTATTAGGCATACTGGAACTAGAGATGTTTTTAATGTGTTTTTAGGAGTAACTTTGTTGGCTGTTTTAATAGTGAGCATTGTTGTCTTAAATAGGCTCTTCGGTCTGATCTCTGATTTTACTGTTCCGATCTCAATCGTGATCATTCATTATTTTGTAAATGTTTTTGTATTAACCATCAGCAGATTTGTTTTTAAAGCTTTTTATGAAATTGTAACCACAGAGATAGGAGAGGTAACTAACGCCTTAATATACGGTGCTGGAGATTCAGGAATGATTACCTATGGAGCTTTAAATAGGGATACAAAAAAAAATTATGAAGTACTAGGGTTTATAGATGATGATCAAAATAAAATTAATAAGAAAATAGATCGAATAAAAATTCACCCTCTTGAAAAAATATCCATCGACTTTATTGATAAGTACAGTATCGATGAAATTATTATTTCCATACAAAATATAAAAACTTCTCGGTTGTTAGAAATCACGGATTATTTTATACAACTGGATGTGCATGTGAAAATTGTTCCTCCCTTAACAAATTGGATTGATGGACATTTAGAATCAAATCAGATACGGGAAATTAAGATTGAAGATCTATTAGAACGGGCCCCTATATTGATTGATAACCCAATATTACAACGAGATGTAAATAATAAAGTGATTTTGGTTACTGGTGCTGCAGGTTCAATTGGGAGTGAAATATCGAGACAGCTAAGTTTATATAAGCACAAGCATGTAGTATTGATTGATCAAGCTGAATCCGCCTTGTATGAGTTGCAGCAAGAGCTGATTCAAAATAATATTTCAAACTTTACAGTAATTGTGGCGGATGTTAGAGATGAGAAGAGGATGCGAAATATTTTCATGGAATTTATGCCTCAAAAAGTATTTCACGCGGCTGCCTACAAGCATGTACCATTAATGGAAGATAGCCCGTATGAAGCTGTGAAAATTAACATTCAAGGTACAAAAAACATTGCTGATTTATCCTTGGAATTTGGAGTTGAGCGTTTTGTTATGGTTTCTACTGACAAAGCGGTGAATCCAACCAATGTAATGGGAGCGACCAAACGAGTGGCTGAAATGTATATAAGTTGCTTAAGTAAGAAAAGTGATTTCACAAAATTTACCATTACTCGATTTGGAAATGTATTGGGGTCTAATGGTTCTGTGATTCCATTATTTAAAAAACAAATAGAAAAAGGAGGCCCATTAACGGTCACACATAGGGAGATTACGAGGTATTTTATGACAATTCCAGAAGCTTGTGGTTTGGTGCTGGAGGCTGGTACCATGGGAGATGGAGGTGAGATTTATATCTTTGACATGGGGAAGTCTGTGAAAATCTTTGAGATTGCAAAAAAAATGATCCATCTTTCGGGGTTGAAATATCCAGAAGATATAGCTATTGAAATTACAGGACTAAGGCCAGGTGAAAAACTGTTTGAAGAATTATTGGCTACAGGAGAGAAAACAATTAGCACCTATCATGAGAAAATTATGATCGCAAAAACAGAAGACTTAAACATTGAAGAGACACTTTTGTTAGTAGATAAATTATGTGACAATAATAAGAGAATTAACAATAAAAGTTCAGTTTCTATCATCAAGGAATTAGTACCAGAATATATTTCAAATAATTCAGTCTATGAAAAGTTGGATAAATCGATAGTTAATTAGCTTTTTTATCTTATTTTCGCAAAAAAAAAACACTACATGTCAAAGACTTTTTTTAAAGGGTTACTTTTGTTTAGCCTTGTTTCATTATCCGCTTGTGTTTCTAAAAGGAATATCAATTATTTTCAAAATGATAAAGGAAACCTGATTAAAAACACAAAAGGATTCGCTCTTAAATTTAAAACAGACGACTTACTAACGATCAATGTTACTTCTGAAGATCTAGAATCTGTAAAACCGTTTAATTTGCCAACAGTAGCTTATAATGCCGTTACAAACACTGTGAATGGGATTCCGAAACAACAAAGTTACTTGATTGATTCAGGTGGATTTATCCAATTTCCTATTTTAGGAGAGTTGAAAATTGAAGGTCTTTCGAGAATTGCGTTGATTAATTTAATAGCTTTGAAATTAAAGCCCTTTGTGAAAGATGCAACAATAAATGTTCAAATTTTGAATTTCAAAATAAATGTCATGGGAGATGTAAAGAGCCCTGGAATGTTTCAAATTCAAAACGAAAGAATTACTGTTTTGGATGCAATAGCTTTAGCTGGAGATTTAAATATTTCTGGAGAACGTGTGATTGAGGTGAAAAGAGAAACGGATAAAGGTGTGATAACTGGTTATATTGATTTAAAATCTAATAAACTATACACTTCTCCGTTTTATTATTTACAACAAAATGATGTTGTATACGTAAATCCAAATAACTCAAAAAGACAATCCGCATCTTACAACAAAAATACAGGCTTATTTATATCTATTGGATCTGTATTAATTTCCTTAATCTCTATTTTAACAAGATAATATGAATAACAGCTATAAATCTAATAATTTAGAGTCTGACGATACAATTAATATTCGTGCTGAAATAGAAAAATATTTGATGCATTGGAAATGGTTCGTGCTAGGTGGAGTGTTATCTTTAATTTTGGCTTTTTTGTATTTAAGATATTCGACTCCACAGTATAGTGCATCTGCTGTTATCTTAATTAAAGATGACAAAAAGAGTGGAGCCTCTGCAGAATTGGCTGTTTTTAATGATCTTGGGTTGGGGAGCTCAAGTCAAAATATCGACAATGAGATTGAAATTATCAAATCCAGAAAAATAATTGGAGATGTGATCAAAAACCTAGAATTAAATGTTTCTTATTTTGTTCAAGGTAGAATAAAAGAGACTGAAGTATATACGGATTCACCAATTAAAATTTCCTTCTTAAAAAGGGGCGAAGGCTTTTATGAATTAGATTCTGTAATTTCAATTAAAAAAACTTCTGAAACCCAATTTGATTTATTTACAGAGTCCGGAGATTATAAAGGGCATTTTTCTTTTGGCGAAAATATTCAAAATGATTTAGGGAGTTTTAAAATCATTAAAAACGAAATAGAAAACAAATTGAACAACACCTCTTTTACTAGGGTGGTAATCAGGTCTTTAGATAGGTTAATTGATGGTTATAAGAAGAATGTTAGTGTAATACCTGTAAATAAAAAATCTAGTGTTGTAACGCTTTCCTTGAATTCAGCTGTAAAATTAAAAGCAGAACATTTTTTAGATTCTTTGGTAAGTGCTTATAATAGGGATGCCATATATGATAAGAATTTAGTTTCTCAAAAAACAAAAAGGTTTATTGATGATCGGTTAAAATTAGTTAAAAATGATTTTGACAATGTAAATTTGGAACTTAAAAATTATAAAACGTTAAATGAGGTAACAAATATTGAAGTTGAGTCTGAATTGATTATTAAATCTATTGGGAGTGTTAACGATAAAATTGTTGAAGCGAATATTCAATTAATACTTGTTAATTCTTTATATACAGAATTATTAAAAGATTCTATTACGAATAATTTGTTGCCAACAAACTTAGGTTTAAATGATTTAGGCATTGCAACTACAATTATGGAGTATAATAAACTGGTTCAAAATAAAATTAGATTATTGAGAACTGCAAGTGAATTAAATCCAACAGTCAAAAACTTGACTGCTCAAATTCTAGGGTTAAAATCTAGTTTGACAAAGAGTTTAGATAATTCTAAAAGAGGAATTGAACTAACTTTAAAAGAATTATATAAGGAAGATCAAAAAATAAAGACAAAAATTTCTGGAGTACCTATTCAAGAGCTAGAATTAGGGAAAATAAAGTTACAACAAGAAATTACGTCCGAGTTGTATTCTTATTTGTTAAAAAAGAAAGAAGAAACGGCTATTTCTTTAGCAGTCACTGTACCAAATGCCAAAATAATTGACGGGGCATATGGAAGTAATGTTCCTGTTTCACCTAAAAAGAGTATTATTTATTTGGTGGCATTATTATTAGGCGGATTATTCCCTTTTGTCATAATATATTTAAAAAACTTATTTGACACGAAGATTCACAATAAAAAAGATATCGAAGAAAATTTGTCCATTCCATTTTTAGGGGATGTTCCAAAATCAGAGGAAAAATCAAAGATTGTTATTGGTGCAGATGCTCGTTCAAGTACAGCAGAAGCTTTCCGTTTAATTCGTACCAACTTAGATTTTATGTTGATGAATAAAAAAGGAAAAAGCAATACAATTTTTATTACGTCTACAACAAGTGGGGAAGGGAAATCTTTTATTTCTATTAATGTTGCAGCCTCTTTAGCTTTGTCTGGAAAAAAAGTACTGCTGATGGGAATGGACTTGCGAGCACCTAAAGTAACTGAATATCTAGGATTGTCAGATAGAAAAGGGGTGACGAATTATATAACGAATGAAGAACTGTCCTTAGATGATTTGATTTTTAAATTAGAAGATTACGAAAATTTAGACATCATATCTTCAGGTGTTGTGCCGCCAAATCCTGCGGAACTGTTAATGACAAAGAGAACCGAAAATTTATTTACAATTGTTAAAGAAGAGTATGATTATATAGTTGTAGATACTGCACCAGTTAATTTAGTAACAGATACCTTGTTGATAGCCAAATATGCAGATATGTTTATGTATGTAGCGAGAGCTAATTATTTGGACAAACGTTTATTAGCAGTGCCACAAAACTTATATAATGAAAAGAGATTGCCAAATATGGCTATGATATTAAATGCAACTGATCCAAAACGTAGTTATGGCTATGGATATGGTGGATATGGCTATGGATATGTAGTGATCGAAAAACCTTGGTATAAAAAGATCTTCGATAGATCATAAGAAGAACAACAGGAAACAAATAAAAAAAAGGAACAATTTAAAATTGTTCCTTTTTTTTATTTAATAAACTTTTTATTGTTTTCCAGTAAATGTGAAATAGAATTCCGAACCTTTTCTGTGCCTATTTCTTTGAGCAATTCTAAATGATTATTGTGATGTGTGTCACTACCCACAAAATCATACATGTTTTCGTATAGTAGCTTTGTACTTACTTTCTGAACATTTTTACCGTATTGTGGCGTAAGAGAAAGTAAATTTAACTGAAACAAACAGCCCGCTTTTTTAAGCTTGTAATAATGTTCAAAGTCGTGATGAAAGAAGTTATACCTTTCTGGATGTGCCAGTACGGGTTTGTACCCTTTCAATTGGATTTCAAAGAGTATCTCATATAGGTTAAAAGGGGCATTGAAATAAGACATCTCTACCAATATAAAGTTGTCTTTTAAGGTAAGAATATCATCTTTGGCAAGTAGTTTGGAAAACTGTTCGTCCATCATGTATTCTGCGGCAGCAGAAATATGTACATCGGTGATATTTTGTTTTTGGAGTTCTGTTTTTACTTCCGCTAACTTTTCTTTAATTGTTGATGAACTGTTTGGGTATACTTCTCCCAAAACATGTGGTGTAGTAATAAAGTTTTTAATTCCGTAAGAACGCATCTTTTTTATCAATGCTATCGAATGATTGAGATCTTTAGCTCCGTCATCAATTCCTGGTAATAAATGTGAATGTATGTCTACAAAATCAGTAGGGAATAATTCTGTTAATGAGATTTTTTTCTTTTTTAAAAAAAGCATTTAGTAGGGTTTATAGTTGCAAAAATATGAATTTCATTTTGAATAGATGTAGTTTACTTAAAACGAAAACGATGTAGTTTAAATTATCGTAGTTTATTCAATTTTGATATAATATATTTGATGAAATTCTACAGATATGATATTAATTGCAGATGGAGGTTCAACGAAAGCAGATTGGATTGCGTTGGATTCGAATAAAGAAGAAGTTTTTAGAACGCGTACGTTGGGTTTAAACCCTGCTGTTGTTTCGGATACAGAATTGCGAAACAGAATCGTTAACATGTTTCAGTTAATGCAAGTAAAAGAAACGGTTTCTGAAATTCATTTTTATGGTGCCGGTTGTGGAACTCCAAAACCTATTGCCATATTGCAACATATATTAGAATCTATTTTTACCAATGCCAAAGTAGTCGTTTCTGAAGACCTATTAGCTGCAGTGTACGCGTCATCAGGAGATTCTGCGGCCATTGTATGTATTTTAGGAACTGGATCTAATAGCTGTTATTTTGATGGAGAAAACCTAAATGTTACATCTGCCTCTTTAGGGTATACCATCATGGATGAGGCTGCTGGTAATTATTTTGGAAAAATATTATTAAGAGATTTCTTTTATAAAAAAATGCCGAAGGCAATTGCAGAAAAATTTGCAGCTCAATTTGATTTGGAAGTAGATGTTGTAAAGTACAATTTATACAGACAGCCAAATCCAAATATGTATTTGGCTAGTTTTGCTAAATTCATGTTCGAGTTTAAAAAAGAGAAATATATTAAGAGAATTATTAAAAAAGGAATTCAATCTTTTTTTCAGTACAGAATTTTACCTTTCCAAAAAGATGCCAATACGCCAATTTATTTTATCGGCTCAATTGCTTTTTATTTTAGAGATATTCTAGATAAAGTCGCGGCTAAGCATGATTTAAAAATTACGGATGTTATTCAAAGACCAATAGACAATTTAGTGCAGTATCACAAAGAGAAAATTAATTTATAAATACTCTGTAACTCTTTCTAAAGCCATCCCTCGAGAGCCTTTTATCAAAATTTGACAATCAGTGATGTTGGCTTTTGAAAGGTGTTGTATTAAATCCTCAAAAGAGGCAAGCTTTAAATGGGCGGATGTTGTTTGATTGAATAGTTTTCCAACTAATAGCACGCTTTTGAACTTTAATGCTGTGCAATACTCAGAAATGGACTGATGTTCTTTTTTGCTTTCTAAGCCCAATTCAAACATATCTCCAAGTATCACCATTTTGTTTTCTGAATTTATAAGACTAAAACTATCCAGTGCAGCCTTCATGCTTGTTGGATTCGCATTGTAAGCATCCAGAATAAGCGTATTTTTGTTTTTAGTAGTGAGTATTTGAGATCTGTTATTTGTAGGTCTATAGTTCTCTAAAGAGCTTTTGATGTTCTCATTACTTATCTTAAAATGTAAGCCCAAAGTAATTGCCGCAGAGATGTTGCTGTAATTATACCCACCAATTAAATTGGTAGAAACAAATTCCTGATCAAAGCTTACTTTTACGTAGGGGTTTGCTTCAAGAAGTTTGATTGTTTCATTGAAAAGCACCGTTTTCATCTCAGCTGTTTTAAGAACTTGAATTTTATCATCGGGATTCACAAAAACGGTTTTCTTGTTTTCTTTTAGGTAGTTATATAATTCAGACTTAGCTTCAATAACACCTTCAAGACTGCCAAAACCTTCTAAATGAGCTTTCCCAAAATTGGTAATGTATCCAAAGTCGGGTTTCGCAATTGCACATAAAAATTCAATCTCTTTATGATGATTTGCACCCATTTCAACGATTCCTATTTCTGTACTAGGAGTCATTGATAATAAGGTTAATGGAACTCCAATGTGGTTGTTTAAATTGCCTAAGGTGGCTGTTGTTTTGTATTGAGTAGATAGTACCATATTAATTAACTCTTTGGTCGTTGTTTTTCCATTACTACCGGTCAATGCAATGATTGGAATATTAAGAGTGCTTCTATGAAGAGAGGATAATGCTTGTAAGGTACTAAGAACGTTATCAACCAGAATAATTTTTGAGGAGCTTACATATTCCTTCTCGTCTACGATGCTATACGAAGCCCCTTTCTTAAGTGCCTCTTCAGCAAAAGTGTTCCCATTAAAGTTTTCTCCTTTTAAAGCAAAGTACAGGGTGTTCTTTCTAATTTTTCGTGTGTCAGTGTCAACCAAATACTGTTGACAATACAATTTGTAGATTTCTTTAATATTCATTTCTTAAATATAAAAAAACCTCATTGTAAAAACGATACAATGAGGTTGAATTTTATTTTAGGCGCGATTACCTTCTGGCATTTCTCGCTGTACGTTTTTTGTAGGTCATAGGACCAACTCTATCTGTTACACATCTAAAACCAATAAAGTTTGTAGACATATATTCTGGTAAATATCTTCTCTGAGCAGGGTCTAGCCAGTATTCTCTATCACTCCAAGAACCACCTTTAAATACTCTTGTGTTGTCGCTAATTAAGGTAGAACGGAATTTTGTATCATACTTTTTGGCGATGTTTCCAATACTATCTCTTTCGTCTCTAGGAGTTTTTGGTGAATTATACATAGATGGGTCAGATGCGAATTGCTGTAAATCTGATTGATAAAAACGTGAAGAGTTTCTATCTCCATCTCCCAAGTTAGAATTGTTGGAAACAGCATAGTTTCTTCTCATGTAAATTTCATCTTTCGTAATAGGAACATATTTAATACTTCCAGGTAAATACATGGGAACAATTTTTCCATTTTCTAAGGTGTCGTATTCTATTGAGTTTTCATCCACAATTACAACCTTCCCATCTTTATTAATCATCTTCTTTGTAAAGATGTTTCCTCTGTAGTAATTAAAGTCATTGGCCTCTACATCGATATGAGGTCTGTATACATCGGCAACCCATTCGGCAACATTTCCAGACATGTCATACAATCCAAATGCATTCGGTGGGTAGGATTTTATTTTAATAGGAATATCAGATCCATCACTACTCCATCCAGACAAACCACTATAATCTCCTTTAGATTGTTTAAAGTTCGCTAGCTGATCTCCTTTGTATCTTTTAGATTTATCTCTTGTGTATTTTCCAGCCCAGGCATATTTTTTTCTTCCTTTTAGGTTGTTATACTCTCTAGTTTCAATAATTGATTTTGCAGCATATTCCCATTCAGCCTCTGTAGGTAAACGGTATTTTTGAGCCAAGATTCCATCCGAAGAAGTAACTTGTCTTCCTGTAAATGCTCCTTTTGCAGGTCTTGGGTCTCCTCTTTTTCTTTTTGTATTGCTTGGTAGTCCTTTTTTGTAAATTGTAGAATCTCCTTCAAACAATGCATACGGATTGTCTAAATATACATCAGTATCAAAACTATTCTTTCCTTTAAATTCAATGGAGTCCATTTTCCAGATGTTTTTTATGACACCTTTGTCCATTAATATTTTTAGATTTACAGCATTTGTTCTCCATTTACAGTATTGAGTTGCTTGTAACCAACTAACTCCAACAACTGGGTAATCTGTATACGCTGGGTGACGTAAATAGTTTTCTGATAATAAATCTGTATTTCCTAAGCCTTTTCTCCAAACTAAAGTATCTGGTAAAATAGAGTTGTAAATATGTTTATACTTTGGGTCAGAAGGAGGGAAAACACTCTTAGTGTATTGCATAAATAATGAATACTCAGCATTTGTTACTTCTGCTTCGTCCATATAAAAAGAACGAATGTGCATTTTTTTAGGAGTCGTATTCCATTCGAACATGACATCATCTTGAACTTGTCCCATTGTAAATGTTCCTCCTTCAATAGCTACCATTCCATTAGGTGGCTTCGAGCCTTCAAAAGATTTTCCTTTTAAATAGTTTCCATAATCAGGGTTGTTGAACTTCCAACCTGTTAAGGAAGAAGTACACTCTGTACAAGTTTTACATTGAGTAAAAGTTAAACTAACTAGTACTAAAAAAGTAAATTTCAATAAGTTTTTCATGTATCTTATTTAAATTTGTTAAGGGTTTAATTTAGCCATGCAATTTACAATAATTCTCTTTTCTACCAAGTTAATTAGCTTTTTTATGGCCTTTGTATTTATTCAAATTATAAACGATTGTTTTTTACCTTTATTATAAGTAATCTTGCAATACCTTAAAATAACGAGATAATTACTACGTTATTTGAATTAAGAAATGAAAAAACAGCAACTTTTTACTTTTTTACTTTTTTGCATTTTTGTGAATGTACATTCGCAAACATCAAACTCTGTGTTGGCTACAGGGAATTGGTATAAGTTTGCTGTGGATACAACAGGTGTGTTTAAAATTGATATTTCTTTATTGCAAAAAATGGGAATCAACACGGCTAATCTTGATCCTAGGAATATTAAAATTTACGGAAATGGTGGGGCATTATTACCGCAAAGAAACAGCGATTTTAGAGTTGACGATTTACTAGAAAATTCAATTTTTGTTTCTGGTGAAAATGATGGTGTGTTTAATGCAGAAGATTATATTCTCTTTTATGCTAAAGGGGCACACGATTGGTTATTGAACCCCAGTTTAGAAACGGCAGAGCATAGACAGAACATTTATTCAGATAAAGCCTATTATTTTTTAACAGTAGGTACTGGTGCTGGCAAACGAATCAACGCAGCTTCAGAAATTTCTCTAGCAGCAACGAAAACGATTACAAAATTTGATGATTTTGTATTTTATGAAAAAGAAGAACGAAACCTATTTGCAATTGGTACACAATGGTTTGGAGAAGATTTTAGTGTAAATGATTCTCAAAACTTCACCTTTGATTTCAGCAATTTAGACACAAGTTCACCAATTGAAGTTAAAGTTAGAGGAAGTGCTATTTCAGCATTAAATTCTTCGATGAGTGTTGTCGTAAATACTCAAAATGCTTTTTCAATAGTGTATCCACGGGTAACTAATGGTTCATTAACCTTAGGGTATCCAAACCATAATTCGTCTAGTGTTACAGTGACATCATCAAATATTGATATCGCTATTAATTACACTAATAATGGCAACCCCGGAGCGAAAGCATATTTAGATTATATAGAGATAAAGGGAAAGAAACTCTTAGTTGCAGATGGAGCTCAATTCTCTTTTAGAAGCTTTGAGGCTTATAAGACGGCAGGAATACTAGAGTATCAACTAAAAAATAATACAAATATTAGTGCCGTTTGGGATGTGACGGATTTTGTAAATCCTAAAAAAATAAGCAATGCTTCAAGTGGTGGGGATTTTGTTTTTAAATCAAATGGAGGCATCCTACATGAATATATAGTACTAAATGATGGCGATTATTATACTCCAGAAGTATCAAGTAATTCTCTAATCAGCGCACAAAATCTACATGCATTAAAGAATGTGAATTATATAGTCATTACGAATGACGAATTATCAGGGCAAGCACAAAGATTGGCAGACTACCATCAAAGCAATTCAGGATTAACTTCAAAAGTCGTTTTGTTATCACAAATATATAACGAGTTTGGTTCTGGGTCATCTGATTTAACGGCGGTTAGGGACTTTATAAAGCACCTGTACTCAACAAATTCAAATAGTTCAGGAAAACTAAAATATGTGTGTTTTTTCGGGGATGGTTCTTATGATTTTAAAGATAGGATCTCGGGAAATAACAACATCGTTCCCGTATTCGAATCTTTTCAGAGCTTTAACCTGGCTACGTCGTATGTTACAGACGATTACTTTGTGATGTTAGACCCCAATGAAGGATTAATGCTTAGTTCTGATACAATTGATGTTGCTACAGGGAGAGTACCGGTTTCTACGATTCAGCAAGCAAGTGAAGTGGTGGATAAAATTTTGAGTTACTACAATAAAAATGCATTTGGAGACTGGAGAAATACCATTACCTTGATAGCAGATGATATTGACGAGAATGGAGAGCAAACATTGCAGCAAGGGATGGAAAGAATTGCAGATTCTATAAAAAAGAATAAGCCCATATTTAATATAAATAAAATTTATGCTGACGCATACAAACAAGAAACATCTTCTGGAGGTGAAAGATATCCACAAGTAAATTTAGCATTGACCAATGCCATTGAAAAAGGAACTTTGGTGATGGATTATTTTGGGCATGGAGGTGAGGATGGTTTTGCAAGTGAACGAATTCTAGAAGTCCCACAGATACAAGCATTCAACAACACAAAAACATTGCCCTTATTTATTACGGTTACTTGTGAGTTTTCAAGATTCGATAACCCGTTAAGGACAACTGCAGGCGAATTGACTTTTTGGAATAAAAACGGAGGAGCAGCTAGTTTAATTACAACAACAAGAGAGGTTTTTATCTCTACCGGTCAGAATTTTAATGAGCGATTGATGAAAATATTATTGGAGTTTAATAATGAAGATTTAACCATTGCAGAATCTTTAATGGCCGCTAAAAATGGATTTACAAGCTTTCAGAAGTTCTTTATTTATTATATAGGGGACCCAGCGATGAAACTTGCAATTCCGAAACCAAATGTTAGAATCACCAAGTTAAATGGGGTTGGTATTACGCAGTCAATAGACACATTAAAGGCGCTTTCAAAAGTTCGCTTCGAAGGTGTTGTAACAGATGATTTAAACCAAATTCTCTCTGGTTTTAATGGAACGCTGTCTACCACTGTTTTTGATAAGCCCATAGAAAAAACAACCCTAGATAATAACAGGTTTGGAATTAAAATGAGTTTTGATTCAAGAGAAAGTAAGTTGTTTAGAGGTAAGTCGACCGTAACAAACGGCGTGTTCAATTTTGATTTTATTGTTCCTAAAGATATTAAAATAGCCTACGGTAAGGGGAAATTAAGTTTTTATGCTTCTGATGAAAATGAAGATAAATCTGGAGCAAATTTTGATGTTGTTGTTGGGGGGATTAATCCCAATGCAATAAGTGATGCTACAGGGCCAGAAGTACACGTATTTATGAATGACGAGTCGTTTATTGAAGGAGGAAATACAAACACATCACCTAACTTAATAATTTCGTTATCAGATATAAGTGGTATCAACACATCTATTACTTCTATAGATCATGATATTGTAGCTATTTTAGATGGAGATCAGGCAAATCCAATTGTATTAAACGATTACTATGAAACAGCGTTAGATGATTTTACAAAAGGAAAAGTGATGTATCAACTGAGAGATTTGGCAGTAGGTGCCCATACCATAAAAATAAAAGCTTGGGATACATATAATAATTCGTCTGAAGCAACGTTAAATTTTATGGTAGTAAGTGATAGTGGTCTGATATTAGAAAATGTACTGAACTATCCGAATCCATTTGTGAACTATACAGAATTTTGGTTTAACCACAATAAACCAAATGAACCTTTAGAAGTGCAAGTCCAAATATTTACAATATCAGGTAAAATTATTAAAACGATACATCAAACTGTTCAAACAACAGGAACCCTTTCTCGCAATTTAAAATGGGATGGTTTAGATGATTTTGGGAACCGACTTGGGAAAGGAGTTTACATATATAAATTAAGAGTTAAATCAACTATTAGTAATCAATACGCAGAGAAGTATGAAAAATTAGTCATACTTTAGTATAGAAATATAGTTTACAGCTAAAAATCAACTAAATGAAAAGAAGAACGTTATTATTTGTAGTAGCTTTATGTTTAATGGCTAATACTAACATTCAAAGTCAAACAAATGCAATTACAACAGCAGCGCCATTTTTATTGATTACGCCAGATGCTAGGGCAGGAGGAATGGCAGATATTGGAGTAGCAACGTCTTCAGATGCTTTTTCAATTTTTCACAATCCATCAAAAATTGCTTTTAACACAAATCAAATTAGTATTGGTGCAAATTACACACCTTGGCTGCGTAATTTAGTGGATGATATTTTTGTAGGAGGATTGTCTTATGTAAATAGATTTAGTGAAAATGCTGCTTGGGGAGTAGATTTTAAATATTTCTCTTTGGGTAAAATTGAGTTAACAGATAGTGGAGGAACTACTATTGGTACAGAGAACCCAAATGAACTGGCGTTAACAGGTACCTATGCCTTAAAATTAAGTGAAACATTTTCTTTAGGTGTTGGTTTGCGATTTATACATTCAAATTATAAATTGAGTGTACAAAACCCCAATATACAGGCGGTTAATTCTTTTTCAGTAGATGTTTCTGGTTATTATAGATCTCCAGAAGAAAATTATGGAAACTTTAATGGTAGGTACCGTTTGGGTTTTAACATCGCTAACATAGGTCCGAAAGTTTCATATGTGCCAGGTAATGAGGATTTTATTCCGACGAATTTAAAGCTAGGAGCAGGGTTTGATTTTATTTTAGACGACTATAATATTATTGGAATTAACATAGAAACTACAAAATTATTAGTTCCTTCTCCACAAGCAGATGGGTCAGATAAAGATAAAGGATGGATTTCGGGAATGTTATCTTCTTTTGGTGATGCACCAGGTGGGTTTAGCGAAGAATTAAAAGAATTTACCTATGCATTAGGAGCAGAGTATTTGTATAATAATGCGTTTGCTTTAAGAGCAGGGTATTATCACGAAAGTGAAATTAAAGGAAATAGACAATATTTTACAATGGGGGGAGGATTTAAAGCCAAAGCTTTTTCGTTGGATTTATCATATTTAATGAATTCTTCAAATGTGAACCATCCCTTAGAAAATACCTTGCGTTTTTCTTTATCATTTGATTTAGGGGAGATTTATGAAGATTATTAGTACCTTCGTTCTTTCACGAGTTAAGTATCCTTATGAAAAAAATTAATGTAGTAGCAGCTGCTACTGTTTACGATAATGTTTCTGAATTGCCTTCAGACATTCAATCGTTGATGAATAAAGCTATAGAAGCAAGAAATAATGCGTACGCACCTTATTCTAAATTTAAAGTGGGTGTTGCTTTATTATTAGAAAACAACCAAATTGTTTTAGGAAATAATCAAGAAAGTGCCGCATACCCATCTGGGATGTGTGCAGAACGCGTAGCAATTTGGAAAGCTAGTTCAGACTATCCTGGAGTAAAAGTGAAGCAATTGGTGATAACAGCGAGTTCTAGTAACGCGACTGTAGATAGACCTGTTGGTCCTTGTGGAGCTTGTAGGCAAACACTATCTGAGTATGAAATTAATCAGAAAGAGCCAATAGAGATTTATTTTATGGGTGAAGTTGGTCAAATTGTAAAAACGGAGTCCTTATTGTCCTTATTGCCCTTTTCTTTTGATAGTACTTATCTATAAATGAAACAAGACATTTCTTCAAGGAGAGACATTCATTTTATAATTACAGCCTTTTACAAGAAGTTAGTAGCAGATAAAAATATGCTCCCTTTTTTTGAAGCTATTATAGAAGAAAATCATTTAAAAGAGCACATAGAAACTATTACAAACTTTTGGCAAGACATTTTATTGCATACTTCTAGTTATAGTAGTAATGTGATGCAAAAACACTTGGATTTTAATAAAAAAAATGTGTTTAAAAAAGAGCACTTTACAGCTTGGTTGTCTTATTTAAAAACATCTATTGATGATACTTTTGATGGGCAGAATGCGCAAAACATGAAAGATAGAGCTGCATCTATTGCTATGGTAATGCAAGTGAAACTGCAACATTACGATTAATGTAATTTAAATGTCAGCAATATTGATATTCTTAAATATAAATGTAAAATTATAAGAATCTAATAAAAACAGTCAAAACAATCTAGCTCATTTTTTAATTTCCATTAAAAAATCGTTTCTTTGTTAAAGACGTAATTCTAACGGTATACCCTTCATGAGTAATTCAAAAATAACAGGAACAGGTTGTTATATTCCTACAATAATTCAAGAAAATGACAAATTTTTACAACATCACTTTCTTAATGAAGATGGGTCTTCCTTTGATGCAGATAACACTATAGTTATAGAGAAATTTAAATCGATAACAGGAATAGAAGAAAGAAGATATGCCAAAAAAGACTTGCTAACATCTGATCTCGCTTTTTTTGCTGCTCAAAACGCCATTGAAAATTCAAAGGTAAACGCGGAAGAATTAGATTATATCATTTTAGCACATAATTTTGGAGATGTAAAAGCTCCTGGTGAACAAAGTGATTTAGTCCCAAGTATAGCTGCTCGCGTAAAGAACAAGCTGCAAATTGAAAACCCTAACTGTGTGGCTTATGATATTCTATTTGGTTGTCCAGGTTGGATTGAAGGGGTGATTCAAGCGCAAGCTTTTATAAAAGCAAAAATAGCAAAGAAGATCTTAGTGATTGGTGCTGAAACTTTATCTAGAGTTGTAGACAAGTCAGATAGAGATTCGATGATTTTTAGTGATGGAGCAGGAGCTTGTATTGTAGAGGCAACAAATGAGAACGATTCGGGAATTTTGAGTCATGCGACTCAGACTTTTGCGAAAGATGAGGTTGGTTATTTGTTTTTTGACAAATCATTTGATTCAAATGCAAACCCAGATAATAAATACATAAAAATGTTAGGACGTAAAATCTATGAATTTGCGCTTAATAACGTGCCTCAAGCAATGCAAACGGCTTTAGTAAAAAGCGGAAAAGACATTGAAGATGTGAAAAAAATATTCATACATCAAGCCAATGAGAAAATGGATGATGCAATTATAAAACGTTTTTATAGATTGTTTAAGAGACAGGTTCCAGAAAATGTAATGCCAATGAATATTCATAAGTTTGGAAACAGTTCCGTTGCAACAGTACCCACATTATTAGATTTGGTTTTAAAGGGAGAAATAGAAAACCAAGAAGTAAACAAAGGAGACGTTGTAATCTTTGCATCGGTAGGAGCTGGAATGAATATCAATGCCATAATTTATAAGTTTTAATACAGAAGCTTCTCTCGAAGTTTGTGATTTTCTTGTTGCATTAAAAAAAAAGATAATAGATGCAAAAAATTCTAAATTCTTGTAGTATTTTTGCGCATGCAACAACACAACGTACTTATATTAGATTTCGGCTCGCAATACACACAACTTATTGCCCGAAGAGTTAGAGAATTAAACATTTATTGTGAGATTCATCCTTATAACAAATTACCAAAGAATAGTAACGAATTTAAAGCTGTAATCTTATCAGGAAGTCCATCTTCGGTTAGGTCTGAAGACCCTCCGCATCCAGATTTATCTGAAATAAGAGGAAAGAAACCATTGTTAGCAGTTTGTTATGGAGCGCAATATTTAGCACATTTTTCTGGAGGATTGGTCGGTCAATCTAACACTCGAGAATATGGAAGAGCTAATTTATCATTTGTAAAAAATGATGAAGTATTTTTAGAAGGGATTTCTGCAGGGAGTCAAGTTTGGATGAGTCACTCAGATACAATTAAAGAATTGCCAACAAACGGATTGCGTTTGGCAAGTACCCACGATGTAGAAAATGCTGCATACAGAATTGAAGGAGAGGACACCTATGCTATTCAATTTCATCCAGAGGTATATCATTCTACTGACGGCAAACAATTATTAGAGAACTTTTTAGTGAAAATTGCCGGAGTAGCACAAACGTTTACTCCAGATTCATTTGCCGAAACAACAATTAGCGATATAAAAGCAAAGGTTGGAGATGACAAAGTTGTTTTAGGCTTGTCTGGAGGTGTAGATTCTACCGTAGCTGCAGTTTTATTGCACAAAGCAATTGGGAGCAATTTGCATTGTATTTTTGTGAATAACGGATTGCTACGTAAAAACGAATTTACGGATGTTTTAAAACAATACGAAGGCATGGGCTTAAACGTAAAAGGAGTTGATGCTTCTGAGCGTTTTATGAATGCTTTAGCTGGTCTAAGTGATCCAGAAGCAAAAAGAAAAGCAATTGGTAACGCTTTCATTGAAGTTTTTGATGCTGAAGCAAATCAAATTACCGATGCCAAATGGTTGGCACAAGGAACTATTTATCCCGATGTTATTGAGTCAGTTTCGGTAAATGGAGGTCCGTCAGCAACCATTAAAAGTCACCATAATGTAGGCGGTTTACCAGATTTTATGAAATTAAAAATTGTAGAGCCTTTGCGTATGATTTTTAAAGATGAGGTGAGAAGAGTAGGCGCTTCTTTGGGAATTGATAAAGATTTGTTAGGAAGACATCCTTTTCCTGGTCCAGGGCTTGCAATTCGTATTTTAGGAGATATTACTCCAGAGAAAGTAGCGATATTACAAGAAGTAGATGCTGTTTTTATCAATGGATTAAAAGAGAGTGGATTGTATGATAAAGTATGGCAAGCTGGAGCTATTTTATTACCTGTAAATTCTGTTGGAGTGATGGGAGATGAAAGAACGTATGAAAAGGTTGTTGCACTTAGGGCAGTTGAAAGCACAGATGGAATGACTGCAGATTGGGTGAATTTACCTTATGAATTCTTGCAAAAAACATCAAACGATATTATAAATAAAGTGAAAGGTGTAAATAGAGTGGTATATGATATCAGCTCAAAACCACCGGCAACAATCGAGTGGGAATAATATACTAAGTCAGTAATTTTTGTGTTATACTATAGGAATTACTGGCTTTGGAAAAACTTTTTCTGAATACAGGAAACGACAAATTATATGAAGCATTTTAAATTATTAGTTACTTTTTTTGTTTTTACGATCGCAGTATCTTGTGGGCAGCAAAAAAAATACGTTACGTATAAAGTAAAACAAGGGGAAACAATGCGAAGCATTGCGAAGAAACTTGACGTTAAAACGAAAGATTTATTACGTTTAAATCCTGATGTTGGTAGAAGGCCAAGAGCAAATACAGAAATCTTTATTCCGAATAAGAATACGATTAAACTTGTTGAAGAAAAAGACGAAACCCCTGTAGATTATAATGACGTAAAAGATTCTATCAGACTTGATTCTATTAATACGGTTACTGAAATTGAAGAACTAAAGAAAGAGTTTGTTGTTCACAAAGTAAGTAAAGGAGATACTTTTTATAGTTTAACAAGATATTATAATGTATTAAAGTCTGATTTGTTGGAGTTAAACCCAGAGTTGTTAGAAGGCTTAAAATTGGGTTCAACCATTAAAATAAAAAAAATTATAGAAGGGGAAGAGCTGATTGCTATTTATAATGACACGATTTCTGATAATGCATCTGTAAAGTTGGCGTTGCTTCTACCATTTAGAGCAAAGTTGTTTGATACAATTAAAGCTGTAGATATATTTAAAGGAGGAAGTAGAAATTTAAACAATATTGTTACCGATTTTTATTTAGGAGCAGAATTAGCAATTGACTCCTTAAGAAATCAAGGAATACAAGTTGCGTTGACTGTTGTTGATACAGAAGATAGAAATACCGTTGTTAATGATTTAATATCTAATAAAACCTTGGATGATCAAGATGTCATAATTGGTTCAATTTATTCTGACGAAACTAAGAAGTTGGCAAGTAGCCTAAGTGTTCCTGTTGTGTTTCCTGTGTTTTCTAAATCTCAAACATCTTTTACATCATCTAGAATTGTGAAAACATCTCCGGATAAGCATTTGTATAAAGAAAAATTGTTGTCATACATTTTAAAGCAATATAAAAACGAAAACATTATTATTGTTGGTGACTCTACGGTAGCATCGATAACTGAAATTAGGCAGATTGCAAATATTTTAAAACAGCACGATTCTATAAATGAAGTACATGAGATTATTCCTCACTACGGATATATTGCTCAGGAGCGATTTTTGAAAATGATGAAACCTGATACCACGAATATTAAAAACTGGGTGCTTATAGCGACGAATAATAATGTAATTGCTGCTGATGCTATTAATAGTCTGATTAGTTTTCCTGATCCACCAGAACCTGAAGACGAGGATGAAGAGCCGGAAGAAAAAATAAATTATACAGTAAAGCTTTTTGGATTTGAAAAATCAAATTATGTAAATAATAATAAATTGGCACAATTAGAATTTGTGCATGTCACAGATACCTATGTAGATGAGAATTCATTATCGGCGAGAACTTTCAATAAACAATATCTTCGAAAAAATAAAGCACTACCGTCCTATTATGCTACTAGGGGGTTTGATGTTGCTTACGATGTAATTATGCGATTAGCATCGGGTAACGGTCTTTATGAAACGTTTAAAGAAGGTGTTTCGTATCGAATTGAAAGTAAATTTGATTTTAATAAAAGAATCTTTGGGATTTCAGAGAATAGAGGATTATATCTGTTGGAATATCAGCCGGATATGAGTCTTAAACGAATAGAATAATCACGTTCACCTTAAAAAAACAAAAAAGCTCCTAATAATTAGGAGCTTTTTTGTTTTTTTAAGTAAAATATCTCAACTAGATTTTTTTCATCTGTTGTTTCATCATTTTAATTTGATCATTCAACATACCTTGTTTGTCTAGTTTTTTAGCTTCATTCATAAGCATTGTTGCTTCACGTTTTCTTCTTTTTGTCATCGCGATACCTGCTAATTGTAATTTAGCCATTGCTAAATCATGGCCCATAGACAACCCTAATTTGATTGCTTTCTTTAAATATTTTTCGGCTTGCGTAATATTCGTTTGAGACAACATAATTCCATGTAGAAAATTGTAGTACCCTTCTTGCTTTTTTGTCAAAGCTGCACTTGGGTTTTTAATGTATTCTAACCATTTTTGTGCTCCTGGAAAGTTTTGTTTACGCAGTTGTAAAAAAGCTAATAATATAAATTCGTTTTTAAAGTACAATAAAATGAAAATACCCGCTAATAATAGAATAGAAATTCCATTCATTATATGGACTTGAGAAAATTCGAATACAGACCAAGCAGTGATTAAAGCTGCAATAATTAATTTAAAGTTTTTATGAAACATAGACTTGTTTTTATTTTAGAGAAAGCAAAAATACATTTTTCTTATGAAAATTGATTGTCACTTCGAGTGAAATTTAGGTGTTAAATTTAGTGTCGAGACGTTATTTTTTATAGTATTTTTTATGTTTAAACCAGGCGGCTAGACCTAATATAGCAACAAACCCAAGAGAATAATACACAGATGTTGGTGTAATTACTTTATCTCCACTGGCATACGAATGCAAACCAGAAAGGTAGAAGTTTACGCCAAAATAGGTCATCATAATAGATGAATAGGTAATGATAGACCATAGGTTGAATGTAAAACGACTTCTTAATCCAGGAATCAAACGCATGTGTAATACAAAGGCATATAACATGATACTAATTAATGCCCATGTTTCTTTTGGATCCCAGCCCCAATAGCGCCCCCAACTTTCGTTGGCCCACATTCCGCCTAAAAAGTTCCCTATGGTTAACATAATCAAACCAATGGTGATAGACATTTCGTTAATTACCGTCAATTCTTTTATGGCCAAACCTAGCTTCTTTTTATTGTTCTTATTAGTAAATGCCATTAAGAATAATGAAAATATTCCTAAAATCATTCCTAAAGAAAAAGGTCCGTAACTTGCAACGATAATGGATACATGTACTAATAACCACCAAGAATTTAATACCGGTTGTAAATTTGCAATCTCAGGGTCAAGCCAGTTTTGATGTGCAAACGCTAAGATAACTGCAGTTAAAAATGTGGTGGCGGCAATAGTTAAGGATGATCTTCTTCCGAAAATCAATCCGAATAACATGGTTGCCCAAGCAACATAAATAATCGATTCATAGGCATTACTCCAAGGTGCGTTTCCGCTAATATACCAACGTGCTCCTAATCCTAATGTGTGGAAAACAAACAGTGTAAGTATAATAGCAATTAGTCCTTTTATGATATAATTGAATATTTTTTTGTCTGAGAAAATTTGAGCAATTACTACAAATATTAATAAGACACCAGCCAGTCCAAAGTATTTTGCTAACCTGCTAAAGATGCTAAACCTATTGTATGCAATTTCTAAAGCTATTTTATCTTCTGATGGAATCACCTTTGCTCCAAATTTCTTTTGGAAGTTCTTAATTCCGTCTAAAACTTTATCAGCTTGGGTATAATCATTACTTACTTTGGCTTTTTGTAAAATCTGCTTGTAAACAGGCAATACCTGTCTGACAAATACAGAATCAGTTCCTTTAAATCCTGCATGAAGTGTTTCTAGTTGAGAAACCCACTTGTTGTTTGGGTCATTCGGAACAGGGAATATTTTTAAAATATTTCCACCAATGGCGCCATATAAAAGGCCAACTCTTTTGTCTATATTGATAAGGTCTTTTTCAAATTTATTTTTGACGTTGTTTTTTTGTGCTTCTGCAACTTGAGCTCTTATTAAGTATTCTCCTTTTTGAGTTAATAAATCAGATAGACGAGCGTGGGTGGCGTCTTTGGTTAAGCCAAGTTGTTCTCTAATTTTAGTGTTATTTTTTTCAAGGTAAATCATCGGAACTTCAATCCAAAACCTTGGATTTTCAATAATTGACAATAAAACCTGACTAGGGTTCATTCCTTTAAAAGTTTCTTGATGTGTAACTTTTCGAACCAATTCAGATGCAAAGGTATGTGCAGGTTTCATTCTACCTCCTGCGTCTTGTATTACTAAGCTGTTAAACAGTTCGGCATGTTTTACATCAACAATATTTGCTGTTAATATTGAATCTATTTGTTGTGGTGATATGGCATGCTGTTGATGCTGTTCTTGTCCTGAAACAGCTACAGATAGCAATAAAAATGCAGCAATACTTAATGTTGCTTTTTTCTTTCTAATTTTTTTCAATGATTGCTTTAAAGAGTCAAAACGTGTTCCTTTTACAAACAAAATACAAATGAGTCCAAAGTATAACAAGAAGTATCCAATGTATGTAATTAATGTACCCCAGTAGTCATGATTCACAGAGAGATGTGTTTCTTCTTTTTCACCAGATATGTCATAACTAGATTGAAATAATTTGTACCCTTTGTAATCTAAAATATGATTCATGTAAATTCTGTAATCAAATGTTTTTTCTGGAGAAATTACGGTTACTTCACTTGCATAAGATGCAGCACTTTCTGAACCAGGATATTTTTCTAATTGAAAGTCTTTTAACTTTACGTGAAAAGGGGTTTCTAAAGTATTAGCGCCATAGAGCATTCTAAAGTTTAAGTTGTCAACGGTTAGTTGTTTAGAGTTTAAAGCATTGTATTTACCTCCGGTGAGTTCAATCCTTTCTGTTTTGTTGTTTGTAGTAACGTCTAAAACTATGATGTCTGAGCTTAAATCTCTATCATTTTTAGGGCCTCTAACAGTTGTCATATTTCCTTTCATAACAGGGTTTGGAACTACAAACGGTAAGCCAGAAACTGTATATAAAGAACGTAATTGAAAATCTTGAATAGAATCTTTAGTTACAGTTCCTTTAAATTGATCTGCCATTCTCATAAAAGTTCCATCAGCACCGGCCTTGATTTTTAAATAATCTCCCGAAGAGGTAATATTAATTGTGGCCGTATCTGGTGCGTCAAAACCAACTAAGATATTATGAATGTTTTGTACCGTTCCTTTTTTAATGTAATGCTCATGTCTAGAGCCACTACTAGATTCAACCAAAAATAAATAGTCATCCCCAGTTTCATCTTCAACAAATTTTTGTTCTGCCCATGGAATATAGTTCACTAATTTGATGTCAACTTCTTGGTCCATAAATTTGGTTGAATAATTCCAAGAATTGCTTCCCCAACCAGATAATAGAATTGGTTCGTTTACTGTTGGTTTTTGCTGTTTTCCATCATCTATTACAATATTTACGTAAGTTGTTTCTGTTAAGAATTTATTGGTCATTTCTCCTTCTTCAATAACCATAATTCCTTCATAGCCTATGTAACGAGTAACTCCAGCTCCAATAAGAATTAATAAAAAAGCTGCATGAAATAACAATACAGCCCATTTTTCTCTTTTATATAAGCGGTATCTAAAAATGTTACCAAAAAAGTTAATTACAAAAAAGAGCATGATTGCTTCGAACCACCAAGTATTATACACTAATGCTTTAGATGTTTGTGTGCCGAAATCGTTTTCTATAAAAGTAGCGACTCCCATTGCTGTTGCAAATAAGAAAAATAAGACAGCCGTTAAACGGGTTGAATACAGGATATTGAATATTTTTTTCATTGTAAAATTACCTATGTGTAAAACTCAGCAAATTTACGGATAAATGCTTGAATAACCGATTTGAATTCCCTGTTTTTTAAATAGGGAATGTGGTTTGAAAAAGATATTTAAGAATCCTGTTATTTTTAGTCTTTCAAAGAATTAAATACAATAGCATTTGCTAATATGTATCGAATTAATTAGTTAAATCAAATCAGTCTAGTCAGTAACACTATCAATCAAAATAGTAAGCATGTCTATTGCAGCCTGAGAAATTTTTGTTCCAGGCCCAAAAACACCAACTGCACCGCTGTCAAATAAGAATTGGTAATCTTGTGCAGGAATAACGCCACCTACAATTACCATAATGTCTTCTCGTCCATATTGCTTTAGCTCTTCAATAACTTGAGGGACTAGGGTTTTGTGCCCAGCGGCTAAAGAAGAAATGCCTAAAATATGAACATCATTTTCTATGGCTTGTTTAGTTGCTTCCTTCGGGGTTTGAAATAATGGGCCAATATCTACATCAAAACCAAGATCTGCATAACCAGTAGCAACTACCTTTGCACCACGATCATGACCATCTTGTCCTAGTTTAGCAATCATAATTCTTGGACGTCTTCCTTCTAATTCTGCAAATTTATTTGCTAGTTCTGTTGCTTTTTTAAATAGAGGGTCTTCTTTTATTTCTTTACTATACACGCCAGAGATGGTTTTATGAACAGCTTTATGTCTTCCGAAAACACTTTCTAGTGCGTCAGAAATTTCACCTAATGTGGCTCTTTCTTTGGCTGCTTTAATTGCTAAAGCTAGTAAATTTCCTTCACTTGATTTGGCAGCTCTTGTTAAATCTTCAAGTGTTTGTTTGACTTTTTGAGTGTCTCTTGTTGTTTTAATAGATTCTAAACGTTCAATTTGAGATAGACGCACAGCTTCATTGTCAACCTCTAAAATGTGTAAAGGGTCTTCTTCTTTTAACTGGTATTTATTTACGCCAACAATAACATCTTGTCCGCTATCAATTTTTGCTTGTTTTTTTGCAGCGGCCTCTTCAATTCGCATTTTAGGAATTCCTTTTTCAATGGCTTTTGTCATTCCGCCTAATTCCTCAACTTCTTGAATTAGCTTCCATGCTTTATTTGCAATATCTTCTGTTAATTGTTCTACATGATAACTTCCAGCCCAAGGATCTACTGTCTTGGTAATATTTGTTTCTTCTTGTAAAAAAATTTGTGTATTTCTTGCGATTCTTGCCGAAAAGTCGGTAGGTAAGGCAATTGCTTCATCTAGTGCATTTGTATGTAAACTTTGTGTCCCTCCAAAGGCAGCAGCCATTGCTTCAATTGTTGTTCTTGCAACATTATTAAAAGGATCTTGTTCTGTTAAAGACCATCCGCTTGTTTGGCAATGTGTTCTTAAAGCGAGAGATTTTTGGTTTTTCGGGTTGAACTCCTGTACAATTTTTGTCCATAACATTCTTCCCGCTCGCATCTTTGCAATCTCTGTAAAGTGATCCATACCTATAGCCCAGAAAAAAGATAATCTTGGTGCAAAAGTATCAATATCCATTCCAGATTCGATCCCTTTTTTAATATATTCAAGTCCGTCTGCTAAGGTATATGCTAATTCAATATCTGCGGTAGCACCTGCTTCTTGCATGTGGTACCCCGATATAGAAATTGAATTAAACTTCGGCATATGATTACTGGTGTATTGAAAAATATCAGCAATAATTTTCATTGATGGAGAAGGCGGATAGATGTACGTATTACGCACCATAAACTCTTTTAGAATGTCGTTTTGAATAGTTCCAGAAAGGGATTTTATAGCAACACCTTGTTCTTCTGCGGCAACAATATAAAAAGCTAAAATGGGTAAGACCGCTCCATTCATTGTCATAGAGACTGACATTTTATCCAAAGGTATTTTATCAAATAAAATTTTCATGTCCTCAACAGAGTCAATCGCAACACCAGCTTTTCCAACATCACCTTGAACACGATCATGATCAGAGTCATAGCCTCTGTGAGTGGCCAAGTCAAAGGCAACAGACAATCCTTTTTGTCCGGCAGCCAAATTTCTTCTATAAAAAGCATTGCTTTCTTCTGCTGTAGAAAACCCCGCATATTGTCTAATTGTCCAGGGTCTACGAACATACATAGTAGAATAGGGACCTCTTAAATACGGCGGAAAACCAGCTGTGAAATCTTCATGAGAAAAATGTTTTTCAGGTTGATTATTAACTGAATTTAATGATATATTTTGAATGTTTTTTCTACTCATATTTGGCTTATTAGAGCTTCATCAGTTTGTAAATTTTTGTACCTAATACTTTTATTTCAGTATTGTTTTTTTTTGTTTTAATATATATTATCATTAAATATATAATGGAAACTACCGTGAGGATGGAGGTGATAATTAAAATTAAATTAAAACTATTGATTACACAATTGTCTATTATTCCGTCTAATAAATAAATTGCTCCAATAGCAAAGAAAACGAACCCAAAAATATAATAAGGAACCCGTTTTTTATACCTACGGTTTTCTTTTTTTAGTGCTTTCTGTTTTAGTTCGTATTGATAGACTAATTTTTTTTCTACTCCCATGTTTTAAAAATTATTCATTTTCTAAGCGTTGCTTTTCGTAAGCTTCGGCTAAACGTTTTTTTAATATCGGGGAGACTAGAGTTTTAATTGGTTTTGTTTTAAGAAAGGGATAAAACTCAATATCGCTTTTCATGGCATCATCATTATTAGGTTGCTTGTTGGTTCCTAATAAAATAACTTCGTTTGTATCAAACTTGTTTTGTTCTTTAGTGGCACTTTCTGTGATTTTTCTTTGAATTACACCTTCTTTTAACTGTTTTAAGAATCCGCCACCTTTTTCTATGTCTTTAAAAATTAGTAAAGCTTTATCTGCTAATTGATTAGTAATACTTTCAATATAATAGGAGCCGTTGGCAATTGTATTTGCGCTTTCTAGATAACTCTCTTGCTGAAGAATTAATAATTGATTTCTAGAAATTCGTTCTCCAAATTCATTCTTCTTATGATATGTAGCATCGTAAGAAAGATTGTTAACGGTGTTTGCACCTCCTAAAATAGCACTCATACATTCAGAGGTGGTTCTTAGCATATTTACGTTATAGTCGTAAATTGTTTTATTACGTGTACTAGGTTGTGTAAATATATGAATTTCTCGTTCTTTAGAATTATATTCTTTTAAAAGTGCGCTCCATAAAACTCTAAATGCTTTAATTTTTGATATTTCAAAAAAGTAATTGCTTCCTACGGCAAAATTAAAATGAAACTTAGAGGCAAATTCTATTCCAAAATGATTTAAATACTCATTGGCATGTGCCAAGGTGTAAGCTAATTGCTGCGTGCATGTCGCGCCTGAATTTTGATATAATGTCGCGTCAATACCAATAGAATTGTGAGCGTTTTTTACAATAGCTCCAAGTTCTAAATGATCAGCTTTTAAGTTTTTAAACCAATTTCCGTTTTGAGCAAGATGGTTAATGATATCAACTTGAATATAGCAATTACTTGAATTGACATAATCTGAAACCTCCTTAATAAAAGAAGCATCTAAAAACTGAAATCTAAAATATAGAAGAATGTTTTTTAAATCTATGTTTGCCAGTAGTTTTTTATAGTCAAAATGACTTTCTGCAATAAATTCAATTGCGTTTGCTCCTTTCTCTAAAGCGTTTTTTGCAATGTAATTAACAGTTTTTTCGTCATTGATATAGATGGATTGAGAAATGTTAAATTTGAATTCAGAGGTATTACTAGTGCTATTTACTCTGTCTTCTTTGGTGTAAAAAGGTTTTACAACAATTCCTTCATCGGTTTTCCATAATAAAGTTTCATTATAGTCAGCCCCTTTTAAATCTACTTGAATTTTTTGCTTCCAAGCAGCAGGAGAAATGCTGTTAAAATGATTAAATAATTTAGTACTCATTACTTTATGGTGTCAAACTCTATCAAATAAATATCTTCGTTTTCTTTTTTCATCAAGTATTTCTCTCGTGCAAACCGTTCTAATTGTGATGAGTCTTTTAGTTTTTTTATGACAGTATTATATTCTTTGATGTTTTCTTTATAAAACTTATTTGTCTTTTTTATTTTGTCAATTTCTTTATCGTATTCTTTGTGTACAAGATAAGAATTTCCGTCAAAGAATAGCATCCAAACAGTAAAACCTATCAGAATTATTACATATCTATTGGTAATGAATTTGACTAGCTTCTTTTGTCTAAACTGTTTAAAAGTCATTTATAATTTATTGGTTATCACAGTTCTAACTATGTCAATGGCAACGTTATTGTGTCTGTCATTTGGAATTATAATATCTGCATAGTTTTTTGTAGGTTCTATAAACTGTTGATGCATAGGTTTTAACGTATCTTGGTATCTACTCAATACTTCATTGACATCTCTTCCTCTTTCATTAATATCTCGACGAACTCTTCTAATTAATCGTTCATCTGTATCTGCATGTACAAATATTTTGATGTCAAAAAGGTCTCTTAACTCTTCATTATTGAAAATTAATATTCCTTCCACAATGATCACTTTTTTTGGATGTGTTTTTATGACATCGGTTGTTCTGTTATGTGTGACAAAAGAATAGATTGGTTGATTGATGGTTTTACCCGCTTTTAAATCCTTTAGATGCTCAATAATTAAATCAAAGTCAATTGCTCTGGGGTGATCAAAATTAATTTTTGTTCGTTCATCATAGCTTAAGTTGTCTGTAGCATTGTAATATGAGTCTTGAGAAATAACACAAACTTCATCAGTTGGAAGTTCTTGTATGATCTTATTTACAACTGTTGTTTTTCCGCTTCCAGTTCCTCCAGCGATTCCAATTATTAGCATACTATTATGGTTAGGTTTAAAGAATAACTGACAACAAATTTAATGAAAATTCGGTCAATTTTGAGCATAAAAAAAGTCCTTTCTTTTGAAAGGACTTTAAAGAGCCGATGAAGGGACTCGAACCCCCGACCTGCTGATTACAAATCAGCTGCTCTAGCCAGCTGAGCTACATCGGCTTTTGCTTATTTTTAAGCGTGGCAAATATATTATGATTTCTGAAATTGACAAGCTTTTTTTTTGTTTTTTTTTGAAATAGATGTTGCTAAAAAATAAGCGCTTTTTCTTGATCGAACTAGTTGGTGTAAAATCAGTGAGTTATATGGTTCTAGGAGCTTATTTGTTTAATACATTAAAGATGTTCTTTTTTCTTTTACGCACTTGTTCGAGGTGAATCTAGTATCTAGGTGTGACATGATTTTGGATTTTTAAATTTAATATTAATGTTTTGCGTTCTGAATCGTTTAAATGCTTTTATGTCCGCTTTTTTTGTGACCCAATTAGTCCCAGTTAGATTTTGATGATACAGCATATTTTCCAGCCCCGATCAATAGTATTGAAATAGTTCCAAAAAGATACAGTGCTTGCAGTTCAATAGCCCATCCTCCAAACTGATTAAGCGAGAAAACATCTGTAATATGCGCCATTAAAATAGCTGCTAGCATATTGAAAGCTAAAATGATGCTAGCCAATCGAGTTCTGTAGCCTATCACTATAAGAATGGGGGCTACTATTTCTCCAATAAAAACTGCATAAGCTATAAATTCAGGAATCCCTACACCTTTTAATACGCTTTTAATAAAAGAATAGTTGGAGTTCATATTTGCTATTCCATGGAATAATACAAGGATTCCTATACTAATTCTTAAAATTAATACCCCAGTTTCTTTGTTTTGAATTTTTTTTAATGTGTTCATGTCTGTTTAATTTATATGAATTATTGTCGGAGCAAAATTCAAGAAAATCAAAGACAGTTAATAGGATGGTTGTCACTATTAATTTGTGAAATATATCACATTAAATAGAAGCGAAATTGTTTATGAGTTAAGCCTACTTAATGTTTCTCTGGATACACCAAGATACGCTGCGATGAGTTTTTTAGAAACTCGTTGAAAAAGTTTAGGGTATTGTTTTAGCAATAATTCATAGCGCTCTTTAGAAGAGTTTTTTAAAAGAGAGAGGATCCGATGTTGCAACGCAATACGACCAAGTTTTCCTTTTTTCGCCCAAAATCGCTCCATTTTGTGCATTTCTTTGGTGAGCTTTTCTCTATTTTCGTGAGTTATGTATAGCAATTCACTATCTTCAATACAGTCTATAGAAATAGTTGATGGTGCTCTATTTGTAAATGAATCATAATCTGTTATCCACCAATTTTCCATTCCAAATTGTAGAATGTGCTCTTTTCCATTTTCGTCAAAAAAATAACTTTTTAAACAGCCATTTACAATCCAATATTCTTTTTGAGCAATTTCTCCTTCTTGTAAAATGTATTGATGTTTGCGTTTTTTAGTGTGCTCAAAATGACTTAAAATAAAATCAAATTCTTTATCTGTCAATGAAATGATTTCTTCTAAGTGTTTTCTAAATGGATGCATTAATGATGTTTTTCTTCTTTAGGGCTTGATGAATTTCCAAATATAAAGGTTTTACTTTTTGAATTGCAAATTTTCCCTTTTGAAAAAAAATGTGGTTGCAGTGAATATGAAAATCTAGCAAACATTAGCTAGGTGATGTCGAAGTGGCAGGATTACCTCAATGCATTCGGTGATCCAGAAGATTGGGCGTTACAATCACAAAACCTTGATTCCCTTCGCTTATTGCAGTTGTTTTTTTGCGCTCAAAATTTAAGCAAGCTCAATTTTGGGCATAAAAAAGCCCTGCTAAAAAAGCAAGGCTTTGTAATTGTCGGGGTGGCAGGATTACCTCCCTTTATTCGGTGATCCTGGATAGGATGTGTTGCTATAAGAAGGCTTAAATGCTGTCGCATTTAGGAATTTTATTTATGTATAGGTTGCTTATGCTCGTTTTCAACGGCAACGTCCATACATAAAAAAAGTCCAAGAATTAAATTCTTAGACTTCTTTTGTCGGGGTGGCAGGATTCGAACCTGCGACCTCCTCGTCCCAAACGAGGCGCGATGACCGGGCTACGCTACACCCCGAAAATATTTCGGATTGCAAAGATACTATTATATTTCTATATTGTAAAGCCAAATGATCTTAAATATCATAAATTATGAAAAATACTATTCGATTAATATGCGTCCTTTTTAGTTGTTGTTTTATGGTGAGTTTTTATAGTTCTCAACCAGAGCAAACTAAGCAATATGAATTGATAGTTGCTGACTTAATCATTCCTTGGGGTTTTACTTTTTTACCAGATAATTCAATACTGATAACAGAAAAAGAAGGAATACTCATTCATTTTAAGAATGGAAAAAAGACGATTATAACTGGATTGCCAAAAATTAAAGTCCAAGGGCAAGGAGGATTAATGGATATTGAATTGCATCCGAATTATAAAAAGAATGGATGGGTTTATTTTACATATTCTTCAGGAAATAGCAAAGGAGCAAATACGACAATCATGAGGGCAAGAATTAATAACGATAGATTAATCAATCAAGAAGTATTGTATAAAGCAACTCCAAATACTAGAAGAGGGCAACATTTTGGTTCTCGCATTGCTTTTGATAAAGAAGGATACCTCTATTTTAGTGTTGGAGATCGAGGGAGTAGAGATGTAAATCCGCAGGATATTACAAAAGATGGAGGTAAAGTTTACCGCTTACATGACGATGGTAGTATTCCGAAAGACAATCCCTTTGTAACAAATAAAGGCGCTAAAAAAGCCATATATAGTTATGGACATCGAAATCCGCAAGGAATGGAAATCAATCCTTTTACCGGAACTATTTGGACACATGAACATGGTCCAAGAGGTGGAGATGAAATTAATAGTATTAAAAAAGGAAAAAACTATGGTTGGCCAAAAGCTAGTTTTGGAATTAATTATAGCGGATCAAAATTTACAGACAAAACATCAATTGCAGGGATGGAAAACCCTTTGCACCAATGGACACCATCAATTGCACCAAGCGGAATGGCTTTTGTGAATTCAGATAAGTATCCCGATATGAAAGGTAACTTATTGGTAGGTTCTTTAAAGTTTAGATATGTTTCTAATTGTACATTAAAAAACGGGAAAGTGGTAAAAGAAGAAAAACTACTTGAAGGATTGGGGAGAGTAAGATCTATCGAACAAGGAAATGATGGTTTTATCTATGTGGGAATAGAGCAATTAGGAATTGTAAAAATCAATCCATAAACAGATTCACTTGCCTTACAAATGGTTGATTGATTTTAATTATATGACTATTATAATTTATCATGTGAAAAAAGTTGAAAAATAAATATAAAAAAATATATTTGCCTTCATAAAAATAGAAACAATGGCAGAAAAAATTAAATGTTTGATTATCGGTTCTGGTCCAGCAGGATACACAGCAGCAATTTATGCAGCAAGAGCAGATATGAAACCAGTAATGTATACAGGTTTGCAAATGGGAGGTCAGTTAACGACCACTACAGAAGTAGACAACTTTCCTGGTTATCCTGATGGAACTGATGGAACTGCAATGATGACTGATTTGCAAAAACAAGCTGAACGTTTTGGAACAGAAGTTCGTTTTGGAATGGTTACTAAAGTAGATTTTAGTAAAGAAGAAGGAGGAATACATAAAGTTATTGTTGATGAAGCTATAGAGATTGAAGCGGAAACTGTAATTATTTCTACTGGAGCTACTGCCAAATATTTAGGAATAGAAAGTGAACAACGTTTAATAGGTGGTGGAGTTTCTGCGTGTGCTACTTGTGATGGATTCTTTTATAAAGGTCAAGATGTTGTTGTTGTTGGAGCAGGGGACACTGCTGCAGAAGAGGCTACGTATTTAGCAAATATTTGTAATAAAGTTACATTATTAGTCCGTAAAGACTACATGAGAGCTTCAAAAGCAATGCAGCATAGAGTTGAAAAAACTGCAAATATTGAAGTGTTGTTTAACACAGAAATAGATGAGGTAATTGGAGAGAATGTTGTTGATGGTGTGAGAGCTGTAAACAATCAGACAGGAGAGAAAACAGATATTTCGGTAACAGGGGTTTTTATTGCTATTGGGCATAAACCAAATACTGGAATTTTTAAAGGTGTTTTAGAAATGGATGATACGGGTTATTTAATTACAGAAGGAAAATCTACTAAAACAAATTTACCAGGTGTTTTTGCAGCAGGTGATGTACAAGATAAAGAATATAGACAAGCTGTTACGGCAGCTGGTACTGGATGTATGGCAGCTTTAGATGCTGAGCGTTATATTGGTGCTTTAGAATAATTGTTTATTCATATAGTAACTAAAAAAGAGATTGCGAAAGCAATCTCTTTTTTATTGTGTAACGTTTTTATAAAGTGGTAGTATATCTCTTTGAAGCCAAACTATTAAAAAAGAAATAATTAATTTGTAACGTTTTTATAAAAAAGCAGTTAATCATTTTAGAAAATCAACTAACAAGAAAAAATTTGGACACATTATCAGATAATGCAATTATGCTGAAAGTAAAAATGGGAGACACCTTTCGATTAGGCTTGTTGTACGAGCGTTATAAAAAGAGATTATTCGGGTTTTTCTTTCAAATGAATAGAGATGCAAGTTTAAGTGAAGATTTGGTGCAGAATGTCTTTATAAGAATCTTAAAATACAAACATACCTATACAGAAGATAGTAAGTTTGTTACATGGGTATTTCAAATAGCAAGAAACACCAATTATGATAACTATAGAAAGGATAAGAAAAATAGACATCAAAATATTGATGAAATAGAGTACAGTGTGACTACATCAGAAACTATTGAATCAGAAATAACAAAAGATGAGAATGCTTCAACATTACAATTGGCATTAAACCAATTATCCACAGAGAAAAAAGAACTATTAATGCTAAGTAAATTCAGAGAATTAAAATATAAAGAAGTGGGTGAAATTATGGGCTGTAGCGAAGGAACAGCAAGAACTAAAGTACACCGCGCTTTAAATGAGTTAAAAGAAGTTTTTTTAACACTTGAAAAAAGATAATCATGGAACGTAAACAATTTGAAGAGCTAATTACAGATTATATTACAGGGAATTGTTCTGAGCAGCAAAAGCAAGAGTTTGAACTGTTTTTAAAGAACAATCCAAAGGCAAAACAAGAAGTTGAAGAAATGAATTTATTCTTACCTAGTTTTGATGAAGAAGTTGAAATAACTTCAGCGATGGATATGAAGTTTTATGCGATGTTAAATGCAGCAGAAAAAAAGAACAACAACCTGTCTTTACTTGATAAAGTAGTAAATGTTATTCAGGCGAAGTTTACAAAACAGCTTGCGTATACATTTGCAATATTAACCGTTGGTTTTTTTGTAGGAAATGCATTTAATCCTAAAGGAACAGCAGCGTTACAAACATTGGATTTAGCGAATAGTGAGACTGAAAATGTTCGTTCTCAATTGGTATTAACATTATTAGACCAACCATCAGCAAATAAAAGATTACAAGCGGTAAATGAAGCCAGTAAGCTAAGTTCTGTAACAAAGACAATAACCAACGCATTGTTCTCTACATTAAATAGTGACACCAACGTGAATGTACGTTTATCTGCAATAGAAGCATTATCAAACTATACAGAAATACCTGAAGTAAGAGAGGGCTTAATTGCTTCAATTATACATCAAAAATCTCCAATGGTACAAATTGTTTTGGCAGATCTAATGGTGCAATTGCGAGAGAAGAAAGCGGTGAAATCGTTTAAGAAGTTAATCGAAGAGAAAGATGTAAACGAAAGTGCGAAGCAAAAAATGCAAGAAAGTATACAACAAATATTCTAATACTATGTTGGTTAATTCTGATCAGATTAATCAATACAATACGATGTAATTGGCAAGTCCTAGGTCGCTTTTTACTAAAAAAGAAACAAGTCATTCATCAAAAAAAAGAAAAAAATGAAATTTTTAAAATCAATAATTATGATCGTTGTGTGTTGCTGTACACTAACAGTAACTGCACAGAAAAGTACAGAAACTATCAAAAAAGAAGTGCAATTTAATAGGGTGTCAAAAGGCAATACTTTTTATGTAGACAATATGCATGGAGCAGTTGAGGTTGAAGGATATAATGGGAAAACAATTGTGATAGAAGTAACTAAAACAATTACGGGGAAAACGTCTGAAATTGTGGCAAAAGGGAAAAGAGAAATCAATTTAAAAGTAGAAAAAATAGGAAATAAAATCTATGCATATTCAGATTCTCCATATACTCTTTTTGATTTAGAAACGGGATCATATAGTCATAGAGAAAATTGGAACAGCAGACGAAGCAGAAGAAAGTATGAGTACTCTTTAGATTTTAAAATTAAAGTACCTCAGCATGTAAGTATCGATGTAAGCACTGTAAATGATGGTGATATTTATGTGCAAAATATGCATGGAGACTACTTATCTGCCAATAATGTAAATGGTGCTATTACCTTAAAAAATGTGTCTGGTACAACAGATGTAAATGCACTGAATAAGGATATTAATATTGTGTATGCAAAGAACCCAACAAAAGAAAGTTGGTATAGGTCTTTAAACGGAGATATCAATATTAAATTTAAAGGTAGTTTAAACGCAGATGTTAGCCATAGAACAATGAATGGAGGCTTTTATACCAGTTATTCGGTATCAAATTTAGCACCTAAAATTGTAAAAGAACAAATAAGAAAGAGTAAAGGGGTAAAGTATAAAATACGATCAAAAGGGCAGTTTAAAATTGGTAACGGAGGCGTACAATTAAATTTTGATCAATTAAACGGAGATACAATAGTAAAAAATTAATAAGATGAAATTCAAAGCAATAAAATCAATCGCAGTAGCAGTCCTATTTTTAATGGTTGCAAATAGTTCGGCACAAGAAAAAATAGCGGTTCCTTTAAGTAATCCAAACAATTCGGGCGTATTAGAAATGGGGATTGTGAGTGGTGCAATTACAATTACAGGTTATAATGGTAAAGAAGTAGTTGTTGTAGGAACTAGAAGAGTTGGAAAGAAAAGAAAAAGTAAGCCAAACAAATACGGTCTAAAGAAAATTTCGAATAATTCAATGGAATTTTCTGTCGAAGAGTATGAGAATACGGTTAGAGTAGAAACTACGCCAATGGGAACCATCGATTTTGACATACGAGTACCTGTTAATTTTTCATTGAAAGTATCAACAGTGAATAGAGGATTTATTCAAATTTCTAATATTAAAGGAGCTGTTGAAGTAAGTAACGTAAATGGTAAAATTACATTGAAAGATATTACTGGTTCTGTGAGTGCGGACACTGTAAATGGAGATATTGTAGCCAATTTATTAAAAGTGACTCCAAACACAGCAATGGCATTTAGTAGTTTAAATGGGGTATTAGACGTAACATTTCCAAAGTCGATGAAGGCAGATTTGAAATTAAAATCTGATCGAGGGGAAATATTTACAGATTTTGATTTAAAATCGAAGCCACAAAAAGCAAAAGTAACCAAAGGGAGAGCGTCTAAAGGAGGCATTTACAAGGTGAAAGTAGAGAATTGGATTACAGGTTCAATTAATGGTGGAGGTCCAGAAATTTCTTTTAAAACATTTAATGGAGATATTATTTTAAGATCTAAGTAGAGAAGAGACATATATGAAATTAAAAAGACCGTTATAAAAATTAATTTATAACGGTCTTTAACAAACAACTAAATTCTAAAACTTATAAAAGTTTGAGAAACTTATTAAAGGCCAGTTTTCTTTTGTCTGTGTAGTTCCCCCAAACATTTTACAGAACCGATAATTGACCTTAATTCTTTAGAAACAATACTTGTTTTCTGTTTTTACCTTTTCTGCAATTGTATTTCTTAATTCTATTACATTTGGATAATTCGCATATTTTGTAAAACGCTTTAAGCCCATTAACATCATACGTTGTTCATCACCTTCAGCAAAAGAAATAATCCCTTCTTTGGCGTTTTTAATGATGATTTCTACGGCATTGTATAAATACAATTGAGACATAGCGATTTGTTCTTTTTGAGATTCTTCTCCAGAACGTTTGGCATTTTTTTCTGTTCTTAAAATCGCAGACTCCGCCATATATACTTCTATTAATATATTAGAAGCTGCATTTAATAATTGTTGGTGTTCTTCTAATTCTGGACCAAATTTTTGCAATGCGCCACCAGCAACCATTAAGAATACTTTTTTAAGCTTTCCAATCATTTCTTTTTCTTCAGCAAATAAGGCAGTGTAATCAGGTGTGTCAAAAGAAGGAATTCCTAATAATTCTTCACCAACAGCGGTTGCAGGCCCTAGTAAATCTACGTGACCTTTCATTGCTTTTTTTACTAACATACCAACAGCCAACATTCTGTTAATTTCGTTAGTTCCTTCGTAAATACGCGCAATACGAGCATCTCTCCAAGCAGATTCCATTGGTGTTTCTTCTGAGAATCCCATTCCTCCAAAAATCTGAATTCCCTCATCAGCACAATTTTGTACATCTTCAGAAACAGCAACTTTTAAAATAGAACATTCTATAGCATACTCTTCAACACCTTTCAATTCAGCTTCTTGATGAGAATTACCCGCTGCTTCACGCATTGCAATTCGATCTTCAATGTTTTTTGCTGCACGATAAGATGCAGATTCACCAACATAGGTGTTGGTTGTCATTTCGGCTAATTTTGATTTGATAGCACCAAAATCTGAAATTGGCGTTTTAAATTGTTTACGTTCGTTTGCGTAATTCACAGCAATACTTGTTATTCTACGTTGAGAATCTAAACAAGCAGCAGCTAATTTTATACGCCCAACATTTAAGGCATTCATGGCAATTTTAAATCCTTCACCACGACCAGCTAACATATTTTCTACAGGAACAACAGTGTCACTATAGAACACTTGTCGGGTAGAAGAAGCCCTAATTCCTAATTTGTGCTCTTCTTCACCCATCGTAATTCCGTTTGGATTTTCGGCGTCATATTCAACGATGAATCCAGTGATGTTTTTGTCATCTTCAATACGGGCAAAAACGATCATCACGCTACAGAAACCAGCATTTGAGATCCACATTTTTTGTCCGTTAATTTTATAACTTTTTCCGTCTTCTGATAAAGTTGCAGTTGTTTTTCCTGAGTTAGCATCAGAACCTGCACCAGGCTCAGTTAAACAATAAGACCCAAACCATTCTCCAGAAGCTAATTTCGGAACGTATTTTTGTTTTTGTTCTTCGGTTCCATATAAGGTAATAGGCATGGTTCCGATTCCTGTATGTGCTCCAAAAGCGGTACTAAAAGAACCTGTTCCACTTGAAATGTAATCACAAGTTAACATGGTAGAAACAAAACCCATACCCATTCCGCCATAAGCTTCAGGGACCGAAACGCCCAGAAAACCAAGCTCTCCAGCTTTGCGCATTACTTCTTCAGTCAATGCGTAGTCTTTTGCTTCGAATCTTGCTTTGTGTGGAATGATCTCACGATCGTTAAATTCCATCACGGCTTCTTTCATCATGGTTTGCTCTTCAGAAAAATCTTCTGGAGTAAATACATCTTCACAATTGGTTTCTTTAACGAGGAATTGTCCTCCTCTTAGGATTTCTTTTGTTTCTTTACTCATAATTGTTTATGGATTATAGAAGAAAGAGAATAGAAAATAGACTTAACTAAGACTATTTTGAAACCCCATCGTCATTCTTTGGAATTCCTCTATTTTTTCTTCGAGTATTTTTAAATTGTTTTCATTTATGTATTTTCTATGTTTTGCAACAAGTAATTGTGTTCCTAATTCAAAAGATGAACCTAAAGAGATGTCTAAAAAATGGCTGAATGATTTATCAGTTCTAGAAGAACCTTCAGCAATATTACTAGGCATTGAAACGGAACATCTACTTATTTGCGAACTCAAATCATATCTTTCATGCTTTGGAAACTCTAATAACAAGTCTGAAATATCATTTGTAATCTCTAAGCTTAGTTTCCAGATTTTTAAATTCTTGTAATTATGTCTTTGTTTCGCACACATTTAAAATCTATTTTCTTTTCTCTCTGCTCTTTTTCTTTATTTCAAAAACTCAAAAATTCCTGCAGCTCCTTGACCCGTTCCAACACACATAGTTACCATGCCGTATTTTCCGGTCATGTTTCTTTTGCGCATTTCATCAAATAATTGAACAGATAATTTTGCTCCTGTACATCCTAAAGGATGACCTAAAGCAATTGCACCACCGTTAACGTTTACGATGTCTTGATTTAAATTTAACTCACGCATTACTGCAAGAGATTGTGATGCAAAAGCTTCGTTCAATTCAATTAACTCAATATCTTTTTG
>Ga0209292_1000794_pt1 | contig 40572 bp, 34 predicted proteins | sample GOMGulsemesocosm_2_FD_184634 | JGI IMG/M metagenome (GOLD analysis project Ga0209292, IMG submission 184634) | Methane-oxidizing microbial communities from mesocosms in the Gulf of Mexico - GOM9C Gulf of Mexico (SPAdes) (version 2) | ecosystem: Environmental > Aquatic > Marine > Cold seeps...
CTCAAGATATCCCAACAAATTTATTGGCTATTTGTGCAGTTGTCTTTGCTCTTGTCGTGCAGTTATCTTCCTTAGCTCTTGGCTTATATAATTCTAAACTTCGTGAAAACTATCGTGGTGTTTTAAGACGTTTACTTGTTTCTGTTGCTATCGGATTTTTCATTGTCACTTTAATTAATCCTTTTTACGGTCAGCATGCATTAAAGATAGAGTTACTTGCTCTTTCAGCATTGTTTAGTCTTATTATTGCCAGTGCCTTTCGATATTTTACACTTCAAATTGATTTTTTCGGCTTTAGTAAACGTGTTGTGTTAGTGCTTGGTGCAGGCGACAGAGCTTCTATTATAGAAAAACGTATGCGTCGTGATGTTGATAGACAAGGCTTTTATATGCATGGTTTTGTTATCATGCCAGGTGATACTGAAACAGGCATCGTTAACGAGAACCGAATTGAGTTAGACGGTTCTCTCGTTAATTATGCTTTGGAACACGGTATAGATGAAATTGTTGTTGCCAGTGATGAACGCCGTGACAACTTGCCGGTTGATGAGTTATTTGCGTGTAAGATTCGTGGCGTAGAAATTACCGAAATTCTCGATTTTATAGAGCGAGAAACGGGTCAAATAGCAGTTAACCTTATTTATCCTAGCTGGGTAATATACTCTAATGGCTTTGCTTCAGGTAATCACCTACGAAATACTTTAGATTGGGTGTTTAATGCCGGCATTGCCCTCGTTCTAGTCTTAATTACCTGGCCAGTAATGTTGATTACCGCATTACTCATTAAGTTAGATGAAGGTATGAAAGCACCAATATTTTATTTGCAAGAACGCGTAGGTCTTGATGGGCAAGCCTTTAATATTTATAAGTTCAGAAGTATGCGTATAGATGCAGAGAAAAATGGTGCACAAATGGCTGCTGAAAATGATGATCGCACGACATCAATTGGTAAATTCATTCGTAAATACCGTGTTGATGAATTACCACAAATTTTGAATGTTCTTCGTGGTGACATGGGATTTGTCGGGCCACGTCCTGAACGTCCTGAATTTGTTCAGCAATTGATTAAAAACCTACCCTATTACAACGAACGCCATAATGTTAAGCCCGGACTAACTGGATGGGCACAATTAAAATACCCTTATGGCTCAACGGAAGAAGACTCTTTAGAAAAACTAAAATACGATCTTTATTACATTAAACACCGTAGTTTTATGTTGGACTTACTTATATTAATCCGAACAGTTGAAATTGTTTTGTTTGGCAAAGGAAGGTAAGTTAATGCTAACGAGTCATTGTGCAGTTCAACTGATCGTTAAAAGAGGACTTCTCTTGTGAAGCCAATTATTAATGCGATGACAGTTGATGTTGAAGATTACTTTCATGTTTCTGCTTTTGAAAATTCTATTAATAAATCAGATTGGACAAACATGCCTTTGCGTGTTGAAAAAAACACACATCGCTTACTTGAATTATTTGCAGAACATAATATAAAAAGCACATTTTTCACATTAGGCTGGGTGGCAGAACGTTGCCCAAATTTGATTAAAGCTATTGTGGAACAAGGGCATGAGTTAGCAAGTCATGGCTTTGCACATCAACGCATTACTGAAATGAGTCAAGATGACTTATTTTCGGATGTCAAAAAAAGTAAAGATATTTTAGAGCAACTTTCAGGCACTGAAGTGGTTGGATATCGTGCACCAAGTTTTTCTATCAATGATTCCAATACATGGGTTTATGAAAAACTAATTGAATTAGGTTTCAAATACAGCTCTAGCACTTATCCGATTGAACATGATTTATATGGTGTGCCACATTGGCCGCGCTTTCTGTACGAGCGTTCAGAAAGTTTTCAGGGAAAGAAAATACTTGAAATCCCGATCCCCACTATACGCAAAGATAACACTAATACTGGCATTGGTGGAGGGGGGTATTTTCGTTTATACCCTTATTGGTTATCTAAAAGGCGTATTGAAAAGTTTAATCAACAAGAAAAACAGCCTTACAGTTTTTATTTTCATCCTTGGGAAATAGATCCAGAACAACCAAGAATTAAAGAAGCATCATTGAAATCGCAATTTAGACATTATATAAACTTATCGAAAATGGAAGGTAAGTTAGTAAAATTACTTAAAGATTATCAGTGGGATACCATGAAGAGTGTTTATTTAGATAAAGAAACTAAGTAAATATGGGTACTCAAGTAACTAAAGCGCTTCCTATTGCTGTTATATTCATAGCTTGGTTTTACACTTATTTCCAAGGGATTAGTACCGCAATAAATGTATGGGCAGCTTCAGAAATATTTAATCATTGTTTTTTAGTGATTATTGGTGCTTTTTTTCTTATTTATCAACGACGACATCAACTGAACCAACAATTTTTTGTACCTAATTATTGGCTAATTATTCCGATAATTGCAACGTTGATCCTTTATACTTTTGGAACTGTTGGTGATATTCGTTTATTTATGCATATTGCTACTTTTGTTTCGTTACCATTGCTCATTTGGCTAATTGTTGGCAATAAAGTCGCTAAAACTATCGCATTTCCTCTCTATTTTATGTTGTTTTCCATTCCTGTCGGTGAGCAATTAATACCCTATTTACAAGAACTAACAACCGATTTATCGGTTCCTTTACTCGAAATGTCAGGAGTGCCCATTTTTAGAAATGGCTTGTACTTAGATATTCCAGAAGGGCGCTTTCTAGTTGCTGAAGCTTGTTCAGGGATTAGTTTTCTCATTGCTTCTATTGTTTTTGGTAATATATACGCATACCTATCATTTAGAACCTTACCTAAGCAATTGTTCTTTGTTTTAATATCAATAATAGTTCCTATATTCGCTAATGTTTTAAGGGTTTACGGAATCATTTTAACTGCACATTTGACTGATATGGAATATGCAGCAGGTGCGGATCATCTTATATATGGTGGTGTTTTTTATACGATCATTCTTTTTTTATTGATATTAATCGGTGAGCGATTTAGAGATAAAAGTATTAACATTAAACTACCAGCTCAAGACAATACACAGAACAGTCATAAAAATTTGGTAACTTTGCCTTTAGTCTGTGTTGTGATTGCCGTTTTTGTTTCGCAATTTCTTTGGTTGAAATCAATTGAGAATAATAGGCTAGTAATTAAATCAGCTTATATAATTAATACGCAATCATTATTTATTAAGTTCGATGACAGAAAAACAAAAAAATGGCAGCCAAGTTTCCCCCATGCCAATGAAGTACAACAAGGCAGTATTAATATAAGCCAAAATACCTCGATAGATATATTTATAGCTTCTTACACTGCTGGAACAGGCGAACTTATCTCATCATTAAACAAATTATATGATGCAGATCGTTGGACGTTAATTAGCACAAAAAATATTAAGATTAAAGGCTCTGAACAACAAGTACTGATCACAAAATTAGTATCACCACGCGGTGAAAAAAGAATTATTGTACATTGGTATCAAATATCAGATAAATTCTTTTCTAACAAGGTAAAAGCGAAGCTCTTTCAGACGGTTAATTCATTGCTTGGGAGAGTAAATAATAATGCTTTAGTTGCTTTTTCACTACAAGCGTCGAGTAATACGGTAAGTGCAGAGCAAGAATTAATGGAATTTATAGAAAAAAATGCTGAAAAATTTAATCAAATAATGCAGAGCAAATAGTATGCGTAAGCTCCCTAGACTTGTAAATTATTTTGCCAGATTAGCCCAGAGTTATGATGTCCCTGGTAAATATCGTTTTTACGAAGCCACTAAATGTAAATTTAATCGTCATTTAATCACCTACAATATAAAAGGCAGCGAGTTTTCAATCCCTTGGGATCAGTGGTGTTTTTGGAAGAACTACGGCCCAGAAAACTATTATTTAGAAGAGATACTTCCTTTTACACTAATGCTAAATGAACAATTAGGTATTTTTGACTTTATAGATTTAGGCGCTGATGTAGGAGTTGTATCATCGTTAGTAAATAAACACTGTATTGCCTTAAATAATATTATTGCACTAGAACCTAATCCTACTGTTTTTGATGTGCTTCAACAGAATTTACTTAATATCTCGGTTAATCACCGGGCCTTTAAAAACGCGATTTCTAATTTTGATGGTTATGGGGAATTTAGCTTTAAAAGTGAACAAGGTTCAGATCACGAAGGACACCTTGTTAATAATATCTCAGGAAAAACAAAAGTTACTACTTTAGATTCTCTTATTGATAACAATAATATTATATTAGCAAAAAACCTTGCGATAAAAATAGATGTTGAAGGGCAAGAAAAGGCAATGTTCACTGGCGCAAAAGAGACCCTTAAAAAAGCAGATAAAGTCATTATTTTGTTAGAACTTCACCCTGAAGTATTAACAAGAGATAAACAAACCGCAGAAGACTTATTTAATGAAGCTGAAAAAATAAGACCATTTAAATGGCTTGTTCCTATTCAAGATAATAAGCCGGTTGATAGAAGTTTAAATTTTTATGATCAATTTCTAGTTCAACAATATGATGTAATTGGTATAGCTGATTAGATTGGAGCTATTCCGACAAACTTTTTATTACTTTGGCAGGGTTACCTGCCACAATAGAATAGTCGGCTACATCTTCAATAACCACCGCACCAGCAGCTACCACACAATGCTCCCCAACATTAGCCATAATTAATGAGCCATTACCTAGCCAGGAGCCGCTACCAATAGTAACTTTTTCAAATTTTCCACCCTGATTTTTAATGGGCTTAGTTAAATCATCAAAATTGTGTTGTCCTTTACCACTCATTATATGAACACCACTACCAAGTAGAGTGTCTCGACCAATTTTACATTTCCCTATATTACACTGTGGGCCAATATAAACACCTGTAGATATTTCGGTATCACGTTGCGAGAATAACGTTAGAAAAGAAATAACAGCATCAGGACTGCAAATTTTCATGGAAAATCGGTAAAACCCTGCTCGCAAGTAACGACCACCTTTACCGGGAATTAAACTTAATAACTGTGAAAAACTACTAAAAAGTGAATCACTCTTTAACATAATATTTAGTAGTAGGTATATTAATGTTATAGGTGAAATAATTATTGCAGCAAAAAAATAAATAGCCTGTTTGATTATACTTCTCACATTCCCATCCTTTAATAATATTCAATTAGCAAAATCCATGTTATTAAAACCCTTAAACATTTTAGATAAATGTTTTTTAAACTAAAAAACATGGGTTGACGAAATATTAGCGCATTAATAAAGCTAAAATTTCTATTGTTTTTAATTCCATTAAAGCATTGTCTTGCCTTGAACCGACATTTTAGCGGACTACGGCCTCTGTATTCGTTTACGAATGAAAGCATGGCCTGTTTACAGAGTATGGAGCTTGGTTGACAATATCTATGGTACTCTAAGTCAAACGAGGATCGTGAATTATTTTTTCATTAGCAATATTATTTGCTTTAGCTTTTGCAATAAATTTGTCGGTAAGTAAGCCAGCAATATAGTACCCTTGAATAAATCCATCATGTTTATCAAATAAGAAATATCGATCAAAGTCACCATCCTAGGCGCTCCCCATATTTGCATCATGTGCTAACACTGCTTTTTCGTTGAACTTCTGTTTTCTACTAATAAAGGGGTTGGGATACTGTATGGAAAAGTGCATCAGGTTTATGATGAATTTTAATAAATTCACCAGGTATATTAATTGTTTTAACTGATCCTCTATAACATCAATAGCAGGCCCTGCAGAGCCATTTTCTGCATTAACAACAAGCTTTAATGTTTAATATTTTTGCTGTCAATATATGTTAAAAAATACTCGGTTCAGGCGGTTGAGATATCTTGCTTCGTTAACTTAACTTGGTTAGGTGTATTAACAAATTTATTTTGTTCTGCTAAGTCTTTAATATCAAAAGGGCTAGTGCCACGACTTATTGGTCTGCTACCTGTTCTAACAGACTTCATACCATTGTAATCTAATGGACTATGGCTAACCGTAACAAATACGCATCCATCTAAATTTAAATAGTTGATTGCAAAATATATGTGCTCAGTGCCACACATTACAATAATTACGACATCAGTTCCTCCAGCCATCAAACTTTCAGCTATTCACTGGTTGATCGAATATCACCTACAACAACCTTTTTAGCTTCAATATGTGAAGAAAAAGCTCTTCCGATACGTTAGCTATGTCAGTATTTAATTCAACACCAAGTTTATCCCGTATATCGTAAGCTTTATAACAAGTAAGGGCTTCTTTTATTTTCTATATGTTTTGTGATTATATCCTCGTAGGTGGCATCAGTTTTATTATTACTTAGTGAGGCTTCACCTCCGTTTCTGCTCGATATTCTTTTGTTAGTGGTATTATCTCTAATAATTACATTTGTAGTAAGCGGAAAGCGATATTCTATAGCTCTTGAGTAGCCATGGTCTAGCCAAATATAATTGTTTTCTATAATTGTATTTGGGCTGTTTGCTATTGCAATGCCAGTGTCCGCAAAGGGATCATTATTATTTGTGTGAATAATAGTATTACCACTTATTCTGCCTCCTTTATTTGAATATGGCATATTGATATGAGACGAACCAAAGCCAAATCCTATCCCGCGATCGCAATCTTCAATAATGTTATTTTCCACGATATTATTATGGGCATTTCTCCAGAAATGTATTGCAAATTCAGAAATCCGGTTGTTTGGGCTGGCTATATCTTTAAATCTATTATTTCGAACTATCCAGCCATTCGCAGCATGAGCATCAATCCCGCCAATATAGTATTGCGGGCCAATACCGGCTGTATATTGAAAAGTACAATTTTCCACTAAACCGAAGTCTGAAGAATTATTGGGTTTGTTGCCGATATTATAACTAACTTTTATCAACTGCTGGTAAGAGTCTTGCAAAATACAATCACGTATAGTTGGAAAATCCGCATCATGTTCACCGGCAATTTGAATTAAATGATGACTAGCTTTTTGCAAGGTAATGCCACTTAAAACAAAAAAATCACCACCTACCCATATTAGATTCTTCACCGAGCCAGATTTATTCATACCACTCCCTTGAATAATGACATCTTTAGGGTTACCCGTAATCGAAATTATTGAAATATTGTCTGCTTCTATTCGCAATGTTTTTGTCAGCTGGTAAATACCACTTTCTAACATTAGGGTAATATTACCGGAGGATTTATTGGCTTTTTTAATCTCTGTTACTAATTGGTTTACGTTTGCTATAGGAATGGCTTTTAACGTGTTGGGTAAGGAAAATGGCGCGTTTAGGTAAGGGTTAATTTTGTTAGTAAAATTATCTGCATTTATTCGTAAAGTAACGTCAGTTTTTTTTGTGCTGAGATTTGATGGTGTCAATTTCCCTAATTTCATTAACGCGGACTTGGGAGTATGACCTGAGTATAATAAGATGGAAAAACCAATGCCAGCAAAGATTGTGATGCAGAAGAAAACTCCTAGTCCTAAGGTAAGCCCTTTTTTAATAATATAAATAAAGTGGGAGGAGCTTTGATGTTGTGAGGGCATTATTCATTTCTCATTTTAATTGTTTGAGCTGGATTACCAGCAATAATTACTTAATCAATAACTGTATTGGTAATTATTGACCCATCAGTGCTTATACCAAGCATCATTAGTGAGTCATTAACATGCCAATAATCATGACTAATAGTTACCTTTTTAAAATAACTGTCTTGGTCTTTAAGTGGATAATTGATGTCTAAAAAGTTATGTTTACCCTTCTTTATCATTATACGAATACTGCTGCCTAAAAGTATATTTTACTCTATTTTTATTTCCGAATATTAAATTTTGGACCAAGTATGCACATTTATTGATTTCTTTGTCATGTTATGAAAATAATATTGCAAATGGGATAGCAGTATCCGTTAGTAAGCATGTGATCTTAAGCTTGAACTCTATCTTTATATTGTATATAGATAAGTTGCTAATTATACTGAGCAATTAAGGTATATGCGCTATTAGGATAACTACTATAATTCATTTTACTTCGCCAAATGCCTACTTATTTTAATTTTGCTCATGTTGCCATAAGAATTCAGATGGCTAGTTTGTGTGACTAAATGTATAGTAAATTGGGTAGCGGATACATTTTAACAATAAAGGTAGATTTGTGGATATTAGCGCGATAGTTTTAAGTTTTAACTCCAAACAATTTATAGAAAAATGCGTAAGAGATCTCGTAAAGTCATTTGATGATTGCGACTTCCAAGGGGAGGTAATTGTTGTTGAAAATGGCTCTACTGATGGCTGTGTTGAAATTCTTAAGCAGTTAGAGTTAGAATTTCCGGAGGTACTAAATGTAATTTATTTAGAAAAAAATACCGGAACGACTTATTCTAGGAATTTGGCCATGAGAGCATCAATTGGCGAATACTTTGTTATTTTAGATTCAGATGCTTATATGAATCAATTTGTTCTGAAGGGAATGATTGATTGGTTAAGGCAACATGAAGAATATGGGCTGGTTGCACCACAATTAATTTTTCCTGATGGTCGTTACCAACTTTCTATTGATTCGTTTCCAACGGTAACAAGAAAAATCAGACGTTTTTTTATGCTTAAACAAATGGAAACAACTCAAAATATTGACTTAGATTCAGTACACGATATCGACTATGCAATATCAGCTTGTTGGATGTTTCACCGTTCAATATATGAATATATTGGCGGACTAGACGAAAATATTTTCTATGCACCAGAAGATGTTGACTACTGTCTACGTATATGGAAACACGGGAAAAAAATAGCTTATTTACCTATGTATTCTCTGGTTCATGATGCAAGGGAGGTGTCCCGCGGGTTTAAATTTAATAAATTTGTCTATCTGCATGTTAAAGGGTTAATGTATTATTTTATAAAACATAGATATTTTTTCAACCTAAAGTCCTTATATAAACGTTTAAATAAAACAGTTCATATGGAATGAAATTCACCTTTAACCCATTGTGTATTGGTTCTTTAGCTTGTTTTTAAGAATGATCAAGTCATGTGCGGTCAATACTCTATCATAATTTGAAAATGTAGTGTTTTTCAAAGGACCTAATAAAGTCCCATCATAATAAAGAAATGGATGATGCGAGCCTAGGTTTTAACTTAGGTTCCAGCTTAAGGTTCAATACTTATGCGACTATTTTAAAGTTTCTAAATTTTATACAAGTAAACAATTAGTTGTGTCGTATATTGTAATTAGAGTATGCTTTACTATAAATTTCCTTGAAAAAATCAGACCTTAAATTATCTTAAACATGAAAAAGAAAACACTAGTACTTACTGAAAATTTTCCGCCTCTTTCTGGTGGTAGTGGTCGTTGGTTTTGGGAGTTATATTCCCGACTTCCCAACGACGAGTATTTAATAGTCGCCGACGATACACTTCCGGATAATCAATTTGATAAATCACATTCTATAAATGTAATACGCATCCCTTTGAATTCAAACGAATGGGGGGTTAAAAGCTGGACAGGTCTTAAATTTTATTTTCGCTGCCTCATTAAGTTGATTAAAATCATAAAACAACACAAAATTACTCATATTCATGCTGGACGAGTAATCCACGAAGGTGTAACCGCTTACTTGCTAAAATTTTTCACGGGCGTTGATTATTTATGTTATGTGCACGGAGAAGATGTTGAAACTGCCGCAACCAGTGGTGAATACAATCTCATGGTGAAACAGGTTTGTAAACGAGCCGCGGTACTCATTTGCAACAGCGAAAATAGCGCCAATATTGTTAAACGCCTTGGTTATGCCAAAGACGATAAAATTCGCGTATTAAATCCGGGTGTTGATACCAGCAAGTTTGTCCCTGCAAAAGAAGATCTGCAATTTAAAAGTAAAATGGGCTGGGAGAACAAAAAAGTTATTTTAACCGTTGGTCGACTGCAACAACGTAAAGGCCATGACAAAATGATTGCTGCTTTGCCTCAAGTATTGAAGGAGCATCCCGATACCCTTTACGCAATTGTTGGCAGAGGGGAATGTTTAATAGAATTACAGTCCTTTATCAATAAACTTAACCTAAATAAACACGTACAATTGCTTGATGAAATAAGTGACGAGATAATGATCAAGTGCTACCAACAATGTGACCTGTTCATTCTACCAAACCGAACCATTGGAAATGACATCGAAGGATTCGGTATGGTTTTAGTTGAAGCTCAAGCTTGTGCAAAGCCGGTGATTGCAGGGGATTCTGGAGGAACTAAAGAAACCATGATAATCAATGAAACGGGTGTAATTATTGACTGCACAGATCCTAAAAGCATAGCTGGTCAAATAAATTCGATGTTTCAACACCCTAAGGAACTAATTAGTATGGGTGCTAAAGGTCGTTCACACGTTGAAAATGAACTAACTTGGCAGGCTCACGTTAAAAAGAGTCAACAAATATTTGAGCAGCCTTAACGTGTTGATTGGCTATTTTTTACTTAAAATCATACTTATTACATAATAGACAGAAATCTGGATGATACCCTTGATATTTGTGTGCTAAATTGATTTTTAATGTGAGTATCAAATAGCATTTTTGATAAACAGCTTTATCAATTGAGAATTAAAATAGAGTGATGCTTTTAATTTAATTAAAAGCCATATTTACAACTTACTTTGTCGTTAATAAAAGAATAATATTTACCGTGGAGATTTCTTTATGTTTGGAATGTATAGGTTGTTTTTAGCCTTGCTTGTCGTCTTTTTTCACCTCGGCGGATTGTTAAGTGCGGGTACATATGCCGTTTTTGGTTTTTACATTCTTAGCGGTTATTTAATGACTCTGATCATGCAATCAAGTTATGGATACAATGTATCAGGTATTGTTAAGTATTCAGTTAATAGATTTTTAAGGATTTTCCCCCTTTACTGGGTGTCGATATTGTTGACTTTAGTTTTAATCATTCTTGCTGGGGAAGAGTTTACTTCTTCATATCATCTTGCCATGTCCCTACCTGAAACAGTGGCAGATATTTTCAGGAATGTTTTTTTGTTTTTTCCTTTTCGAGAAGTGCCGAGGTTGACTCCCCCTGCATGGGCTTTAACGGTAGAAATATTCTTTTATATTCTTATTGGCCTTGGTTTATCAAAAAATAAAAAAATCACATGTTATTGGTTTATTTTGAGTCTTGCATACCATGTAATTGCATTAATCTATGATTTTGGCTGGGCTCATAGATATTTCACTATTTTCGCTGCCTCTTTACCATTTGCAACTGGTGCAATGATATTCCATTATAAAGCAGGTCTGCTAAATAAATTTAATAAGTTAAATTTTACCTCCAAGTACTTACCATATTTAGGATATACATTATTGATATTTAACTGGGCGGTAGGACTTAAAACGGGTCTAGCTGACAGCTATTTCTTTTATAGTAATTATTTGATTTGTTCACTTTTTTTACTAGTGCTGATTGAACAAAAGAACATAGCGGGTATAAGCCAAAAACTGGATTCAAAATTAGGTGATTTCAGTTATCCGATATATTTATTGCATTACCAAGCGGGTATCATTGCGATAATGATGGCTTCGGGTGTTGGTGTAGAACTGGAAAGAGGCAGTTTTGTCTTAGTAGCCTGGTCTTTACCTGTGTTGTTTTGTATATCTTGGCTAGTTAATCAATTTGTAGAAAAATATGTACAAAAAGCCCGAACAAGAATAAAAGCAGCAACGAAGCGTACAAACCCAATTAGCTAAATGATAAATCTTTTTGAGTAATTTGATGATTCCTTTAAGAAAATCACATGTTTTAATCATAGGTACACCTAGGTCAGGGACTACCTTATTCTGTTCAATGTTAGGTTGTCACCCTGAAATTGCACTATTAAGTGAAGACTTAAATTGTGGCGAATTTAAACTTGTCAGTAAAAAAGTTGTCGGTAATAAATTGTGTATACCCAATCAAATTGAACTAGAACAATCATATTTTAGATCTTCATTTGATTATATTTATGGTGAATTTCAAGAATATCTGAATAAACTGCGGACAAAATTAGGACATAAAACTCCTATCCCAAGAAGTCGTAAAGCTATATTCAGTATCAAAGATTACCAGCGCAATAATTATATTGATTTGGTGGTTTTTGGTGTTGTACGAAGTCCTTTTCAGGGGATAGATTCAATTCTAAAAAGAGGTGGCCAGTCCGAAAAAACCGCCTGTTGTCGGTGGAAAAGAGGCATTGAAATTCTCTATGCGTTAATGAATTCAAAGAATAATAAAGAACAGGTGCATATAGTTTACTATGATAACTTGGTAAAAAATCCGCAAGTCACTATGGCTAAATGTTTGGATATTTTACATTGTGAGTTTTCAGACGAGGTTTTAAAGGGCTACTTACATACACCTCAGTATCAAGGAAACAAGACTATAGATAAAAATAAGATGAGCCAGGGTCTTGAAAAAGATTTAACTCATGCAATTTTTAAGCTGTATCCTGAAATTAGAGATAAGTATATTTCGTTAATAAAAAAGGCACTTTAATATTTTAAGTGCTTTTCAATGACGCTTTAATAAGGTTAAATTCGCGTGAATCAAAAAATAAAAGAATTTTTTTTTCGATTAAATGGAAAGAAAGAAATCCCTTCGGCTAAATACTTTATTAGCAAATCAATAAAATACACTTTTGTGGTGCCATTTGTTTATATTAAGGCCAAATTTAAGCTCATATTTAATCTGCTACCAGAACTGAACAATAAACAATTATTATTTATTGGTGGTTTACACCGCAGTGGTACATCGCCACTTTATAATCTTATTCGTACAGCTAAATGTGTCTCCGGTATTTCTGGTACCACAGTGCCTGAACAAGAAGGACAGTTTTTACAAAATGTATACACCCCGGATTCTGAGTATGGGTTATTATTCGGTTTTGAAAGTAGCTGCCATCTTACGGAAGTCGATTCTCGGGCAAATCCTGTGAGTAGAGCAAGCCTGCTCAGAAGCTGGGGGCAATTCTGGCGCAACAAAGCAACTTGTTATGTTGAGAAAACACCGTCAAATATAATTAGACCCAGATTTTTGCAGGCTATCTTTCCTGAAGCAAAGTTTATTTTTATTGTCAGGCATCCCATCCCCTATGCGTTTGCTGTGCAAAAGTGGACCAATGCCGATATAGCTACAATTATTCAACATTGGCTCCATGTGCACACTATTTTACTCAATGATGTCGCATTTTTAAATAACTATCTTATTGTCCGTTACGAAGATATTTGTGATGAACCACAAATTTTTCGAAAGCAGATTTATGACAACTTTGGTATTGAATTAGCTAATAGCATTAATTTTGAAGATAGGAATAAGACATACTTTTCCCGATGGGAAAATGATCCCAGTTTACTCAGTGACAGTGTAAGCACTATTAGCGAAAAATCCCAAAAAATATTGGAATCATTTTCCTATTCATTACATGATACTTATGTTAAGAATGAAATGAACATTGAGTTTAACTGCAATTAACAATAGAAAAAATGATGAATAATCCATTATTACCAAATTTTATCGGCATTGGGGCTCAGCGAGCGGGTTCTACCTGGCTCAATCAATGTTTAAGAGAGCATCCAGAAATTTACTTGCCCAGAAAAGAAATACGCTTCTTCAATTATAATTATTCAAAAGGGCTTGAACACTATTGTGAAAATTTTATCGGTTTAGAAGAACAAAAAATCTGGGGAGAAATTACCCCAGATTACTACCATGATAAAAAGGCACTTGAGCGTATAGCCCATGATTTAAATAACGTTAAAATTTTATTTGTTCTCAGGAATCCTATCGAACGTTCTCTTTCGCAATATCAATTATATAAGGCGCATGGAAACTTTACAGACGCAACGTTCGAAGACTCTATAAATGCTCACCCTGAGCTGATTCAGTGGAGCATGCAAGGCCGTACTTTACAGTGGCTAAGTGAAATGTTTGAACAAAAGAACCTGCTTTTTATTCTGTACGATGATATCGTTGATGCTCCAAAAGAAGTCTTGCGACGGATATTTGATTTTCTTGAAGTTGACCCTGATTTTGTGCCGAGTGTACTCAATAAAAGAGTGAATCGTGTCGTATTTCCAAGAACCCAAAATGTACTCAAGAACTTGGGATTAGGGAAGAGCATTGACTTAGTGAAGAAATCACCCTTTGCCCATGCGATAAAAGAATGGGGCTTTAAGGTTAAGCAAGATAAAGTTTCCGCAAAAACACGCAGAGAACTTTTAAGTGCGTTCAATGATGATATTGCCTCCATTGAAAAAGTACTTAATAAAGATTTATCACATTGGCGGAGCTAAACTTATGCGCTTGATCATATTATTGCTAATTTTTATTACATTACAGCTAAGGGCAGAAAACAAAGCTAATAGTGATAGTAGACAGGTGTCTAGTCAGAAAACCGACAATATTGTACTCAATTATCTAGGCGCATTTAAACTTCCTAAAAATAAGCTGGGTATATCTAGCTTTAGCTATAGCAATGGCCCGATGACCTTTAACAAGGATAACAATAGCCTTTTTATTGTAGGTCACCCTAAAGATGACGCTATTGCAGAGATTGCAATCCCTGCATTAGTCAAGTCCAATGATTTGAGTGATTTAAATGTTGCAACAGTGTTGCAAAAATTTGCCCTTACCTTTAACAAACTTGCAGACATCAATACTCAAAAACTCAACCAAATTACAGGTTTGTATAAAGATAAAAATCGATTGATAGTTAATGCCATAAAGTATTATGACGCTAAAGGTAAAAATACAGATACTACATTTATTATCGAACAAAGTAACAACCTACAGTCCTCACCGATCAAGGGTTTTTACGCCCTTAATGGCAAGGTCCATGCTTCGGGCTGGATAAGTCCGGTTCCAACCAATTGGCAAGCCCATTTAGACGGCGATCTAATCTTTGGTTATGCCAGCAGTGTCGCCATTAATAGTCGATTAAGTCAAGGACCATCAGCCTTTTCAGTTCAAAGCGCTAATATAGCGAAAGGAGTTAATAAAACGATTCCCAGCAACCGATTAATGGATTTTCCTATGGCAAATAGGTTACACCGAGACTTAAAAAATAAGCAAGGTAACAATGAACTTTGGACGGAAGAATCAGGAGCATCTTATGGGTTCATTGTTCCTGATTCATCAACTTATTTGGTAGTGGGGTATTCTGGGGCACATAATTCAGAAGTAGTGTATAAAAGAATACAAAAGAACGGCAAGCACAAATGCCACGGTTTCTGTGCCGCTGATCGAAATGATTATTATAATCATTTCTGGATGTTTGACGCTGAGTTTTTTAAGCTCAGTAAGGAGAAGCTTATAGAGCCTCATCAAATTCGGCCCTATCGATACGGGCCAATTGAACTCCCTTTTGAACATCGTGAGTTATTAAATGGCAAAACTTCGGTAAACTTTGCCAATGCCGCCACTTTTGACGAAAATACCTCTATTTTGTATATATTAATCAGTCAAGGCGATTCAGAATACAAATATGACAGATTGCCGGTAATTCTGGCATTCAAGGTAGAGAATTTATAAATGTTAGGTAATAAAGTTATTGTTGGCTCGAGTATTTTTGCACTATCAAAATTTACCCAGCGATTGATTGGCTTGGTCAGTACTTTGATACTGGCACGGCTATTAACTCCTGAAGATTTTGGCCTAGTTGCGATTTGTGCTATTTTTATCGCATTCACCACGGAATTATCTCAAAGTGGTAATGAAGAGTATATTATTCAAAAGCAGGAACTCGAAGATTCCGATCTTCATACAGCCTGGACATTTAGTTTTATCTTGAGGGTTGTCTTTTTTTTGTTAATTCTGATAATGGCGCCCACTATAAGCGATTATTTTGACAAACCTGAACTCCAACTTGCGCTAAGTATTGTATCTTTAACTCTGATTATTTCCGGTTTGCAAAATCCGGGATTAATTTTATTGAGGCGAAACATAAATTATAAACCTATTTTTTGGCTCACTTTCATCTCTAAATTTTTATCTTTCCTCTTTGTCATCACCTACGCATATTTTGAACGAACTTATTGGGCAATACTTTTTGGGGATATAGTCAGGGCTTCTATTGCTTGTCTTGGCTCATACCTGATTACCAAAAATAAAGTGGGGATTTCACTCACTAATATTAAAGAACAGTGGATTTATGTAAGGTGGTTAATCCCAAAGAGTTTACTCGGTTTCACACGCAGTCAAATTGATAAAGTAATACTTTCAGCAACATTAAGTTTTGAAGACTTGGGCAAGTACCACCTTGCCCGTAGTTTAGTTGACCTGCCAGGTAATAACTTTTTGGTACCGATAACCGAACCCTTACTGGCAGCTTTCGCTAAATTTAAGACCAATAAGGAGAAACTTAATTTTAGTTTTCAAATTTCACATTTAATGTTATCTATTATTACTTTTCCCATTGTCGGACTGTTTTACTTTTTCCCATCGTCAATTGTAACTGTAATATTGGGTGATAAGTGGCTTGAAATTATCCCCTGTCTGTCCATATTGTCATTTCTTTTGGTCAGTTGGGCCGGTGGTCGGCTGATACAAATATATTGTTTGGCGCTTGGGAAAACACGGTTTATATTTTTATATAACGCAATTAGTTTTGTGGTTATGCTGGTGGTTTTGTTAACATTGGAATTGCGGTCACTCTATGACTTTGCTCTGGCCTATGTTTCGGTGGGAATGGTTCTATACCTATTTTTAATTAATGTTATTGCAAAAAGGCATGCTATAAAAAGATCTAAACTATTTACCTTAAGTATTCCGCCTCTTCTAGCCGTTATTATCGCGGGTCTGTGTACACAAGTAATTATCTCAGAGAATTTACCCAATGTACTAGCCTTACTTCTAAGTTGCATCGTATTTAGTTTGATATATTTAGTTATCTTATATATGGTATTCTTTTTCTTTTGTCGAGAACAATTGGAACATTCCTATGTTAGGGGGTTGATCTTAAGTACATTAAAAAAAACATATCGTAATTTCATACATTAAGTAAAGCAAATGTGGTGCAAAATAACTCTTCAAGTTTTAATAGGTAGTAATACGAAAAATATATGAGTGAAGCAATTTTATTAGTACTTACGTTTACAGTAGTAGTTATGGCCTTATTCCGTCCTTGGGTTGGGATTATGGCTTATTATCTATTGGCGACCTTGTCACCACCGAGCATATGGCCTTGGGTATTTGATGATTATCGCATTTCGTATTATATAGCAATAGCAACAATCATTGGTGTTGTGTTTCATGTCATAATGGGTAAAGTTAATTTTGACAATATTAAAAACAAACAAAGTTTATTCATTTTAGTTTACTGGGGCTTAATCAGGTTATCTGATTTTTTGACACCCTATGCCCACATCCCAATCCCTTTAAATATGTATCCACCGGAGTTTGTTCTTGGTATTTTGGACAAACAGATTATATTTTATTTTATTTTGGTCCTTCTGATAGATAGTAAAGAGAAGATAAAATATCTTTCGTTTATGTTAATTGCTACCTGTGCTTATTATACTTATTGGGCTAATGATCAGTATTTAAGTGGCGAACTATGGCGATATACGGTCAACGGCCGCTTGAAAGGCCCGGTAATTTACAAGGATGAAAATGCTTTTGCCGTAATGTTTATAACCACTATTCCGTTTGTATTCAGTTACGGAAATCATATTTTGAATAAGGTACAAAAACTCGCCTTTTGGAGTTGGATCCCACTTTCATGGCATGCTATTTTTCTAATTGGCTCAAGAGGGGCATTCTTGGCCCTTGCTGTAACAACCTTTATTATGGCGAGACAAACCAAATCTAAATTTATCTTCCTGGTATTGGTTGTCGGGTTAACTGGTGCTGTCATAACCCAGGGCGGTACTATGTTTAGTCGAACTTCCGATACCATTCAGACAGCCCAAACGAACGAGGGTGAAGCTCCCATTAACCCAAGAATCATTACTTGGACTGCTGGATTTAAAGCAATGTTAGATCATCCCATCTTAGGTGTTGGTGCTGAACGTTTCCAATTAATTGGTGGTAGGTATATGGAACCAGGCCATAAAGTACAGGTGATTCATAATACTTTCTTGCAAGTTGCGGCACAATCCGGATTATTCGCAGGACTGATCTATTTATGGTTTTTTTATCGAGTTTATCGGCCGATTAATAAACTAACAAGCAGTAATGCCATTATCTACAACACAGAGAATGCGATAAAAATAGCGTTACTTGGATTTTTTATTACTGCTATATTTTTGAATTTACTTATCAATGAATTTTTATATTTACTCTTAGGTATGGCTCAAATTATACGAAACCTTAAACAAGAGGAAGACGAAATAAAAACTTTAAATAAGGAGTCTGAATTAGTCCAATAGTATTTTTATAAGGGCGTAAGGATGATATAAGGTTTGCAGACCTTGGAATCGAAAAAGTGCTGTTAATCCTATTTTAGGTAAATATTTTTTAAGCTCTTTGGCTTCCTCCGGTAATTCATCTATTTTATTTTCTCGACCTAAATAATATAATACTTCTTGCTGAAAGTGGCGAATTGCATAACGTTTATAGCGGTTATGCATCAGTTTTATTGTCTCCCAGTTCAATGATAGCCTTGGGATAACTGGTCCAGTTTCTTCCACTACCAAAACACGTTGCTGAGTCTGTTGTCCTTCATTAAAATTGGTTTCGACAATATACATAATCGCAGAGTCATCACCAATAAAACCTATAGGTAATTTAAATTTTTTATTTCTTATTTTGGTAATAAACTCACTGGATAAACCGTAAAAAGTACCACTTAACCAGTTATTGTCAGTTAACATTGCTCGAAAGCCTTGAGAAACACCAATAGGGAGAGGTGCAACGGCATAGCAAGGAATACTCAACCAGTTATGCACAATCGCATCTAGGGCGCCAGCAGGCAACCAGGTATCGCCATCCATAAAGAAGTGGTCTTCACTAGCATTAATATCACTATAAATGTAATGATTCCAAGCATTAGACTTATCACCCAATTCAATATTAATAGGTTTGATTTGAGGATGTTGTTGTGCCATCTTTGTAACTATTTTAAGAGTATTGTCAGTACTACCATTAATCAATACAGTGATATTTAGTTGGCAAGGATCCGAGGTTGCTGCAAATACGCTTTTTAAACAGTTTGCAATGTTGTCTTGTTCGTTGTATGCAAATATCGCTAAATTTAATTTGGTCATAAGGCTTCGTTAGTCCAGTTCAAATAATATTTTGAATATAGTCAGTATAAGAGTTGTTTTTTGTCTTAGTTATTTATTTTTACTCATTACGAGGTAAGTACATACACTTATTGTATCTAAGATTACTCAGTGTTTATAGTTAGCATATCATATTGATAAATAGTAAATAACATTACCGAAAAAGATCTCTGCAGTGGGCATAAATATGTAATTAATTACTACTAATTCAGTGGAGTTAAATTATAGAAGCTTATAATCGAAATGCTTCATAAGAGGTTCATTAATATTTTTATTGATGGTTACAATATTTTCTTCAGTCAACTTCGTTTGCCATTTTTCATTGAGGTAGTAATCTTTATAATCATTAAAACTTTGATTACTTTTTTTTGTTGAATTTAAATAGTTTCTAAATTCAGGTTGTTGCTTTTTTATAGTGAATTTATCAGCTAAAAGGCTAATCACGTTCTCAGGACTTGCAAAAATAGCTTCTGTAGTCGTATTAAATACAGGTAACTTATTGTTCAACTCAAGATAGCTTGCGTTTTTTGAATTCCACATTTCTATTGGTGTGGCTGTCTGAGTTTTCATGTTGTCTCTTTGTAACACTTGAACAGGTGTGTTTAAAAATGACTGGAAATCAGTAGGTTTGTAATTATACAAATGATAAGGCTTGTCAAATAAAGATAGTAGCCATGAATATGGATTTTTGGTGATGGTGACAAAAGCAACATCTCTATTCCTTTGTTCTACTAATAGTTGACTTATGTCCGGAATACTGTGTTTCCAACCCAAATTAAGGCTTAAGGTTTTTTTAAAGTATAATTCTCTTAACCACTCTTTTCCGGGGAGACATTTTTGGAGATTCAAAATTATTTTAGGTGCAGTCCCATAGATTTCGTTACAATCTAAATTTAATTGTATTAATTTACTAAGATAATTTGTATTGGTGTTACGTTCACCATACATTTTTAAGTATTTGATATTATTCATTATGTCCTTGAACACCTAACGTTATTACACAGGTTTTAGAGAAGATGTTTTTCTTAGTAACAAAACTCTATATTATTTATGCTGTGTGTTTTTATTAAAAAAATTTGACAAATTGTTCTCACATGCCATTTCATGGACTTTAAACCAATCTTCATCAGCATATTGGCGCCATTTGTGCAAATTTGGCTTTTCTAGCATAGAGGATGCTTGCTCGATATGCTTATTATCAATATTGAGCAGAGTAAATAATTCAGTTAACGTGCGCTTGGGATCTTGGGTTAGCTGTTCAAAACTTAGGCTTTGATGGCACTGCTGTTCACCATATAAGTAGGATAATTTCCACAGGTAATAAAAGCGTTGGTACGGATGAGGTGTCTGTCGTTGATCTAAAAATGGAAAGTGTTTAGCTAGGTCTTTGCACCACACATCTAAATAGAAGGCATCCCGATAAGTCGTTTCAACATTATCTTTTGACATCAGTTTTTTGTCAGTCAAGAATGAATACCATTGCTCTCTTGGGTGGCGATATAAATGGATAAACTTTGCGTTTGGAAAGTTCTGTTTTAACCAGGGCAAGCGAAAGTCGATGCGATTAAATTGTAAAACCGGCCGACCATTGGCTTTATTAACTAATTCACAGATGTAAGATTTCATCTCAGGCGCCCAGGTATTGGCATCCATGAATAGCCCTGTTCTGATCCAGTCTTCGTTATAATTTTCATTTAATGACTCTAAGCCATCATATTCCCTCGAGTAGTCATCAACACCGATATGAGTCGCATCAACATGCTGCCCTCTGGTATCTTTGTCAAACCAGCGGCGTTCATTGAAAGGTTCGTAATAAGAGGTTATACCCTCGATATTTCTAAATATATTCCATAATAAGGTTGAGCCGCTTCTGAATCGACTGGTGATAAAGACTATGTCATCTCGATCTGAGGTAACCAATTTATCGTTTTGGCTGCTTGTTAACTCTGGGTAGGGGATAATGTCGTTTTGGATATTACCTAAGTCTTGCTTGGCTAAGTTAATAGAGTCATGCAAACATTGCTGTGCTTTTTCATTATTGGCAAACGTTAAATAAAGCTTCAATACTCTATTTTTGAATTGACTAGTTAAGCTCATAATAATTGTGCAATTACCCTAAAATTAATTGATTGTATAATTTTTGATATTGGTTATTCATGATTTTTTCTGAAAATAACAGATCAAACCTATATAATGAAGCTTGTCCCATCCTATTGTCTTTATCAATAGATTCAATTGCTTGAAGTATTCCTTTAGTAAATTCTTCGACATCGTCGTTTGCTGTAACAAAGCCATTTTTACCATTAACGATGACTTCTGGGTTACCGCCAACATCGGTTACTACGCAAGGTTTGCTCAACGACATTGATTCGAGTAATGTCATTGAAGTTCCTTCGCTAAATGATGATAACAAGTAAACATCCATTAAGTCTAAATAGTTTACCGGTTTTGCTTTATATCCAGTGAGTATTACATTATTGCTAATTCCTAATGAGGAGATACAATCCACTATATTGGCTCGCTCTTCGCCGTCACCAACTATGATTAGAGTTGTTTCTGGCTGCTGCTTTAATACTTTGGAAAATGCTTTGATCATCATGATATGGTTTTTAATTGGGTCAAAGCGGGCAATGGTACCCAGTATTTTGTTGTTAGCTGGTATTGCTAATTTTTTTCTAATTTTTTGGGCATTTTCTTGCTCTATTTTAAGAGGGGAAATTCCGTTATAAATTACATCGATATCTTTGGCTGGAATATTTTCATATTCTATCAGCGCTTGTTTAGTTGCTTTTGAAATAGCTGTTATATGGTTCGTGAATAAATTTAATATAGGGTTGATTAATTTACGTTTCCAGGTACTCAAATCAGGGTAAAAGCGACCATGTTCGGTGAATATCACTTTTGTTTTGGTAAATGCTGCGGCAATTACTCCATATACCCAAGGTGTATATTGATGACAATGAATAATATCAATATTATTTTTTTTGATAGTATTGCGTATTTTAGAGATCAGCCGAGTATCAAAACCAGGCTGACGGTTTAATTCATAAAATTTAATACCATCATTAATTAATTCACTCGCGAATGGTCCCAGTGGTGACTCTATGCATAAAATAGACATTTCAAAATGGTTTTTATCACAACCATCAATGATATTTTTGATCACCATTTCAGTGCCGCCAATACGCATGTCGTAAGTAATGTGCATGACTTTGGGTTTAGCTATCGAAGTTAGATCGTCTTCAAACATTGGCTACTACTTGTTGCTGGTTATCTGTGATGGGTTTATTTCTTGATTTTGAAAAATCAAATTTAGAACGCATATCCATAATTGGTTGCTCAATTAAACGATATAAAAATTCAGCAGCGAAGCATGAAAGCAGAAAGGCAAATGAATAATAAAAAATAAAGAATTCATCTGATAATAATCTTTTAGTAACGGCCAATGCGTCGGGATGTGTTAAATAAATGGCATAAGAACGTGTAGATATGTAATAAACAAATTTATTTACTACGCCGCCTAATGATAAATTTATTGCATTTGCCCACAAAATCCAACTTCCAAAAATCAGAGCTAAGAATAATTTACTGGGATCAGAAATAAATTCATTTGGAAACCAACGAAAATAATAAAAACTTAGATATATACATAGTGTAACAATAGCTAATTTAGGGCCTAATATCACGAATCGTTGCCAAAACTTAGGGTAAGAAAAACAAATATTAGCTAAAAGAATACCCATAATACAACAATCCCAGCGCACATGAGTTTCTTGTAGATTTTGATATAACTCAAATTCTCTAAAAAGTGTTGGCAAAAGCATTAGTGAAATTAATAATACTGTTCTGTGATTCTTTTTCATCTTAGCTAGAAAAACAATAAGTGGAGCTATTACAAGATAAAATTGCTCTTCTACACATAATGACCAACTTACGGTAAATGTTGGCATAGTTTCAGCGTAATTTTGTAAAAAGAAAAAATAATTCCATGGAATATAAAAATTATCTTTAGTTATTAGGTTTTGCACTATCGTAAACATTAACACTGCGTAGTAGGCAGGTAATGTTCTCATCCAACGCCTCACCCAAAAACGTTTTACTTCAATATTTCCATGTCGTTTTAATTCATTAAATAGTTGATATCCAATAAGCCAGCCAGATAGAACAAAAAACAAATCGACGCCTGTTCCGCCAAATTGCAAAGGGCTTAATAAACTCGGAGCGCCATAACTTAATACAGTATGGCCAGTGAAAACCATTAATATGGCAATTGCTCTTAAAAAGTCTAATGACAGATTTCTTATGATCATATTATCTCATTCTTCATATACATATCCCACCACATTTGAAACATTAACATGCTCCATAATGGTGAAGAGTGATCTACTGACTTGTCTTGATGTTCATCCCACATACTTTTAATGGCTTCTAGTTTCAAGTAATTAGTTAAACCTTCAGTGCGATTAAATAGTCGTTCTTCTGTGGTTTCTTTAAGCTCGGCTCGTAACCAATCAGCTAAAGGCACTGAGAAGCCCATTTTCTTACGATATAGAATGTCGTCAGTCAAAAATGGTTTAAATATTTCTTTTAGAATGTACTTTTTTTCGGGTTTAGCTTGTTCAGTATTGAATTTATATTTAGATGGAATCTTAGCGGCAAATTCTACTATTTTATAATCTAGAATTGGTGCGCGTACTTCTAACGAGTTCGCCATGCTCATACGATCAACTTTTACTAATATGCCACCGGGTAAATAGGTTTTCATATCTGTATACAAAATTTTAGATAAGTGATCTGTACCATCAGCTTTGTTATAAGCATCAGTGGTGATTTTTGATGGATGGTAACCGGCTAATTTAGTTCTTGTGTCATCGTTAACTAGGTCGTTCCATATATCATCATTGATGAATGAATTTGAGATATAAAATCCCATTGCTGGGTCTACACTTAGGCTGGTTAATAACGATTTAGCCCGTCTAAACGGGGTCGCTTTAAAGCAACCAGCTAGTTTAGCTAGCGAAGGGAAGAGTGATTGGCGAATAAACGGTGGAAATTTATTTCTGAGTTGGTTTTCAGTATGGTCAACAGAGTATTTTTCATAGCCTGCAAATACTTCGTCTCCGCCGTCACCCGCTACAGCTACAGTTACCTGTTGTTTCGCCAATTCTGAAACAAAGTAGGTTGGTACTAACGAAGGATCAGCAAAAGGTTCATCAAAAAAACTGACTATCTTTTCTAAGTCATCTTTTACATTTTGATGAACGGTGAATTCATGATGGTCTGCTTTATATTGCTCTGCAACGCTGCGAGCAAATTTAACTTCATTATACTTTTCATCATCAAACCCAATTGAACAGGTAGTAATAGGCTTACTGTTATTTTCTTCGGCAACTTCTGACATTAATGCTACAACACCGCTAGAGTCAACGCCACCACTTAAAAATGCGCCAAGTGGAACATCGCTAATCATGCGTTTTTTAGTACATGCTTTAGTAAGTGCTGTGAGATCATCTTTAATCTTTTCTTCAGAATCAGTATTCACTTCTGCGAACGAGATATCCCAATACTGTTCTTTAGTTAAACCTGAGTTGTCTAACGTTATAAAGTGCCCAGGTTCTAATTTGTAAACATTGCTGAATATCGTTTTTGGATCAGGTATATATTGATAAGCAAAGAAGTCATAAACGGCCTCGGTACAAACTTCTCTTGGTATTTGCGGTAATTTCAACAAAGACTTTAGTTCTGAGGCAAAAAATATATTCTTGCCATCAAAATGGTAATACAGTGGTTTTTTACCCATTCGATCACGGGCAATAAAAAGTGTTTTTTCTTGTTTGTCCCATAATGCAAAAGCAAACATACCATTTAGGTGAGATAAACAGTCAGTGCCATATTTCGCATATAGGGCGAGTATTACTTCGGTATCCGTGTGGGTATTAAATTTATATCCTTCTGAAATTAAACTTTCTCTCATTTCTAAAAAGTTATAAATTTCACCGTTAAAGGCAATAACATAGCGTTGGTCAGATGAATGCATAGGTTGAATACCCGCATCAGACAAGTCGATAATAGCCAATCTTCTATGACACAGGGCAATATCATCGTCTAGGTATTCGGCACCCGCATCAGGGCCACGATGAAAAATAGCGTTACCCATTTCTACTAAGGTTTGTTGAGAAGCTATCTCTTGATCAAATTGGCTAAATCCTGCAATGCCACACATTCGGTTAATATTCCCTTTTATTTATCGTACCTGAAGCACGACTTTACGTTACATGTTTTCAATGTAAACTATGATTATAAGCTGATATATCGTCGTATTTTTGGACCTAAAAATTCGCTTAAACCTACAGGTAGTTTCTGCCAGGTTTGTTCAACAATTTTTCTTAACTTACTAACATCACCCGTACTTTCTGTTAGAAATAAACCATTAGAATCAAATTTTTGCCAGTTTAATAATTGTGGCTCTGCGCCCCATTGGCTTTTGAAACGGTAAGTGCCTTCGCCTAATGTAGAACGACCAAAATCAAACTCTTTACAGCCTCTGTCGTTGGCAAACTTTAATAGTGTCCAGTACAACAACATGTTGGGAGCTAACTTATTATAATCGGCGTTTGTTGACGCCCACGGGATACATGCTTTGCTACCAACGAATAATACAATACCAGCGCCTATTACTTTTCCTTCAAAATAAACATTAGCAATAATTACATCTTCACCATAGGAGTTAACTATTTCTTGAAACCATTCTTTTGCATGAACGGGTGAACCGAGATCGCGCATGTTACGTGTGAATACGTTGTAAAAAGCATCTAAGTTGGCGGAATCTGTAGAAGTTGAAGCTGTTAAGCCATTTTTTTCAGCCTTTCGAATTTGACTGCGTAATTTTGATTTGAAACCGGCAAATAATTCATCTGAGGTATCAGGAAAAGATAATAACATTCGTACTTTAGGTGCAGGGCTACTTTCATGATCGAAAACCAATTTGCTAGCCATACTACTACGATTATCAAATGTTGGAATATTGTTCTCTTTACAATATTTAATGGCTTCGTTTATAAGTGCTTGTTCAATTTCGTCGTCATTTGCTAATACTCCACCTACATCGCAATAAGGGAGGGCACAAAGGCTACCCTTTGAAATAGGCGATTTAACCCAAACTGATGGCAGAATGCCAATAATGTTTTTTTGCTCATTTTCAGCTAACCAATAATAACAACGATGCTTATAAGCATATTCAACAGATTTTTTCCATGCTATTTGATGATAAGCAGATGCATAAGGATGATGTTCAACATAATTGTCCCAACGTTGGAAATCTATATCTTGGACTAATCTAATGTTAATCATACATTTTCCATTGTGGTTAATTTAGACTTTGCTTCGGTAAGGGTTACAAACTCAACATCGGCAACTTGTGTTAAATGATGAACTACTTCACCTATGCGCTGACAGATATTCTCTCTAGCATTTACTTCGTTATTAAGTCCTGTGACATCACTTAGTAGACTTGAACTATGTAAATACATATGAAAACAGCTATCGCCACTTTTTAACTTATTGTCTATTAACCTATTCATGTCTTTGCTAGTGCAGAGTTCAGGGCTTAAATATATCTTTCTTAATAACAGAGTATGCCATAAAGCCCCATTAATTTTTAACCACGAGAATGGACGCTTATCGAATAACCTATGCATTTTTTGTGCTAACGAATAATTCGAACGATTAAATCCGCAGCTAACGGGTACCTCAAGGATATTATGTTTTTGGTTTTTATCATGAATATTTGTATTAGCTAAACTAGGGTAATATTGCTTGATAGGTGCAGTTTCACAGGTAAAAAAATCGTTGTGGTATAAAGGATAAATACTGCTATCTACTTCAAACTCATATTTGGTTAACAGCTCTATTACAGCGCCATTAATCCCCCATCGACCAGTCCTAAATGATGTTGGTTTAACACCTATATTAGTTTGAATACTCGAGATCAATTCAACGAGCTTTGCTTCCACTATATCAATGGGTAAATTAATTACGTGAGAAAGGAATTCCGTGGTCTTTTCTGTAAAAGGCGGATTAACCCAAGGGTGTAAATGGGCACCTATTTCACAATGCTTGCGAGGTAATTCTTTTAATATCGCTGCACTTTCTACATTATTAGATACAGCGTGATCCACTAAATAAGTAGGCTTAATGCCTAATTCTTGGCAATAAAGTTGAAATGCAGGAATTTCAAATACATTATTGACGGAGAAGTTTTTATCCGGGAAAGGTCCAGACCAATCCCATTCTTCTTCAGTATCTACTGATATTATAAACTGAACCTTTGGCTTATCAAGTAATGCCATTAATCGTACTTTCCATTTAATAGTTGCTTGAATACTTCAATGTATTCTGTGGCCATACGTTTACCCGCATAATTTTCATTAACAAATTTACAGGCATTATCACTTAGTTTTTCCGCTTTATCTTCATCAAAGAGCAGCTCTTCCCAATATGTTGTTAATGTTTCTTTCTCACCAAAAGGAGCTAATAATCCTGTTATCTCATGTTCAATGAGCTGATCAACCCCCGCAATGTTATAAGCTGCTACGGGTATTCCCATTGCGGTCGCTTCCATTAAACAGCGGGGAATCCCTTCAAGCGTTGATGTCATTACAAATAGGTCAAAGCTTTGCAGTAACTCAAGGCGATCATCTCTGTATCCCATAAATTCGATACGGTTCTTGTGGTTTAAGCTTTTGGTATGTTCTTCTAATTCGGCGCGAGATTCACCGTCACCTAGTAAACTGAGTGTAATATTGGGATGTTTTTCAGCTAATGTATCAAAAATATCTAAAATGTCACGAATGTTTTTTCTACTGATCATTTGACCGACAAAACCAATACGTTTCGCATCACCCACTGAAGTTAACTTGTTGTCTTTAATCTTTTGCTCTTCAACTTCAGATAGATCTACACCATTTTGTACATATTCAACTTTGGTGTGTTTAACACCAAAACTTTTAACGTCTTCACATAGTGCTTTAGAAAGAGGAACAACGACATTGGCATACTTCATCATTTTATTGCCTAACCAAATAAATAGGCGAAGTTTTATATCTTCTGCATTTTCAAAACCATGTGGCGTAACGACAGAACGAATCCCTGCCTTTTTAGCCGCTAATACGCCTAAAATATCAGATTTGTAACCATGAGTATGAATGACATCATAGCCATTGTCTTTTATGAGTTTTGCTAACTTGTTCACAACAGAAAAATCAAATTTATGGCTCATGGGTACTTCAAATACTTGACCAATATTTTGTTTTTTATATTCTTTAACTAATTCTAATTCTAATTCTATAGAATTATCTTCTAATGTGACAACTAAGTCACATGGAACACTGTCCTTTGGCAAGTTTTTAGCTAAAGCTAAAATCCATCGTTCTGCGCCATAAAAACCGGTAGAACAAATAAACTGTAAAACTTTTATTTTCTGTTGACTCACGCAGCATTCCTTACGTTAAAAGATTTTGTTAAACCAACTACGGTGCCTATGGCTCTTGCACCGAAATATACCAAATAGAATTTAACAATAATGCCAAATTTAATTTTTCTTTTCGCCATACGACTTAAACGCTGACTATAAAGAAAAATAGGTAATGCAATAAAGGTAATACAAGCCAATGTACTGCTTAAATGACCGAATAGTAAAGAAAGGCTAGCTGCAATGCCAAAAAAGAAAATCCATAAAGGCACTAGGAAGCTTGGATATTCTCTTAAGGGAATAGTTCTGCCAGACAATGATTTAAGATTTGACTGGCCTCGCCATATTTCTTTATGAAATAGTTGATACCATTCTTTGTCCTCACCTAAGTGAATATAGCTAGCTTTAGAAGTGTAAAATAAGTCACCCAACTCATCAACTTTATCCGTAAAAAAGTAATCTTCGCAAGTTATTAGGTGTTCAGGAAAACCATTTACCGCTTTGAAAGTATCTTTATGTAAAAATAGATTTCGACCCGGTAAAAACTTAACGTTTACATCGACTTCTATATTGCTTAACTCAGTTCTTAATTTCTCTAATTCGGGAGCGTCATCGGAGCAAACTTGGTGGGCACTAACAAGTTTGCGTTGTGAGTTTCTGTTCATTTCCTCAAACATAACAAGGAGCCAATTATTTGATAAGTCTATATCAGCGTCTAAAAATGCTAAATATTCGCCTTTAGCTTTTGCTGCGCCTATATTTCTAGATTTTGAAATTGTGCCTCGTTCATCCGCTAAAAACACTTCAACTTGGTTATTAATGTTGTTATCTACGAGTTCATTTACAGACAAGGCATTATTTTGGCTTACAACGATAATTTCTAACTGTGTTTGATCGTAATTGAGATTTAAAATGGAAAAAATTGTTTCTTTTAGCATCTCTAATCGACCTTTATGTGGAATGATAAATGATACTTTCACTTATAGGTATCTCCCAAATAAACTTTTTACTTTACTGGAGCGATGAGTCAACCAAGTTAGTTCTTTTTTTAGTGATGTGTTTATCAACATATTAACAAATATCTTAACGATCTTTAGCTTTGATGAGGGTGATTCTTTTTTCATTTCTGTTACCTGAGCTGAAGTGGTTTGCTTAGAAATATTATGCTCCACAAAACTTTTATAACCTACATTTTGCATCAAGATTGCAAGAATACGTGTACATGTTCTAGTTTGTTCGTTTGTCAATGAGTCATATACGTAAAAATAAAATTCGTCTGCTTTATTTTTACATATGTTTGCGACTTTTTCATTGTCCCTTGAAAAATAGTATGCACCGTAAAGCACATTTGCTTTACGTATATCTTGAGCTGCCCATGTATGATTGGGGTATTCAAGTTTTTCTGGTGTATTCAAATATGGTGATTCGTTTTTAACTATCCAATTTGAAAAGTGTATCAATAAATTATTGGCATAGTTATACGAGCTATCGATTTGATTTACTTCTCGTTTGGCAAATAAGTAGCGTAAAACCGCTTGGAGAAATATAGTGTAAAACCACGACTCTTCAATGTTCTTTAAATCCCTTTCGGCCAGATCTTCGTAAGGGGTGGCAGTATGCTTGATAATTAAACTTACCCTATCTAAATAGGACTGTTTATTGGTTAATTCATAAGCATCGAGTAGAGCTACAATATAATTTCCCGTACCTCTATCTAAAGGGTATTGTCCGGTTAATTTATTCTTTAAACCTGGTGTGTTTCTATTTTTTAGGTAAAGGGCAAATTCAAAAATTGTACCTGATCCCTCATAAAAGTTGGTAATCCAATCCGCCAACTTTATTACCGTTGTTTTAGAGGTTTCATCAGCGGTCAAGTAATAATGAAGCATTAAACCGGTAGTGTAGCAATGCTGGCCACCAGGGCCACCGCCTCCTGAATGATCTTGATATGCGTTAGCTTGTTGCTTCTGCGAATAAGTTCTATGGCTTGCAGTTTCTGCTGACAGATAATGATCCGTATGCCAAAACAATCCATTGTTATATTCTATTTTATCTTTGTCTGTATGATAAATATCGATGTCTTTAACATGTTGTGCTAAGTCTGTTGCTAATGACCACCATTGTGTATTCCCTGTAACGAGAAATTGGCGAAGGAAACCATATAAGGCATCATATTGGTTGTTATAGTGGGAAATAAGCTCTTTATCGCCTTTATACTCTAGTTTCTCATGGTCTGCATAGATATCGCCAAAATTTCGCCAACCAAATTCATCCATAGTTTCGCGTTTTTCAAAAAAATTATTTTTACATGTTAAACCTTCGTTGATAATACGAGTAACATCTTCATTTTTCGAATTACTAAAAGATGGAATAGCATTGGTTGATTCTAAGTAATCAGGGCAAATGCTAACCGAGAGTTCTTGATCATTAACATTTATAAGACCTGAAGGAGTCTTACTATAATTAACAAAAAAGGTATGTGTTGTCTGCTCTCCAGGTTGAAGTTCATGATTTATATTTTTGTCTTGCGGAAATAAACCCAGAGTTACTTTGTTATTAGTGCTTTCAATAGATTTTGGAAAAGTTTGCCAAAAATTTTTGTAAGCGATTGACAGGTTGCAATTGTTAATTGCAGCACTGATAGTGGGTTCTGCTCGATCACCACTAAATACAACATCTAGCCCTTGAGTGACTCGAAACCCCTTGAATAAATTATTTACTATTCCGTTAGCATCGACGTGATTACTTGAGTTCCAATTACCACCACCACTGCTAGCCTGATAAAGTAAACATGCACCACTTTGCTGAAAATTTTGGCCCTTATCTGTAATATTAAGTGTTATTTTGTCAGAATCTAGAGACAAAAAATCAAGATTCAAAGATTCAAAGTGGTAAGAGTTTTTGTTGCCTAAATCCCATTTTCCATTGTTGTGAACCATAGGATTAGGATTACGTAATGTAAAATCTGTTTTAATAGTTGGGGTTGCAGCATTAAAGGTGAGCTTACAGTCGAATTCTAAAACAGCTTCATGATTCTTATTTTGAAACTCACCATGGTAAGCGACTTCTTGTTTGAGCGTAGATTTATTCATTTGGGGTAAAAAATCAGTAACAATTAGCGTTAATTCTTCTTCATTTAATCCAGTTAATTTAAACTGCCAGGGGATTTCGTTTATGAGCAGTTCATTCTTGTGTAAATGGAAGCTGTAATTATCATTGGATACTTTTAATGTGTTCTGAATACTTGCACAATTAATAGGATGGTTAAATGTGACTGGATCGCAAGCTTGTTGTTTTTTTATAACATAATTAAGATCTACGTTTTGTTTACCATCTAAAATGAAATTACATCTTACCCATTTTGCTGAAGAATTAGGCCAATAACTTAAAACAAAAAATTCTGCTGTTTGTACTTTTTCATGATGGAATAATTGGAGTACTTCGGTTGAGAAAACTTCATTTAAAGACAGAGGAAATGAAAAACTAACAACTTGAGTATGAAGAGCTTGCGGGCTGTGCGAATTTACTTTAAATGGAACTATCAAGATCTTTCCAAAACAAATAGATTTTTAGCAATAATTAGGTTACAAATAGTGCCGACAATCGCTTTATAAGTCAATAATTAAAGGTAAGTTGAACGAGTGCAACGCATACAAAAAATCATCAAAGTTGAAATGACCTATTCAAGCGCTAACTATGCAAATGAATTAGAGATCATTTGGCTTGATTTACAGCGGCGTTCAAACTGTCACTACTTTTTAAGTTGGGATTGGTTCGGTTCCTGGTTACAGCAAGTAAAACAGCCTTTTTATTTATTGAAAGCTACGATTAACAATCAAGTCATGGCTTTAGCGGTTATTTTTGAGAAAGAACGTAAAGTCCTAGGTTTGCGTAGTAAAACGCAATGGTGGTTAAATCGCACCGGAAATAAAGAATTCGATCAATCTTGGATTGAGTACAATGATTTCCTCGTTGATAAAAAATATGAGAAGGAATTAAGACATGCCCTGATATTATTTATTTCAAAGCAAGATAAGTGGAGTGAATTTATTGCAGGAATGTTATCAAATAAAGCCGAAAAAACATTAGATGATTTATCTCACAATAAACGAAATATAATCGAAGATTTTGGTTACCAAATTAACTTGCATGACATCAATACTTCTTATAAATCTGAGGTTCTATCAAGAAATACCCGCCAAAAAATTAATCAAACACAGCGACTATTATCACAGGAAGGTTGTCTAAGTTTTAGCATTTTGACTTCGCAAAAAGAAAAACTACAAACACTTAGTACGGTCGGAGATTTTCATATAAACAAATGGAAAAATACCACGACTCCCAGTGGATTTGAAAATCCTACATTTGTAAGTTGTTTCAAGGCTCAATTAATGAATGAGCATTTAGAAATCGCAACATTAACTTTAAACGATAAACCAATCGCTTATCTTATTAACTATTTATATAAAGATAGGGTGTATTTCTATTTATCTGCATTTAGTAATGAGTTTGAAGGAAAAATAAAGTTAGGTATGTATTTGCATAGTTTAACTATAGAGCATTATAGAAAGGAAGGTTTGAAGTACTATGATTTTCTGGCTGGGAAGGCTAGGTATAAGCAGTCTCTATCTAACAGTGAATATACGCATAATATGTGCGGTTACTATAAAAATAGCTTAGTTTATTTAATAGAAAATTTACTCAGAAAATCTAAACAACGTTTGGGGTATTGAAGTTGAATAAATGATATACGACGAGTGCATAGGTGTTTTTCTGAAATAGTGCAAGTATACAGCATATTATAATACTTTATATTATCTGTTCTATGGCTGTATTTAGTGGTCTTTTTCGACCAATTTGATAATAATACTAATAAGTAAGCGTCTTTTGATTGCTGACATAATATGAGAATAATGGAGTATCAATGAAATATAAAAAATTAATATTAACAACTTGTGTCGCTTTAAGTTTAGCTGCATGTTCACCCAATAAAACATCAGAGGAATATCTGCAAAGTGCACAGAAAAGCATTTTGGCTAAAGATGATGCAAGTGCAGTTATTGATATAAAAAATGCTATTCGTATCGATAAGAAAAATGTTGAGGCTAGGTTTTTATTGGGAACTCTTTATTTGAGACAAGGGGATGCGACTTCCGCAGAGAAAGAATTACAGCGAGCAATAGACCTAGGAAAGGCAATAGAGCTAACATTGCCTAAGCTACTTAAGTCACTAAATCTACAAAATAAGCAATCTGACGTACTTCCCATGATAGCGTTGCACAAAGATGGAGAAGTGGAATTATTACCTCAAGTTTTATTTTATGCTGGTTTAGCAAACATTAGTGCTGGAGAGAAAGACGCTGCAATAGATGCATTTATGCAAGCAATTAAAATATCGCCAGATTCAAGTTACAGTAAGCTTGGTAGTGCATACTTAAGCATAGCATCACAGAATATAGACGAAGCACTGCTTAAAATAGAAGACTCTTTAAAAGAGGATTCATTACTTTCTGAAGCTTATATGCTTAAAGGGAACTTGTATCATAGAAAAAAGAATTACCCGAACGCAGTTAAAGCATTTCAGCAATACCATAAGCTGTTGCCCAAAGATCTGAAAGTAAGAATGTTTTTAGCTAGAGATTTAATTCAAGATAAACAGTTCTCAGAAGCAACTAAGCATTTAGATTATTTGATAAAACTCTTCCCAGAACAGCCTTATGTTAACCAATTAAAAGGTGTGATTAGTTACGAAGAGGGAAGTTATCAGTCATCATTATATTTTACGGAAAAAGCCATTCAAAATGGAGTTAATTCACCATCTAACAGAGTTGTTGCCGGTATTAGCGCATTTAATTTACAACAATACGAATTGTCATATAAATACTTAGTAGGTATAACCGACCAACTTCAAGAAAATCACCCTTTGAATAAATTGCTTATCTCAATAAAAATGCAATTGGGATACACTGCCGATGCCATTAATTCAATAAACGAAATTCAGACATTTAATGCAGAGGATCTTAGTTTACTTACTAAAGCTAGCTTTGAATTATTGAAGAGTGGGGATTTTGCTAATGCGAAAGAACTGATTCAAAAAAGCGATGAGCTTCATTCTGATAACGCTATTGACATTACTAAGCTAGGAATTCTAAAGTTATCAATTAGTGATGTTGAAGGGATTGCAAACCTCGAAGAAGCGATTGATATCTCTCCTGAATTACCTCTTGCAAGAATGGCTTTAGCTAGTGCGTATTTATATAATAAAGATTATGAAAAAGCTCATGATTTAGCAAATAAATGGAAACTAGAATCAGATAATAGCATTGATGGATATCGGTTAGCCGCCAGAACCTTTCTGTTACAAAACGACATTGATAAAGCCGAGGTTGAGTTTCATAAAATTTTGGAAATTACTTCGGAAAGTAAATACGCCTTAATTTATTTCGCACAAAAATATTTCGATGAAAATAAAAAAACTGAGTCACTAAAGTATGTAAAAAGAGTACTTGCTTTTTCGCCTTATCATATAGGAGCACTGACAATATCTTATAGATTAGGCAAGTTAGTGCTTGGTAATGAGGATTTCTTACAAAACATAGCTATAGCTCATGAGAAAAATATAGATAATATGGATTATATATTGCTATACGCAAGAGCACTATTTGGAGAGAAAAAATTTAGTGAAGTTGTATTTTTGTTAAAATCAGACTACATCACAAGTGTACAGACACCATCTATGTATTGGGCTATTTTAGGGACTAGCTATAATCAGTTGGAAGACCATGAAAGTGCTTTAAGTGTTTTTGATGATTGGACTGAGAAAAAACCAAATTACCGTGAAGCTTGGTTGAAAAAAATGACTGAGCAGGAGGTATTAAACGATTATGAAGGAGCGTTAAGAACCGTGGATGGCGTTTTAACGAAGGTTGGTCATGATACTCAATTTGCAATAATTAAGATTAATTATCAAATCAGACTTAAATATTATGAAAAGGCCCAATCAAGCATAAATGCACTTTCAACTGATGAGAAAAAATTACCTAGTGTTAAAGGTCTGCAAGCTCAAATCTATTTAACTAAAGAGATGTTTTCTCAAGCTGTTCCTGGCTTAAAAGAATTATATAAATTGGATCATAGTTCACGCCATGCGTCACTAGTTTATATAGCTATGACAAAAATGGGTAATAAAAAAGGAGCGTTTAATTTCTTGAAATTACACGTTAGTGATAAAAATGATGACTTATTATCTACAAACCTACTTGCTGAACTCGCAATTGAATATGACCTAGAATTGGCGAGGAAATTGTATTATACATTACTTGATAATGGGATAGTAAATGGCTCGTTATTTAATAACTTAGCTTGGGTTGAATACAAGCTCAAGAATTACACTAAAGCTGAAAAGATGTCGGAGAGAGCTGTAAAGTCTCTAAATCGTCATCCTAAAGCTCTAGATACTCTTGGGTTAATTAAACTCATGCTGGGTAAAAAGGATGATGCTGTGAAGTTGTTGGAAGAAGCAAGCAAGTTATTACCTTCAGATAAACTAATTTCTGAGCATTTGAAAAGCGCCAAAACCTAGAAGTTTTGTACTTACCGAGACTAAAGTAATTTAGCCTCGGTAAATATTTAGAATTGACCTCATCTCATATAACCTATTAAAGTTCATACGCGATTAAAGTGTTGCTAAATGAATACAATATCTTATCACTCAAAAGTTCAATACATTCAGATTATTATTATTATTTCCAATGGAATTGTCATATGTCTAATTTCGCCAGAGAGCAATAATTCTGTGAGCGTCCAGGTAAATGCATCTAACAAATGAACTTTAGTTTACGTAAATTACTTCAAAACAATTTTGGAGAAATTTATGGGTATTATGCGCAGTCAAGATCAATGGAAAAACATTTTCAAAGAGCAAGAGATGAGTGGCTTAACCATCGTGGGTTATTGTCATCAACATCAAATATCAACGGCAACTTTTTACGCATGTCGTAAAAAGTTAGGTGTGAGCCAAAGCGCTTTTATTCAAGCAAAAATAACACAACAAGTTGAAGTGTTTTCCAGCCCTGAGCCAATATGCTTAAACATTGGCAATGCATCTCTCACTTTACCGAGTACAACTCCCGTTCCATATTTAGCTCAGTTATTACGGGAGTTTATTTGATGTATATATTCTCTGAAGCTCCAGAGGTATTTTTACATACTCAGTTTGTTGATTTTCGAAAATCGATTAATGGCTTAGTCGGCATTGTTGAAGCTGATCTCGCTCGTGATGCTTATACCTGGACCTTATTTGTATTTTGTAATAAAGCCAAAGACAAACTTAAAATTCTGTATTGGGATAAAAACGGATTTGCTCTTTGGTACAAACGCTTGGAAAAACAAAAGTTCAAATGGCCAACTAAATTAACGAGCCAGGTGTTTGAATTAACCCATCAACAAATGAGCTGGTTATTATCTGGATATGACGTTCTTGATCATGAGCCATTGCACTATCAATCATTGATCTAAAGTGATCTTTTTTCCAGTGAACGATCGTGTAAGTAAGCGCTTATATTATTTACATTACAAAGATGATTGGTCTTGTTTTAATTGTTAAACTGGGTTGATGAAAATTGATGTCAACTCACTCCCTGATGATCCCGAACAACTCAAGCAAATGCTGCTTGAGTTGCAGGCTGAAACTGCGCAAGCATTGACAGGCCAAAGATAAAGTCATCACCGAACAAGCTATCCAAATCAATCAGTTTATTGAACGTTACGAAATAACCAAACGTAAACAGTTTGGTAAAAGCTCAGAGCAACTCCCCGGTGCGGGTGAAACCTTCAATGAAGCCGAAGAAATCATCGATGAGGCTGATAAAGCGTTATTAGCCGAAGCAGATAAGAGCAAAGATGTTTCAGTAAAGCGCATACCAAAACGTAAACCGCTACCGAAATCGTTACCTCGCAAAGTGGTGACGATTGATTTAGCGATTGAGGAGCAAGTGTGTGATTGTTGTCAAGGTCAACTGCATAAAATGGGCGAAACCCGTAGTGAGAAACTCGAGTTTGTGCCTGCACACATTAAAGTGATCGAAACAGTTCGCCCCAAATATACCTGTAAGCAGTGCGAAAAAACGGGGACAGGCAATCAAGTGAAAATTGCCCCTATGCCTGCAACGCCTATCCCAAAAGGTATTGCAACGTCGAGTTTGCTAAGTCAAATCATCAGTGCGAAATATCAATACGGATTGCCACTGTACCGACAAGAAAGTATGTTCAATGAGTATTGCATTGAGTTAAGCCGAAAAACCATCTCAGATTGGGTCATTCGGTGTAGTGAGTTGCTTACGCCATTGGTTGATGAATTAAAAGCCAATTTGCTTAGACAGCCTGTGATACATGCCGATGAAACCCCTTAAAAGTTATCAAAGCAGATAAGGTGAGTAGCTACATGTGGGTGTATTGTTGCGGTAACGATACCAGGCAAAACAACGACATGAAAAATATTGTTTTATATGATTATCACAATTCACGAGCAGCCACTTGTGTGGTTGATTATCTTGAGGGTTATGATGGTTACCTGCAAGTTGATGGTTATGCTGCGTATGGAAAAACTGAGCTATATTGGCTGGCTGTATGGCGCATGCCCGTCGAAAATTCATTGATGCTAAAACAGTGCAAGGAAAAAAGAAAACCGGCAAAGCTGATGTTGCTTTAAATCTAATAGGTAAACTCTACGGCATTGAAGCAAGTTTGAAAGGCAAAACGGCTGAAGAAAAATATCTAGCACGACAAGAAAAATCAAAAGTTATTATCGATAAACTTCACGGTTGGGTTATCGACAATAAAGATAAAGTATCACCGAAAACTAAACTTGGAGAAGCAATGACGTACTGGTGTAACCAAGCCCATAAACTCAACACCTATTTAAAAGATGGTCGTATAAATATTGATAATAATCGTGCAGAACGAGCAGTAAAGCCGTTTGTCATTGGCAGAAAAAATTGGTTATTCTCCAATACCGAACGGGGGGCAACGGCTAGCGCCATGCTCTATAGCATAATTGAAACAGCAAAAGCCAACGGTTTGCTGGTCGACAACTATTTGCAAGTTTGTCTAGATGAACTTGCTAACAAGCCTGAAAGCCTTACTCATCTGTTGTCTTGGAACTTCAAGCAAGGCTAGATGTATTTCCCCAGACGCTTACATAATTCTAAAGAGTGAATCCTCGTTCAAATAAGATACTACTACTTGAGGGAACCTTGCACTGCTTATTTTGACGAACTTGCTTTTACTTTCACTATTCAAAAGCACCACTCAAGGTAATACTCAAAATGAACATGTTTAGTATCACAATTTCATTGCTAGTGTGTTTATCAAGATAGAGTAATACCACTTGATGCATATATTACATCCACTTAGTAGAATATTATCTAACTGACAGAATAATTGGCATATCAGGATATAATGAAATAGAGCTATACCGATAACGGCTCAAGTATGTATTCCATGGACGTTTGCGTTTCAGGAACGTAGCTATCACATTTCTATTATTGATTATTTAGATGGAAAGTATTCTAGCAGTGGGAATATTCAGTAACATGAATTGAGTTAATTAAAAAAACTACAAAAAAAATCCAGTGATATCAATCACTGGATTTTTCTCTTATTTACAAATTAGTTAGGCTTAAAATTGCTTAACTTATTGGGATTACTCATAAGAGATTTTTACTACTTAAGATTGACGGCGACGTGCTGCGCCAGCCAAACCTAATAGGCCTAAACCAAATATTGCAATTGACGTTGGCTCTGGTACAGAAAGTGCTGCAGCATTTGAACTTTGTGAAATTTGTAGTTCATAAATTGTGCCAGCTGTTAATGCAAGCATTGCAGAGCTTTCTGTATTGCCGGTTGATTCATCCCATAAATCACCAACAGAGTTCTTAGTACCTGTTTGTGACACTCCTAATATACTACCCAAGTTGAAATCATATAATGTATTACAAGAAAAGCCACAATCAGTTTCTTTAAGAGATATGTTTAAACCCCAGTCAGCAACACCTTCACCACCTTCGTCAAATACTGAAACATAAGTATCAAGAAACCAAGAGAAATCAATTTGAGCGAAACCGTCAACAGTAGGGCCAAATGTAAATGAAGCTTCTAAATTATTAATGATTTGAGAGTTTGCGTCAGCAGAAGAGGTTCCATAAACACCTACAGAGCCACTAGTACTACCATTTGCACCACCTGCGAATATGTTACCTATTATTTGTGAAGTTGCTTCAGCGGTACTTACACCATTAGTTTGGCTTGAATTTAAGTTTACGGCTAATGGAGCAAATACATCAGTAATTATAGTATCAAAAGAGTCACCATTGTTATTGCCATCTAATGTTGTACTTACGCTTGTACCATTAAACGAAATATTTACGTCGTTTAGACCAAAGCCAGCTGGATCAAATATATCTGGAATTAATTGGTTTCCATTTGCATCAAAAATTGAAACAGTTAGGTCTGTTACGTCAATTGAAGCTTCTGCAATTACTGAAGCGTTAGCACCAAATGAAGCCATTGTAAGAGCAGTTGCAGCAACTAAGCCTTTTGTTAAGTTAGTTAATTTCATTGTTAATCTCCGATTCCATCTGGAATACTGTAATTAGTTAATTTCTGATTATAGTAATGCTTTTATTGTGCCAACTATGTATCTTCTTGTTTTATCTTGTTTTTAATTGATTTTGTTTCGTAACTGAATAATAGGTGTAAATAAATCCGACACTAAATGTTGTATTTTTTAGGTGATAGTAAATTTTCAGGATCCAACTGCTGCTTTATGGATTTTAACACAGGGGACAAGCTACTCTCTATTTCAGAAAATCTTTC
>Ga0209292_1000795_pt1 | contig 40553 bp, 31 predicted proteins | sample GOMGulsemesocosm_2_FD_184634 | JGI IMG/M metagenome (GOLD analysis project Ga0209292, IMG submission 184634) | Methane-oxidizing microbial communities from mesocosms in the Gulf of Mexico - GOM9C Gulf of Mexico (SPAdes) (version 2) | ecosystem: Environmental > Aquatic > Marine > Cold seeps...
CAAACGCTCTAATTGAGAGACGAGAAGCGGGTGTTGATTTGAGCCTTGATTGCTTTCTTGGGTGGCGTTTGCAGCGATAGCCCATAGACGTTTGAGTTGATCTTGATCGAGATTATTGGCGTCGAATTGGGGGGCTGAGGCTAATAAACGGTTACGCTCACCTTCAAGGGCATTGAGTCTAGCGACAACATATTGAACTCGGCTATGTTGGTCCGTATATCTTGCTCTTAATTGGGCTAGATCAGCCATGACTAACACGATACTTTCTTCCATTTTGCCAATCACAGGATTAGTTTGTGATAAGCGCCCAGCCAAACTTTTATGGGCTGCGATAGCGCCTTCTAACTCGATTTTACTGAGTGCCATTTTGGCGTGCAGCTGGGACAAACGAGATATGTTGCTGGTATGCACCACAGGTAACTCATTGGTGAACTTATCTTTATAAGCAGCAAGGGCATTTTCAGCCTCTAATAAACTGGCTTTACGTCCTTTTAATTCCTGACCTAAAAAATTCTCAGACTGAATGATGGATGAGCGTTGAGGCGCTAAAACCCTTTCTACAAAGTGAATACTTACGGCATTAAGTAACGCAGCCATATTGCTAGGTTTATTCGCTCTATAAGAAATTTTAATTAGGTTGTCTCCTACTAATCCTGCTGAAAGTGATCTGGACAACTGGCTGATAATGTAGGATTTTTCCTTTTCCGACATATCCTTCTTAATCAGTTCCATTTTCCAAGCAACATTAGCCAAAATATGACGACTATGAAGTAATGCAGTTAACGAAGGCATACGCTCTTTCAGATTGGTGTCGATTGATAAATCTTCTAAAAAAGGGTTTCGTTGGGACGACTCTTGAAACAAAATAGTGGTCGAACTCTCATACTTTTTAGGCGAAATAAGACCTATAGTGGTGCTCAGTATCGGCGTCAAAAAAATAGGAATAATAATCAGATAGCGACGACGCCAAGCGGCCCATAAAAGGTAGGACACATTTTTGACTAGCATGCTGCGAGTCATGACTAGAAACCTTGTCCGTCACTAAATATCAGTACTTGATTTGGCTTAATCTCCACCAGTACCTGTGACATGGTGATATGGTTTCGCTGTTTGAAAAAGGTCTCAATACTCAAACACCTTATCATGGCAGTTTCATACGCTTGTTGAGTATCTTCTTCAGTTGAAATAGCGCAATTTATGACTAACTGTTCGCGATAATGTAAGCGTGAAAAATGGTCTAACTCTTGTTCAAGGTTAGTATCAATATCGGCACTATTGGTCTGAAAACTAAGGGTAATCAGATAGGATTTAAGCTCCTGCTCTTTGGCTTTACGCTGTCTGTGGTAAAGGTTTAAACCCTTATCACGGGTGATAGAGGGCGACCCAAAAGACTGTTTTTCTACTGGCTTTGTGATTGATATCGTTGCAACTTGTGATTCATCTGTATCAGGTGTAAGGCTCACAGAAGGGGGTGTTTCGGATTGAGCCCTATCTTGATTGAACGCTTGGTATTGGCTGATTAACGCTTCGTTTTCTTCTGTCTGTCTTGCTTGATTCAGTAAGGTGCGCATTTTTTCTCTTTCTAGTGCTAACGCAAACTGTTTATTCGCTGATAACGCTTGATTAGACGCCAAATTAGGTTTATTTGGTGTTTGGGCAAGGTTACTCATTTCCGGATTAGCAACGGTATTATTTCTGGCATTAGCCAGTAGCTCATCAATACTGATGCCCTGGGTATCATTTGAATCATATTGAGCAATACTGCTGTCTGCAGTATTAAGTTGTGGCATCTGAGTACAAGCGGTGAGTAATACGCTAGCTTGAAATAGAAAAAGCTTTTTAAAAGACAGGCGTACCTTATTATGCATTGGCATCATCAATTACCTCTAAATACGATTGATACAAGGTAACTAGCAAGCCTTAGGCCAATGCAAATATAGTAAAAAAAGCGATATAAATTAGCAGCTTATATTTTACTCTATGGCATCTGTTGATCCCTATTCATGGGTTGTTTTATGTTTTTAAATTTTGTGTCGCAAAATGCGAGTTAAAAAATAGTGTATAAATAACCGTATGAAAATGAAACGTCCCTGACTCTTCCTTGTATTTAGCTCAATCCAAAATGTGAGATTAGTCTGTTTAAATTGGATTAATTCCCCATCATGAGTGGTTAATCTCTTTTCGATATAGATAAAGCTAGTTCCTCAATGTCATTACGCCAAGTTTGAAGCTGGACTGAGCTGATATTTTCTGCGCTTTGCCAAGCATTCGGTATTTTCTGTAACAGTTTTTGGCGTAATTGATATGCAAGGATAGAGTGTTGACTCATTTGATCTAACCATTTGAGCCATTTGTGATCTGTGACACCCTCAGCAATGGCAATAAGCTCAGGATGCAGATCAGCCTTTTTAGCACAGAGCTTAGCCATGACGGGTAGAAGCTGCTGGTCGTCTTCTCTGCCATCCGTAGGGTCATAAGGGTCAGCTGTTGGCATACGTGCATGCCATTGTAGATAGCCAGATAGTTTGTGTTTCCACAGGAAAAAACCAGCAGCAAGGCGTTTGTTTGACATGTTATATAACCAAACGTCTACATCGTGATTACGTATATGCTGAATGCGTTGACGATTGACACCATAACCGTGATTGATGAGGGCGATATCCAATTCATCTAACCATTGACTGTCTTTGGGATGATTAAGGTGAGCCGCTTTTAGGAGAGAGGGTACTTGATCAGGGTGTTCAAATACTTGGCTTTTATCCACTAAAGACGCCATTGTTTTAAGTGAAAAACCCTTGCTACTGGCATTTGAAGGTTCATCAGCAATGCTAATGGCTAAGGATCTAGGCTGTTTATCCGTAGTTATGGTTAATTGTTTTAGCCGTTGGACAGTTTGATCTTGACCATATTGATACCTTAAATTTTTAAGCCCAGCATAATCTAGAAAAGGGGGCTGGAAGCCTAATGAAAGTAGGTGTTTTAATCGGCTGTGATAATCCGCTTGTAAGGTCTTATTTTTGGGTAAAGGAAAAGGTGGAGCAACCCCTGTCAGGGATAAGCTGGATAAGGTCGTTAGGTCACACATAAGTTGCTTGTCAGCCATATTCTTTCGCTCAAAACTGAGAAAAAGATGAGGTGCTAAATCAAGGTAAATACCAATCGGTTTGTTTATATTTGGCAACTCAATATCTAATAACTGAATATCGATCTGCTGTAACAGTGTTTGATCTTGGTTATTGATCAGCTGGATTGAATGAGTACCGGCGGTTAAGTTAGACGGCGCTTTAATCATAAGGTGCAGCTCTCCTGAATGTTGATCATCAGGTTTTTCAGCAGAGATAAGTAAGGGTCTAATGGCTAAAAACGAACCCGCTGGATTTGCTTTGTAGTTATCAAGGCTCCTCTCTAATTGAGCGAGCGATAAGCGCTTTTCAATAATAAAGGGGTTATTCTGCCAGCCAAGGTTATTCAAAGTGAGCTTTTTGTCGATAGCGAGCTTGATAAAGAGAGGGTTATTACGAGTTAAGTTATAAGGTGTATTTTTAGTGAGTGTTTTGCTTGGAATAGTTGTTTTGGGCTGAGGTAACAAAGGCCAGCGACTATTAAACCAGAGGGCTCTTTCAAAGTTCACATCAGACAGTAAACGCTGTGTGCTCTTTTCTATTATAAGAGCGGTGATACTGGACGCCATTTTGTTTGCGCCAGCTAATTCAATCGTCAGCTCGCCGTTTTCGGCCTCGACATCAAAGCTCTTATGGCCCCCTCTGTATTGGCCAATGGCACGCCAGCTCGTTATATTGTCTAATTTCTCAAACTGACTCAGTCTAAACTTATTTTGGGTATACCTGTTTTGCACCCATTGCCAAGGACGATTTAGCTGATACTCCCTGTCTTTACCGTTTATTCTGATTCTTCTTTCAATCTGTTCAGGTAAGGTTTGCCAATAACCCACGTCTTCAGTCCATATATGTAGGCGCCATTGACCTGAAGGTAAGGGGAGTTTAAGGCTGATAAGCCCTGATATGCCATCTCGAATAAGAGGGTCAAGAGAAAGCCGGGTAAAGGGGTTGAGCTTTTTTTTTCTGACTTTTCTCGTATGGATGAGCAGTGGGTGGGAAGGGGTCATAGATTCAAACCCTTGCCAGACAGTGTGTCCTTCTGGGCCTAAATCAAAAGCATACAAGGCGTCGAGTTTCTGGGCTTGATAGGGGGTTAGCTTGAAATTTGTAATGGCTTGATCTTGTTCTAGGCTAAATACCTTTACCCTAGTGTCTGCCTCAAATAAAAGTGGAGTGCCCTTTGATGTTTTATAACCATAAGGGTAGAGGCGTATGGTAAAGGGGCCTGGTAATATTCCCCTTTCTTGGTTTATCCGGTTGCGATAAGAGGCCTTATGTTTGCCTATCTCAATAATGATGAGCCGCGCTTTGTTACTGGTATTAATACCCGTTAGTAGCCAAACTGTATCGGGTGTTATTTGTGCTAGTCGCTTCTTTGTATCAGATGCTTGCTCATGATCGTTATTAAAGTGGATTTTTTGTTCAAATAGGCCCTGAGAATAACCCGTACTTGAGCCAAATAATAAGCATAAAATGACTAGATAGCAGCCTGCTAAATGGGCTCTGTGGTACATAATAAAGGCTCCTATCCCATCCCTATAAGCGTTCAATAATATCTTTTAGCTGCTTGGCCTTTTGCTGCCAGCTTTCTTGTTTGACACTGGCTTGACGGAGTAGACTATCGCCTTTTTTATTGGCTAAATATGCTTGCTCAATTTTATTAGAAAAGCTCAAAGGAGATTCCTCTGCAATATTTACTAGGTTTGAATAGTCATTTATTGCCGGGTAGCGAGTACTTACAATAGGTTGTCCTGCCGCAAGGTATTCCCTTAATTTTAATGGGTTGCAAGCCTGTATTTGAGCGTTGTTTTTAAACGGCAGAATCCCCACATCCCAATGTTGGCTGTATTGGGCCAATTCTTTATGAGCTCTTGGGCCTAGCCATTCAATGTTGGGCTGGTCGGTGAGTTCTTTGATATTGGTATGGGCTGGGCCTATTAATACAAAGCGCCAATGGGGAAGTTGCTGTGCTGTCGCCAGCATGAGTTGTTTATCAAACCAGCCTGCAATAGAGCCATAAAAACCAGCGACTGGGCCGTTACCCAGATCATTTGCTCTTGTCGCAGGTGTTGAAAAACGTTCGAAATCAACTCCATGGGGTAAGATAAGGGTTTTTTCTTGAGGGAATTTCTCGGCGATTTTATGGCTTGCCGCTATGATTAAATCGGCTTTTTTAACCAGCTCTTTTTCCATTTTTTCAATGGGTTTATGATCAACGCCATCTAGGGCACTAAAGTCATCGCCGCAATAATATATGCAGGCTCGTTCTCCTAACTTGCCAACGACATCGGCTGCAGAGGGTAGGGAAGTCCACAGTATGGGACGGGTATCATTACGAGCCAATATGGGTTGTAGTAAATTTGTCAGTAGTGATTCATTGAGTTTTCTGACAATGGGATTACCAGGCCAAGGAATGACTCTAGGGTTGACTATATGAGGCTTGAGGCCACTGGATTCAAAATCCGTAGCGATTGCATTGTTGCGAGAAAGCATGCTTTGCAGCTTTTTTGCGGCACGAATCATGTCTCTCTTGCATAACTTAGGGCGGCGTAAACCTAATGAGTTAACCCAGACAATATTCATTTCGGGTAATAGGTGTCGAATGAGGTGTTGAGTACTGCTTGGCAGTGCTCCCCAATCTTCACCAAAGACAAGCATATCAACATTCATTGTTCACCACCTGCATGGATTGAGGTTACCTTCTTAGCAACCGGATTTGTTTTATGTGTTTGATTAAGCTGGTTTTCTTGCGTAATTGATGACGCTATTTTACTCATTACTTTGGCCGGAACACCGCCGGCAATCACGCCACTGGGTAAGCTGTGAGTGACGACACTTCCCGCCGAGACGATTGTACCTTTGCCGATAGTGACGCCTTTCATTACGGTAACACTAGAGGCTAACCAGACATCGTCTTCTAGAATAATATCACCCACCTGACTGCCCAGTTCGGGTAACCCTTGGGCCCTGGCTTTTGTTTCAATGGGGTGACCTGAGTCGCCGGCTAAAAAGCCTTTACCTGAGATTCTGACGTTATTCCCCAATTGAACCTTGGTGCCAACGGCTATGGTAGTTTGCCAAGAGATCTCAACGTTATTACCTATTATGAGTTCTGGTGTAATGTGTCCTGCCCTGCGACCTGAAAAGGTCGTTTGTCCCGATACGCGACAATCATCCCCTATCTCAATGGACAGTGTTCCTTGTACTAATGGCATGCCCCCGAATAAATAGAGGCGTTTACCTACCTTACTCAATTGTGTTTTAAACATAGGCGTCCAAAACAAAATACGACTAAGGCTTGAAAGGCTTGTCATAAGCGTTTGATAAATCACCCTGACAGGCACATAAATGATAGAAAACGCGGGTACCTCAATTGATTTCATCGCAAAAAAACTGTCTTTAATGGCCGCAGCCATAGGGTGATTGCTTTGTTTTACCCACTGTTTAGCGTGCTGTAATTTATTCATTCTACTGTCACCGATTTAGCCAGATTACGGGGTTGGTCTACATCTGTTCCTTTTGCAATGGCAGCGTAATAGGCAATCAGTTGTAGGGCGACGACATAAATAATGGGGCTAATAAGTTCATTAGTATTCGGTAGGGTGAGGCATTTAACTCCCTCATCTTCTAAGCCCTTGGTACTCTCTTCGTCACCAATCAAAATACAGCGGCCGCCGCGGGAGATTACTTCTTCCATATTAGATTGAGTTTTCTCTATTAGACCGTCATTTGGTGCGATAACAAAAACCGGGATATTTTTTTCAATGAGCGCAATTGGGCCATGTTTGAGTTCACCCGCGCCAAAACCTTCGGCATGAATATAGCTAATTTCTTTTAGCTTTAATGCCCCTTCCATCGCGATAGGGTAACTACTCCCTCTGCCAATAAAGAAGGCATCCGTACAGTCTTTTAAGCTATCTCCAATGGTTTTAAATTCGTTTTCTAACGCTAATACCGCTTCAACGCACGTTGGCGTTTCGGCTAAGCTTTGGCAGAGTTCTGCGGCTCTGACGATATCAAAAAGTTGTTTTTTGAAGCCTATCTTCACAGCTAGGGTCGCCAAGACTGTGAGTTGAGTGGTAAATGCCTTGGTAGATGCGACGCCAATTTCAGGGCCTGCTTGGGTTTGAATGACATGGTCTGCGAGTCGAGCGATACTGCTATTAGCCACATTAGTGATAGCGATCGTTTTTTGAAATTTTGAATTGGCATAATTTATGGCTGCTAAGGTGTCAGCTGTTTCACCTGATTGAGAGATGAAAATAGAGATACCATCTTTTGCCATAATAGGCTGGCGATAACGAAACTCTGAGGCAATATCAACATCGACTGGAATTTGAGCAAATTGTTCAAACCAATATTTTGCCACCATAGCAGCATAAAATGAGGTTCCGCAGGCGATAATGCTGAGTCGTGAAACATTGGTGAAATCGACCGGCATTTCATGAATCTGTTGCTGGGTATGGAAGAGTGTTTTGTTAATCGCAATCGGCTGCTCGTGAATTTCCTTATGCATATAATGATGGTGATTTTGCTTATCTGTAGCGAGAAATGCATCTTCATTATCTAATAGCGGACGCGTGATGGCATGGCCATTAATATCGACCAGTTCCATGGTATTAATCCCGATACGAGCCTGATCCCCTTCTTCTAAATATAGAATTTTATCCGCAGAGCGGGTTAACGCCATGCTATCTGAGCCTAAGCATGCACTTGATTCGCCTTGACCTAATACTAGAGGGCTGCCTCGGCGAGCGGCGTATAAATGATCTTGGTCTATTTTGAATAAAACACCCAAAGCAAATGCTCCTTCAAGGTGTTGCAAGGCTCTTTGCATCGCTTGATCTGGATCGCAACCTTGCCCTAAGAAGTGACTAATTAAATGTGGGATGACTTCGGTATCGGTTTGGCTTTGAAAAATAAAACCTTCAGACTCTAACCAGCTACGTAGATGACGGTGATTTTCTATGATGCCGTTATGTACCACTGCAACGTCATCATTAGAGTGGGGATGGGCGTTAGTTTTATTGGGCTCACCATGTGTTGCCCAGCGTGTATGACCAATGCCTATATTACCGATTAAAGGGTGGCTATCCAGCGAACTACGTAAACTTTCAAGTTTTCCTGGACGCTTTTTTGTGGCTATTCCTGTCCCTGTTAAGACAGATACTCCTGCTGAGTCATAACCGCGATATTCTATATTGCCTAAAGAGTTTAATAGCTCAGGGACAACATTTTGTTGGTTGATTGATCCGACGATTCCGCACATGGTTTTCTCCGTTAATATTATTGATGCTATACAAGGTATAACTGCATTCCTTATGCCAGATTTAAATTCATATTTTTATCAATGAGTTATGGGTTTAGTCCTCATTCTTATTATTAAATGAACTGGGCTCTCTCAATTTGAGAGGCGAGTTGCGAGAGAGTTTAGTACTGGGTGAGGCTTTGCTTTTAATTTTAAGACAAGCAGTTTTTGGCGCTGCGGGTATTATTTGATATTGAGAAATAGCCACAGCGATAGCTAACAAAATGTACAGAGGCCAAGTAAAGCCCATGGTTAAAAAGGTGCCAGAAATACAAAAGCCAGCAAGGCCTGCTTCTAACGCTTGGGCAGCAGCAAATAGAGTGGGGGAGTAGTGTTCACCCGTTTCAGCGGGAGAGAAGCGTTTAATGCTTTGCATACCAATACGTGCTATTTGCACAATGAGGCTGATAAATATAATCAGCCCAAGAAAACCTGTTTCGGCTAATACGCCAAACCAAGTGCTGTGAACTGCATGGTTTTGACCATCCCAATGAGGGCTATAGGCAAAATAATTTGAAAGAAAATTATCTATGCCAACGCCCGTTAAGGGGTTATGCAATGCCATGCCAAAAGCCGCTTGCCAAGCATAGATTCGTCCCATTGCCGATTCATCTACCCCTTCCTCATGGGCACCGCCTGAGGCTCTGTCACTGACCCCAGCAAGCACCATCAGTAGCATAAGTGCACAGACACCAACGCTAATGAGCAAAAATTTATTTTCTACTCTGCGCCAAGCAAAAATACCTGTAACCGCACATATACCCAGTAAGCCTCCGCGACTTTGTGTTGCAATTATGGCTGATACAACAATGATAAAGACGATAAAACCAAGAAACCGCAAGAATTTGTGGTATCCAGGGGTTAAAAATAAAGCCCCAGCAAAGCTGGTGGGGAAGAGTAATACCAGGGATAAGTCGTTCGGGTCACCTAACATGGAGCCAATACTTCTACCTATGGTGACGCGTGTTCCTTCCACCAACTCTAACCCCATACTCTTATTATAAAGTGCGACTAGACCGACGCAGGCACCACAAATAACCATGGCCAAATGAAGAAACTTAAACTGCCCTTCTTCTTTCACAAGCCAGGCTATCGCAAGCACCATGATAGCTATTTTTACATAGGTCCCTGTGAGTGCTGCCATAGCTTCACCTCGGTTACTGGCGATAAATGCGCCGATAACGACCAAGCAAAAAAAGCAGGCATAGGTCGAAAGCTCTTTACTCCAAAACATAGGTAAGCGCTTGGTTATAAGGTTAATAGAAAGAGAGGCTAGGGTGCCGAGCGCTAACAGCTGAGGAATACGCAAGGGGTAGATTGCTGGAAAAACTTCATGTAAACGAAAAAATGAAAAAACGATAAAACCCAAACACACAATAAATGGCAGTCTGAGTGTTAACGCTACCAGGACAGGTAATATTGCAATGGCAGCAACAGCCGGATGAGGTATGACGAACCAAATCGCCGCTAAAAGTAGGCATGCAACAGACGCAATCATGGCTTGTTTGAGGCGGGTCTCATGATTGTTACTGGTCATTGTACGCCTCCTTTTAGTGAGTAAATATGCGGCTAAGGTGTGTTACTTTCTTTGTAGTTTCAGCATGACTAGCTGTATTTGTTTGGTCGGTATAAAGCCTAAGAATACGGTGGCGGCTAAAAAAGATAGCAGTAACATTGTGCTTTGTAGGAACACAGTGGGACTTAGTTTAGTGCTTGGCATGAGTATTAAAAGGCATAAACTGAATAAACTAAGGCTGATGAGTTTAAAGAGAGAGAAAGGTAAAAACCGTTCTTTCTGACTGAGCCAATACATGACGATAATTCTGCCAAGGAGTGCAATATAGGTCGCGGCAATTGCCCCCCAAGCGTGGTAAAGAGGAATCAATAGAAGGTAGGCCACCAGAGCAACTGCAGCTGCACTGCAGTCGATTAATGCAGGTTTTATCGTATGGGAGGCACTCATAGCGCCAAATGCAAGGGTCGAAGTCGCATTATGAATAGCGGCTAATAAGGCTAACCAGGGTATGTATTGAATGGCTCCATGGTAACTTTCGGGGGTTAGTATTCTGACCAGTGTTGGGCCTAAGATACTAATGATAAGACAAGAGAAGAGCGCAATAACGATACCTAAGCTAGCATAACGTGCACAATTAACCGCGCCGTTTGCTTCTTCGAAGCAGCTAAATCTGCGTGCATGCCACCAAAGGTCAAAGGGTTGAATTAATACAGCTGTCATCAAACCAAATTTGGCGGCCAAAGCATATTGGGCCATGGCTGCAGTACCCACTTCATCAGCGAGAATCCAGCGGTCAAAACTACCCAATATAAAACCTGCAATACCTACAAAGATGAGTGGACCCCCATAACAGCTATAGCTTTTGAAACGGGCGAAATTAAACGCAATCCCTGTGTCTTTGTATTGCAAATAAATAAGCACACTGGATAAGGTCAAAGTGCTTATCAGGGTTCCTATTAAGACGCCATTAACCCCTAAACCCAGCATTAAAAGAGGAATCGCTATGCTGACTTGCAGCAGTACCATGCCTGCTGATCCCAAAAAATAAAGTCCTGCTTTTTCCTCTAACCTTAACCAAGCGAGTGGAACAAGAATGACACTACAAAGTGCCAAGCTGACAAGAATGAGTCTGGCCTCTAACAGACTAATATCACCAGGTAACGCACTGGCGATAAAAGGGGCACATGCTTGAGTGATAATGAGTGTTAATAAGCCTGATACTATCGACATGCCAAATAGATTCGCTGCAGCAGACTTTCTTTCTTCAGTATTAGAGGCGCTCCCAGCAAAACGGAATAGGGATTCAGCTAACCCCATACCAATGATAATACTGAGTAAATCGGCGAGCGTTTGTAATACATCGAGTCGGCCATAATCTTCAGGTGTTAAATAGTTGGTGGCAACGGGAACCATGAGTAAGGCAAGGCCTTTAGAGAAAGCGAGAGCTGAGGCGTAGATCAGGCTGTCTCTCAAAGGCTTGGGTAGGTTTGCTATTTTATTAATCATCTTACTCTCCCTGATACTAATCAGCTGCTTGACTCAGCTTTTTCCCTCTAAGATGAGGTTTAGCTCATTTTAGTTAACTTAGCCTGTATTTTTGCCTGTCTAAATTGAGGTGATCGGATAAGAAAAATAAATAAAGCGAGCGCCCCAGCAATACCGCTGCCCACATTACCTACCGGAGCAGCTTGTAACGAGATGACGGTTTCTACCCCAGGAACATCTGCATATAGAGCCTCAGCAGGATCGGTTCTAATTAAGAAAACTGAATCATTAAAATCATTATCGCCATAAGGTCTCAGTAAGTCCTCGAAGCCCAGAATTAGACCTTCGTCACTGGCGTCAGTCATCATGGCAACATGACGTGCATCAGAATCAAAGGAATCTAAATTAGCGGTAGGGAGATTTTCTGGGTTTAAAAAATCCATCGAATAAAAGGTTAATGGATCGCTTGAATCATCCCAACCCTTGACCGTATCTGTGCCAGCTTGATAGGCATTTTGAATAAGGAAGAAGCCAACATTAGTGCCTTCGTCAAAGACGGTACCATCAGTCATAGCGAAGTCGCCATTACCATCAAGGCTTGCGCTACCACCGCCTAGCACAACTGTGTCTCCTGCTTGTAAAACACCTCCGCTGCCTTGAGCTGAGGAATTTTCGAAGATCATACCCGCGCTAATACCTGAAACACTGTTTAATTCTTGGATGCCTACATTGCCTGAACCATCCGTATCAAAGTCACTAAACGATGTGCCAGTAAAAGTATCATTTTCAAAGGTGAAATAGCCTAAAGAGTTCTTATAACCCGCGCCTTCTAATAAGAAGGTAACCCCAATTTGGCTGTCATTTTGTAACTGAATATTTGGATCATAACTCAAATCTAGAAATTCTTGATTTGCGACCTGTCGCTCAGGCAATGCCGCATTCATATCATCAAGTAGACCGTCTTCTAATGTGATCATGGTACGGCTATCTGTCAAATCATCAGCGGCCAATGCGAATCCTGGTAATACGCTGAGCGATAGCGTGAGACAAATTTTCTGTTGAATATTCATGTGAATAGCCTCATTAATTTCCTTTCTTTATAAAAGCAATAATGAAGCCAATTATTAAGTTGTTGTTCTTTATGGGAATGCTTGATTTTTACTACTCTCAAAATGAGATTAGAGCAGAGAAATCCTATTTTTAACTCTCAATATGAGAATGAAATGACGGGCTGGGAGATTAAGTAATTGGCAATCTGACATTGTCCTAGTTCTGCAAAAACCAAAGCGGGTATCTCTGCCTGATCTATTTTAAATAACTGCTTTAACTTTTGTTTCGCTTGGAAAACGGTAAATTGCCATTGGGGAAGCTGTTCAAAAATTTGATATTGAAAAATTACGCCTTGGTTAATGTCTCTTTTTACACCCTCTAGTGAGTTGTCACCGAGTAAATGTTTTAAAATATGAGCACCTTCAGCATTTCTATAAACAGGCAATAATAAAATGCTTCCGTCACAATATTTTGGTGAAAACTCCTGCACTTTATAGGGTCCTGAATTAGTTGATTGGAAGGCATTCACTTGCGTAAGGCCGGTAATCGTTAAGGACTTATTGAGACTCGTTTCCGCTGTAACATAATTATCGTTTTTATAAAGCCGACTAATAGGGGCTGCTAAAATAGCAGGGATAAGAATAAAGCAGAGAAGAGTTAAATGTTTATTCATTATTTCTTCCTGAAATAGAAGGGGATTATTAAAATGGCGAGGGGGATGAGTAAGATGCTTAGGTCAAAAAGACTGGCACCTAAACCATCATGTATGAATGCATAGCTATCGTTCGATAACGTCATTAATGCAAGCCTAGATGAGTTACTTAATAAGACAAGGGTAACAAGGAGTAGGGTGTTATAAAAATCACCTCTTTCTAATTTGGCAAACCAAAAAAGCTTTAAACTCAGATATAAAAGTATCGCGAGGGAGAGGTTACCAAAGGCTGAACAGCCCGTTAAAATAATGAGATTAGTGCCTTCATTATTAACAATAATATTATTTTGTAAACTGACTTGATCAGAAAAAACGTTGAGTAATACAAAGGCAAATTGTGCATCTAGGGCTAAGACTTGTTCAGCCATAACTTGTAGAAAAAACTGGGCACTGGGCTCTCGAATTGAAAGGGCAAAGACTAATATTGCTGAATAAGCTAATGAGCTTTTTTTGCGCGATGCTGGCAGGCTCATTTGCCAGAAAAAGGAAGCGATAGAGGCTCCTATCCAGCTGCTCAAGGAAAAAGGGAGAATCAGACTCACACTTAATACTAAAGCGAGGATATATTGCCAATTAGCAAACTTTTCATCTGTTTTCTGAAGAGAAGTTGAGCTGAAATAAAGTTGAAAGCAGACAAAAAGGCTAAACCAAATAATAAAACTTTGGCCGAAACCAGAGAGCAAGGCGTCACTAAATGATTGCTCGCTTAAGCTAAGCAGTAACGCGGGCAAAATAGCATTAAATATGGCGAGTATCGCGACCAAGCATAAAGGGTTGAGCGCCATTAAATGGGCTTTAAGGGCACTTTTGAAACCAGTTTTCACTATACTTTCCTGGTGACTTAACATCTCATCCCTCGCCGCTTAATATTATTAAATGAGGTGAACCTGGGTTAGCCTCTCCTCTTATTCTAGTTCTATTGCACAACTTGCTTGTAAATTGACAAAATTCTTGGGATTAGGGTATCGCTACTAAATTGAGTTTGAATTTTCTGTTGAGTATTCTTGGTAAACGTCCATCTTTGTTCTTCATTGAATTGGCTCCATTTAACCAAGCTTTCAATAAAGGCAAGGTGGTCTTGATCTTCTATAATCCAGCCGTCTTTTCCTTCACTAATGAGCTGGGGTAAGGCCCCCACATTAAATGACATAACAGGGATGCCATGGGCCATAGCTTCAAGGGCGACTAAAGGTAGGCCTTCATAACGACTGGTGATACACAGTAAACCAATGTCATGCCAATGATCTGACATCTTGCTGAAACCTGCGAACCATTCTTCAGGGTAGTGTTCACTCAGCTCGTTTTGCATAGGGCCCTGGCCGTAAAGGCAAATTTGTTCTTTACTCAGTTTAGTATTGACTCTTAATAGTGCTTCTGAGGCGATATGAACGAAACTATCAGGCCCTTTTTCTTGGGATAAACGTCCAACAAACGCAATTTTTGAACCGAGTTTTTTGGGTGGCTCACAGAGCTGGGTGAAGTTAGCAATCAGATTGGATTTAACGGGTAGGCGTTGTTGAATTTCTTGACTGACGCAAAAGACCTGATCAGCGATACCCGCGGTCAAATCATCTAACTTACTGTAGATGTAGAGTTTTCCCTTGCCTAGATCGCCAGAGTGATAAGTCGAAACAACGGGTACCTTATAGAGTTTTGCCATCAGGCGGCCAAAGATACCAGCCTTATATCCGTGCGTTGCTAATAGTCCATTATTTATTTTCATTTTTTTCATTAAATCAGACCAACGCCCTTTAATGCTCCAAGCCACACCCGCTTTATCTAATTGGTCTTTTAAGGGGTGAGTGCCGTAGTCATTTAAAAATACGACTTCTGACTTGATGTCATGACTAATTAACCAACTAGAAAGTTCAAGTATATGGGACTCGATTCCTCCGCTATCGCGGGAATCAACTAGGTGATAAATGCTGGTTTGGCTGATGTTCATGTTATGCATCCTTATAACGTATTTGTAATGCTATCTTTAAATCTTGTTCTATATAGGCAATAAGTCTGCCAATAGTTGAGGAGTACTTATAAAACAAAGAGTTAGAGGTTTTCATCTGAATGAGTTAGTTGAAGTCAGCGGTTTTATAGAGAAGGAAGGTTTGTATCTGTTTGATTTCTAAGCTTGAGAAGCAAAATGATTCCGAATTCTTATTTTGAGAATCATTTTTAGAGTGAAGTATTATATGTTTCATTAACTCATTGATTAATAAAGTAATAAATATTGGCTTCGTTTTTGCTCTATCCATAGTGAATTTAATTTTTAGTCATTTGGAGAAAGTAATGAAATATTTAGTAACAGGCGGTTGCGGTTTTATTGGTTCACACTTGTGTGATGCATTAATTGAACTAGGACATGATGTCACTGTGCTAGACAATCTATCCACTGGGTTTAGAAGGAATTTGTCAGCAAAGGCAGAACTGATTGTTGCTGATGTTTCTGATCAAGAAGCGGTTACAAATGCGATGCATGATAAGGATGGTTGCTTTCATCTCGCCGCGATTGCATCGGTTGAGCAATCTAATATCGATTGGGCGGGAACGCATGCAGTGAATCAAACTGGCTCTATTAATGTCTTTAATGCCGCTAGGTCAAATGAAGAGCGTGGGCCAGTGCCTGTGGTATATGCATCATCCGCAGCAGTTTATGGTGACAATGCTACTTTACCTTTAACTGAGAAGGCGGCGGCCACTCCTATTAGTGCCTATGGCGCAGATAAACTAGGCAGTGAACTACACGCTCGTATTGCTTGGATAAACCATAAAGTCCCTACCATAGGCATGCGTTTTTTCAATGTTTATGGCCCAAGACAGAATCCTAAATCTCCTTACTCTGGGGTGATATCTATTTTTATAGATAAAATTTTAGCCAAAGAGTCGGTCACTATTTATGGCAATGGGGGTCAAACTCGTGATTTTGTGTATGTCGGGGATGTGATTAGGCATCTGGTTCGTTCTATGAGCCGTGCCACAGAAAATGCAGAAATTTATAATGTGTGCACGGGTCTATCTACGTCGATTTTGCAGCTTGCAAAAACCCTATTTGCTGTGTCAGGTATGATGCCAAAAATCGAGTTTCAAGCTGCTCGCTCGGGCGATATATTTACCTCTTTAGGTCAGCCTAAAAAAGCGCAAACAGGGCTTAATATCGAAGCCAAGGTTGAATTAGGTAAGGGGCTTAAAATGACGGTATCGGCATTGGCAATTGAAAACAGAGAGAAGGAAGTGTTATCCATTAAACAAAAAAAGGCAGGTTAGATGTGGAGGGGCAGTTACCGATTTGTTTATGATTCAAGCCCTGTTTATAAAGTGAAGAGGGTTCGCTCAATTAAGCTTTTATTATGCTGCACTTCGAGGTTGAATCAGCGATAAAAAAAACCAGCTCGTAAGCTGGTTTTTTTGAATCTACTCAAGCTTATTTTTGACTTGCTTTGAATGCAGCAATAAGGGTTTGAGTTGAAGCATCTAAATTGTCGTTAGCTTGATCTGAAACTAAACGATTATAGATATCTGTCCCTAATACCTTACCTAATTCAACACCCCATTGATCAAAGGAGTTGATGCCCCAAATGGTGCCTTGAACAAAGGTTTTTTGCTCGTATAGTGCAATCAAAGCGCCGACGGTTTGCGGTGTCATTTTTTGAGTTAGAAGGGTGTTACTTGGACGATTGCCTTTGATAACCTTATGGGGGGCTATCTTAGCTATTTGCTCTGCGCTAGCACCTGCTTCTTTCAGCTCATTTTGAGCTTGCCCTAAGTCTTTACCAAGCATGAGTGCTTGAGATTGGCTAACACAGTTAGAGAACAGTTGTGCATGGTGATCCGCAATTGGATTATGTGTGGTTAAAGGAGCAATGAAATCAACGGGAACCAAGCGAGTGCCTTGGTGTAATAGCTGATGATAAGCATGTTGGCCGTTAGTACCCGCACCCCCCCAGATAAGAGGACCTGTGTTGATATCTACTTTGTCGCCATTTAAGAAATTTGCTTTACCATTACTTTCCATATCAAGTTGCTGAATATGGGCAGGTAGCGCTCTTAGGTAATGATCATAAGGAATCAAAGCATGGGACTGAGCATCATAGAAGTTGCTATACCAAATACCTAAAACACCCATAATGACGGGCAAATTCTCTTCATATGGCGCAGATTTGAAGTGTTCATCCATCTCATTGGCACCTTCAAGCAATTGCTCAAAGTTATCCATGCCAACGGCGATCGCAATGGGCAAACCAATGGCGGACCAAAGTGAATAGCGACCGCCAACCCAATCCCACATAGGGAAGATATTTTCTTTGGCTATGCCAAAAGAAACGGCTTTCTCAACATTGGAGCTTACCGCTGCAAAGTGACGATGAACTTCTGTTTCTATGCCGCCATTTTGTAAGAACCAGGCTCTTGCTGCATTCGCATTATAGAGAGTTTCTAAGGTTCCGAATGATTTAGATGATATAAGGAATAGCGTGGTTTCAGGGTTAAGCTTGGACAACTTACCGCTAATATCTGAACCATCAATATTGGCAACAAAATGAACCTTAATGCCTGTATTTGCATAAGGTGTGAGTGCTTCCGTGACAACTTTAGGGCCTAGGTAAGAGCCCCCTATGCCAATTGATACCACATCGGTAATGGCTTTATCGTTATAACCACGCCATTTTTTTGACGTTAGCTGAGCAATGAATTGCTTCATTTGCGCTAAGGTTGCACGCACTTCGTCTAGTACATTACTGCCGTTTACTATAAGGCTTTCTTGTTTATGACTTGCACGCAATGCTGTATGTAATACCGATCTATTCTCAGTATTATTAATTTCATCGCCATTAAAAAGGGCGTCGGTGGCCTCTTTCAAACCTGAATCTTTGGCTAATTGAATTAATAATGAAAGCGTTTCTTGGGTGGCTCTATTTTTTGAAAAATCCAAGGTCCAACCAGCGCCTGTGGCACTTAATTCTTTTGCTCTTGCTGGATTCTCTTTAAATAAGTCTGACATGTTTAGTGATGTCAAAGTGTCGTGATGACGTGAAAGTGCTTGCCATGCTGGCAAATGAACCGGTGACCCCATGCTAATCTCCTACTAATAAATGGATAACCTATGTCCTGTGGCGCTTATTGGCATTAAAACCCTAACAAGAGTATCAAGGTCTAATGTCAATCTGGTGACCAAGGGTATTAGTTATCTAAGTCGATTTGAATATTGTCGATCAAGCGCGCATTGCCTAGATAGGCGGCGGCTAAAATGACCAACTTGCTTTCTTCCTCTGAGGGTGTCAATAAGTTCGCTCGAGAGCGGATTTCAAAATAATCGCGTTTGAATCCTGCTGCTTCGAGTTTTTGCTGCGCTTGTTCACTGATATCAGCAAGTGATAGTCGTTTCTCTTGAAGGGCATTTGCGGCCCATAAAGACGTTTGGTACAAGGCAGGTGCAATGCGTCTTTCTTCTGTGGAAAGGTAGCCATTGCGGGAGCTCAGGGCGAGTCCATCTTCGGCACGAGCAATTTCTTCGCCTATGATGTGTACGCTTGAGCTTAAATCACGCGTCATATTTTCTATGACCATGAGTTGTTGAAAATCTTTGGTGCCAAAAATTGCGGAGTCGGGATGAACCATGTTAAATAACTTGGTTACCACGGTTGCGACGCCAACAAAGTGACCTGGGCGGCTGGCCCCACATAAAATATCAGAAATACCTGATACTTCAATTTGAGTTTGACTGCGACGACCATCTGGGTACATCTCTGCAGCATCGGGCGCAAACAAAAAATGGCAGCCATTCACTTCGAGTAATGCCTGATCTTCTTTTAATGTCTTTGGGTATCTTTCTAAATCTTCATTTGCTGAGAATTGCATAGGATTCACGAAAATTGACGCTACAACCACATCGCCTTCTTTGCTAGCACGACGAATTAGGCTCATATGACCATCATGTAAATTGCCCATAGTGGGTACGAAAGCAATTTTTTTATCGGCTAATCTAAGGACTTTTAATTCGCGTCTAAGTTCGGCAACTGTGTGTATAGTTTTCATTATTCGAAGCTATGCTCTTGGGCTGGGAAAATTTGGTTTTTGACTTCATCTACATAGGCTTCAAAGGCCATTTGAATCGATCGTTCACCGATTAAAAAGTTTTTTACAAAGCGGGGACGACGACCAAGGTTGATGCCAAGCATGTCATGTAGAACTAATACTTGACCATCTGTATGAGGGCCTGCGCCTATGCCGATAGTTGGCACGCTAACAGCATCTGTAATTTCCTTGGCAAGATCAGTAGGGATGCACTCATATAATAAAACATCAGCGCCTGCTTCGACCAGTTCAAGAGACTCTCGTTTGATGGTTTGGGCGGCATCATCACCACGACCCTGTACCTTATAACCGCCAAATTTATGGACGGATTGAGGGGTCAAACCAAGATGAGCGCAAACAGGAATGCCACGTTGGGAGAGTAAACGCACGGTATCAGATAACCAACTTCCCCCTTCAAGCTTCACCATACTTGCTCCAGCCTGCATCAAGCGCGCGGCATTATCTAGCGCTTGCTCTGGTTTGCTGTAGCTCATAAAAGGCATGTCACTGAGGATAAATGCATTAGTATTGCCCCGTTTTACGGCAGCGATGTGGTAACACATATCATCCATAGAAACTGGTAGGGTACTATCTTGTCCTTGAATCACCATACCAAGGGAGTCACCTACTAAAATTGTTTCGACACCCGCTTCATTCATAACATGGGTAAAGGTGGCGTCATAAGAAGTTAGACAGGAGAATTTCTCACCTGCTTGTTTCATTTCTTTAAGACGGCTCAGTGTTATTGGGCGTGAAAGTGATTTTTTTGAGGTATCAGAATACATAAATGCTCTTCCTAAATAACATTTTATAGGGAGACTAGGTCAGATGTGTCTAGAGTTGATAGATGTTGCACTACTGTGCATCCATTGTCTAATAACAATTCTGGCGCTAAGTCTGCCATAGGTTTAATGACAAATCCGCGCTCAAGCATAAAAGGATGAGGAACGGTCAGTCTTTCCATGTCTATTTTGTCGTTATTGTATCTTAATAAATCCAGATCAAGCGTCCTTGGACCCCAATGACGCTCACGAACCCTGTGCTGGTTTTGCTCTATTTGCTGAAGGGCATCAAGTAGCGGAATGGGTTCTAGAGAGGTTTTAATGACAGCGACTGCATTCACATAATCCGGCTGGTCCTGGGGGCCGACCGGTTTACTGCCATAAAAATTAGATACTTTTATCCCTGATATTGATGGGTGCTGTTCTAGCTGTGTTAAGGCTTGTTGCAGTTGCTCACAGGGTGTTTTGAGGTTGCTGCCTAGCCCAATATAAGCCTCATTCATCGTTATTATCCGATTCTTGAGTTTTGGCGTTATCACTTTTACCCTTCGGACGACGTTTTGGACGACGTTTACGTGGGCCTTTTTCACTGGAAAATTTACTGTCTGCAAGGCTAATTAATTCACGACGTTGTTTTTCGTTTGCATCTTGAAAAGCTTGCCACCATTCGCCTAAATTGCCACTTTCAAATCCGCTTTCTTCTCGAATTAATAAGAAGTCAAAGGCCGCCCTGAAACGAGGATGCTCTTCTAAAACATAAGCACGTTTACCGAAACGTTTTGATAACCTAAATTGTAAGTCCCAAATTTCACGCATTGGTGTTGAGAATCGACGGGGAATAGATGTAGCCGTCACTTGATTATCAAGTACTAAAGAGGCTGCCTGATGTAATGCTGGGGTAGCAGGTAAACCTTGGGCCATGAACTCTTCATGGCGAAACAATACTTTCGGCCATAATAAAAATGCGTATAAGAAGTAAGGCGCTGTGGTTTTACCTTCAGCAATACGCTTATCCGTATTGATCAACCCCTGTAGGATGAAGTCCTCAGTATTGATGTCTGCTCTTTGCCAATGACTGCGTAATAGTTCGTCTGCTTCTGGGAATAAATAACGAAATAAACCATATTCGCGTAGTAGCTTATAGGTGGTAACACCGTATCCACTGCCCAAAAGTTTAAGTACTTCTTCAAACAGTCTTGCTGGCGGAATATGGTCTAACAAATGTGCCATTTCTTTAATGGGAGCAGCTGTTTTTGCCTCAATTTCGAAATCCAGTTTGGCTGCAAAACGAATGGCTCTTAACATGCGTACAGGGTCTTCTTGATACCTTAATTTGGCATCCCCAATGATACGCACCTGCTTTGCAGCAACATCCTCTAAACCACCACAATAGTCGTGAATGCTAAAGTCACTGATATCGTAGTAAAGTGCATTAAAGGTAAAGTCTCGGCGCTCAGCGTCTTGCTCAATATCACCAAAAATATTATCTCTTAAAATCATGCCATGAGCAGAGCGAGCAGAATCAGATTTTTTATCTGAGCTGTTATCACTCTCACCTTGGTTAGCGGTTGCCCTGAAAGTAGAGACTTCAATGATCTCTCTACCAAAGGTGACATGCACTAGTCGAAAACGACGACCAATAAGACGTGAGTTGGAAAATAACGCATGCACTTCTTCTGGGGTGGCGTTGGTTACCACATCAAAATCTTTGGGTGCCAAGTCAATAAGGTGATCTCGAATACAGCCACCTACCAAAAATGCATCATAACCAGCCTTATTTAAACGATAAAGGACTTTTACCGCATTTGGGCTAAGATTTTTTCGTGACAGAGTATGATCTGAACGAGCGATGATTAATGGATATTCTTGCGCGCTTTTGGGGGTGAAAAGATCAGTTGCTTTTCGAACCAGAGACTTAAAACTTGTCAGCATTAGAGTACAAATTATTCAATTAAAGAAAGTGAGTATTCTACACGGTAAAACGAATTTATTACACAGGCTTGCTTGAAGGGATTTATTAAAACAAAATAATTGCTTTGGATACATGAAGATATTAATTCCGAAAACAAAGTTGGTGCTGCTACTGCAGTTCTACTCAAGTTTTATTTTTATTTTTACATTGTTTTCATTGCCCGAAGGCCGGCATATCAAAAAGAATCAATTATCCAAAGCAATTTTTCTTCTCCGACCTCAAATTTTATTTTTATTTTAAGAGGTCAGAGTGTTCCAAGATTTTATTTTTATTTTAGGAACTTACACTCGATGATTAACTTATTATTATTATGGGTCAATCTTATTATCGTTGTGATCACTATAAGGCATTTGTTGTGCCAGTTTTTATAACTTACTGATATTTAAAGTGTTTTGTTTTTAAAGGGCAAGAAAGTGAAATTTTTAAGAATTTTACACGTTCCCTTTAGTATCAGGTGTTACTTAAAGTGTTACTTTTCGCTGTATGCCTAATTTTTGCCTTCTTTCCCATAAACTTTTTCGTGAAATTCCCAAACTTGAGGATAGTTGAGTCTCCGTCATTTTGCCCTGATGATAGAGTACAAAGCTTGTTAAATAGTCATCGAGACTGGTGCCTTGTAAAGCGAACGTGGTTCTCTTGGCGTTTGGTTGTTTTGGGTCTAGGGTCTCTGTGGTAGATCTGAATAGTGGGTCGACACTGCTTTTATGAAGCTTTAACGCAGCAGGATCAAGTTGATCTTCGCTTAAAATTACGGCTCTTTCTATCGCATTTTCTAATTCTCGTACATTGCCTGGCCAATTATGGGCAATAATTGCCTTATCAAATTCTTCTGTGTATACGAATTCGGCTTTGTTATGGCGTAGGCATACTTTTTTAACTAATGATTGGCAAATTAAGCTAATGTCCTTGCCTCTCTCTCTGAGAGGCGGGAGTAGTACTTCCATTACATAGAGGCGATAGTATAGATCTTCTCGAAATAATCCCTCAGCCACCATTTGACGGAGGTTTCTGTGGGTGGCGGTGACTAGCCTTATATCAACTTTAGATGATTGTGTGGCCCCAACACGCCTAATCTCACCCTCTTGTAGAACCCTTAAGAGCCTGGCTTGCGCTTCGATAGGTAGCTCACCTATTTCGTCTAAAAATAAGGTGCCGTTATCTGCTGCAGCGATCAATCCGTCTCGAGTGGATGCGGCGCCTGTGAATGCCCCTTTTTCATGGCCAAAAAGCTCAGATTCTATGAGGCTTTCTGGGATGGCTGCGCAGTTGACACTTATCATTTCTTCGTTATTACGTTTGCTTAAGTCATGAATAGCTCTCGCAACCAGTTCTTTACCTGTTCCTGATTCGCCTCGTACTAAGACAGTCACATCTGTGCAGGCTATTTTGGTTAAATCTTTAAATAGCTGCTTCATAGGTGGGCTATTTCCTATGAGGCGACGAAAGGGGGCGGATTGGCTTTTAGCGGCGGTTTTTGCCTTGCTTTTAATGTTTGTTTTTATGGCTTGGGTTAATGACTTGGCTTGAGTTTGTTTATTGATGGTCGCAAGCACCTTATCTAATAAGGTTTCAGGGTCTGTCGGTAATGGAAGGTAGTATTTAATATCTGCCGCCATCAGCTCGACGGCTTTGCTTAGACTGGGTTTGTCATCAAGGGTGATAATTGGACAAGGATGCAGGGCGTTAGCGTCTTGTTGTGGTTCAGGCGTCAGACGATCTTGTGTTATTAGAGCTGCATCAAAGCTTGATATTTGATAATGCTTCTTAGCTTGTTCAATCGAACTGGCTTCGGATATCAAAAAATCACTGCGTATTAACCAATTGTTGATATCGTTGAAATAAGGCGTGTTGTTGTGAATGAACAAGATGTGTTTCATTAGGTATCACCAATCGTTACTGATGTCACCATTATACACGCAGGGCCTGCTTGGGCTAGTGTGTTTGCTCGGGTTGATCTTGAGCTTGAATGGTTTCAAGAGACCAGTGTTTGATGGCAAATTGCAGTGTTTCTTCTATACAATCCCCCTTGAAAACCGGTTGCTTTAAGTGCATTAATGCGGTTTTTAAGGTGTTTAAATCTGCTTTTTTTATGGCTGGGGCGTGATTTTGCTTGCTCAGCTTGAGCTGATTTTCGTCCGTTACAAGAGGGATGTGGCAATAACGGGGCGCTTGCCAATTAAATTCTTTAAAGAGGTTGAGTTGGGCGGCTGTTGTATCAAGTAGGTCGCACCCTCTGACAACGTGAGTTACGCCTTGAAGGTGGTCGTCAACGACAACTGCTAGCAGGTAGGCATAATCTAGGTCTTTGCGTTTGATGATGCTATGACCAATTTGATGTAGCGGGTTTTGTTTTTGCTCTCCTTTTAATCTATCAAGAAAGATAACATCTTCAGAGCTAGATAAAATTCGCCATGAGTGGGGCTCTTGTGTATTTGCTTGGCAAATATCAGGGTGCTTGCCTTGAAAGTGTTTGAGTGCTTGTCTGGTGCACTGGCAGGGGAAAGCTCGACCACGATTTATGAGTGTATCAAGATGAGTTTGATAATGTTTTTTTTGCAAACTTTGAAACAGGACAGGGACGTCACTGTAAAGTTGATAGCTATGTAAGGTGTCAATAATATCTTGGCTATGCTCAGGCCTACAACGTTGGCTGTCGACATCTTCTATGCGCAATAACCATTTTCCGCGGTTATGCTTAGCATCAAGGTAGCTGGCCAATGCGCTGACAAGCGAGCCGAGATGCAGTGGGCCGGAAGGTGATGGTGCAAACCGGCCTACATACGAAGAGTGCATAATCAAATATAACCAGTAGCCAAAATGTTTAGCTACTAGTTTGTTTTTCTTTGATCTCAGCTAAGGTTTTGCAATCGATGCAAAGTGTCGCTGTTGGTCTAGCTTCAAGACGACGGATACCAATTTCGATACCGCAATGGTTGCAAAAACCATAATCATCTTCATCAATCAACTCAACGGTCTGATTAATTTTCTTAACTAATTTACGTTCACGATCACGAGTACGTAGCTCAAGGCTAAACTCTTCTTCTTGGCTGGCTCTATCGTTAGGATCAGCGTAGTTGACAGCTTCTTCTTTTAAATGACTAACAGTACGATCAACTTCTTCCATCAAGTTTTGCTTCCAATTAAGCAAGATATTCTTGAAATGCTCTAGTTGTTGCTCGTTCATGTACTCTTCACCGTCCTTAGCTTCGTAAGGGGTAAAGTCTTTCATTAACGATTCAGAATTCATATTTGGCATATGCAGCGCCTCACTTCGCAGGTAATCCGTGTGGTAACCTGTGTATATATTATTCGGGTGGTGTTTTATTGCGGCCGGAAACTTACCAAATTATCAGTCATGAAACCACTTATTTAATGGCTTTTTTGGTAAGTGAATGCAATAAAGCAACCGAGCTTAGTTTATTAATTATGTTAAGAGAGTATAGATGAGTCAATTGGCGAACCGTGTTGAGCAAATTTCTCCCTTTCAAGTCATGGCTATATTGGGACGTGCAAAGGAAATTCAAGCCCAAGGTGTTGATGTAATTCATTTAGAAGTTGGGGAGCCAGACTTTGTTGCGTCCCAATCTGTACAAAAAGCAGGAATTGACGCTATTGAAAAGGGGCTAAGTGGTTATACCTCAGCAACAGGTCTTCCACAATTAAGAGAAAAGATAGCAGAGCATTATCAAAAAAAATATCAGGTTAAAATTAATCCTAACAGAATTTTAGTCACACCGGGTGCCTCGGGTGCTTTGCAGTTATTATCCAGCTTAATGGTGGATGCAGGTAAAAATGTCCTTATGCCTGACCCTTGTTACCCCTGTAATCGCCACTTTTTAATTCAAGTCGGTGCTAAGGCAAACTTGATAGCGACTCAAGCTAAGAACAATTTCGAAATTCCCATTGACGATATTAAAACGCATTGGGATGAGGATTCAACTGGGATGTGGCTGGCGTCACCAGCTAATCCAACGGGCACTGTACTTTCAAAAAGCTACTTACAATCAGCATTAGATGAAGTAAACCTGCTGGGAGGTCATCTTATGGTGGATGAGATTTATCAGGGTTTGGTGTATCAAGGGCGGGATTTTACGGCATTATCTTTATCGGATGATATTTTTGTTATTAATAGCTTTTCAAAATATTTTGCCATGACGGGTTGGCGCTTGGGTTGGATTGTTGTTCCTGAGTGGGCGATTGAAGGGGCAACTAAGCTTGCTCAAAATCTATTTATATCCGCACCCACTATTGCTCAATATGCGGCACTAGAGGCATTTTCAGACGACTCTATGCAAGAGTTTGAGCGGCGTCGTCAAGCATTAGATGCTAGGCGCAAATTACTCTTGTCGGGCTTACAAGAAATTGGCTTACCTCCTGTTGTGCCAGCTCAAGGCGCGTTTTATGTTTATGTGGATGTTTCAAACATTACGGATGATGCTATGTCCTGGTGTTTAGCCTTGTTAGAAGCCGAAGGTGTGGCGTTAACCCCAGGTGCTGATTTTGGGCTGGAGCAAGCGCATAAGTATGTTCGGTTTGCTTATACTTGTGATGAGAATCGGCTTAAGGAAGCGTTAGTTCGAATTAAACGCTTTATTCTGACAAGGTCATAATAGCGTGTGATTAGCGCCATTCTGAATGAAAATAGCTTGTATCGCCTAAGGCCTTGCAGGCATTATTGCGGCTTCTTAAAGTGAGTTGTACTGAATTAGGAAAAGAGTGTTGATGAATCAAAAGCAAGTCGCCTTGTGGCGCCGTCTCGCCGCGGCTCTTTATGACAGTATTATATTGTTAGCACTGTATTTTGTGGCCGGTTTGGCCGCCGTATTAGTGAATGATGGTGAGGCTGTTGAGAATCCTGTGTTTTTTTGGGTTTTATTGGTTATTGCCTGGGCATTTTTCGTCAAATTTTGGTGTTCCCCTGGCCAAACTTTGGGTATGCAGGTATGGAAAGTAAAGGTGGTTAACGAGCGAGGTGGTGCGTTAACCCCTAAACAAGCCAGCGCAAGAATGATTTTTGCTATTCTATCTTGGAGTGTTTTAGGTCTGGGCTTTCTTTGGGCCTTATTGGATAAAGATGGTCTTACTTGGCATGACAAATTGAGTCATAGCAGGTTAGTTTTTATCGATCATAAAAAGCAAAAAACGATGAAATAACTCGATTTAAATGAATAGCGAAAGGCCAGCCCGTAATAGGGCTGGCCTTTTTTATTTGGCTCGCCTAAGTTGAAATGCACCAATAACAAGGCAAAGAGCGATCGGAATAAGAACACCGAGTAATGGCGAAAAATTGGCCGCTAGACTCATTTTCCCGAAAAGATTAAGGCCGTTTTGAAATATAATACCTATCATGACACCGGAAAATATGCGGCTACCCATGGTCGAGGAGCGCAGGGGGCCAAATACACTTGATAACGCTATGATTACGAGTGCAATAGAGGCTATTGGCCTTAATGCTTTAGTCCAGAATTCTAGCTGGTAGCGCGAGGTATTTAAGTTTTGAGCCTTTAAGTAATCCTGATATGACAATGATTGGCTTAAGGATAAAGCTTCAGGTTCTTGGGTGGCGAGATATAAGTGCTCCGGTTTGAAGGACATAGTCCAATCGAGCTGTTTAGCTGTATCCGACTCTATTCTATCTGGGTAAAAATAAGTGCTTGTTACCGAGTTTAAAGCCCATTGGTCATCTTTAATATAGTGGGCTGTTTTTGCATTTTGAGTGCTTTTTAGGGCTTGTTCATCAGGGCTGAAAATTTGCATATTATAAAGCGTGCCATTTTTGTCAGCTGCACCTATGTAGATGTAATTATTATCTGAGCGCAGCCAGACCCCACCTGAAATAATATTATCAGAGGCGCTTTGTTTTCTTAGTTTTTCAATAAGGTTTGCTTTTTGATCTGCATTGGGTGCAATAAATTCAGATATTCCAACACCAATGATAGAAATAATTAAAATAGGTTTAATCGCAGACCAGCCAATGCGCCATACGGGGACGCCTGCTGCGCGTATGACAGTTAATTCTGATGTTGAGGCCAGTGCGCCTAAACCTACAAGGGTGCCAATCAATGATGCAATAGGGATGTATTCGGCAAACTTGCCAGGCAACCTTAACAGCAATACTTCTAATAGGTTTGAAATTCCATAGAACTGATTGACGCGTTTTACTTGGTCAATGAAAGTGAGGGCGTAATCCAAACCAAGTAACACAAAGGCGACAGCAAAGAAGGCCCAGACAACCCCTTTTCCTATATATGAATCAAGTTGTCTCATGCTGTTTTATCGCCTGTATGACTATTAGGTTGCGGTTTCTTGTTAGTGGTTTTTTTTTGAAAGAACTTTGTGTCATTAAATAATAAGAAAAGAAAAGCTGCCACAGCGCCGAATAGGGCATGGATCCACCAAAGGCCAAGGTCACTGGGTATTTTCTCTTTTTCGAGTGCAGAGCGCCCCCAAATGAGCATGCCTAAATAGAGGATCATCAGAATAATAGCAGGGAGCATTTTAAAGAATCGCCCCTGTCTAGGGTTTACTTGGCTTAGAGACGTTCCAATAATGGCTAAAATAGGAATCATGATGACAAGGCTGATTCGCCATTGCCATTCCGCTTGATCCTTAATGTCTGGACTGCTCCAAATATCTTGCGAGGGCTTGGTGCTAGGGTTATCTACGTTTATCTCATTACGGTCATCTAGTAAAACAGCATAAGTGTCAAATTGAGTGACTCTATAATCCTTTTGACCTGGGAAGCCTTCAAAACGGCTGCCATTTTTAAAGACTAGGTAGGTGGAACCGTTTTCCAGTTGAATTTGCTCTGCATGAGATGCAAGGGTTTGGGATGGGGTCGACTTGCCATTAATTTGGGTCATATTCGAGATGAATACATTCTTCATCCACCCTTCTTGTTTGGTGATTTCTGACACATAAGTCGTATTAAACCCCTTTCCCTGAAAGCGTCCCGCTTGTACGAAATCAAAAACAGTGAGTTGATTCTGTTCTTGTTCTGCCTGTTTTGACTGATACTCACTCGTTGGTGCGAGCCATAAACTAATGAAGGCGTTGAGTAGCGTGGCAATTAATGCGATGCCGAGGGTGTACATCATTAATTTTGTTTTACTGATACCGCAGGCAAAGAGTATCGACATCTCGTTTTCTATATAAAGACGACCGTACGCTAGCAGTAAAGATAAGAAAAAGGATAAAGGAATAATAATTTGTAAAAAGCTCGGAATATGGAACCCAAGGATTAGGAATAGAAACTCAAATGTCATTTTCCCTTCCGCAGCTCGGCCCAAATAGCTTACAAAGCGACCACTGGCGATGATTAATAACAGGATGAAACTGACCGCCATGGTTGACACCAACACTTCTTTCGCCAAGTATCTGAATAATCTCAAACGTACCTCTTAAGTATTTTGTAATGTGCTTGGGGTTGATTATTGAAGCTTTGAGCCCATTATCCCTTGGTAATAAGGGCTTTATCCAGTTTTTTTATAATAATTTTTTAAAGGAAACACTCATGAATACAGCGTTATTCGATCGCCTATCTGCGGTCCAGGCTGATTTGGTCGTTACCCTAGTACCAAGTGAAGCAGCGTTACCCCAATCAACCAGTTGGGTCGATGAAAATACAGCTGGGCTTATTTCACAACTACGTGAGTCAAAAGTGTTTTCTGGTAAGTTAGCTGAAACCCTACTCTTGCCCGTAGCAAGCCAAGATTATGCACAAGCTGTATTGCTTGTGGGTATTGGTAAGGATGATGTTTTATCCGATGCTAGTGCGCGTAAAGTAATGGCTGCTGTTGCTGCGAAACTGAAATCATTGCCTTACGCAAGTATTGCGTTTGCGGGTGCCGCGTTAGCGATAAAAGATCATAATCCAGCACAAGTATTGAGCTTAACATCGCAGTGGTTACACGAAGGTTTTTACCAATTTACCGGTTTTAAACAAGATGATCAGGTATTAACCCTTGAAAATATTTTGTTTGAAGGTAGCGATCAAGCGGCCTTAGATGTTGGTGTAGCAACCGCAGCCGGCTCTGCAATGGCGCGTCGTCTCGGTGATTTACCGGGTAATGTTTGTACTCCTAGTTACCTGGCGTCAAAAGCCCAAACATTGGGTGAAGACTATGGTATTGATATTGAGCTAGTCGATGAGAGTCGTATGTCTGAATTAGGCATGGACTGCCTATTATCGGTAGGACGTGGTAGTGATCAGCCTAGCTATTTAATTGTGATGTCTTATAAGGGCGGCAACGAAGGGGATGCACCTCATGTCATCCTAGGTAAAGGTATCACTTTTGATACGGGTGGTATTTCTTTAAAACCGGGTCCTGGCATGGATGAGATGAAATATGACATGTGTGGAGCTGCCAGTGTTTTTGGCGCGATGAAAGCCATTTGTGAATTGAAACCTAAGGTGAATTTCACTGCGGTTGTTGCTGCTGCTGAAAATATGCCTAATGGTAATGCATCAAAACCCGGTGACATTGTTAAGACGATGTCGGGTCAAACGGTCGAAATACTCAATACGGATGCTGAAGGTCGTTTAGTACTATGTGACGCATTAACTTACATAGAGAGATTTGAGCCAAAATCAGTGATTGATGTGGCGACCTTAACAGGTGCATGTGTTGTTGCTTTAGGCGGAGTTAATTCTGCAATGTATAGCAATAACGATGAACTGCATGATGATTTGCGTAGCGCGAGTAAGGTGTCTGCCGATAAAATTTGGCCTATGCCGCTTGATGATGAATATCAGCAACAACTAGACAGTAACTTCGCGGATATTGCTAATATTGGTGGTAAAGAAGCGGGTTCTGTAACCGCTGCTTGTTTCTTATCTCGTTTTACCAAATCTTACCCTTGGGCACATCTGGATATTGCTGGAACAGCATGGACTGGTGGTGCTAAAAAAGGAGCGAGTGGTCGTCCTGTTGCTTTGTTAACACAATATTTGTTGGCAAAAGCAAACTAGCCAAAGTCTTGTTATGAAAAGGCCGCACTTGTTGCGGCTTTTTTAATGAATGGCATTCAACTTTGACCTAATAAAGTGAATTTCTTTTATTTTTAGAAAATGTGTAATTTTCAAATTCTTGATATAGACATTTCCCTGCTCCAGTGCGAAAGTATTAGTCAAATAGTGAGAGAATAATTTAGCGTCGGGTTGGCTCATTAATGAGAGTCAAACATCCCAAGACACTAAAATTTTCAAAACTTGTTTTCTGTAAGCGTTTTTCGGGTGTTTATATGTCTAATCACACAAGAGAAGAAGAGTTTATTCCTGAGCTGGACGAAAGTGTTCTGATATCCGCTCTTAGGAATCAAGATGACATTCCAATCTTGATGGATGTGGTGGGTAAAAGTTTGGCTCCCAAAATAAGCCAAGAAGGCCACTTATCTCAAATCTTAGCTCAAGGCCTTGATGATGTATTAGAGATACCTTTTGAAAAGGAGGAACTCCTTGCAGCGTCTTCGTCTGCATCAGATAGTGTCATCGAACCTCAATCCCACGTTAATGAAAATGCACCAAAAATTGAACCTGCTAAATTGCAAAGCGCAATCGAGAATGCCTTTGCTAAGTTGCTACCGCGTTTAATTGAAGAAGTAGTGCAAGAGTTAGCGTTATCAGACGTCGCTAAGAAGCAATAACGCCGCATAAATACCCTGTTTTATTATTGAGTGCAGGCTTTCTGGCTAGAAGAGCATATTCTTTATCGACGCCTGTCGCGCTATACTAGACAGCAATTAAGTTTCATACCAAATTCACGCAATCTAAAAAAGTTTAAGACATCACAATGGAAAAAACCTACCAACCGCAAAGTATTGAACAACCCATTTATCAACGCTGGGAAGAGAATGGCTATTTCACGCCTCAAGGCGAAGGTGACCCTTTCTCAATTATGATTCCGCCACCGAATGTGACGGGCACCTTGCATATGGGGCATGCGTTTCAACATACCCTGATGGATGCCATGATTCGTCGTGAGAGGATGCAAGGTAAACGTACCTTGTGGCAACCAGGTACTGACCATGCGGGCATTGCAACGCAAATGGTTGTCGAAAGGCAGTTAGCAGCGGATAACGTGACACGTCATGACTTGGGTCGTGAGAAGTTCCTGGAAAAAGTATGGGATTGGAAAGAGCAATCCGGTAATACCATTTCAGATCAAATGCGTGTCATGGGTGACTCAGTTGCTTGGGACAAAGAGCGTTTTACCATGGACCCAGGTATGTCTGCCGCGGTTCAAGAAGTGTTCGTACGTTTGTTTGACGAAGGTATTATTTATCGCGGTCAACGTCTTGTTAATTGGGACCCCGTTTTACACACGGCTATTTCTGATCTGGAAGTAATTTCAGAAGAAGAAAATGGCTTCATGTGGTATTTCCGCTACCCATTAGCGGATGGTGCAAAAACGGCTGACGGTAAAGATTATATTGTTGTCGCGACAACACGTCCAGAAACAATGATAGGTGATGAAGCGGTTGCGATTGACCCTGAAGATGAGCGTTATATCGATCTAGTTGGCAAAGAAGTTATGTTGCCTCTGGTTAATCGTCGTATTCCTATTGTTGCGGATTCTTACGTAGATAAAGACTTTGGTACTGGTTGCGTAAAAATTACGCCAGCCCATGACTTTAACGATAATGAAGTAGGCAAACGCCACAATCTTCCGTTAACAAATATCTTTACTGATGATGCTGCAATCAATGATGTCGCGCCTGAAAAGTACCGTGGTTTGGATAGATTCGAAGCACGTAAAGTGATTGTTGCTGATTTTGATGCATTAGGTTTGTTGGAAAAAGTAGACGACCATAAATTAAAAGTACCTCGTGGTGAGCGTGGTAATGCTGTGATTGAACCTTACTTAACTAATCAATGGTATGTTGGCGTTGAGACGCTTGTTAAGCCTGCCATTGAAGCGGTTGAAAATGGTGATATTCAGTTCGTACCCAAACAATGGGAAAACACTTACTTTTCTTGGATGCGTGACCTTCAAGATTGGTGTATCTCTCGTCAACTTTGGTGGGGACATCAAATTCCTGCTTGGTATGATGCGGAAGGTAAAGTCTATGTTGCCAACACAGAAGACGAAGTGCGTGCTAAATATAAGTTAGGCGCTGACGTTACCCTTAATCGTGACAATGACGTTTTGGATACTTGGTTCTCTTCTGCACTTTGGACCTTCGCAACTCAAGGCTGGCCTGAAGAAACTGAAGATTTCAAAGCTTTCAGTGAATCGGATGTCTTGGTTACTGGGTTTGATATCATCTTCTTCTGGGTTGCCAGAATGATTATGATGACCTTGAAGTTTACCGATAAGGTGCCTTTCAAAACGGTTTATATTACGGGTCTGATCCGTGATGAACGCGGTGATAAGATGTCTAAGTCTAAAGGGAATGTTATCGATCCTTTAGATTTGATTGGTGGTATTGACCTCGAAAGTCTAGTGAGTAAGCGTACCTCTGGCATGATGCAGCCACGCTTAGCGGCTAAAGTTGAAAAAGCCACACGCGAAACTTACCCAGATGGTATTCAAGCGTACGGAACGGATGCATTGCGTTTTACCCTTTGCTCTCTTGCTTCTGGCGGTCGTGACATCAAATTCGATCTTAATCGCTTGGAAGGCTACCGTAATTTCTGTAATAAAATTTGGAATGCAACGCGTTATGTTCTGATGAATACAGAAGAGCATGATTGTGGTCAAAATGGCGGTGATGTTGAGCTGTCTCTTGCTGATAAGTGGATTATTTCTCGTTTACAGAAAGCTGAAGCAACAGTGAATCACGCATTTGATACCCATAGATATGATTTAGCGTCTCAAGCCTTGTATGAGTTTATGTGGCATGAATACTGTGATTGGTACCTTGAGCTTTCTAAACCTGTTCTTTGGGATGAGAATGCCACGCCAGCACAGCTGTTAGGGACTCGTCGTACCTTGGTGCGTGTACTTGAGTCTTTCCTACGTTTAGCTCACCCAATGATGCCTTTCTTGACCGAAGAGATTTGGCAGAAGATTGCACCTATGGCAGGTGTTGAAGGTGAAACGGTTATGATAGCCGCTTATCCTCAGGCAGAAGACGCTAAGCTAGATGAAGCGGCTGAAGCAGACGTTGAGTGGATTAAGAATGTTATTGTTGGTATTCGTAACATTCGTGGTGAAATGGATATTGCACCTTCCAAGGCGCTGAACATACTTATGCGTAATGGCAGTGAGCAAGATCAGCAGCGTTTGCAGAGTAATATGAACTTCTTGCAGAAGCTTGCTAAGTTGGAAAGCGTTACTTGGCTAAATGCCGGTGATGAAGTCCCTATGTCCGCTACCGCCTTAGTAGGTGACATGGAAGTACTTGTTCCAATGGCGGGTTTGATTGACAAAGATGCTGAGCTTGCGCGTTTGCAAAAAGAAATAGATAAAGCCAGTAAGGATCTTCAGCGTATTCAAGGTAAGCTTGGCAATGAAAGTTTTGTTGCTAAAGCGCCTGTTGCCGTAGTGGATAAAGAGAAAGCTAAATTGGCTGACTTAACACTCATGGTTGCTAAATTGAATGAGCAAAAGGCGAGTATCGAATCGCTTTAAGGTGGAATTCTGCTGCTTACGCTAGTGTTTGTTGATTAGCTAAGATCTAAAAGCCCCTGTTTACACTCTGTAAACAGGGGCTTTTTTTTGAAAGTTGGTGAGCTTATCTTAGTGTTATTTTGCTGCAACTTGCAGATTGCTTAGGTCAAATGGTAATTTATCACTATCAACTTGCTGCTAGCATTATGGCCGCATTGATCTTTCACCCTGAAAAGGGTGGGAGTTAAATTGATTGAAAATAATAAAAAGAGGCGATCAATGGCTGATAAATTGAAGGGTGTTGTAAAGTGGTTTAATGACTCTAAAGGTGTTGGTTTCATTCAAAGAGACAACGAAACAGACGTGTTTGTTCACTATAAGTCAATTGTCAGTGAGGGGCATAAGACTCTAAAAAAAGGCCAAGAAGTGGCTTTTTTGATTACTGAGAATGATTTTGGTCGACAGGCAAGTGATGTGGTTTTATGGCGTCAAGAATAACAAGTAGGCTAATTGAATAAATAAATTCATATATGAAAAGCCTGAAAAGCGTATGTTAATCAGGCTTTTTTTTGTGTCGATAATTGGGGTCTTACTTTTCTTTTAAAAGAGACCTTGCCAGTTTTACAAAATCAATGGGTGTTAAAATACCGACCAAAGCGCCTTTGTCGACGACTGGTAGGCAGCCATATTTGTTTTCCACAAAAAATTCAGCCGCAGTATCCAGATGAGTGTCCTTCTCTATGGTTAACATGTCGGTGTTCATTGCTTTACTAACAGGCGTTTGATTTTCCTTTTTGCTTAACATACCTGTGCCGAATTGGCTGACAAGGTAAAATGCATGTTTTAAATACTCACGCTGAGTTAACATGCCGATGCATTTCCCTTTGTCATCAAGGATCGGAAGATTTCGAATATTCTTGTCTTGCATGATTTTTTTAGCATCAGCAAGTGAGGCTGTCTCAGCCAAAGTAACCAAGTTGGTAACCATAAGATCAGAAACGGTTTGCACAAGTGAACTCCTTTCATAAAAGATTCTGTAATAAGCCTAACTTATAGTTGGTTTATACTTCTAAACAATCAAGCATTTCGTGAGGTAAATCAATGTTCAGTGATGAATACTGGATGGAACAAGCATTAATGCTCGCTGATCAAGCGGCTATTGAGGGTGAAGTGCCTGTTGGTGCTATCTTGGTATTGGAGGGTGAGATTATTGGTCAGGGTTATAATTCTCCTATTTCATGTTGCGATCCCACTGCTCATGCTGAAATTCAGGCTATTCGTGATGCTTGCCAAAAGCAAGCTAACTATCGTTTACCCAAAGCCAGTTTGTATGTCACCTTAGAGCCTTGTTCTATGTGTGCTGGCGCAATAGTTCACGCTAGGATAGAGCGAGTGATTTATGCTGCGACAGAGCCGAAAAGTGGTGTAGTTGAATCGCAAGGTCGTTTTTTTGAACAAGATTTTCTTAACCATTCAGTCAAGGTTGAGGCGGGCGTTTTAGGGTCATTAGCGTCCCAAAAGATGAGCGATTTTTTTCAATTTCGCCGTGAGCAAAAGAAAAAAATCAGAACAGCTTCCAAATTGGCCTTAGAACAAAAAAAATCATCATAAATAGGGTAAATAAACACGACTTTTATAGCTTAGGTTTGCTGGCTTGATTTAGAATACGCACCATCACTTCAAACCACAAATCGAGGCAATAAACGTCATGCTTACCTTGCTTGGTTCTTCGGCGCTATCCGCGTTTCGTAAGAAAAAGTTACTGACTAATGTTCAAAAGTCAGTTCCAGCCGTAATTGATATTGATGCGCAATTTTTGCATTTCGTCGAACTTATAGAGGTTCAAACACTTTCAGCGCAACAAGAAGATGTATTGAGCAAAGCACTGACTTACGGTGCTAAGTCAGAACAAGTGATCCAATCTCAGCAGAGTGTGTTGATTGTTCCTCGTTTGGGAACGATTTCACCTTGGTCTTCAAAAGCAACGGATATCCTACATAATTGTGGTTTGCAAGATATCGCCCGCGTTGAACGTGGCGTTCAGTATTTTATACACAGTGAGTCTGAATTAACCCAAGCTGAATTGGCTTTGGTGATTCCTGCTCTATATGACCGCATGACAGAAAGTGTTCTTTCTGATGCGACACAGGCTCAGCAATTATTTGGTCAGGCAACACCTGCCCCTCTTTCTCAAGTGGATATCTTAGCGGGTGGTCGTGCAGCCTTAGTCGAAGCGAATCGTACGCTTGGATTAGCATTGGCTGACGATGAAATAGATTACTTGGTAACGGCCTTTGTTGAGCTTGGCCGTAATCCTAATGACATTGAATTAATGATGTTTGCACAAGCCAACTCGGAGCATTGTCGTCATAAAATCTTTAATGCTTCTTGGACGTTGGATGGTGAAGAGCAGACACGTTCACTTTTCAAAATGATCAAAAATACCCATGAGCATAATCCTGAAAGGACTTTGTCTGCTTACGTTGATAATGCTGCGGTTATGGAAGGTCATGAAGCGGGTCGTTTCTATCCGGACTCTGCTTCTAAAGAATATGGCTTTAACCAACAGCCAATTGATATCTTAATGAAGGTTGAAACCCATAACCATCCAACTGCAATTGCGCCATTCTCAGGTGCAGCGACAGGTTCAGGTGGCGAGATTCGTGACGAAGGAGCAACGGGTGTTGGTTCTAAGCCGAAAGCAGGTTTATCTGGTTATACCGTATCTGATCTAAAAATACCGGGCTTTACTCAGCCATGGGAGAGTCAATATGGCAAACCTAGTCGTATAGTGACACCGCTAGACATTATGATAGAAGGCCCTATTGGTGGTGCTGCTTTTAATAACGAATTCGGTCGCCCTAATATACTGGGTTACTTCCGTACTTATGAGCAAACGATTCAATCTAGTCAGGGTGAAGAGGTCCGCGGTTATCATAAACCCATTATGTTAGCCGGTGGTCTTGGTAATATTCGTCGTGACCATGTGGAAAAAGATGATATCGATGTGGGTGCTTCTTTAATCGTATTAGGTGGTCCTGCCATGCTGATCGGTTTGGGTGGAAGTGCTGCATCTTCTATGGCGTCTGCTGATGGTAATGAGGATTTAGATTTTGCGTCTGTGCAAAGGGGTAACCCAGAAATGGAGCGCCGTTGCCAAGAAGTAATCGACCGTTGCTGGCAGCTAGGTGAAAACAACCCTATTAGCTTTATTCACGATGTGGGTGCGGGTGGTTTATCTAACGCATTACCTGAATTGGTTAAAGATGGGGAGCGTGGTGGTAAATTTGAACTGCGTAATGTGCTCAATGATGAGCTTGGCATGTCTCCGCTAGAAATCTGGTGTAACGAATCTCAAGAGCGTTATGTTATGGCTGTTCCGCCAGCGCGAGTGGCTGAATTTAGCGCAATTTGTGAACGTGAGCGTTGTCCTTTCGCTGTCGTCGGCGAAGCGACAGAAGAAATGCACCTTCAGGTGGCAGATAATATATTTGCCAATGAACCTGTAGATCTTCCAATGTCAGTATTATTTGGCAAGCCGCCAAAAATGCACCGTGAAGCAGTTAAGGCAGATATTCAACCTGATGACTTTAATGGTTCTTCTGTTGATTTGTCTGAGGCGACTCAGCGTGTATTAAGTCACCCAACTGTGGCAAGTAAGAGTTTCCTAATTACCATTGGTGATAGAAGTATTACAGGTATGGTTGCCCGTGACCAAATGGTCGGACCTTGGCAGGTACCTGTTGCCGATGTGGCTGTAACAACTTCGTCGCTGGATAGTTACACAGGTGAAGCGATGACCATGGGTGAGAGAACACCTCTTGCTTTATTAGATGCGCCTGCATCGGGTCGCATGGCAGTGGGTGAAGCGCTAACTAACTTAGCAGCGGCACAGATTACAAAACGTAGCCACATTAAGTTGTCTGCAAACTGGATGGCGGCAGCGGGCCATACCGGAGAAGATGAAAAACTTTATAGAACAGTAGAAGCTGTTGGTATGGAGTTGTGTCCAGCATTGGATATAGCCATTCCTGTTGGTAAAGATTCCATGTCGATGAAGACAGTATGGAAAGAAGACGGTAAAGAAAAAGCAGTGACCTCACCGCTATCTTTAGTTATTACTGCTTTCGCACCGGTAGCGGATGCACGTAAAACGTTAACACCAGAGTTGAAAGATGTTGATAGCAAGCTCTTGTTATTGGATCTAGGTAATAAACAAAACCGCTTAGCAGGCTCAATTCTAGCTCAGGTTTATAATAAGCTGGGTGAGCAAGTGCCTGATGTTGACGATGCATCTGCTTTGGCTGGTTTCTTCGATACGACGCAAGCATTAAATGGTGAAGGTAAGTTGTTGGCCTATCATGATAGATCTGACGGTGGTTTGTTGGCTACCTTGGCAGAAATGTCATTTGCCAGTCATCTAGGTCTAAATGCAGATGTATCTGAGCTTGCTAAAAGTTCAGAGCAATTAGCAGCTGCCTTATTTAATGAAGAACTGGGTGCTGTTATACAGGTCGCTCAGGCTGATTTAGATGATGTTAAAGCCGCTTATACTAACGCGGGTGTGACTGTGGTTGAGGTGGCTGAATTAAATGCCAAAGATGAGATTAATATTACCTTTAATGGTGAAACTGTCTTGTCTGGTCAGCGTATTGAATGGCAACGTACCTGGTCTCAAACCAGTTATGAAATTCAGGCGTTACGTGATAATCCAAAAACGACGCAACAAGAGTTCGATAGCTTACTAGACGCGTCTGATCCTGGTTTATCTGCATTATTAAGTTTTGAGCTTGAAGAAAATATCTTAGCTGGAGTTGATCTGACTAATCGACCTAAAATTGCCGTACTGCGTGAGCAGGGTGTTAATGGCCAGGTTGAAATGGCTGCCGCTTTTCATAAAGCGGGATTTGCACCTTTTGATGTACATATGAGTGACATTCTCTCGGGTCGTACCAAGCTATCTGAATTTAAAGGTTTGGTTGCTTGTGGTGGTTTCTCGTATGGTGATGTTTTGGGTGCGGGTGAAGGTTGGGCAAAATCGATTCTTTTCAATCCGATTGCTCGTCAAGAATTTGAAACCTTCTTTAACCGCGAAGACACTTTTGCATTAGGTGTCTGTAATGGTTGTCAGATGTTATCAAATTTGAGTGAGTTGATTCCTGGAACAACTCATTGGCCTAAATTTGTACGTAACGAATCGGCTCAATTTGAAGCGCGTTTGGTGCAAGTGGAAGTTCAGGCGTCTAATTCAATTCTGTTTACTGGAATGCAGGGTTCAACCATGCCGATCGTGGTTGCTCATGGTGAAGGTCAAACAGAATATAAGCAGACTGGTGATCTTGAGCAATTAGCAGAGAAAGCTCAGTTGGCTTTACGTTATGTGGATAACTATGGTGCTGCAACAGAGAGCTACCCTTATAATCCGAATGGTTCGGCTGACGGTGTAACAGGGTTAACGTCTGAAAATGGACGTGTAACTATCATGATGCCGCACCCAGAACGAGTTTATCGTACAGTTCAGCATAGTTGGCATCCAAGTGACTGGAATGAGCAAGCACCTTGGTTGCGAATTTTCCAAAATGCACGTAAATGGATTGGCTAATTTAGCGATGCTCGCTTAGGAAGTACAAGCGAGCTACCGCGAGTAATGTGTAATTTCAAAAGGCCTTGATGCGATAGCATCAAGGCCTTTTTTTATGGCCTGCCATGGTTAGTTGAAATGGATCGCAAATGCTTGATAGGGAAGGTTTATTAAAGAGAATAAAAAAGAATTAAGTTTTTTTAAATAAAATGAAAAAAGCACTTGCCATAAAATTTGAGATGTATAATATACGCATCCACTGACACGGAGAAGCAAACACTGCTTCACTGATAAGTTACCAAGTAACTCACTATCTTATTTAGATAAGTCGGACGCTCTTTAAAATAGTTAATCAGATAATTTGTGTGGGCACTCGCTAGAGACTTCAGCAAGTTATTCAAGTTGTTA
>Ga0209292_1000797_pt1 | contig 40544 bp, 36 predicted proteins | sample GOMGulsemesocosm_2_FD_184634 | JGI IMG/M metagenome (GOLD analysis project Ga0209292, IMG submission 184634) | Methane-oxidizing microbial communities from mesocosms in the Gulf of Mexico - GOM9C Gulf of Mexico (SPAdes) (version 2) | ecosystem: Environmental > Aquatic > Marine > Cold seeps...
TTTATTAACCCGAAACATCACCACCTCAGGTGTTGGTTTCGCTTTAGAATATGATTCCAGAGATAACATGTTTTCGCCAACTAATGGTTTAAAGTATGAACTCAACTACCTTTGGTTTGATGATGCTATTGGCTCAGACGTTAACTATCATTTAACTGAGTTGTCAGCGTTACATTATTTAAAGCTATCTAAGCATTGGCGCACAGCATTTAGAGTAGAAGCAAATTATGCTAATAGCGATGGATTTTTGCCTCCTTATGCAACCCCCAGTATTAGCATGCGTGGTATTCCAGCAGCGCGCTACCAAGGTCAATCTGTTGCTATGTCTGAACTAGAGTTAATTTATAAGATTAACTTCCGCTGGGAAGTTAATGCCTTTGCTGGCATTGGTAAAGCTACAAACGAGTTTTCCGAGTTTTCCAATAGCCCTAGCAGGGTTAGTAAGGGCGCTGGGTTTAGATACCTTATCGCACGTCGTTATGGCTTTAATATGGGCGTAGATATAGCTCAAGGCCCTGAGGATACTGTTTTTTACATCCAAGCAGGCTCTGCTTGGTAAATTACTTGATAAAGTAGCCAACTGACTTCGTTGCTTCAATTGTAATAGCGCGCTATGATTCAATTAAGCGCCTTGCATTTGATTATTTTTCCTAGGTAATTAAGTCCCTCAACGAGCCGAGGGTTGTGAAAAAGGTTTACTTACTGCTACTCCACTAATTAATTTATTCTCCTAATAAATATCAATAAGCCTGTAAACCTGACATAAAAAAACACCGCAACCTCAAAGAGAGTGCGGTGTTTTTATCAATAACTTAAACGCTATAGCTTAACGCTATAACAAAGTTATTATGCTTCAGCGATAACTACAACTTTGATGCTAGTATCAACATCGTGATGTAAGTGAATTGCGATTTCGAATTCACCTGTTTCGCGGATAGCACCTAATGGTAAACGTACTTCAGCTTTAGTAACTTCAACGCCAGCTTCAGTGATCGCGTCAGCGATATCACGAGTACCAATAGAACCGAATAATTTACCTTCGTCACCAGCTTTTGATGCGATAGTAACTTCAGCTAACTCAACAACTTTCGCTGCACGAGCTTCTGCTGCTGCTAATACTTCAGCTAATTTAGCTTCGATATCAGCACGACGAGCTTCAAAGTGCTCAACGTTGGCGTCAGATGCAAATACTGCTTTACCTTGTGGTAATAAGTAGTTACGAGCAAAACCTGATTTAACAGATACCTTGTCACCAAGGCCGCCTAATTTGGCGATTTTATCAAGAAGAATTACTTCCATTTTAAACCCCTATTAGCTTACTTATGTAAGTCGGTGTATGGTAACAATGACAAGTAACGAGCGCGTTTAATCGCACGAGTTAATTGACGTTGATATTTAGCAGCAGTACCAGTGATACGGCTAGGAACAATTTTACCACTTTCAGTGATATAGTTTTTTAAAGTTGCAATATCTTTATAATCTATAGATGTTGCGCCTTCCGCTGTGAAGCGACAAAACTTACGACGTCTAAAAAAACGAGACATGGAGTTCTCCAATATGGTGTTATCTAGTTAACAATTCTGTTAGTAAATAAAGCCTAATTAATCATTTCAATTTGCTGAGCATGTAATGCTAAAAGCGGATTACCGTTTCTAGATTCGTGACGATTTATAAAACCTGTCACTTTTATTACATTCCCGGCAACTAATTCACGTGTTAAGTGTGATAGTTCACCTGTTGCAACTACTTGTATTCGGACAAATGCTTGTCGATTCATACCCGCTTCATTTTGTATAGACTTGTGGTCTATTGAAAACTGACTATGACTAATACCTGCAGGGCTTGTTGATTGTTTAGGGGTTCTCACCACTTCACCGACCAACACCAGGCAATTCTCTTGCAAGGATTCTTGCGAGACAATCACAAATTACTTATTCGCTAGCAGCTTCTTCAGATTTCTCTTCAACAGAGTCTTCTTTAGCTTCAACTGGCGCAGGAGCAACATCTTTCTTAACTTCGCGACGATCGTCACGACGGTCTTCTTTAGCAGCAGCCATTGGCGATGCATCAGTTACCGCGTCTTTAGTACGCATGATCATGTTACGAATAACAATATCGTTATAACGGAAAGCTGTTTCAAGTTCATCAATAACTGACTGTGGCGCTTCAATGTTCATAAGAACATAGTGTGCTTTGTGCAATTTATTGATTGGGTATGCTAATTGACGACGGCCCCAGTCTTCAAGACGGTGGATTTTGCCTTCAGCAGCATTGATCAAGTCTGTGTAGCGCTGGATCATACCAGACACTTGTTCACTCTGATCAGGGTGAACCATAAATACGATTTCGTAATGACGCATTACGAGCTCCTTACGGTTGTAGCCTCATAATCTGGCTCAGCCAAACACCAGTTGAGGCAAGGAACAAAAAGTTCAGGCTGAATTAAGGAGACATATTGTAGGGAAAACAACCAGCAAAAGCAAGCAATACCAAGTACATTAATTTATTGAACACTTAGCGAGAATTAAAAAGCGTAGGGACAAAGCCTTAATTGAGAGAATAGTTACTCACTGGGATAGCTCCGGCTGTCTCTAATAAGCTATACATGGAGGGCCCTTATCTAAATCAACAATGCCATTCCAAGCCTATTTCCAGCGAAGCTTGTCATTATCCTATGGGCTCAATATTGACTATTTCTGAGCGATTTAAGGTGATTTTAAAACGCTGCAACGATTCCTCACCTTTACATACATGTCGCAATATAAGGTTTATTTGATAACGTCGCTCAACACCTTGACTAGATATTTTTTGCCCATCTAAGCTATATAGTCGACCAGCTCCTTTTTTCAAAAAACGAACGAAAGGCGTTAAATTGAAAAAAGTTTGCTGTTGAATTTCATCATAACCAGGCAAAAATGCTTTGGCCATAACCTTATTATCACAGCGAAAATGCAATAATTGGGCATCCTGTTTATTTTGCTGTCGGCGACGTTGAAACATAGCATTGACTGTTTTGGGTAAGTCTTTGCTTCTTATATATTCAAGCCATAATATTTGGCTCAAAACACGCTTTTTTGTCACACTGTTGGTAAAAAGATTTTGCCACTTGGGTCGACCTTTTTGTATTTTTCGCCATATTAAACTGGTTAAATCTTCTTTGAAGGTTTCCCGTAAACCATAAATTAGCCCTAAAAAAGCCACTAAAGCAACGGTAACTTCTGTAAAGTTAGTCCGCGCATTTAGCACTAAAACCATAACAAAGGCCATAATAACGGCTGTAACAATACCACGAACAAAACGTTTCAAATTAATATTTAAATAGCGCGTTTTCCGCTGAAAGACCACGCCATATTCTATCAATCGTTGTAGTAGGCGCATTTTGTTAGTAATACGGTTTGCATCATCGAGCGTAACTTGTGAGTTATATTTATTATCAATGCGATACGCATTTTCACTTCTACATAATCCTAAAAGCAACTCTCTTTCCGAAGAAAACTCAGCGCTTTTGGGGCCTGTTGTCAGTAATTTCAAAAAAGATTGTTCAATGTGCCAGCTTAAATAATTATCCGCATTTTCAAAAAATGAATTGAGCTTTTTATCTGAAGGCGTATACCGTCTTAACTTTTTAGTTAATGATGAGGTTTGCTCCGCTAGCTCAACTGCCGCGGGATAAAATTCTTCCGCCGCTTTGAGTTTTAATGTTTGTTTGATATCAGCATCGAGGGCCTTTTTGACCTGGTAGGAGTATAAATTAAGATTTAATCGATAGTCACTTTGCTCACCTTTATTCTGGCTAATAAAGCGACTTCTTACTAGAGGAAGATGTAATTGGTCTGCGTGATATGCACTATGGTTTTTAATGTTAGAGTGGAAAAATTCTTCTTCGTTTAAGGTGCTGGGGTTAATACCCATTTCAACCGGCAGGGAAAAGTACAAGTCTATGCGTTGATAATCTTGCGGTAATAACTGATGACTAATCTTAAAGGATAAGTTTTCATCTTGGCTGAGTTTGGCTTTATTCACTCGTGGATAAACTCCTTACTTTCGCAATGGGACATGATTAAAAATCATAAACCAATCATAGCAAAAACAAGGAGTTTTGATAGTGTTTTCAGTCCTTTATTTTAATGGAACATAACAATAAAGGACTGAAAAACAGGCGCTATATTTTGATAAATATTTTACGCTGATATAGTTTAAGCGACACATACCAGAAAAATGCTACATGTGAGAAGGCAAAAATGAAGGATGCCAACTTAGGTGCAAAAATAGAGCTCAACTGCTGATATAACCAAGCATACATAGTGACATCACCAATATGAATATTTAAGTAAACCGTTACCACTAAAAACGATAAGACATAAACAAACAATGGATTAGTGCCATAAACTAATAATGGCTCTGCCAGTTTTGTCTGTTTCATTATATCAATTAACCAAATGAAAGCCGCAAGTAATAGACAAGCAAAACCCGTAGTATAAATAACATAAGATGGTGTCCATAACGACTTGTTGATAGGTAAGACTAAGCCCCATAAGGCACCAAAACCTACCGCTAAGCCGCCAATTAGCGTTAACTTAATAACACTATCTTTTTTGTCTTTAATACTAGTTAGGTAACGTGTTAGTTCGAAACCAAGCAACATATTTACTATTGCCGGTATCGTACTCAATAACCCTTCAGGCTCAAACGCAACACCACGCATGGCGTACATATGATTAGCACCAAACACTGCCAAATCAAGTTGACGAATGATGTTTCCATCTAGTGTTAAAGCGCCTTCTCCAATGCTAAGCAGTAATGCCCAGTAAGCTAATAAAATGATAGCTGATGCAATAAATATTCCTGTCCGATTAAGTATTAATACTAAACAAGCAGCAACAGCATAGGCAAGACCTATACGTTGTAAAACGCCCATAATACGCCAATCTTCAATATTGGCTGTAAAAGGAATTACATTGAGCATAAAACCAATAAAAAACATAATGAAACCACGTTTCACTATTTTTCTAAATTGCTCAGGGCTTGCAGCAAAATTGCTCTTCTTGAAAGAGAAGAACATGGCTGAGCCAATAATAAATAAGAAAAATGGAAAAACTAAATCAGTTGGCGTAGCACCATTCCAATCGGCATGTAACAGTGGGGCATAAACATGCGACCATGTTCCCGGCGTATTCACTAAAATCATTAAAGCTATGGTAATGCCCCTAAAAGCATCAAGCGCAAGATAACGAGTCATGTTAATTTCCTACCAAAATATTCGTTAGACAACGCCAAAAGACAGCGCTGTCTTTTGGCAAATATGCTTCATTGTAATGTAAGGTTAAATAAATGGCGAATGGTTTATCTAGCTATCTGATTACTCAGGGCTAAAAATATTTACTCGCAGATATACAGCTATGATACACTGGAAAACTTATACGCTCTTAGACAAAAAATGACCAAATAGCACCATGACGGCAGAATCTTTATTACAACAAGCACAACTCGTTTGCCAAAAAAAAGGCGCGCGTTTTACTAAAGTAAGAGAACAAGTTTTTCTCTTGTTGGCGAATCATCAAGGAGCAGTAGGTGCCTATGATTTATTAGCTGAACTAAAAGAGCTTGATGCTGCTGCAAAGCCAGCTACCATTTATCGTGCTTTAGATTTTTTATCTAAACAGGGTTTTGTCCATAAAATAGAATCAATTAATGCTTTTATTATGTGTCACCATTTTGGGGAATGTAATCACCCGGTACAATTACTCATTTGCGACGAATGTGGTCATGTTGAAGAAATACAGTCTAATAACTTTGATCTAGCCCTGCGAACAATGGCCGATGCCAATGGCTTTACTATTAGCCATCAAATTGTTGAGGCCCATGGTCGCTGCAAAAATTGCACTAACATTTAGTTTTACTTGGTATTTTATACCCAAACATAAACTCTCCCTTAAGCGGGTTAACAAAACTTCGCACCGTTAATCTTATTAATGCTACTTTTTATCGCAAATTCCCCGTGGTATGTAACAAGATATTTCTGATTATGTTATAAATCCTATAACAGTATTAAATATTGTATACACAACAGATAAATATTAAAAACGTGTATTACCTCTACTTTGGAAAATTATGAAATATTCAACCTCTACTGCCTTAATTGGCCTAGTACTGGCATTTACTGGCTTATTGTCAGCTGAGAGTCAAGCAAGTAAAGCTGTCTTCGACGATAAATTTCGTCAATTAGAAGAGGTTTTACCTACGCCAAACATTTACCGTACTGCCTCTGGTGCGCCAGGACATAAATATTGGCAGCAACAAGTTGATTACGATATATCTATTGCTATTGATGATAAAACCCAGCGCTTAACTGGCGCACAAACAATGGATTATCAGAATAATTCGCCAGACACTTTACGTTATTTGTGGCTACAGTTAGACCAAAATCGCATGAAACGTGACTCAGCTAACAAAATAACAAGTACAGCACCGAGTAAAGATAAAGTGAGCTTCAAGGGCTTTCGTTCGTTGGTTGAGTCACCAGTTTTTGACGGCGGTTATGAGATAACTCAAGTCAGTGCAAGTAATGGTAAACCACTACACTATATTATCAATGGCACCATGATGCGTATTGATTTACCAAAGCCATTAAGAACTGGCTCCAGTGTTGAAATAAACATTAATTGGCACTATCAACTACACGAACAAAAAGTACTCGGTGGTCGTTCAGGTTACGAATACTTTAAAGAAGATGATAACTACCTTTATGAAATTGCGAGTTGGTTCCCAAGAGCTGCTGCCTATTACGATGCTATGGGCTGGCAAAACAAACAATTTTTAGGAAGTGGAGAGTTCACGTTAGAGTTCGGCGACTACGATGTTAAAATTACTGTACCTGCCGATCATGTTGTCGCAGCTACCGGTGTTTTACAAAATGAAAGCAAAGTACTCACTAGCACACAGCGAAAACGTTTAAAGCAAGCACGCAAGGCTAATAAGCCTGTACTGATCATTACGCCAGCCGAAGCACTAGCGAATGAAAAATCTCGCAGCAATAAAGTAAAAACATGGCATTTCAAAGCCAAAAACATCCGTGATTTTGCCTTTGCCTCTAGCCGTAAATTCATCTGGGATGCGCAAGGTTATCAACAAGGTAGCAGCGATACTATGGCTATGTCGTTTTACCCTAATGAAGGTAATCCACTTTGGGAGAAATATTCAACTGAAGCCATTATTCATACGATGGAGCAATACAGTAAATATACCTTTGACTACCCTTACCCAGTTTCTATTTCAGTTAACGGTCCTGTAGGAGGCATGGAATATCCTATGATTACCTTCAATGGTCCTCGTCCTACTTTAGATAAAAAAACCGGTGAAAAAACTTATTCTCGTCGTACAAAATACGGATTAGTTGGCGTTATCATTCATGAAGTAGGCCACAACTACTTCCCTATGATAGTCAATTCTGATGAACGTCAGTGGACATGGATGGATGAGGGATTAAATACCTTTTTACAATTCCTTGCAGAACAATCTTGGGAGGAAGGTTACCCTTCTCGTCGAGGCCATGCTGCTAAGATTACTAGTTATATGAAAAGCAGTAATCAAGTACCTATTATGACTAACTCAGAATCTATTTTACAGTTTGGTAATAATGCATACGGAAAGCCTGCAACGGCATTAAATATTTTGCGTGAAACCATTATGGGCCGTGAACTGTTTGACTTTGCTTTTAAAGAATACGCCCAACGCTGGAAGTTTAAACGACCTACGCCAGCTGACTTTTTCCGCACCATAGAAGATGCCTCAGCCGTTGACTTAGATTGGTTTTGGCGTGGTTGGTTCTACACCACTGATCACGTTGACTTAGCAATCGATAATGTCTACTTATACCGTCCAAACAGTCAAAATCCTGATATTGAAGAAGCTTGGGAACGTGCCCTTTATAACGAGCAACCAGAATTCATTAGTGACACGCGTAATAAAGGTCAATGGCTTCGAACGCAAGATAAGCCGGAATTATTAGATTTTTATAATGAACATGACGAGTTTACTACGACCAATGCTGATCGTAACAAATATAATAAATCTCATAAGGCATTAGAATCTTGGGAGCAGGAGTTGTTACTTAATGACAGTAAATTCTACGTTATTGATTTCTCCAATCATGGTGGTTTAGTTATGCCTATTTTACTCGACATTACCTATGCTGATAACTCCACTGAGCACATTTATATTCCTGCAGAAATTTGGCGTAGAAACACTAAAAAAGTATCTAAGCTATTAATTCGTGATAAAGAAATTACTGAAATTGCATTAGATGCTAACTGGCAGACAGCAGATGTGAATGTTAATAATAACTACTGGCCAGCACGTCCTATTCAGTCTCGTTTTGACCTTTATAAGGCGAAGAAAAAAGACATGATGCGTGATTATAATAAAAAGCTTAAAAATGCCTCTGATACAAATAATATTGACGAAAAAGACCAGAAAGAAGAAGGCCAATAATGAATAAAGTCTTTAGCAAGTTCCTCATTGCTATCAGCTTTTATATGGGACTTGTAGCTTCGGCTACAGGTCACACCTATTTCTTTGGCGTAAGTGATTTATCACAAAACCACAAAACTAAACGACTGGAAATCGTCCACCAGTTTACCACTCACGATATAGAAAATGCGATAGCTCAGAGCAAGCAAATCCACTTTTCAGCTGAACATAAAGAGTATAATTTATATATTCAACAGTATTTTGAAGAGAAGTTTTCCTTATCACACAAGAGTGTAATCGTACCACTGAATTGGGTAGGTTTTGAAGTTACTTCAGGGAAAATCATTGCCTACCAAGAAAGTCAGCAGGAAAGTTTTTTACCTCAAATAGTGGTAAAAAATGCAATACTCACCGATACTTACCCTAAGCAAGTGAATACAGTTAATTTCCAAGGCATAGATATTCAAGGAAAAGCTATTTTTGGTAGCTTAACTTTTGACTCCAGGAGCAAAGAAGCAGAAATCACTCCCAAAGCGACTCATTAACGAAGCCAGCAAGAAATTAACTGCATAAATTATAAAACTATCACGCTATTTGATTTACATTTGTAACATAAGCATGCAAAATCAAATAAAGCACTTTATCTAAACAGTTAAGATTCGGAATCTTCATGAATGTAGAGTTTATCAATCCATTTTTATCTTCAATGCTCAATGTCATGTCGACTATGGCGCAAATGGAGTTAATCCCAGAAAAACCACGCCTTAAAAAAGATGAAGTAGCCCTAGGGGATGTTTCAGGTTTAATTGGTATGGTAAGTCCGCAAGCGAATGGCTCATTGTCCATAACCTTTGAGGGCGGCTTAGCATTAGCTACCATGAAAAATATGGTCGGTGAAGCACCAGATGAAGTTAATGAAGAGATTATCGATTTAGTTGGTGAAATCACCAATATGGTTACGGGTGGAGCCAAACGTATGCTGAGTGAGAAAGGCATTGAATTTGACATGGCAACTCCGATGGTTGTTTCTGGAGCAAACCATTCTATTCATCATAAAGCTAAAGGGCCTATTGTTATTATTCCACTAAAGAATGAATTAGGTAGAGCTTATATTGAATTTAGCTTTGATGAATAAAGCTACACATTAATAGCATGTCTATTACATAATCTTTATCTGTAAAAAAGCGACTAAAGTCGCTTTTTTTGTGCCCAGTTTTTAATTGGTTAACATTTAAAGTTATTCGCAAGCTGTAATAATTCTTCCGCCAGCTCACTTTGTTCCTGACTCGCTTGGCGAACTTGCTCTCCTTCATTAACGTTATTTACCGATAATTCACTAATACGTTCTATATTTACTGCCATTTCGCTGGCAACGGCTACCTGCTCTTCTGTAGCAACAGCTATTTGATTACTCATATCACTAATTGAATTAGCTGCTTGTAAGAGTGCATATAGCTTACTTTTTAGTAGGGTCGTTTGCTCGACTGAATTGTCTACATTGGCAACACATTGTGCAATTGATTGCGACACTTGCTCTGCATCATATTGAAACTTACCAACCATATTTTCAATTTCAGCAGTCGACTCTTGAGTTCGCTGTGCAAGCGTTCTAACTTCATCAGCTACAACAGCAAAGCCACGTCCTTGCTCTCCTGCACGAGCAGCTTCAATAGCCGCATTTAATGCTAATAAATTAGTTTGTTCAGCGACACTTTTAATAACATCGACAACTGAAGTGATATTGCCACTACTCTGCTTTAATTGATCAATAAGCTGATTTGCATTCCCCATTTCATGAGATAAAACCATCATTTCATCGCGTGTTAAATTAATTTGCTCTACTCCTTGGCTAGCGACCTTGTCTACTGATAAAGCAGCCTCTGCTGATTGGGCACTATTTAACGCTACCTCTTGTACGGTAGCACTCATCTGCTCAATAGCAGTGGCAACTAGCACTGTTTCAGACTGTTGTATCTCTAAATGCTTTTGGTTGTTTAATGTCGCTTGAGAGCTTTGAGCAGAGCTTGCCGCCAATTTACTACTACTTTGATCAATAGCAATAATCGCTTGTTTAAAGGCACTAAGCATTTTATTGAGTCTATTGGCAATATTCCCAAGCTCATCACCGCTGGTAACCGCTGCCTGAGTATTCAAATCATTATCTTCATCTGCAGCCATAATTGCCCGCGATATATCCGATAATTGCTGCATAATAACTTTACTAACAAAGTAAGATAACACCATAGAAACTATGATGATGACTACAGCCCCTATTATGGTAAACCACAACAGAAACTGTGCATTCATGCTTTGCTCGTCACTTGTTACTAACAGTTGGGCAACTATTTTATTTTCAACAAACTTCAATTGATTTATACGTTGAGTACTTTGACTAAACCATCGCTGGCTATCTACTGATAATGGTTTTATACCGTCTGATTGTAGAGCAATATTTCTCAGAGCTTGCACTGTCGATACAGAAGCATGTTGCATAGCGTTGTTGAATTGGCCCTTTAATGTTGTTGTTGCCGCTTTATTAAAAGTATCAAAATAAGTTTTTTGCTCGGTAACTAAAGCAATAAATCGCTTAAAGCTGCTGCCATTAAACTGCCCTATAACAAATACATTAGTCATTACCGCTCTTTCTATACCGGCACGCTCTTTACCTTGTAAAAAGTTATAATACGCTTGTAAACCATTTGCTAACGCCCCATCAAAGCTAGCTTGACCAATGTAAGAAACAATATTTATTAGCTGGCGATTATTTTCGGTAAAATATGCAATAGCCTCCAAGCTTTCAATAGATAGGGCATCAATTTTTTGGCGAATATTGTTCAAACTATTTAATGCCAAAGTTGAGCTATTAGTTAACGCTATAATATCCACTTGTTTGATATAATTAAAATTTTCTAATAGAAATTTTTCTCGCTTAGCCAAACGGATATTAGTTTCTTGGCGTTGTAACCTTAAAATGTCGGTAAATTTTTTGCCTTTGCTTCCCAAAAACCCTGCAGAAGCTCCACGCTATTTTTGTAATTCGTGTACCAATGCACTATTCACTGTACTCAATTGTGTCAATAGTGCGATACCTTTACTGGTGGTAACAATTTGAAATTCTTGCCTAATCAAAATTAAACAAAAGACAATCAATCCTAGAATAGCTGGGGTAACTAAGAGAATTAATTTACTTTTAAATGGGGCATTTTTAATAAGTGACACATTAACTTCCTTACTGCGATATACAGTAAGGTGTGTCAAAAGGGTTTTGAAGCACTAAGTCACTGCATGATGCAGGCATAATAATCAATGTATCTGAAAGGAGTGTTGATACTTATCAACAAAAGTTCGGCTAAAGCACAATGTTTTTACGTTTGTTAATACCTTGTAGTAACGAAGGAATTCACTAGTTATTATGCTAGCTATAGCCCCAACGCGGCATAATCTCTTGTTCAATCCCAAGGTGATCTAATATCCTGCCGACCATAAAATCGACGAGGTCATCAATTGATTTGGCTTTATGATAAAAGCCAGGAGAGGCTGGCATAATTGTCACGCCTTGCTGAGATAAGCTAAGCATATTCTGTAAGTGCAACGTTGAAAATGGTGTCTCTCTTACCACTAAGATTAACTGCCCACGTTCTTTTATCACCACATCCGCAGCACGCTCAATTAAATTATCACTCATACCATGACAAATAGCTGACATTGTTCCAGTAGAACAAGGACAAACAACCATTTGTTTCGGTGCTGCAGAACCTGAAGCAACGGGAGAGAACCATTGTTCTTTACCAAAAACGGTGATTTGCCCAGCTTTAGCTTGATACTTTTCAGTGAAAAATTGACTAGCAGCATCAGGGGAACCAGGAATCTTGATGCCTACTTCAGTATCTAACACAATACGACCCGCGCTAGAGCATAAAATATAGAGTTGATAATTCGCTGCGATTAAACATTCAATTAAGCGTAAAGCATAACCCGCACCTGAAGCACCTGTAATAGCTAAGGTTATTTTGCCATTAAAATCATGTTTCACCTTAGCCACCTTATTTTGATTTGGTATCATTCGTTATCAACTTACTGTGTATATTTGCTTATTTTATCCATTTTTAATGGTTTTCTTTACTTTTTTTAACGCCATTTGTTGTTTTAGAGGTGATAAGTACTCGATGAATAACTTTCCTTTTAAATGGTCAATCTCATGTTGCATTGCGATAGCAAGAAAGTCATCACTGGTAATAGTGATTTCTTTTCCATCTCTGTCTAAGGCTTCCACAGTCACTTTAGTATATCGCTCAACATCAGCATAATAACCAGGTATTGATAAACACCCTTCTTGACCCTTTGCTTTATCTTCAGCGCTAATAATCACGGGATTAACTAAGATCAGTGGTTCATCACGATTTTCCGAAATATCAATAACCACTACCGCTTTACCGTTGCCAACTTGTGTAGCCGCTAAACCAATACCATCATCCGTGTCATACATAGTTTCAAGTAAATCATCGATTAAGACTTGTACTTCACTGATATCAGCTACAGGTGTTGCTGGCTTTAGTAATTTTTCATTTGGGGCGGTAAGTATGGTTAATACTGTCATGTTGCTGAGCTCTCTTTACTATTTTAATTAAACTAAGTGGGTTAAATATTTTATTTGCCTGAATTCGTTATTTATATCGTTATCGTAGCCAAACGACTTAATAATTTATCATGTATACCGGCAAAGCTACCGTTACTCATAACAACTATAATATCACCCGGTTGTGCTTGTTGAGTTATATTTTCAACCAAGTTTTCAATATTATCCTCTACATGGCAAGGCGGCTGGCATTGATTTACCATTTCACTTACTGACCATGTTACTTGTTCATCTTGATAAATAAAAACCTGGTCTGCATCAATAAGTGACTTAGGCAATGATTCCTTATGAACACCTGACTTCATGGTATTAGATCTCGGCTCTAATACCGCCAAGATACGGCCAGTTTGTGCTTGTTCGCCTATTTTAGCACGCACGCCAGCTAATGTTTTTGCTATTGCTGTTGGGTGGTGTGCAAAATCATCATAAACACTAATACTATTAACGGTACCGCGCAGTTCAAAGCGACGCTTAGTGTTGATAAACTCAGCTAATGCTTCAATAGAGACCGAGCTTGGTACTCCCGCATGACGCGCTGCAGCAATTGCCATCACAGCGTTATCAATATTAAAATCACCGATGAGATCCCACTTAACTACGCCCTGATCCTTACCATTAAATTTAACAATAAACTCACTGCCCTGGGCATTTAGTTTTTCAACTTGCCAGCCCTTTTCAATTGCTTCATCTTGTTGAAACTCTTCATTAGAGAACTCAGTCGGCGTCCAGCATCCCATGGCTAATGTTTCACTAATGGCTACTTCGTTAGCAGGTGACAAAATCAAACCGTTACTGGGTACCGTACGAATAAGGTGATGAAATTGTTTTTGGATATCACTAAGATCATTAAAAATATCACCATGATCAAACTCTAAGTTATTGATCACTAAAGTTCGCGGTCGGTAATGCACAAACTTAGAACGTTTATCAAAAAAGGCACTATCGTATTCATCAGCTTCAATAACAAAAAAAGGTGCATCACCTAAGCGTGCAGAGCAAGTGAAGTTTTGTGGTACACCACCAATGAGAAAGCCTGGAGACATATGGGCGTACTCTAAAATCCACGCCAGCATACTGCTCGTCGTTGTTTTACCATGCGTACCTGAAACAGCGAGAACCCAACGATCTTTTAATACATTATCAAGTAACCATTGAGGACCTGATGTATAAGGAATATTGCGATCTAGCATATATTCCACCATAGGATTTCCTCGGGACATAGCATTACCAACTATGATTAAGTCAATATCATCGGAAAGATTTTCGACTTGATAACCCGACATTAACTCAATGCCTAACTGCTCTAACTGTGTACTCATTGGCGGGTAAACATTGGCATCAGAGCCACTGACTTTAAAGCCAAGTTGTTTAGCTATAGCAGCAATGCCTCCCATGAAGGTGCCACAAATACCTAAAATATGAAGGTGTTGAATTTTATTAGTCATAAATATAATAATCAAAACATCAAGAAGCGTTATATTGGCGATATCATACCTTAATTACTACGCTTTAGCTGTAAACCTGCACCTTTAAACTTGGCTGAGTAATCAAAAAAAATGACCTTATCAACAAGCACAAAGCAAACATTCGAAATTATCTGTCAAAAAATTCAAACAGAAACACATGATGTTAAGACTTTCATTTTCACTTATCCGCAATCACAATCAGCACGAGCTTTTAGCTACCAAGCGGGTCAACATATAAACTTCACCCTTAACATCGCCGGCAAAGAACACCATTGCTGTTATACCTTATCCTCCTCTCCGACAAAATATGACTTTATCAGTATCACCATAAAGCGTATTCCCGGAGGCCTGATATCTAATTATTTTCATGACCATTTTCAGGTGGGTCAATCAATTGTAGCGAAAAACGCCAGCGGTACGTTTTACTTACCTGAGCCTAGCCTCCCCAAAATACTGCTACTCAGTGCAGGCAGCGGTATAACACCTATGCTTTCTATGCTGCGCTTTATGGTGGAAAAGCAATGTAAGAATCAAGTGATATTTCTTCATAGCGCTCATTCGGAAACTGACCTTATTGCTCGAAGTGAAATAGATCATTTAGCAAGGAAACATGGGCGATGCAAAGTAGTATACACTCTCACTCAAACCATCACTTCTCGTTGGCAAGGCTTCCAAGGGCGCATTACTGAACAAATGTTTCGTGGAATTCCTCAGTTGACGAGTTATCATGTTTTTACTTGCGGGCCAAAGTTATTCCGCCAAACCGCTCAACAAATATTTAAAGCACTAAGTTTGCCACGAAACCATTACCACTTTGGAAGTTTTGGTGAACGGAATAATCTAAGACAAAATGACATACTAGAGACGATAGAGAGCACCAATAAGATGACTGCACCAATACCAAAAACATCACAAGTCAATCAACAAAAAAAGAAGGTATCACTTCACTTTAGCCGTTGGAATAAAACTTACCAAGGAAATACACAAGAATCACTGTTGGAACAAGGAGAAAACGCAGGGTTGATTCTACCCTCGTCATGCCGCGGAGGTAGTTGTGGTAGCTGCAAAGCTAAACTTATCAGCGGAGAAGTTAAACAGAGTTCCACCGATGGCTTATCTGCAGATGAACAGCAGCAAGGTTATATTTTACTATGTAGTTCTCACGCCTTAACCGATGTAGAACTCAGCCATGAGTAGCTCATAAAAGTATATTCTCATTAAGTACAAGACTAAAAGCTATAACCTAAGCTTAAAACCAACCCATAGTCATTAGATTTCGGTGGTGTTGTACCAGGAGGGGTTACTGGTTCAGCAACCCGATCTAGGTACAATGAAAGGTCTAACTCAAAATCATTATTAAGATCAAATTCAAAGCCAGTTTTTAAATGCGAGTTTCGCTTACCTGAGTTTTCTTCGACGAATTGTAGCTGATAATCGAATAGGTAATCTATCCGACTAGAAATACTGTAATCTAACAACGTACCAAATGCGACTACGCCACTTTTTTGATCATTTTGTTCAGTGCTCTTACGATAAACTGTTTGCTGATAACTAGGCCCTATTGTAATGTCCCACTGTATACGCTTATTTTTTACAAGGTGATAACCAACACTCAACCCAATGGTATCTCTTGCATCAATATTTTGCTGTAAATCAGTAAAATGTTCGTAGTCAAATACTCGAAAAAATATTTTGCTGCTATAAAACCAATCAAGATAGCTGGTCAAGCGCCCAGTATCAGTAATAACCTTCTCTGCACCACTGACTGTAGATTTACTATACGTGTAAGTGAATTCTGCTCGAAAACGTGTAAAAGGGGTTCGTCGTTCTACTTTTGCTACGGCTAAGTAATCTAACTGATTAACATTACCTGAATTAACATCAATACCAAAATTCACCTTGCCATCCCATAGCTGCTTCCTATCATCTGAGGAAGACGTTATCGACAACAGTTCTGATAAAGGATAATGCTGTTCAGTCCCACCACTGATCAACACAAGATGATCTTCTTTAACAATTAAAAAACCCTGCTTTACCTCACCATTAGCAAAACGAATCTGTTGGTCAAACCGGCTACGTAACTCTGAAACATCTTGCCAATCAAAAATAATGGTATCAAATTCATCACTCTCAAATTCAAGTTCATCATCATACATGGAGATAATATCCCCTTTTAGCCACTCTCCAGATCGTAACTTGAGCCAATCAAATTTCTGTGAAAATATCGGTGACGGAGGGACCCACATCTCTGAGTCTGCGGTAACTTGTTCTCCTACAGCAGTAAAATTTACCAAGGATAACGCAAGCAACAAAAGTATTTTTATCATATTATAAAGTGAGAGCAATCATTCGAAATTAGCAACAAATATAAGGGAAAGGTTAAAAGTCATAACCAAGACTGACAACTAATCGATAATCATTTTTCTCAGGTATTTCGCCTAGACTATCTTCTTTAGGGTTTTCAGTGCGATCGGCGTAGAAAGTCAAATCGAGATCAAAATCATTAGTGAGATCAATTTCTAAACCTGTCTTAAAATGATGGATTTTCCCCCCTGCTGCATCATCAACAATTTGTACACTGTATGAGGCATCATAATCAATATCGCCTGTGACTTCAAAAGTAAAATCTGTTCCTAAAGTTAGACCCCCAGAATTCTCAGAATTACTTGCATCGTCTTGAACATCAATGAATTTACTGACTTGATAACTAGGGCCTGCATTTACATCCCAAGTCGTTCTGCTTGTATCAACAAGGTGGTAACCTATTGCAACACCATAATGAATTCGATAATCAAGGTTTAAAAATTCATCGGCAATGTATTCAAAATCTGCTGCTCTAAAATATACTTTGGGATTAAAAAACCAATCATATGATGAGGTTAATCGTTCACTATCAGCTGTAACTATGGTCAATTCAGTGTCCTGATCTTCATAGCGACTGTAATCCGTAGTATAATCTACTTTAAATCGGCTGCTCGCACTTCTACGTTGCACGCCTGCAGAAAAAGTATAATCGACTTGTACTGTGTTACCCTCACGCAAATTAATACCTACATTAATATAGCCATCCCATAAATCTCGTTCGTTTTTACCTGAGGATGCGATTGATAACAAATTATTAGATTCATAGTGTGTAGTAACACCATTTTTAACCAGTGATAATTGACCATCTTTTAATACTAAGAAACCTTCTGCGATAGTACCATTAAACATACGGATACTTTGCCACTGCTTGCTCCGTAGCTCTGCTACATCTTCCCAGTCGATGGTTTGCATATCAAGTTCATCACTGTCGAATTCTAATTTTTCATCATACATAGAAACAATATCACCTTTGAGCCATTCGTCAGAAGTGAGCTTTATCCAATCATAGTCTTGTTTAAAAATAGGTGTTGGTTTCTGCCACTGACTTTTAGTTTCATTGGCATAACCAAGCGGTACTAAAGTTAACCAAAGTAAAGGTATAAAAATCTTAACAACTAAAGTGACCATCAATTTGTTCATAAAAACCTCACATCAATTAAGATGTTGATTTGATAAAAGACTATGAGAATAAAAACTTGAATAAGTCCAAAATGTACTGACTTATCGACAAAAAACAACATATTATTTCTTAACTTGTATTCTAAACATAACAATACAATATAAATATAAATATAAATTATTAAGGGAAATCGGCTAAATATATTCTATAGTAAGATTCTTGAGATGGCCACGAACGCACCAACATGATGCACGAAGAGCACCACAACAGTGCAGGATTAACAAAGTGAACAATAAAAACCCTTATTAATCAATAGATTTAGTTCTGGCACGATTTTAGCTCTTAAACGAACAACAATAGATGAACAATGATTATAATTATCTTTATAGTTTCATCCATTTTACGATTTACTTGATTATTTATAAAATTAACCTCACTGGAGACACAAAATGTCACAAGCAGTATTCGACTTAATTAAAGAACACGACGTCAAATTTATTGACCTACGTTTTACTGATTCAAAAGGTAAAGAGCAGCATATTTCTATTCCTCATCATCAAGTTACTGAAGACTTTTTTGAAGATGGAAAAATGTTTGACGGTTCATCTATTCAAGGTTGGAAAGGCATTGATCAATCAGACATGGTAATGCTGCCTGATGCTTCAACTGCTGTCCTAGACCCTTTTACTGATGCAGTAACGCTAAATATCCGTTGTGACATCGTTGAACCTGATACTATGTTAGGTTATAGCCGCGATCCTCGTTCAGTTGCTAATCGTGCTGAAGAGTATATGCGTTCAACAGGTCTTGCTGATACAGTTTTAATTGGTCCTGAACCAGAATTTTTCGTTTTTGACGATGTACGCTTTCATACTGATATGAGTGGTTCTTTTTTCAAAATTGATGATAAAGAAGCGGCTTGGAATTCAGGTACTGAATATGAAGAAGGTAACATGGGACATCGTCCTGGTGTTAAAGGTGGTTATTTCCCAACTTCACCGGTAGATTCTTCACAAGATTTACGCTCTGCAATGTGTTTAGTAATGGAAGAGATGGGCTTAGTTGTTGAAGCACATCACCATGAAGTAGCAACTGCTGGCCAAAACGAAATTGCTTGTCGTTTTAATACTATGGTTAAAAAAGCTGACGAAGTACAAATATACAAATATGTTGTTCATAACGTTGCTCACGCTTACGGTAAAACAGCAACTTTCATGCCTAAACCAATCGTTGGTGATAACGGTACTGGTATGCATGTTCACCAATCTTTAGCTAAAGATGGCGTTAACTTATTCTCTGGTGATAAGTACGGCGGTTTATCTGAAATGGCACTTTACTACATTGGTGGTATTATCAAGCATGCTAAAGCATTAAATGCTTTTACTAACGCATCAACTAACTCATACAAACGTCTTGTTCCTGGTTTTGAAGCTCCGGTAATGCTTGCTTATTCTGCACGTAACCGTTCAGCGTCTATTCGTATTCCAATTGTACCTTCTCCTAAAGCAATGCGTATCGAAGTTCGTTTCCCTGATCCAACAATGAACCCTTATTTAGGCTTCACAGCTATGTTAATGGCTGGTCTTGACGGAATTAAAAACAAAATCCATCCTGGCGATGCTATGGATAAAGATTTATATGATTTGCCTGCTGAAGAAGCGGCTGAAATTCCACAAGTTTGTGCTTCATTAGAAGAAGCATTAGATAGCTTGGAAGCTGATAACGATTTCTTAACTGCTGGTGGAGTAATGGACATAGATATGATCAATGCTTACATTGGCCTTAAGCGTGAAGAAGTAGAATTATTAAACTCTTCTACTCACCCTGTAGAGTTTGCGATGTACTACAGCGTTTAATATCGCTTAATATATTCAAATAATTTCTTACGTATAAAACCCACTTAGGTGGGTTTTTTTATGGCTAAAAAATATAAAACGACTAAATAAAGGTTCTACCAGAAAAATTAATCATCAATATAAAAACAATAAAAATATTTTTTTGTATAAATTATAGATATATACTTAAATTAGCTTACGTTATGGTATGAGCCTTATTTTTGAGCAGCCCGAATATAGGAAGATTAAAAGAGCTATGATCAAGTTATTGCTATTTACAGTATTAGGCATCACATTAGCAGCTCCTGTTCATCCAAACACAGCTAAAATATATGTCTGGCGCAATGAAAAAGGAGTACTGGTTTTTTCTGATTCTCCTAGGCCTGGCGCTGTAGAAGTAAAAACCAAACCTGGCAATATTTTACAATCAAGTACCTCTGTTGATACTGAAGTACTCGATATCACTCCTCAAGTTTCCATTCAAAAATACCAGATAGCGATAAATACCCCTAAGAACAATGCCACCATCAGGGATAATACCGGCTCAATTTATATTGGTGGGGGTATTAAACCCAGCTTTAAACCAGGCTTTAAAGTACAGTTAATTTTGGATGGAAAACCTCATGACATACCGCAAAACCATTCAATGTTTTCTCTAAGGGATATTCATAGAGGCGAGCATAAAATAAAAATGTTATTACTTGATGAGGATGGCAAGATTATTGCTTCATCTGAATCAGTAACGTTTTATATGCATAGAGCTTCAACAAACTAAGTTAACCGCTTTACTCCTACTCTCTTAATAGTAAAGCAGTACAGGTGATTTAAGACTTAGCCTGTGAATAAATTAACTCTGCAAATAAAACCTTTGTTTAGTAAACTTGCATTGTACGCACCAAATCGGTGCATACAATTTTTTCCTAAGGGTTTTTATGCATAGCCGTAGTTATATCCAAGATCACAAGTTATCTTACCAGAAATCACTCGCTAATCAGTTGGTGACCGCAGTTATTATCCTCAATGAAGAACTCGCTATTGTTTATGCAAACCCTGCAGCTGAAGCCTTACTTAATAAAAGTCTCTATCGGTTATTTAATACTGAATCTGAGGTTATTTTTGCTAATACCAGCATTAATAGTTCACGTTTAAAGCAGTTGCTAGCCACAGGTCAAGAATTCACTGATAGCGATATTGCCATAGAACTCAATGAAAGCCACCGATTTACTGCAGAAGTAACAGCGTCTTCTGTTGAGTTTGAACGAACGCCTCATGTATTACTTGAGTTCAAGCAAATAGATCAACAAAAACAAATTAGTTTAGAAGTATTTCAACACCAGCAATGGCTTGCGGCGAGAGATCTCATTAAAGGATTAGCACATGAAATTAAAAATCCTTTAGGGGGCTTACGTGGGGCAGCACAATTACTTAGCAAAGAAGTGAGTAATGAGCAGCAAGAGTACACAAGCATGATAATTGAGCAAGCTGACAGGTTAACTAATTTAGTTGATCGTCTTCTTGGTCCAAACCAATTGCCTCAAATCCAAGCACAAAACATCCATGGGATACTCGAAAAAGTATGCCAACTAGTGAGCTATTCAAATAGTCAGAAGGTTCAACTATTACGTGATTATGATCCTTCATTACCAGCAGTTGAATGTGACCAAGAAAAACTGCAACAAGCTGTTCTTAATATTGTTAATAATGCTATTCAAGCCATTGATGAAACGAACAATATTACCTTAAGAACTCGAATAGCAAGCAATAAAACGATACACGGTAAACGAATAAAGCTAGCGGTAGAAATTAGTATTATTGATAACGGCCCTGGTATTCCAAGCAAGATTCAAGATACTCTTTTTTATCCTATGGTTTCTGGGCGATCAAATGGCACAGGGTTAGGTTTATCTATCTCACAAACATTAATCAACCAACATCAAGGTAAGTTGTCTTGCCATAGCCGCCCAGGCCATACCGAATTTACAATATTACTCCCCTTAACACAGCAGCCCTTAAATCAAGTGCCTTTATCACAAGAGAATAAATTATGATCACCGAACAAGTGTGGATAGTTGACGACGATAGCTCAATTAGATGGGTACTGGAAAAAGCCTTTGCCAATGCAGCTATAAGCTGTGCCGCTTTTGAAAGTGCTGAGAACTTGTTAATTGCATTAGAACACGGCCAACCCGAAGTCATTATTTCTGACATTCGTATGCCTAATATTGATGGAATGGAGTTATTAAAAAGACTTAGTAAACAGCATAGTCATATACCTGTGATTATTATGACTGCTCATTCTGATTTAGATAGCGCAGTTAATGCTTATCAAGGTGGCGCTTTCGAGTATTTACCAAAACCATTTGATATTGATGAAGCCATCAGTTTGACCAAACGAGCTACCACACATGCTAGAGAGCAGAGTGAGAAAAATAAAAAACAAGAAGAGACTCCGTTAGCTGTTGGTTTAATTGGCGAAGCACCTGCAATGCAAGAAGTTTTCCGAGCTATTGGTCGCTTATCTCGCTCCAGTATTAGTGTACTAATTAATGGCGAGTCTGGTACAGGTAAAGAATTAGTTGCCCAAGCACTACATTCTCATAGCCCGCGAGTAAACTCCCCTTTTATTCCACTGAATATGGCCGCTATCCCGAAAGACTTAATTGAGTCCGAATTATTTGGCCATGAAAAAGGAGCTTTTACCGGTGCTAATGCTGTACGACAAGGACGGTTTGAACAAGCGCATGGAGGAACTTTATTCTTAGACGAGATTGGTGATATGCCATTAGATATTCAAACTCGCCTATTACGTGTACTTTCTGATGGTCAATTTTATCGTGTAGGTGGACACTTACCTGTCCAAGTGGATGTACGGATCATTGCAGCGACTCATCAACACCTTGAAGAACGAGTAAATAAAGGTGAATTTAGAGAAGATTTATTTCATCGACTCAATGTTATTCGTATCCACCTGCCCAGTCTTAGGGAGCGTAAAGAAGATATTGCACAACTCAGCCAGCACTTTTTAAAACAAGCAGCAAACGAACTCAGTGTTGAAGTTAAAACATTGAGTAAAAAAGCTAGTCATTTTCTAAATAACTGTCATTGGCCTGGTAATGTTAGGCAGCTAGAAAATATTTGTCGATTTTTGACCGTTATGGCCAGTGGTCAGGAAATATTAATCGAAGATTTACCTAATGAATTAACGGAACGGTCTGTACCTTCAAAACAAGAGTCTAACTCTTGGCAAGAAACCCTTAGCGCTTGGATGGATCAGGAATTAGCCCAAGGGAAGGATGGGATTCTTGATTATGCACAAATTGAGTTTGAAAAAATAATGCTTGAACGAGCATTAATATTTACTCAGGGGCATAAACAGGACGCGGCAAAAAAACTAGGCTGGGGCAGGAATACCTTAACGAGAAAATTGAAAGATTTTGGTGACTAAAATCTTAGAACTAAAGCTTGAACTTAGTTACTAAGCTTCGCTAGAACACAGGTCATCATCACATTGTTTGCAATTATTGCACAGTTTGATATTAATGAAGTGGGCCGCGATAATAAGGCTCGCTCCACCGATGATAAAGTACATTTCGTATTCAGGAGAATAGTCATGCTTTATCCAATAAAGGGCAACACCTAAATAAAGGAGGTAAAAAGGATAAAGGCGTTTATGATAACGTTTAAAACCAGAAAATAGCGCGACAGTGCCAAGCGCAGCAGTCATAAGAAGAAATACATGTTCCCAAGCGTGATCCGCTAAAAAACTTAACCCTAACAATGGTAACATCGGTAATAAAATAGGTAATAAAATGCAATGTAATGCACATAAAGAAGTTGCTGTGATGCCTATTCTATCTAACATGATAATTCCGTGATTTGAGATGAATTTACTAACTACAGGTTACCAAGAACCTATCAATTGAGATAATATCACAATTGATATAATATAACATTAGTAATTATCTCCTGACATCTTCCTTTTCTAAGCTCATTTGAAATAAATAAATTGTATTGCTCTATATGCTCTTCATTAATCATTATTAATGACAAAATAATAACTTAATTTATTTTGTAAATATTTCAAGAATTCTTCATTACATTTATCACTTATTAAGTGCGCAAGTTCAGCACCTAAAGGAGTAAACTTATAAAATTGGAGACTTACATTTGCTTTTTTAGCTGTTAGTTTGAGTGTTAAACCGTTGTAGCTAAATTGGAGTTCCTCTCCTTTATTGATTAGGTTTGATTCACTTTCCTGCAAATAAATAAGATTGTTTTCCGCTAAAGCTAATAAATCAGCATAATTCAGACCAAAATGACTTAAGTTACAATATTGCTGACGCTGCTTTGAGAAAAAGTTAAGTAGTCCTGGTTGTTGATATACACCACTAACGAGGCGGATGCCCTTTTTGTTAGGTTCTTTTATTGCTAGTGAGCAAGCTTTTGCTAATAACTTCGCATCATAAATACTCATGTCACGAAAAACTTGTAACGCTTTGAAAGAAAAAGATCCTGGCTTGGTGAGTTCGCCCGCTAATATTTTAGCCCACAAGTCTTGCATAGTTGGATTACTAACATCTTCTGATAAAGCAATATATCGACTGAACCAGTCATTATCTGTTTTTTGCCCAATATCAAAATCAGCACAATAACTTAGTGTTTTTTGCATAATATTTTCTATATTTTGCTGTTTTCGTAATTGATTTAAGCGGGCACGCTTTACTGTACGATCTTCAATTAGCAGCTGTTTTTCTTCTGGCAATAATGCGCCATCAATGGCAAATCTTTTAGCAAGCTTCATGAATTGCAGAGACACTCCCGAATCCTGCGAGCTTTGAGCTGTTTTTTTACTGCCTACTATTCCCGTGTCATTGCTTTCTTTTGATTTATCTTTTTCAAGTACTATAACTTCTGACTTTTCTTTACTCACTTTACTAACTCCTTTCAGCAATCCAAAGTTAAAGCTGAATACATATGTCGTCATTGAAAAAATAAATAACAGCTAGAGCCCGATATTTACCACCAAACCGTAGAGGTTTGCAACAAACTGATTACATACAAAGCTCAATAAATATAGAGTAACTTATCTTGTTTATTTTAAGTTCACTAACAACATTTTAACTGGTAAATAAATTGATCCATTTAAGATAGTTAAACTCATTCACACATTATGTCAAAAAACAAGTAAATGCCAACAACAGACAGTCAATTCATATTTATTATAACTCAATAAAATAAATCAAATATAATTTACCAAACAGACTTTTATTCTTCCCCTCAATGGTGTAAAAAAGGAGTATTAGGTTATAGTTAAGCTAAATAAAACAGATTTCAATTTTAACTATGTATATTTACGAAAAATACGCTTAGTTATGAGGGCAGTATGCAAGCATCAGAAAACTCACACGATGACTTTTTGTTTATCGATGATAGTGATGAAGACGAGATTTTAGCGTTTGGCAGCGATGAAACTTGGCAGGTTCTAATTGTTGATGATGATCCTGAAATTCACTCAGTGACTCAATTAGCATTATCCGATCTTGTCGTACTAGGTAGAAGACTTGAGTACTTACATGCTTATTCAGGTAAAGATGCTTGTCAGCTAATTGAAGAACATAGCGATATTGTGCTAGTTTTACTTGATGTTGTTATGGAAACTGATGATGCCGGTTTAAATGTCGTAAAACATATAAGAGAGACCTTACAGCGAAAAGATATTCGTATTGTTTTACGTACAGGACAGCCAGGCTATGCTCCCGAAGAAAATGTCATAAAGGAATATGATATTAATGATTACAAAACAAAAACTGAACTAACTCGCCGTAAGTTAGTAACCACTGTTTTTGCTGCCATTCGATCTTTTCAACAAATAGCGACCGTCAATGAGAATCGTCAGGGTCTTGAAAAGATAGTTTCTGGAGCTACAGAGTTATCCTCACAACATTCGCTTTCTACTTATAGCCAAGGTGTTTTATCTCAATTAAAAACTCTTATAAGCGAAGATATATCAGCAGTTTTTTGCGCTAGAGGTCAAGGCATCATTGAAAACATTGATGATATGAGTTTTTATGTACTCGCTCAAACGGGCTTTGATGAAGATTTAATCAATCAAAAGCTTGATAAGTTACAAGATGATCAAGCAAGTAAACAAGTAAAATCCTGCTTCTTACAACAGAAACATCAGTATTATGATGACAGTCTCAACCTTTATGTTGCCAAAGGTGATTACCGTTCTGTCATACATGTAAAACTTTCAACTCCACTAACTGAAATTCAAACTCAACTGTTGAATGTCTTTCTAACGGGTGTGGCAGTTGGTTATGAAAATGTCCATTTATTTCAAAAACTGACAAACGCGGCTTATAAAGATTGGTTAACCAACTTACCAAATCGTCTAGAATTCGTTAGGTTACTTGATGATTTTGCACAACATAATTCAAAAAATAAAGTTGCAGCTCTGATTGATATTAATCACTTCAGTGACATCAATGATGCTTTGGGCCAAGATATTGGTAATAAACTGCTATCCGCTGTAGGTCAAAGGTTGCAAAGCATGGGTTGTGATTGCCATTTTGCTAGAGTAGGCGCTGACGTTTTTGGCATAATTGGTCCTGCTGATTGTATAACTCCAGAAAAATTAATGGCTTTATTTCATCAGCCTTTTACCGCTGGTGAGCAACATCTACCTATTAATGCGTGCTTTGGGTTATGTACAAAAGAACATGCTCAAAGCAGCGGTGTTCAAGTTTTAAATCAAATAAATATTGCCTTGAACATAGCCAAAAAGAATCGTTTAGAACACTTTGCTTATTATCATTCAGACATAGAAGATCAAATGCAATGGCGATTAAATATGATCCGTCAATTGCGACATGACTTTTCAAATAACTGCCTTGAGCTTTGGTATCAGCCACAATTATCATTAATTACTGGTAAAGTTATTGGTGCTGAAGCACTGCTGCGCTGGCGTACTGCAGATGGTAAATTTGTGTCACCTGCTGTTTTCATTCCGTTAGCGGAATATTCGGGTCTAATTATTGAAATTGGAGATTGGGTTATTAACCAAGCATGTAAGCAGTTAAAAACTCTAGAAGAAAATTTTCCAGAACTTAGTATTTCAGTTAATGTATCTATTCCACAGTTTAGACAAGATAACTTTGTCGATAGCATAATAAATACAATAACTCAGCATGAAATTAAGCCAAGTAAACTCGAATTAGAAATAACTGAAAACATTTTAATGGATGAACCTCAAATCATCATTGATGCATTAACTAAGTTAAAATCTCAAGGTATAAGCATAGCACTTGATGATTTTGGTACTGGGTTTTCTTCCTTAAGTTATTTACAAAAACTTCCACTTGATCGATTAAAAGTTGACCGTGCATTTGTCACCGATATTAATAAAGAAGGTCAGTCAGTTATTGCTGAAACAATTATTAATCTAGGTCAAAAAATGCAACTAAAAGTTATTGCTGAAGGTATTGAAGAAATAGAACAGCAAGAACGCTTAATTGAGCTTGGTTGTGATGAAGTTCAAGGTTTCTATTATGCCAAACCTATGCCAGCAGAAGATTTTATTAATTTTCTTCAGCAGCAAAACTAAGGCGTTTTAAATAAGACTTAGTTCTCTCCTCACTAAAGTAAGCTCTGACTATTAAATACCTAGCCATATTTTCGCTGGGTATTTTTTTGCTTGTAAGACTACCTACAAAGAAACGAACACCCAATTAAAACACCTGTTTAAATTTATTGCATTTAACTTTTATTCAAGGCACACTCAGTCAGCTATTATTAGTTATCTACGTTTTTTATAGAGCCAAAAGCGCTAAAAAATCTAGATCAATCATCACAAATCAACACCACTATTTAGGTGAAGGAGACGAAGCATGATATATCAAGGCAACAGCCTTTCAGCCCAGTTACTCGAAGACGGCATTGTAGAACTTAAGTTTGATGCTAAAGGATCAGTAAATAAATTTGACCAAGCAACTTTTGAAGAATATATCGCTGTAGTTGCAGCAATTAACAGCTGCGATGAAGCTAAAGGCGTTATGGTAACGTCAGCTAAATCAACATTTATTGTTGGCGCAGACATTACAGAGTTTTTAACTTCATTTAGTCAGCCAGAAGATGAATTAGCATCTTGGGCAAAGAAAGCATCTGATGTTTTCGACTCCTTTGAAGATATTCAATTGCCCACTATCGCGGCTATTAATGGCATCGCATTAGGCGGTGGTTGTGAAATGACTTTAGCATGTGATTACCGTGTTGCTGATACTAATGCCAGCATCGGTCTGCCTGAAGTTAAACTAGGTCTAATGCCTGGTTTTGGCGGTACTGTAAGACTACCTCGTTTGATCGGTTTTGATAATGCGGCAACTTGGATGTCTACAGGTAAAGCATTTAAACCCGCAGCAGCACTTGCACAAGGTGTTATTGATGCTGTAGTTGAGCCAGAAATTTTACGCAGTGCAGCGATTAGCATGCTTAAATTGGCAATTATTGGCAAGCTAGATTGGCGTGCTAAACGTCAACCAAAGTTGGAAGCATTAAACTTATCCCCAACAGAATTAATAATGTCTTCGACGACATGCAAAGGCATGATTGCAGCTAAAGCTGGCAAACATTACCCTGCACCTATGGTCATGATTAATACGTTGATAGCTAGTGCTAATTTAGACCGCACTGGGGCTATGGCAAATGAAAATGCTGGTTTTGCCAAGTTAGCTAAAACTGATGCGGCAACAGCGCAAATTGGTTTGTTTATGGCAGACCAAGTGATCAAAGGCAAAGCTAAAAAAGCAGGTAAACTTGCAACAAAAGCAGTTAAAAAAGCCGCTGTATTAGGTGCTGGTATTATGGGTGGTGGTATTGCATATCAATCAGCCTATAAAGGCACGCCTATCATTATGAAAGACATTAATGATCAAGCACTTGATTTAGGTTTAACAACCGCTACGGGCATTTTAACTAAACAAGTTGAACGCGGCCGTATGAATGCGAAGAAAATGGCAGGTGTATTAAATAACATCACGCCAAGCTTAAGTTACGACAGCGTTAAAGATGTAGACATTGTTGTTGAGGCTGTTGTTGAAAACCCTAAAGTAAAAGGTATGGTTTTAGCTGAAGTTGAAAGCGTGATCAGTGAAGATGCTATTCTTACTTCAAACACTTCTACCATCTCAATTGATTTATTAGCACAAAGCGTTAAGCGCCCGCAAAACTTCTGTGGTATGCACTTTTTTAACCCTGTTAACAAAATGCCATTAGTTGAAGTAATTCGTGGTAAAGATACCTCTGATGAAACAGTCGCAGCTGTTGTTGCTTACGCCGCTAAAATGGGTAAGTCGCCAATTGTTGTTAATGATTGCCCTGGTTTTTATGTAAACCGTGTTTTATTCCCATACTTTGCTGGCTTTAGTCAATTAGTACTTGAAGGTGCTGACTTTACTGCTATCGATAAAGTCATGGAAAAACAATTTGGTTGGCCTATGGGTCCTGCATATTTACTTGACGTTGTTGGTGTAGATACGGCAGATCACTGTACTGGTGTTATGTCAGCAGGCTTCCCTACACGCATGACAAAAATTGATAATGACCCAGTAAGTACTTTGTATGCAAATGAGCGTTTTGGTCAGAAAAATGGCAAAGGCTTTTATGATCACATCAAAGACAAACGTGGTCGCCCAATGAAAGTACCTGCTCCTATAGCTTACGAATTACTTGGCCAACATTGTGCTGATAAAAAAGATTTCAGCAGCGAAGAAATCATTGCTCGTATGATGATCCCTATGGTTAATGAAGTAGTGCGTTGTTTAGAAGAAGGTGTAGTAGATACTGCCGCTGAAGCTGATATGGGCTTAATTTATGGTGTTGGTTTCCCACCATTTAGAGGCGGCGCTATTCGTTACTTAGAAACACTTGGTTTAGATAACTTCATCGCTATGGCTGATAAATATGCCGATTTAGGTGAAATTTATCAAGTGACTGATGGCCTGCGAGAAATGGCAAAATCAGGTAAATCTTACTTCACTACTGACGTTAAAACCGCTTAAGCCCAGGAGAATAAAATGAACGAAGTTGTAATTGTAGACTGCATACGAACTCCAATGGGTCGCTCTAAGGCCGGTGTTTTTCGCAATGTACGTGCTGAAGCATTATCAGCACACTTAATGAAACAAATTTTAGTACGTAACCCTGCATTAAACCCAGAAGACATTGAAGATGTTATTTGGGGCTGTGTGAAACAAACCAAAGAGCAAGGCTTTAATATTGCCCGTAATGCATCATTACTTGCGGGTTTACCTAAGTCTATTGGTGGCGTAACGGTTAACCGCTTATGTGGTTCTTCTATGGAAGCGTTACACCAAGCAAGTACTAGCATTATGTCTGGCCAAGGTGATGTATTCCTTATTGGTGGTGTCGAGCACATGGGTCACGTACCTATGATGTATGATGTGGATTTCGATCCTGCATTAAATAAACACATCGCCTTAGCCTCAGGAAATATGGGCTTAACAGCCGAGTTATTAGGCAAGCAACATGGCATCACGCGTGAAATGCAAGATGCCTTTGGTGCTCGTTCGCATCAAAAGGCTCATGAAGCACATTTAGCTGGTCGTTGGGATAATGAAATTGTTGCCACACAAGGCCATGACGCTACGGGTGCACTTACTCTAGTTGAACATGATGAAGTAATTCGTCCTGAAACAACAGCAGAAAGCTTATCCGCATTACGCCCTGTGTTTGACCCAGCAAACGGTACAGTAACAGCTGGTACTTCTTCTGCACTTTCTGACGGCGCTTCTGCAATGTTAGTAATGTCAGCTGAGAAAGCAAAACAATTAGGCTTAACACCTCGCGTTAAAATTCGTGGTATGGCCGTTGCTGGTTGCGATCCTGCAACTATGGGCTTTGGTCCTGTACCTGCAACGAAGAAAGCATTAAAGCGTGCAGGCCTATCAATTCAAGACATTGAATTATTTGAATTTAACGAAGCTTTTGCTGCTCAAGCACTATCATGTGTTCGTTCTTTAAAAGTTGAAGATAAAATGGATCAAATCAACTTAAATGGTGGCGCTATTGCCCTTGGTCATCCATTAGGTTGTTCAGGCTCACGTATTTCAGGTACGCTGATAAACTTGATGGAAGGTCAAGATGTCAATATTGGTTTAGCCACTATGTGTATAGGGCTAGGACAAGGTATTGCAACAGTGTTCGAACGAGTTTAATTTGAAATAATTCAAATAACTGAAATAAAAAAACCCAGCACTTGCTGGGTTTTTTATTGAAAGCTATTAATAACTACTGAAGACTTACTTAAGGAAAATTTCCTGTAGTGGTGGAACAACTTGTTTTTTACGGCTTAACACACCGTCTAACCAAGCTTTACCATCTTTTGCTACTACACCAAAGGCTTCCTCAGCTAATGTATCACTATCACTAGCTATTAATAGCTCAGAGCCTTCTTTCATAATATCAGTTAAAAGTAAAAACACGCTATGGCGCTCACCTTCTACTTTAAGCTTAGCGATATCTGCGTATAACTCATCCTTGATTTCATCAAAAACAGCTAAATCGATCACCTCTAGTTGACCAATACCTACCTTGTGGCCATTCATATTAAAGTCTTTAAAATCACGTTTTACTAAAGCTCTAATTGGTGTACCTTCAACAGCAGACTTAACTCTAAACATGTCCATGCCTAGCTCTTTAAAGTCTTCTATACCTGCAATTTCCGCTAATGCTTCTACACATTTTATATCTGCAGTGGTACACGTAGGTGATTTAAAAATAACGGTATCACTCAAAATGGCACATAACATAGCGCCGGCAATATTTTTTGGAATCTCTACATTATGAAAGTCATACATCATCTTAATGATAGTATTTGTACAACCAACCGGACGAACCCATATTTCGAGTGGCGATGTCGTTGTTAAATCACCAAGTTTATGATGATCAATAATGCCTAATATAGTTGCTTTATCGATATCATCTGGTGCAAGCTCAAGATCACTGTGATCTACAATGTACACTCCCTCTCCCGCATAACTTGTTTTAAGCTCTGGCTGCTCAAAACCAAATTTATCTAAGATAAACATTGTTTCAGGGGTAAGTTCGCCCAAACGTGCAGGAACAGTCTCCTCACCTAAGGTAGTTTTCAAATATGATAATGCGATAGCTGAACAGATAGAGTCTGAATCGGGTATCTTGTGACCTACAACGTAATTTGGCATAAAAGTGCTCTCCTTTAAATTATCTATATTCTACCAAAGTAAATCTTAATTGTGTATGTTGTTCACCCAGTCGTTAGTGATATCTTATAACTACACGCATCCAATTACGCCTTATTCTTTGTAGCCTTTTTTACTGAACAAATTAAATGATAATTACGCTGTTATACACAGATCGCATTATTCATTTTTCTTAAGATAGTTAATTATGATTTCACACGAATTTTTCGTAGCGCCTATGCTTGATTGGACGTAATCCTTGGTTTTTGTTGGTCTTGAGCTACTTATGGAACCTTATTGGAACCATCGTAAATAAGTGAATATAAAAAGGGTTCCAAATAGAGCCCCTACTTCATCATCTTTTCGAATAAATTATTAATGCCATTTTACAGAGAAGTCTTAGCCCCCCCCTAAAGCAATACATTTCACGTCCATTTTATTGATATTAAAGACAATATAGTTAGATTTTTTGGTAGATATTACTAAGACTTCTCCGTAATATCCAAGTTATGGCAAATTTTAAACATTTATAGTTCCTAACACTTTGAAATTATGTGACATTAATAAAAATCAAATAAAGATTATGGAATGGACATTACAAAGAAGTCCCCATAATAAGCTATTAGAACTCACTGGAGAATGATGTGGCATCTATTATATTAGAGCTTCAAAAAGATGCACTTGATGAAGGTGTGGATATTATTACTTTGTTAAGGAAAGTATTTTTAGTATCAACAAAACTCAACCTAGCTGAGTTAAAAACTTGGACTAATAATGAACTCAATGGCTACCAAGATAACGATACAATTCCTGAATATAGAAAAACTAGAGGCGAGTTAAAGTCGTTTAATCGTTTTCACGGATGGACAAAAGTTAATTTTGCTGATTCAGAGTGGGAAGATAAAGTAACTTTGACGAGTACAAGTCAAAGCATTGCGGCGATACAAAGATTAAAGTTGGCGGGAAATGCCCCTCTAACTCAGAACTTTAATGGAGACCGCCTGAGTATTTTACAGGAAATGATAGGGACAAATAATGATTTATCATTATTCATTCCTGTGACAACGATGGATCACATCATTAGCTCTGTCAGAAATACTATTTTGGATTGGTCTTTAAAGTTGGAACAAGAGGGGATTCTTGGTCAAGACCTAGAATTTAGCGGTATTGAAAAAGAAAGAGCAAGTATGACAACGAATATTAAAATAGAAAACTTTCAAGGTGTTTTAGGTGACGTATCCAATAGCGAAGTCACTCAAAATTTAGACATGAAAATCAATAAAAATAGCTTTGACCAATTATCTAAATTTTTGAAAAAAAATGAAGTTAGTGAAAATGATATTGTGTCTCTTAAGTCAGCAATTGAGACTGATGGACATATTGATTCAGAATCAGGGATTGGTCAAAAAGTTAGTGGATGGATTGGTCATATGGTTTCAAAATCGGCTTCAGGGAGTTGGAACGTTTCAATCGCCGCTGCTGGTAATTTATTAGCTACAGCAATTTCAAAGTATTATGGTCTGTGAGTTATAACAAGGCGTTCAAAGGGACCAACAACAGCTATCCCTTATTCAAAGACTAACGTAACATTATGTTTTAAAACATAAAATGGAGTATTAAAAATGTCAGAAAATAAATTTGAGAATGAGTTTAGCGATGATAGTTTTTGGGAAAAAACTAAAAACTTTGCTAAAGCTGCAGGAGAAAGTGTTCTAGAGCCCGCATTAAAACTTTACTATTCAGCTCAAGATCCTGAAACACCAGCTTGGGCAAAAGCTACCGTTTATGGGGCATTAGGTTATTTTATTTCACCTATAGATGCCATACCTGATATTGTTCCTCTTGTCGGTTATTCGGATGATTTAGGTGTGCTCGTTGCTGCTACTGCTGCAGTTGCCTCCCACATAACAGAAGCTCATACAGAAAAAGCTAAACAAACATTGATACAGTGGTTTGGTTAATAAAAACATAACAAGAAAATAAACAAGGACACGTAACAGTGGCTACGTTTCGCTTTACTCACAATTTTAGCCAATCATTACTTAGCCTGTGATTAGGGCGTTATAACTTACGAGGATTAAATCCAATTGAAAACATTTTTAAGCTGGTCAGGTGATAAGAGCCATATGGCTGCTTTAGCATTCTCGGAATGGATCCCATGCGTCATTCAAGCCATTGAACCATGGGTGTCTTCAAAAGATATCGATAGAGGGGCAATTTGGTTTAACGAAATTTTTGAGCAGTTGAAAGAGACAAGCTTTGGTATTGTTTTTGTTACTAAAGAGAATCAAGATAAGCCGTGGTTACTTTTTGAATCAGGGGCGTTATCTAAAGGTTTATCTGAAAATAGAATCTGTACGGTATTAATAGATTTAGATGTTAGAGATATTGATGCAGGTTCGCCATTAAGGCATTTAAATCATACATTGTTAACTAAAGATAGTGTCCTAAATTTAGTTAAAACTATTAATAAAAATATTGATGGTAGCCATATTCAAGATAAACATTTAGAGATCTCGTTTAATGCTCTTTGGTCTGACTTAGAGACAAGTTTTAATAACATATTGAAAAGTGAACCTGTTTCTGAAATTCCGCGGAGAGATGATGCCGATGTCCTTAATGATATTCTAGATAATGTGCTTAATATAAATAAAAAAATATCACGCTCAAACGGTATGAATCACGGACGCCATATAGAACAAAAGCACGCTGAAGTTTTGGTTAAGAATCTAATTAAAATGGATTTTGACTATGGAGACATAGTAGAAGCCGTTGGCTCAGTTATACCAGACCGCTGGCTTAAAAAAGAGCTAGGTAGTTACGGTATGTCAGACGATGATGAATAGATATCAGTTATAACAAATTGCTCAAACGGACAAAACAGTTGGCTTTGTTCGTACCTTGTTAATTTTATTACCGCTTAGCAAAGCTATAGGAGATACCATGAAGTATACGGATGATAAAGCAACAGGTGATGCGGGTGAGTATTTCTTTGCCTACAGAGTAGGCAGATATTTTACAGTTGGCTGTTTTCGTTCCTCAACATTTTAACCAACTAAATTTTTCCGCGTAAGCAGGCGTTAATATTACATTATTTGCCCAGACCAAACCACTCGGCCAATAATTTCTATATCTGTTCCGTCTAGGTTTTCTTTATTTATTTCCCAAGGCTCGTAGATGTTATTGTCTGACTTCACTTTGATTATCCCTTTAGGTAACATCTGTAAGCGTTTAACGAGTAAGTTTTGTTCATGCCGCATTACATAAATCCCATCACTTAACCCATTAAAGTGTTTGTTCACCATAATCATGGCACCGTTCTTTAATGTCGGGTACATGCTGTCACCCTCGACAAGCATTAAAAATACATCATTTGGGTTTACACCAATTTCTTTATTCAGCCATTCAGGTTTAAAGCTGATTAAGTGCGTTTGTTTTTCTGCTTCTATCAACGCCCCTACTCCTGCTGAAGCTGATATCTCATAAAAAGGAAGGCTAATACGAGTATCAATATTCTGGTACCAATTCGCCTTCCTGGAACAGATACCAGGATAAGTTTATGGTACTAATCAGTTAAAACATGATACATATCGTAAGTTATATCTTGTACTTTTGTGCGACATAACTTACATGGAGTTCATTGGCATACAAAGCGCACCTTACTAAATGATTGAAATTTAGTAGTTTTACTTCTTTTGTTTGTTTATCTTCATTTCTTAAGCTTCATTGCTATATATTTTCTTTCCATACGGTCAACTTTTTTCTGAATTATGGTTTATTATGTAACCATGAAGTAAAAAAGGAGTAAGTCAGCATGGATGCCCAAGAATTTGAACGCTTAAATTATTTGTCCGAAAAATCAATTGATGACAATGTATCACTTCGAGAAATGAACGAGTTTAAACAACTACACGAAAAGTGGACTAAGTCTGAAGAATTTAATTTGTTTGTACCATTTAATTAAAACAGATAATTCCTTCATTCTGACAGTTATTAAATCTCTTAAATTGAGGTTATCAAATAATTTAGTTCTAACTGTTAGCTTCATTCCAGCCAAAAATTACATTTGAACGCTACTGCGACATTATCCGGTTGTTATAGCTAACGTCCGTTTAAAGCTAATATCCTACTTTCGCTAACAACGGATGAAGACTCAGCTAGTTAAGGTTTCGCATTAATTCCACACATATTAAATTATTACCTTGTTGCATCAATACATTTTTTAAATGCCTTGGATTTGTTTATAGGTAGAACATAAAAAACCTTAAAGTTATCTAATTTTTTAGTCAGTAATAATTTCGCATTTTGAAATTCCATCTTGCAATATGCAATACAACGAACTTTATCTAGATATTTGTTTTTTTAATCTATTGAATTTTATGTTTAATTTTATTATTTTTGATTGGTACGAGCTTTGCAGTAATAGGTAACCTATTAAATTTATTATTACGTTAGAAATAATAAAAAAGTAATTACAGAGGCCTTTTATGAGATCTCCATTAATAAACTCAGCTATTGTAGCGGCAACTTTTTCAGCCAGCCTTATTATCAACAATGCTTATGCAGGTATTATATTTTCAGAAGACTTCAGCGGGCTAAGTACTGCACTTGAAAACTCACTAATTGTTGATTGGCAAGACTCTACTGGTGGTGGTTTTGAAGTTTATCCCACGGGTGGTGCAGCGGCTCGAGGTATGAGCGGTATGTTTGATCACGATAATGACCCTTCGACTGCTGAGGTCGTGTTACCTGGTGGTCTTGAAGTTAATGATACTTCTGGAGATGTACTTTTAACTGCTACTTTTAGTCTAGGTTCAACTATATATGCAAATCAACTAGGATCTCTTTCATTTTTTGGTGGGGTGAGAGGTGGAAATGCAACTGGTGCAACTATTGAAATTTTCAACTTGACCGAAGATATATCTTTAACAGGCGTTTTAGTTCCAACACTAGGTTCATTTAATTGGATATATAATGAATTTAATTTTTCATCAACAGCAACGAGTATTGGTGATCAAATTCAGTTTCGTTGGGAAGGTGGGGGAACTAATTCAGCTAATGGGCAAGAAGTGGCTTTAGTCTCATTTTCAATTATTGATGATCCCGCTGCCACTGTATCAATACCTGAACCATTTACACTCCCTATCTTCAGCCTAGGAATCATAGGCTTAGCTTTACTTCGATTTAAGAAATAATCTTAATAATTTTTAAATTAAGCATTTAAGAAAGCATCAATTGTCATAGTTGGTGTTTTTCCATTCCTGGTGATTGGTAATTTAGTTTTTTTAATCAGTAAACCATCACCATAGGACACTTGAGGTTTTGCTATTAAGTCACTGCTCATAAGTTCGTTGGTTAATACATTTGCTATTGGGCAATCTCTTACCATTATCACAACGTATTGTTTCGCTCTTCCAGTAGCGGCATACAAATAAATGTCATTGATATAGAGGTCTAGTAATTCACCAATGGAAATCACCTTTTCTTGTGTGGAAATACTATATAGCTCTACGGCTTCTCTTCTTGTCTTGCCCCATGTTTTGGCTAATTCTTTTTTACTGAATGTTTTTGATTCTCTATGTATAATTACGCCATTCTTTTTTACGCGAATTGTGCCACGGAAACTAAACTATCCGTTAGCTTTTTGGCGTTTATCAATTGTTACAGAAGCCATTGAATTTTCCTTAATCGTCCTACCCAAAATGGGGCACATTTGGAACACCTAAATGGAAAGCCAACGAAAGTACAGGCAATTCAAGGCAACTTAGAGTATGACCAAATGACTATAATTACTGACACAACACCATACAGTGCAAGGCCGACAATAGATCACAAGCTAAGCGTTGCGCCTATGCTTGATTGGACCGACAAACATTGTCGTTATTTTTATCGCTTAATGTCGAAACATACAGTGCTATACACCGAGATGGTTACCACAGGTGCCATATTACATGGTAAGGGTAACTATTTAGAGTACAACGATGCTGAACATCCCTTAGTATTACAGCTAGGTGGCAGTGATGTAAAAGCTATGACTGAGTGCGCCAAAATGGCAGAACAGTATGGTTACGACGAAGTAAACATCAATGTTGGATGTCCATCTGACAGGGTTCAAAATGGTAAGTTCGGTGCTTGTTTAATGGCAGAGCCATCTCTGGTTGCTGAATGTGTTAATCAAATGCAATCAAAAGCCAATATCCCTGTGACGGTCAAATCTCGCATAGGTATTGATGATTTAGACTCTTACGAATTTCTGCATACCTTTATCAACGAAGTATCACAAGCCGGTTGTCAGCACTTTATTGTACATGCACGCAAAGCTTGGTTAACTGGATTAAGTCCCAAACAAAATCGTGATGTGCCGCCATTAGATTATGAACGCGTCTATCAAATAAAAAATGACTTTAAGAAATTAGAGATTTCGATTAATGGGGGAATAAAATCTTTTGCTGAAGCCAATGACCATCTTCAGAGAATCGATGGTGTTATGATTGGCCGAGAAATTTATAATAGTCCCTTTATGCTTGTAGATGCTGATACTGATATATATAACTATGAAACTGATAAGTTAACAAGATCAGAGGTTATTAATTTAATGGTCCCTTATATCAATGATACCGTGAATAGTGGAGGTCGAGCTTGGCATATATTACGTCACATGCTCGGGTTGTGTAATGGATTGTCTGGAGCACGTAAATTTCGACAACACCTAAGTGAATGTGCAGGAAAAGATGGAGCAGACGGTCAAGTCCTTCTCGATGCCTTTGATAAAGTAACACTATCTTAAAAGCTCTTCTAAATCTCAATATTGGGAATAGTTGTCCCGATATTGAGATCAAGTAATTTTCGAATAATTACCTAAATAAACGATTCAATTCTATTTTAACTAAAATAATATCTTTATAACCACTTAATAGTCTATCTAACCACACCAATATGGTTGTATTAATTTTTTGCTACCCTTATTGTTTTAATAAAATTAAATACCCACGAATATCAATCACTTAGTAAATAACATTAACATTGGCACAACCTTTGTAACACTTATTGCAACTTAGTAATAACTACAAACATTTTCGCAACATCTTTTAGCTATACCATCAACGCGAAAACACAAGGAATGACCATGTTAGACTTAAATACATTATTCATATTAACCATGATACCAGCTTCAGCTATGCTACTTATTTCAATGGTTGTCGGTGCTTTTGAACCTAAAATTTAGCAAGTGTGAGACCATCAAGTAAAGTAAAGCGGCTTAGTTGTAGCATTATGGGCGATCAGTATAGGTAAATTATAATTACTCTTTTCTAGTAATAATCTAAATACCTCGTACTTTAAATTTTTGATATAGACCTCTGACAATAGGACTCTATACTATATGCTTATCACATGAATTATAGAGACATGTTCCGAACCACTGTGTAGATATACCCGACCAAGCCCATACATTAAAATATTATACCTGCCTTAATACCCTCTCAAAGTAAGTGTCATAATATATGTCACACAAGTAGGTATCGTTAGTTTAACTAGCTACTCACAGTTGAACATTGAACTTAGTTTTCCAAACTGAAATTCCCTTTTTACATTCAGTCGTATCGTAATTTAAGTCACACGGATATCTACGCAACTTTTATACCTCCCAACGTAAAAGTCCTATCTCTTTTCTAAAGGGCTGACGTGTGCCAGGAAACAAAGAGGTTTAGTAATGCCCTACGTTCGCATGGGATTATCGGAGCCTAAGTCACTCTACCATTGACGTCACGTTGATAAATTCCAGACACAAAAAAGCCCGTTACTTTAGTAATGGGCTTCTCGTATTAGAAGTCTAGCAATGTCCAGCTACGCTCTCACATGGGCTTTACTGCGACATAAGTCACACTACCCTCGGCCCAACTCCGTTTTATAAATCCCAGACACAAAAAAGCCCGTTACTTTCGTAACGGGCTTCTCGTGTGCCAAAGCACAAATTATAAGTCTAGCAATGTCCCGCTACGCTCTCACATGGGCTTTACTGCGACATAAGTCACACTACCCTCGGCCCAACTCCGTTTTATAAATCCCAGAGACAAAAAGAAGCCCGTTACTTTCGTAACGGGCTTCTCGTGTGCCTAAGCACAAATTAGAAGTCTAGCAATGTCCCGCTACGCTCTCACATGGGCTTCTCTAATAAAAGAGGTGCGACATAAGTCACACTAGCCTCGGCACAACTCCGTTTTATAAATCCCAGACACAAAAAAGCCCGTTACTTTCGTAACGGGCTTCTCGTGTGCCTAAGCACAAATTAGAAGTCTAGCAATGTCCTACTCTCACATGGGAACTCCCACACTACCATCGGCGCAACTGCGTTTCACTTCTGAGTTCGGAAAGGGATCAGGTGGGACCACAGCGCTATTGTCGCTAAACAAAAAA